>Ga0302314_10004794_pt1 | contig 24816 bp, 22 predicted proteins | sample III_Palsa_N2_3_FD_200533 | JGI IMG/M metagenome (GOLD analysis project Ga0302314, IMG submission 200533) | Peat permafrost microbial communities from Stordalen Mire near Abisko, Sweden - III_Palsa_N2_3 | ecosystem: Environmental > Terrestrial > Soil > Palsa > Peat permafrost | place: Sweden... | reverse complement strand
CGTACAGGCCGCTTCCGGTGCCGCCGGGGCTGACCTCGCCGAGCATCATCGCGGCGAGCAGGACCCCGCCGCCCATGCTGGAGAAACTGTCGTAGGAGGCCGCGCCCGCGCCGTCGGCGGTCCCGGTGGCGGCGACGCCGAACAGGGTGCTGCCGTTGACCCCGATTCGGGTCTCAGTACCCTCATAGTTGCCGCCGACCGCCGCGGTGACCGTGCCGGTGTGTGCGTTCTGCGCCAGCACGGCCGCGCCGAGCAGCAGGCCGAAGATGATGGCGACGACCGTCAGCAGGGTCCAGCTCTGCCGCAGGCTGCCGACCATCCGGCCGAAGGTGCGGATGAACGCGGTCGGGACCAGGAGCATCAGCAGGATCTCGATCGCGGTGCTCCAGGCATTCGGGTTCTCGAACGGGTGCGCGCTGCTGGCGTTGAAGAAGCCGCCGCCGTCACCGGAGAGCAGCTTGATCGGTTCCCAGGAGCCGATCGGTCCGCCGATGATGGTCTGCTGACCGCCGGCGACGGTGGCATAGGTCTGCGAGCCGTGCAGGTTCTGTTCGACGCCGAGCGCGATCAGGATCACGCCGAAGATCACGGCGATCGGCAGCAGCACCCGCAGGATGCAGCGCATCAGGTCGACCCAGAAGTTGCCGAGCTCGCCGCTGCTGCGCCGGATCAGGCCACGGACAAGGGCCAGGGCGACGCACATGCCGACGGCCGCAGAGACGAAGGCCTGCACCCCGAGTCCGGCCATGACCGCAAGGTGCCCGGTGGTGGATTCGCCCGCGTAGTTCTGCCAACTGGTGTTGGTGGTGAAGCTGACGGCGGTGTTCAGCGCGAGTTTCCACGGCATGCCGCCGTGGCCCAGCGACCAGGGCAGCCACTGCTGGGTGGTGAAGAGGGTGAACAGAGCCAGGATGCTCATAACGGTGAAGGCCATGAGCGCGACGAAGTAGTGCTTCCAGTCCTGTTCCCGGTCCGGGTCGACGCCGCAGGCGCGGTAGATCAGGCGCTCGGCCTTCCAGTGCCTCCCGCCGTCCAGGGCGCGGGCCATGTAGTCGCCTAATGGGACATGCAGCACGACGAGCGTGCCCAGGATGAGCAGGGCTTGCAGCCATCCGATCATGGTCAGGCCTTCTTACCGGTGTAGGGGTGGCTGCGGTCGAGAGCGAGGTTCAGTTCCAGGACGTTCACGCCCGGCCCGCCCAGCACACCCAGGGCGCGCCCGGTGGTGTACTGCGCGATCAATGCCTGCACTTCGGCGAGCGGGATGCCGCGGGCCTTTGCCACGCGCGGCGCCTGCAGCTGCGCGTACTGCGGGCTGATCTGCGGGTCCAGGCCGCTGGCGCTGGCGGTGACCGCGTCCGGCGGGACGACCGGATCGGCCCGGGCGTCGCCGCGGACCGGCGTGATCAGTGCTTTGCTATAGTCGGCGCCGTACGTCGCGCACTGTACGGTCACGCCCTGGTAGGTGCGCACGAACGGGACGGCCGGGCATTCCTGGTTGAGGCTGACCACCTCGGTGATCGCGCCGGTGAGCCCGTCGGCGCGGAAAACCCCGAGGACGGCGCCGATTCCGGTCGACGTGCAGTAGGGGCGGGCGCCGCTGACGCCGTTGAACTGTCCGACGGCCAGGCTTCGGGCGCACACCTGGCTCAGCAGGCTGAGCTTGCCCGAATTCGGCATTCCGGGGGCGGGCAGGGTGTCGACGTCGCTCTGCGGACCGAGATTGCTCGCGCCGCTGGCGGTGGGGTCATAGCCCGCCGCACCGGCGTCGGAGGGGCGCGGCTGGAAGTACTGGATCAGTGGATTGCCTTGGGCGTCGGTGAAGTTCTGGCCGATCAGGCTGCTGCCGACCACCTTGCCGTTCTGCGTGATGAGCGAGCCCTGGGCCTGGTTGCGCAGGCCCGGCAGGAGCGCGACGGCGGTCAGGCCGAGCGGGTAGGCCAGGCCGGTGATGACGGTCAGGACGAGCACGACGCGCAGCGCCGCGACGTACTGGGCGAGCCAGTGCGGTAGACGGGTCATGATCAGATCCCTGGGATGAACTGCACGAGGCAGAGGTCGATGAGCTTGATCGCCACGAAGGGCACGATGACCCCGCCGAGGCCGTAGACCCACAGGTTGCGGGTGAGCAGGGCGGCCGCGCTGCTCGGTTTGTAGCGCACGCCGCGCAGGGCGAGCGGGATCAGCGCGACGATGACCACCGCGTTGAAGATGACCGCGGACAGGATCGCGGACAACGGCGAGGACAGGTGCATGATGTTGAGCCGGCCCAGGGCCGGGTAGATGCCGCCGAACATGGCCGGGAGGATCGCGAAGTACTTCGCGATGTCGTTGGTGATGGAGAAGGCGGTCAGGGCGCCGCGGGTGATCAGCAGCTGCTTTCCGATCTCCACGATCTCAATGATCTTCGTGGGATCGGAGTCCAGGTCCACCATGTTGCCGGCCTCTTTCGCGGCCGAGGTCCCGGTGTTCATCGCCACGCCGACGTCGGCCTGGGCGAGCGCGGGGGCGTCGTTGGTGCCGTCACCGGTCATCGCGACCAGTTTCCCGCCCTCCTGCTCCTTCTTGATCAAAGCGAGCTTGTCCTCGGGCGTCGCCTCGGCCAGGAAGTCGTCGACCCCGGCCTCCTTGGCGATCGCCGCAGCGGTGGCCGGATTGTCCCCGGTGATCATCACCGTGCGAATGCCCATGGCGCGTAACTGCTCGAAGCGCTCCCGCAGTCCCGGTTTGACCACGTCCTTGAGGTGGATCACGCCGAGCACGCGGGCTTCGCCGCCTTCCGTCCCGCCCCCCGTCCCACTCACAGCCCCGCTCACAGCCCCGCTCACAGTCCCAGCCCTCGCTTCGGCGACGACCAGGGGCGTGCCGCCGGAGCTGGAGATCGTCCGCACGATGGCCTCCAACTCGCCGGGGACCTCGCCTCCGCGCTCGATCGCCCACGCGGCCACCGCCACAGACGCGCCCTTGCGCAGGCTGCGCGCCCCCAGGCCAGGCAGGTCCACGCCCGACATGCGTGTGGTCGCGGAGAAGGGCACCAGCTGTGCGTCACGCTGCTCAGGAGCAGCCGGGTCGGGCACGGTCAGCTCGTAGTGCGCACGGGCGAACTCCACCACCGAGCGCCCTTCGGGAGTCTCGTCCGCGAGGCTGGAGAGCAGCGCCGCGGACGCCAGCTCCTGCTCGCCGACCCCTCCCACCGGCACGAACGCGGCGGCCTGCCGGTTGCCGAAGGTGATGGTGCCGGTCTTGTCCAGCAGCAGCGTGTGCACGTCCCCGGCCGCCTCCACCGCCCGGCCGGACATGGCCAGCACGTTGCGCTGCACCATCCGGTCCATTCCGGCGATGCCGATCGCCGAGAGCAGCGCGCCTATCGTGGTAGGGATCAGGCACACCAGCAGGGCGACGAGCACGACCCCGGTGACCCCGTCGGCGTTGAGCGCGGCGGTGTCGGGGGCGGCGGCCATCACCTGCTTGGAGAAGATCGCCATCGGCTGCAGGGTGACCGTCGCGATCAGGAAGATGAAGGTGAGGGCCACCAGCAGCAGGTTCAGCGCCAGCTCATTGGGGGTCTTCTGCCGCTTGGCGCCCTCGACCAGGGAAATCATCCGGTCCAGGAAACTCTCCCCGGGCTGCTGGGTGATCCGCACCACGATCCGGTCGGAGAGCACCCGGGTGCCGCCGGTCACCGCGCACCGGTCCCCACCGGACTCCCGGATCACCGGCGCCGACTCCCCCGTGATCGCCGACTCGTCGACACTGGCCACGCCCTGAACCACATCCCCGTCGCCGGGGATCAGCTCCCCTGCGTCCACCACCGTGAAGTCGCCGCGCTGCAGTTGCGCCGCGGGGACCGTCTCCTCCTGGAACGCAGACTCGGAGGCGCCTTCGACCCATCCGATCAGTCGCCGCGCGGTGGTCTGCTGACGGGTCCGGCGCAGCGAATCGGCCTGGGCGCGGCCCCGGCTCTCGGCCACCGCCTCGGCCAGGTTGGCGAAGATCACGGTCAGCCACAGCCAGACGGTGATCAGCCAGCCGAAGAGGGAGGAGTGGGCGAGGGTGAGCCCGGTGGTCAGCGCCGCGCCGACCTCGGTGACGAACATGACCGGATTGCGGATCAGCGTCACCGGATTGAGCTTGCGCAGCGCCTCGGGCAGGGCCCGCCACAGCTGCCTGGGGTCGAGCGTTCCGGCACCCACCCGGTGCGGAACGCCCCCGGTATCAGGTGGTTGTTGGCGGATGCGGCCCGGCCGCACAGTCGTCTGAGTGGTCATGCCCAGTACCTCTCATCGGTTCCGGCCGCGGCGCCATGCCGCCGCCCGAACTCATGAAAGCGCTCATTGCCGAGCTGAAGTGCTCTCTTGACGATCTCCCAACGCTCAGGCTGCCAATTTTGCCAATACGCTGACAGCACGCGCGCGGACCGAGGCAGGTTCGGCCTCGATCCGCGCGCGGGAGTGTGTCGGTGACAGTACCGGCTGTTCAGCAGGTGAGATTGTTGCCCGGGGAGACGCCGAGGATCGAGGTGAAGGACTCGTAGTCGTTGACCCGGTCCTGCATCTCGGCGGTGTCGCCGCCGTTGCACTCGATGTCGTTGATCGCTTCGATCGTGGCGCCGAACCCGGCTCCGTCGGTCATCGCCTGGTGGGAAGTCTGCGAACCGCCGCCAGTCTGGGTGTTCCAGTACCAGAGGGCCGTTTCCCAGGAGATGGCCGAGTTGGTGGCGACCAGGTCGGGGTTGTCGAGCAGGTCGACTCCGAGTGCGTTACCGGCTGCTTCGTAGTTGAAGTTCCAGCTGATCTGCAGCGGGCCACGACCGTAGTATGCGTACGTACCTGCCGGGCAGCCATAGGACTCACTCGCGCAATAGTCGCCCGACTGGTCGATCTCGTTGATATAGACCAACCCACCGGTCTCATGATCCACGTTCGCCAGGAAGGCCGCAGCCTCCTGTGCCTCGACGGTCGCGCCGCCGGTGGTGGCGAAGGCCGGGTACGAGCTCAGCGCTGTGACCAGGCCGCTGTAGCTGTAGAACGAGTTCGCGCTCGGGAACATCTGGTTGAACTGCGCCTGGCTGACCACGAATCCGGAACTCGGCGGCGGAGTGGTGCCGCCGCCACCGGTGCAGGTATACGGATTCCAGTACCAAGTGCTGATCGTCGGGTCGTAGCCGGGATTGTCGTGCGAGGCCTGGTAATACTGGCCGTTGGCGGTGTAAAGGACGATGTCGCCGGTGACGTAGTTCGTACCGGCAGCCCAGACGGTGTAGTTACAGCTTCCTCCGGAAGGCGGCGGGGTCGTCGGCGGCGTGGAGGTGCCGCCGCAGGCGCCGTCATTGGTCCAGACTCCGGCGGCCCCGCCAGGAACGTCGTCCTCGGTCCACCACTGGGCGGTCCAGTTGTCGCCCTGGTAGGACGCCTCCATACCCCCGGTGTAGACGGCGCTGCTGCTCCAGGCGGCGGCGCAGGCGGTCGTGTCGGCGGTGATGCGGGCGGGGGCCTGCGTGGCGAGGGCCAGGGTCGGAACACCCACGGCCAACGCGACGGCGGTCACGGCGGCGCTTACCAGTACTGTGATCTTCCTTCGAGACACGTGCTTCTCCTTTGTACGGTGGACGCCGCACCTTGTGGATGGCCGGACCCACCGAGCGCCGTTCGGATTCCGTTGAGGACTAGACCAATTCCGGCCAGTGAGAGAGTGAACTGACTTGTATCGGCGGCCGGAGGCATTGAGTGGAATAAACTCCCTGAACCACGGCCTGTCAAGGTCTAGACCACTTTTCCGGCCGGGAAAGATGACCGGTTGAAGAAACCTTTACCAGAGCAGCCATACCGGAAACGGAAACGTTACCGGTGACGGCCCCGGTCATACCGCCGTCGACCCCGATACCGCACGTATCCGCCGAGGCCCCGCCCCCGCAAGTATCACCAGCGAATATGAAGAGGCTGTATAAATACCTCGAATCGCCCCAGATCACAGTAAGTTCGGATGTTCGGGCAACCCAAGATCGCGTAACAAAGTCGTATACTCGACTACCACATGCCGGAAACAAAGCTGGGTACGGCTAGTGGAACCAATGCGTGGGGAGCGCGAATGAGTTACTGCACGAATTGCAAGCGATATCTCAATGGCGCACTGTCCTGCGCAGGGTGCGGCACCGAGGTCCAGGAGGACGGGCAGCCGACCATTCCCCTGCCCGCGATCGGCCCTGACGGGCGACCGTTTTCGTCGACGTCGGCGGCATCCGCGACCTTGCAGCGCGGAAAGCCGGGATTGATCGTTTCGCCAGGCGCGTTCATGGAATCCGACAGCCTGTCCGAGCCGGCAGAGCACACTCGGCCCAGCTGGATGACGACCCGGGCTCTGGTCGGTGGCGCCGTCGCCGTGTTGGTGGGGCTCGGCGCGGTGATCTTCGTAGCGTCCTCCGGCGGGCAGCAGGCGGGTGGGCCACCCGCTCCGAACAGCACCCTGGCGGGCCCGGGCGACCAGAACCCGTTGAACGCGGTTCCCTTGATCATGAACAGCTCCAGCCGCAGCCCGTCCGCCTCGCTTCAGGCCAGCACCAGTACGAGTGCCTCCCCCTCCGCCAAGGCCACTCCTCGACCCAGCATCGGGTCCACAGGGACCACTCCGAGTCAGGACGCCACCCCGACGCCGACCCCAAGCCCGAGCGTCCTCCACGGCACACCGACGGTGAACTCGGTTACCGTGACCGCGTCGCAGTACACAGCTATGAACAACGTCGGCGTACAAACGACGAGCGATGTCGGCGGCGGAGAGAATGTCGGCTGGATCACCGAGACGAGCTGGCTGGAGTACACCAACGTCAACTTCGGCACCAGTCTGACCGGATTGGTGCGGGCCCGCATCGCCTCGCCGGTCCAGAACACCGATTTCGCCTCGATCCAGTTCCGGCTCGACTCGCTCACCGCGCCGCCGTTCGCGACCATCCCGGTCAGCGGCACCGGCGGCTGGCAGAACTGGGTGACCAGCGCCAACGCCACCGCGTCGCCGATCCCCTCGGGCACGCACACGCTGTACGTGACCTTCGCGAGCACCGGCGGCGGGGATCTCGTGAACCTGAACTGGTTTACTATCAGCTGACCCCGGACAGCGAAAGACTTTCTCAGATGGCGTCCACGGCTTTGATCAGCGGCACGTCCCGCGAGACTTCCCGGAACCCGAGGCCGTAGTAGAGCCCACGTGCCGCAGGATGTCCCGGCGCGCCCTTGCAGACGACCGTGGCCTGAGTGGCCCCGGCGGCCTGCGCCAGATGCATCCCGTGCAGCATCATCGCCCTCGCCAGCCCGAGTCTCCGGTAGTCGGGATGCGTCCCGACCGGCTCGAACTCAATGGTCTTGTTCGCTTCGTCGAACCATATGATCGCCGAGGACGCCATCGTCCCGTCCGGCGCTTCTACCAGAACATGCAGGTCGCCGCGATAGGCGGCCGTCTGCCGGACGTCCACGTACTTTTGCACCGTGTACGCCGAGACGACCCAGGCGTCCACATGAGCCCGGACCACGGCTTCCGGCCCGACCTCCTCGGCGGTCCGGAACCGGAAACCGGCCGGCAGCACCGGCGCCTCCACCTCGGCGAGGTCCCGCTCGTTGAGCTGAGTCCAGTCGCCGTCCTCGGCGAGCGCCTCCGCGTCCAGTTCATAACCGTGCGCCGCCCACTGCTGCAAGGCGTCTTCCTCGGCGTTCGTCGGAATCACCGTGCGCTCAAGGCCGGCCGCCACGCTGTCATACCACTCGATCACCTCGTCGATCAGCTCGGCGTGATCAGGATGGATCTGATAACTCAGGGAGGCGCCGGTGATGTTCCTGACCAACCCGTCATTGCGCGTGACCTGACGCGGAAGGAAGACCCAGCCCCACGCCACCAATTCGTCCCCGGAGAACCACAGCCGACGCGGCCAGGTCGCGCCGTGGGCGGTGTATCCCTGACCCCAGACCCAAGCCAGCTCCCCGTACGACGCGTCGGCACTGATCAGGTCCGGGCGGATGGCCGTGACCCGCTGTGCCAGACCCTGCATGAGCTGCAAGTCCCCGGCCGTCACAAGCTCGAAATTCGTCATAGTGTGCCACCTTGCCAGGGCTCCACGAATCCGTCGAACCATTATCCGCGGCCGTGTCTGACCTGAGAGCAATAATGACGACGGGTCTATCGAGCACGGCACTACCCCCTAAGGAAGGGCACCATGAAGCTTCTCCTCACGTCCGCTGGGGCCAAGAACGCGAGCATCCAGAACGCGCTGATCAACCTGCTGGGCAAACCGATCGAAGAGTCCACCGCCCTGGTCATCCCCACAGCGGTGTACGCCATGTCCGGCGGCGCCAGCATGGCATGGAAGCTCATCAACGGACGAGCCAGCACCCCCATGTGCGAATTGGGTTGGAAGTCGTTGGGGGTGCTGGAACTCACCGCGCTGCCCAGCATCGACGAGGAGCTTTGGGCCCCGCTGGTCCGGGAGACCGACGCCCTGCTGGTGTGCGGCGGCGATGCTCTCTACCTGAACCACTGGATGCGCCAGTCCGGACTCGCGGACCTCTTCCCGTCGCTGCACGAGACGGTCTACATGGGAGTGAGCGGCGGAAGCATGGTGACGGCGCCCAACGTCGGACAGGAGTTCGTCGGCTGGAAGCCGCCCGCCGGCGGCGACAGCGCACTGGGAATGGTCGATTTCTCGATCTTCCCGCACTTGGATCACCCGATTTTTCCGGAGAACTCCATGGCCTGCGCAGCGACGTGGGCCGCCGCCCTGCCGGTGCCGGGATACGCGATCGACGACCAGACCGCCATCCAAGTGACCGACGGCACCGTCGAAGTCATCTCAGAGGGGAACTGGAAGCTGTTCACCCCCTGAGATCGACTTCGCGCCGCCGCTTAGTCCGTTGCCTGCCAGTAGAAGTTGTAGGAGGTGTCGGGAGCCGGGGTGCCGCCCGCATAGAGGCTGAATCCGGTTGCGGACACGGACTCCACGGCGCACAGGAGGCCGGCGGTCTGCCCGCTGCCCGGCGTGATCATGACCGTAGGGGTGACGGCGAACGGGGTGCCGAAGGTCAGCTTGACCTGAGAACCAGTCGTGGGCGCTGATCCAGTGGTGAAGGTCACCTGGCCCGAATGGTTGTCCGGGCCGGCGGTCACCGTGGGCGTGGACGCACCGTTGTCCGCTCCGGCCCCGTAGACGGCAGTCGGAGTCGCACCGCTCACCGCCATGAAGGCGGGTGCGCCGAGGATGGTCGCGGCGGTACTGCCACCCAGATTGATCAACGCGTTCTTGGTCGGGTGGATGATGGTGGTGTGTGTGGTGGCCGCGTCCACGCTGATGTCGTAAACACCCGTGCCCATGACGAAGCCGGACGACGCCCTCGGTGAGCCGATGATCAACGTGTCGGTACAGACCCCGCCGCCGGCGTTCCCCTGGATCGCGATAAGGGTTTTGGCGATCGTGGCCGAGGCGTCCCAGGCCAGACACATCTGGATGCGACAGCGAGTGGCGGACTGCAGGTTGATCATGCCGCCGAGAGGGTTCTCGAAGGTGATGTTGTCCCAGGTGTTGCCCTCGTTGGTGGCACCGTTCGCGGAGGCGATCACTTCGAACCAGTACTGGGTGGCGTCCGCGCCCGTGTTCGTGCACACGTTGTCGCGCCACACGTTGGCGTTGATCCCGCCCCCTCCGCTGAAGTACCACGCCGCGATGCTTCGTGTCGCACCCGCGACCGATTCCAGGTTGCGCTGGAATACGCACTCGATCATGAGCGAGCCTGACGTGCCGTTCCAGATCGCGTACGCGGCAGAGTTCTGGATCAGCTGGCAGTCGTGCAGGTGCAGTGCCTTCAGGTCGCAGCCCGTGATCAGATCCGCGCCGGCCACCTCAAGGGTGAGGTGGTCGATCTCCATGCCGACGATGAATGACCCGCCCATGGCGAGGACCGAGGACGACGTGGATACGATCGTTGACACGGACCTGTGGTCACCTGTCAGGCGCACTCCGGTCGCGCCCACAAGCGCCGAGGAGATCAGATATGTCCCGGCGGGAAAGTAGACGACACCGCCTTTCGCGGTGTTCGCGGCGCTGAGAGCCTCATTGATGGCCGCGGTGTCGTCCGTGGTGCCAGAGCCGGTTGCCCCGTAATTCATGACGTTGTACCAGGTGGACCCCGTCGTGGCCGCCGCCGCCGGTTGAGCGGAGACTATCGTCGTCGCCGCGACTATCCCCCCTGCTCCGACTACGGACTGCAGTACACGTCGCCTCGAAGATTCCATCATTTAATGCCCCCAGGATGCTGGAAGTGAGACCGTACTGGACCCGGTTGGCCACCGCGACCGCCTCCTCGGGAGTGTCGACGGGTTCGACGATGACCAGCGGGCCGAAGGTCTCCTCGCGGTCGGCGACGGCCTCGCGCGGCACGCCGGTCAGGATCGTGGGCTGGTAGACCAGGCCCTCGTGGGCGATCTCGGCGATGGTCAGCCCGGCGGAGATCGGCGCGAACTCCGAAGGCTTGACCACCACGGTGCATCCGGCTGCCAGGGGGTTGAGAACCGCGCGCCAGCCGAGGATGTTCGCGCCGTTCCACGGGGTGAAGCTGGCCACCACGCCGAGCGGCCGGCGCACCCCGATCGAGTGGGTGTCGGGCAGATTCGACTGCAGCACCTCGCCTTTGGGCAGGTAGACCCAGCTGGCTGCCTGCTCCAGAGTCGAGGCGACCAGGTCCTGCTGGAAGATGGAGAACGGGATGGTGCTGCCGGTCTCGCGGGCCAGTTCCTCGGCGATCTCGTTGCGGCGTCGGCGCACGATCTCGGCCGCCTTGAAGAACAGGCGCGCCTTCTCGGCCGGCGGCGTGGCGGCCCACGCGGGGAAGGCGTCGGCGGCGGCCTTGATGGCGATCTTGGTCTCCTCGGGGCCACAGTCGGCCACGCGTGCGTAGACCTCGCCGGTGTAGGGCTCGATGTCGTCGAACAGCGGCCGGTCGCCAGCCTCGTGCCATGCGCCGTCGGCGTACCAGCCGTAGGTCCGGATGGAGTCGGTGTCAGCCATCGTGCTTGTCCGTTTCTGTGGAGACGAGCTGGTGGATGCGCTCGGCGATCATGATCGTGAGGAGGTTGGTGACAGTGGACGGGACCTGCAGACGTGCGGCCAGTACCGCGCCGGCCGAGCCACCGCCGACGACCAGGACGTCGGCCGGATCCGTGGATTGAGACATGATGGTGCCCTTCTCGGGTTGCTAAGAGCTGGATCGGCGCCTCGGGCTCGCGGCTGTGGCAGGCCGCGGTCGGCCGCGGCAGCGTTCGGACCGGTCAGGCCAGACCGAGCTGCTGGGCGATGACGGTGCCGGACGGGTAGCAGTCGAAGCGCTTGATCTTGCCGTCGACGAGCTCGAAGACGTCGCAGCACGGCGCGTCCATCCGCTTGCCGGTGGGCGGCACGGTGCCGGCGGGCAGTTCGAGCGGGCCGGTGTGCGTGCCCTGCAGCGAGAGCTGTACGACCACGATGTTGCCGGTGACGTAGACGGTGTGCAGCTCGCGGTGCATGTCGGGGAAGGCCTTGGCGTAGACCTCGACGGTCAGGCCGAGCTCCTTCGGGCCGCGGTAGGTGTAGGGGATGGACTCGTCGGTGAAGGTGCCGTCCTCGGTGAAGGCGTCGATCCAGCCGGCGACGTCCTTGTCCTCGGCGATCTGGTAGGCGTTGCGGATGATGGCTTCGTTGTCGTACGACATGGCTGCTCTCCTGAAATTCGCGAGGTTGACTCAGTAGTCGATGAGGGTCCGCGAGATGCGGGCTACGTAGTAGAGCTCGATTATGTGGCTGCTCGTTCGCTCTGATTTGACTTTAACCCTCAAGTCATCGATTACACAAGAGCGCCTTGAAATGCATCTTTGTGCGAAGAGCGTAGTCACGACCGTCAAATCAACTTGAATCTACAATTCAAGGATGGCCGACACCCGTCTACGGAAGTGCGGTGGCCCTGGTCAACGTGCGGGTGAGTCGATGCGCTGGCGGAGCTGGCCCGTTCGGCCAGGTCGCTCATCCGCAGGGTTCCCTCCGGCGCCTCGGAGAGCATCGCCAGGGTCATGTACTCGACCATGCTCAGATCCGCATCACGCTGGAGCTGGGCGTCGATGGCCGAGGGAAGCAGCGTGATCAGCCGCTCAAGCAAGTTGAACAATCAAGTCGATTGAACGCATAACCAAGGAATCTGGAAGGCCACGCGTCAAATTTCTATCTACCGATAACTTGAACTTTCAACTATAGTTGAACTAAGCTATGACGTGAACGTTCAAGTGATAGCTCGCGGACTGCCCGCACAACACTAAGAGGACTCTCATGGACCGACCGAAGATCGCCGTCATCCTCGGCAGCACCTGGACGCGCCCTCGCCACAGTCCGCGCCTGACTGTTCTTATCCCCCACCACCACCGAACCGGCAGAGGTCCCGTTCATGAGCACATTGATTCTTCCGCAAGTTGACGTCCGCCGCGCCGCGGATCGCCTGGTGAGCCGACTGTCCTGGCTCGACTCCAAGCACTCGTTCGCTGTCGGCCGCCGCGACGACGACCCGCGCAACTCACACCACGGCCTCCTGCTGGTCCACAACGAGGACCTGGTGCAACCCGGCGCCGGCTTCGAGACGCACCCGCACCGCGACATGGAAATCGTCACCTGGGTCCTGGACGGTTCCCTCGTCCATCAGGACTCGACCGGGCACAACGGCATCATCTACCCCGGTCTGGCCCAGCGGATGAGCGCGGGCACCGGCATCCTGCACTCGGAGAAGAACGACGCCCGGCGCGCCTCCGGCGAGCAGCCGATCGCCCCGGTGCACTTCGTCCAGATGTGGATCATGCCGGACGAATCAGGGATCACACCCGGCTACGAACAGCTCGAAATCGACGGCGAACTGCTGGCCGGCGGCCTGGTCACGGTGGCCTCCGGCATGGACCGGCACCGGGACGCCACCGCCATCCGGATCAAGAACCGCCATGCCGCTCTGCACGCCGCGCGACTGCGGCCGGGACAACACTTCCAACTGCCCGATGCGCCGTACCTGCACCTGTTCGTCACCCGTGGCACGGTGGATCTGGAAGGCGTCGGCGCACTCGGTCCGGGCGACGCGGCGCGCCTGACGGCCACCGGCGAGCGGCGGATCGCCGCCACGGAACCCGCCGAGATCCTCGCGTGGGAAATGCACACAGCACTTACTATCACCGGCTGAAAACCGAGCGCGGTGGCAATCGAACCCGACCGTGACCGACCTAGGGAGCGTCATGACCTTCACTGTGGACATCCACCACCACATCCTGCCCGACGTCTTCTGGGACGCCACGAACGAGGGCGACAGCCCGGTCGGCGGGATAGCGCCGCCGCCCTGGTCGCGCGACGGCATGCTCGCGTTCCTCGACGACACTCCCGACGTCCGGTACGTCTTCTCCCACGCCGGCGGCACCGTGCCCTACCTGGCCGGGCGATTCGGCATCGTCGACGAGATGAGCGTCATCCCGGGAGCCGAGCGGCGCGCCACCGCGGCCGAGACCTTCCGGCACCTGTACTGGGACACCGCGCTGTCCTGGGGCGACCCGGTGCTGCGGATGCTGCGCGAGGTCGCAGGGATCGACCACGTCCTGTTCGGCACGGACTACCCGTACCTGCGCCGGGATCTCGCCGTCGCCAGCCGGGGGCACATCCTGAGCAGTCCCGAGCTGAACGACGGCGAGCGGGCCGCCGTCCTGGGCGGGACGGCTGCGCAGCTGATCCCGCGACTGGCGGCGCTGAGCGCAAAGGTCTGACTTTGCCGATTGTCACACCAGGTCCGTCCAGTGCACCTAACCTGGAAGAGTGGATGAGAACTCGATGATATTCGGGCAGTCCTCGTGACGCCCGTCGCAGGCGGGCACGCGACCCCGGCCGGGTCCGACCCCCCGTCGCCGTTCCACTCGAATCTGCTGCGGCTTCCGGCAGAGCACGCGGCCACTCTGCGCGAGGGCGCCGCCTGGGTGAACTACCCACGTAACAAGGTCCTGATGATGGATGGAGAGCCGGCCAAGCATGTGCTGCTGCTGGCTCGCGGAGTGGTGAAGATCACCGCGGAATCGGCGGCCGGCACGCCGAAGCTGCTGGCCTTTCGCGGCCGGGGGCAGTTGGTCGGAGAGTTCGGCTGCATTGACGGAAGTGCCCGCTCGGGTACCGTGCGGGTGATCAAACCCGTGGGCGCCTGGCGCATCTCCAGGGACCGTTTTCTGCACAACCTCCGCGCCGATGCACCGCTGTGCTTCTCCGTGCTGGCGAGCGTGGTCGCGCGGGTGCGCGAGTCCGACGAGAGCGTCGGCGAATACGGCACATACTCGTCGGGCGACCGCGTGATCCGGCAGTTGGCCAGGCTCGCCGTCGCCTGCCTGGACGAGGAGGGCGCGGCCACCGTGGCCGTTCCGGTGGGGCAGGTGGAGCTGGCGGGCAGTGCGGGCGTGGTGCGGGAGACCGTCTCGCGGACCATCAAAATACTCGCCGAGCGCGGTATCGCGAAGGCTCGGCGCGGCTCGATAGACGTCTTGGACGTCAATGCACTGGTGCGGAGCGCGCAAGGGACCGTACCCAGGGACACGACCGACCCCTGAGCCTCACCGGTGGCGCGGGAAAGCTTTTCCAGATTGAGTTTGTGTTCTGTGACGGCCATCACATTGGGCACTTTACTTCGGCATTACCTTCATCCCATCTGACACAGAACAATCGCGGATCCCGCGATGGGGGGTGAATCCATGGTCGAACAGTGCTCCGATCCGATACACCGGCCGATGATCCTGACCGATATCGAGTCCTCCAGCAGCCGGCCGGAGTACGTCCGGTCCCGACTCCAAGCTGACATGTTCGAACTGATCGGCCGAGTATTGGCCGAGACCGGCGTCGATAACGGCGGCTGCACCATCGACGAGCGCGGCGACGGAGCACTGATCGTGCTGCCTTCCGACGCTCCGAAAGGTCGTCTGACCGACGTTCTGGTACACCAGCTGCCGCTGTGGCTGATGCGTCTGGCGGAGCAGCACAATGAGCTTGGTCGACTACGGCTGCGGCTCGGCCTCAACTACGGAGACGCGTCACGCACGGAGCAGGGCAGCTGGCTGAGCACGGCTGTCGACACACTGTTCCGGCTGGTGGACTCCGCACCGGCAAAACACGCACTGGCTGCCGCCCGAGACTCGCTGATGGTTCTGATCGTGTCGGACACCTGGTTCACCGACGTGATCCGACCCGGCCTCGGCGACACCTTCGTGAGCGAGTTCCGGCCGCTCACCGTCACCTCGCACCAGACTGATTTTCCCGCATGGATCGCACTGCCCGGCAGCGGATCCGCAGGACAGCCGGGGCGAGCCTTCGGCGACACGCAGGCCGGGACCGAGCACGAGGCCAAGTCGGAGAAACGTTCCATCGCCGACCTGCTCTCCATCGTGGCGGCCAGTCAAGCCTCCGAAGACTTCGGCGCGACGGTCGCGTGGCTGCGCGGGTTCGATCAGGACAATGACGCGGATTCGGTCCGGCGGCAGATCCGTGCTTGGGCTACAGCTGAGCCAGTCCTGCTGCAAGCGGCTGCGGCGCTCGCCGCCGGGCTGCGACTCGGCGGACTCGAACCGGCCGAAGCCGCGACAATCCTGGCGGTTCCGGCGGTACAGCGCGACCCGCTGGTTGCGGCAGCGGTCAAGAGCGGTTGTCAGCTGGCGGCCGCGGGAGCGCATCGGGCCGATTCCAGCGGTGCCTGGGTGTTCCCGATGCTCGCGGAATGGAGCAGGCATCGAGACGGCCGGATCCGCAGGGTCGCCTGGGCAGCGTTGCTTGACATAGCCACAGATCTGGAGCGGGAGGGCGACCCGGACCAGGCACAGGCAGATGACGGAGAGCAGTCTGCCGAAACCTGGCCCGGCCTGCTGTGGTTCGGCGAACTGGACGACACGCTCGGCCGGACTATCGCCGGGCTCTGGTGCTCGGCGCTGGGTGCGCCCGAGTTCGCCAGGCCCACCGGACGGATCCTCGACCTGTATGCGCGGCGGGCCGAACCCCATCCCCGGCGGCGCGCGGCGCTGGCCCGAATGGCCTCCTTCGCCGCCGCCGAACCGGAGCGGCTGCGCCGCCCGCTCGCCGAACGGGCCCGTACCTGGGTCCGCGGAGCGACCCCCGTAGCGCCCCTCACCGGGGCCATGGTGCTCGCGGAGCTCACCGCAGCCGAATCAGGACTGTGAGGAAGGTCCGCAATCAAGAGGGGACGGACCTTTCTCATCGATCGCAAGGCGCACCAAGAACGCCGGTCTTCACTTTCACCCACATGACAAGGATTCAGCATGTCTATAGCCACTGAACCCCAACGAAGTTGGTATACGCAGGACGGAGACACCGACTACCTCACCCAGGTCCTCCGGCACGAGCCGATGGAGCTGCAGCTCAACGACAAGGTGGCGTTCAGGTACGTCTTCTCGACCTGGCTGCGCGCCGCGTTCCTCGGGATGATCGCCGGCGTGCTCGGCCTGGCCATCGGCGCCATCGCGAACGGCCTACGAGGCGCGCTCATACTTGAGCCGGTCTTCGCCATCGCGGGCTTCCTCGTGGTGTATCTGTGCGCGAAGGTGAACGAACCCCTCGGCGAATGGAAGGTACTGCTGTCGGATCGGGCCCGGAGTGCGGACTTCGCGTACAGCAGGATCACCGGTGTGATCAAAAGGAGGTACCTCCCCGTCACGATCAAGCCTCGGCGGATGATCAATGATGTCCGAACCGGGTCCATCGCCAACCGGCTGATCATCACCGAGGGCGTCTACACCGTATGTGTGTCGGTCTTCCCGTACGGTACCGGCCTGTACCTCAGCTGGCGGATGTGGCGCCGGCGGTCAGGATTCGAACTACTCCTGCGATTCGTCTTCGATATCTTCGGCGGCATCGTCGGCGCCACCAACATCGTCAGCGTGATGCAACGCACGGATCAGCCGCGGGCGATGCGCGAAGCGATCCACTCGGCCTGCCGCGAAGGTCTCAAGGTGGCGGTGAACGCCACGATGGTTCCCGTCGAGTTCGGCTTCCCGGAAGGCTGGCCGTCGATCGAGGGATATAAACAAGACTCTGAGTCCTTCACCGCGCCACTGCCCGCCGCCTGGGGCGCCGTCGGAGCGCCGGCCACGCCTCCCGTGCCACAGTACGTCGCGCCGCCGCCCCCGCAGCAGTTGGAGCCCGCCGACCAGACCGGCCGGCGCAAACAGGACGACGGAGCCGAGTAGCGTGCCCGAATACGACGCGCTGGTCAGCTCGGATGCGACGGGCAGTTGGGGATGGGCCGGGTTCCGGCTCGTCCCCGTCCTCGGCGGCCCGCCATCGCATCCGCTCGCCGTCTTCAGCCCTGCCGAAGCGGAGGCGAGAACGGCGCATGACGAAGCGGCCTGGCTCTCGGCGCAGTGGCATTCACGATTGGGCGGCAGGTTCGAGGTTCGGTATCGCAACGAGCCGCCTGCCGCCGGTGATCGCAGTGCCGCAGGATCGCCGGGCCGGCTGCGGTGCGTGTGCCTGTGCCGGGTACAGGAGGCGAATCCAGGGCGCGCAGCCGCTGCGGCCGTCGCACTGCGCGATCAGCTCGCCGCCTCGCTGCCCGGCCACGTGCGTGCGGAGCCGCTGGCCGATGCTCGGGAACTGCAGAACTGGCTGGTCCCGTTCCCCTTGCCGTCCGCCGACGGCACCCATGCCGAGATCGCCAAAGTGCTGACCGCACGCCCGGCGAGCCGACCAGGTGCCCGCCGGCAGGCCATTGCCGCAGTGTCCACCTACTCGACGGACCGGGTTTCCTGGGAGCCGCTGCTACGGAGGTTGGATGCATTGCCGTTCCCAGCGGTGCTCACCGTGGGAATCAAATGCGTTCCCTCTTCCGACGCGCTGCAGCAAGGACTCGCGCAGTTGGCCGCGGACTACGCCGAACTGGCGAGGCCGGCCGCGGGTTCGCCGCCGTACAGCGACATCTCGCCCGGCGACGAGTTCGCCGGCTATGCGGCGAAGCGTTGCGCCGAGGACGCCCGGCGCTACAACGGACCGCTGTTCCGGCTGCGGATCTCGCTCGCCGCGGCGCAGCCGCTCCCGGCGGATCTGGCCGGCTGGCTGGCCCAGGCGCTCTCCGCCCGGGGCGCCGCTCCGGCAGCCGGGGCGCGGGTCCTGCTCCCGGTACCGGGCGAACGGGAGCAGGCCTGGCGCAATATCGCAAGCTTGTCGGGAACCTGGCTGGCCAGAACACATCTCGGCGCATTGCCGCTGGAGGCCGTCGCGCCCGAACTCCGGGATCTGATGGTCATGGCCGACCTCGCCGAGGCACGCTGCGCCGTCCAGCTGCCGGTGGCCTGGCCCGGCCGGCCACCGCTCTACGCCGCCCTCTCGGCGCCCAAACCGGCAGTCGACCCTTGGCCGGCGGCACCGGGTGACGCAGGCCCCAAGATCATCGATCCGTTTTTACTAGAACAACAAAGCGACCTTTGACCTCCCTCGTCAAGGATGGAAATCGAATATGAGCTCATACACCTTTTTGAGCGGTTCCCAGGACAGAGCGTCCGATCTCGATCTGCGGGATCTGACCGAGTGGCTCGACGGCCGCGACGCCCTGGAGGGAACCGTCGAACTGCGGATCAAGCCGCCGGCGCCGGGCGAGATGGGCGGCATGGCCGACGCGGTGATCGTCTCGGCGGCCGCGATCCCGGTGGCCAAGGCCTTCTTCGCCTGGCTGGAGACCAGGGTCCGCAACCGCCGGATCTCCTTCACCTTGCGCCGGGAGTTCGACGGCCAGAGCATGGAGATCAACCTGGACCAAGGCCAGGACGCCGCCGTGGTGCTGGCAGGCTTGCAAGACTTCTTCGCCGCCAGACCAGATGAGTGAGGGCCCGCTCAGCGCGCTGCTCATCGGCACCGCGACACAGCGGATCGAGAAGGATCGCAGCGGGCTCGACGACATCCCGCAGGTGGCCGAGAATCTGACCGCGCTGCACCGCGTGCTCACCAGCCCGGCGGGCTTGTTCCCTCAGGGATCGGTGGAGATGATACTGAACCCTGACAAGCCGCAGGACGTCTACGACGCTGTCGATCGCCGGCCGAAGAGGGGCACGTTGCTGTGTTACTACTCCGGTCACGGGATCGCCGCGGACTATCGTCTGTGCCTGGCACTTCCCAACTCGATAGACCGGCCCCTGCTACAGCGTGCCACCTCGCTCCCGGTTTCCGCCCTGCTCGAACAGCTCGCAGTGGGCTCTCGCAAAGTGATATTGATCCTCGACTGCTGCTATGCAGGGCTGGCGTTTCAAGAGCAGTATGCGGCGCAGGTACACATGATCACTGCGGTCGGCAAGTCCTACAAGGCCAAGTTCAACAACGGTGACATCCACACGGTCTTCACCGGAGCACTGCTGAGCGCACTGCGAGAAGGGATCGCCGACGGTACTCGGCACGTCACCCTCGAATCAATTTTCCGATACGCCAGACAGGTGCTGCTTAGCGCGAAAGACCCGGAGCTGACCCCACATCAACGCAGCTATGACGACTCAGCCGGCTTTCGGGTGGCGCCCAATCCCGCCTTCGAGGAAACCCTGACCCCCGGCGGGTTACTGGCCCGTCGCAAACTGGCGTTGGAGGCGGGCTTCACCGGAGACGTCCGGTGGGCGGCCGAGCTTGCCGCCGCACTGGCTGTCGACGCCGCCCGCAGCCCTTCCATAGACCCGCAGGGTCGCTTCCATTGCGGCGTGCTCGCCGCCGCGTTCCGGGGCCAAGCCGGCGATCCGCAGGAAGCAGTCCGCTTGCTGGAGCAGCTCCTGGCCGGCAATCTGGCCGAGATGAGGCCCCGCGACGTGCAGGGCGCATACGCGAGCTTGGCGACATGGCGCGCGGCGACAACGACCATGAATTCTGGCTGACCCCACTAAAATCCAATCATGAGTGAAGACACGCTACGCCAAGTCCGCATCGACCGGATCAGTGCCGGAAGCTACACCGCGACCAACCCGCGCGGCGGAACGATCCGGATCGGTTCCGGCGAGGAGGACGATTTCTCGCCGGTCGAGCTGCTGCTGGCCGCGATCGGCAGCTGCACCACGACCGACGCCGATGTCGCGACCACCCGCCACGTCGAACCGGACGCGTTCACCGTGACCGTGAGCGGCAATAAGATCCACGACGAGCAGGGCAACCGGATGACGGACCTCGCCGTCACCTTCCACGTCGTCTTCCCCGAGGGCGCCGAGGGCGATGCGGCCCGCGCCATCCTTCCGCGCGCCGTCAAGCTCTCCCATGAGCGGTTGTGCACGGTCAGCCGGACGGTCGAGATCGGCACTCCGGTGACGTCGACTATTGCCGATGTCTGATATGGCGTGACGCTCTGGGCGTGCGGATCCGCCTCAGGCCGTGCCCGCGTGGTCCTGGCTGGGCGGAAGTAGGTGTTCCACGGGGGTCTCCCCTAAGGTCAGCGCGAGGGCGCGTTCCTCGAAGACGCGGTCTGCGCCGGTCAGGCGGTCGGAGTGCTGGCGCAGATGCTCGTCCCAGGAGCGGATCGCGAACACCTCGGCGAATCCGTCCGCCTGTGCGCCCTCGCGGTACACCTCCCAGCGGGTCGCGCCGGTGCGCCGCCGGGACGCGCCCACCGCCTGCATCGCGGCCAGGAACGCCTCCTGGTTCTCCGGGGCGACCCGGTAGCGCTTGACCACCAGGACCGGGCCGTCCTGCGGATCCGGCTCGAACATCAGCACGGGCTCCGGCCAATGCGCCTCCCCCACCTGGCCGACGCCCTCCACCGCGTCGTGCAAGGGCCAGCGCAGCACGCTGAGCGCCGCCAATCCGAGCAGCAGCGCCGCGACAGTCAGCGTCCACTGCTGGCCGACCGCCCCGGCCAGCAGACCCCACCCCAACGCGCCGATCGCCTGGCCTCCCATGAACACCAGCAGGTAAGCGCCCAGGCCACGGGCTCGTACCCAGGGTGGGAGCGTCAGCTGCAACCCGGCGTTGAGCGAGGACAGGGAGGCGGTCCACGCCAGGCCGCACAACACCATGAACACGCTGACCACGGGAACGGCCGCGGATCCCAGAGGCAGCGCCAGCACCAGCGTGCCGAGGCCGAACGCGACCGCGGACCAGGCCAACATGCCGTTCGACGACAGGCGGCGGCGAAGCCGCGACATGCACAGCGCGCCGAGCACCGCGCCCACGCCCAGCGCCGCGAGCAGTCCGCCGTAACCGCCGGCGCCCAACCCCAGGTGGTCGCGCGCGACCACCGGTAGCAACGCCCACAGCGCGCTGGCCGGCACCACGAACAACGCCGCCCGCAACAGAATCCGGGTGACAGCCGGAGCGTTGCGCACGTAGCGGGTCCCCGCTTGCAGGGCAGACACCGCGGACTCCGCGCGCGAACTGTCATCGACCGGGCGGCGCCAGGCGGCGAGCGCCGCGAGCACCCCGACGAACGACACCGCGTTGATCGCGAACACGGCCGCCGGCCCGGTCTCCGCGATGATCAAACCGGCGATCGCCGGACCGACCGCGCGGGCCAGATTGACCGTCAGACTGCCGAGCGCGGCCGCGGCGGGGATCTGCTCCCGGTCCACCAGTTCCGGCTGGATCGCCTGCCAGGCCGGGCCGGTGATCGCCTGCCCGCAGCCGAGCAGGAAGGTCAACGCCAGCAAGGTCGCCGGCGTGGTCAGCCCGAACCCGGTCAGCACCGCCAAAGCGCCCGCGACCAACGCCATCGAGAACTGCGACGCGAGCAGCAGACGCCGCCGGTCCAACACGTCGGCCAAAACCCCGGCCGGCAGCGACAGCGCCATCACCGGCAGCAAGCTCGCCGTCTGCACCAGCGCCACCAGTGTGGCGGCGTGAGCCCGCTCGACAAGCAACCACTGCGCGCCCACCGTCTGCATCCACGTACCGACATTGCTGCCGATCTGGGCGAACCACAGCGAGCGGTAGACCTTGTTGTGCATCGGCGCCCACGCGCCCCCGCGTGCCGGGCCCGGGCCACGAGGCGCTGAATGCCCCGGCGCCGCAGCGCCTTCGGAAGGATCCGGACTCCCCGCAGGCACGCGCGCGCTCGACATGGCAGCAGTATGTCATCGCCGCAGGACTCTCACCAGCCAAGCCAGTCCCTCGTAAACCGGTCGGCGTCCAGACGCATGAAAGTTCGAACGGCGGGGATACGGCGCTATCCGCAACCTGTAACCGCGATCGGAAGGAATTCCCCTCATGGGAATCATAGCCGTAGTACTTTTCGCCGTGGCCTTCTTCATCAATGGAAGTGGGACCTCGACCAACGTCTGGTTTAGTCCTACCAGCCTGATGCTGGCCGGCCTGGCCTGTCTGGCACTCCACCTGCTCGGCGTCGGCACCGACTGGTACTCGCGTCGGCGCTGACCAGCCCCGCATGCCACTGGTTGCTGACGGCGACCAGGTTCTCACGCGGCTGCGAAAGCACGCCAGAACCTGGTCGCCGTCATTTCATATTCCGGTTACGGCAGTTTCCACTGTTGGTTGGAGCCGTCTCCGCAGGCCCAGATTTGCAGCTGGGTGCCGGATCCGCCGAAGCCGGTGTCGTCCAGGCACTTGCCGGACTGCGGGTTGATCAGCTCGCCGTTGGACTGCGGATCCCAGACCTGTGCGCCGGTGCCGTTGCAGTCGTAGAGGTCCACTGTGGTGCCGTTGGCCGTGCCGCCGCCGTCTATGTCCAGGCATTTGCCGAGCACTTGCAGCGTGTTGTTCGACTCGACGGTCCATTGCTGCGCGTTGGTGCCGTTGCAGGTGTAGACCTGGATCGGGTTGAAGTCGGCGGTGCTGGCGCTACGGTCGTCCACGCACAGTCCCTCGTAGCCGGTGATCGGACCGGTCGCGCCGGTCGGCGGCGGGGTTGTGCCTCCGCCGATGTTGACCGAGTACGAGTTCGTCGCCAGTCCGGCGCCGCCCTGCCACATCTCGAAACCGGCCTCGAGGTCGATCAGGTAGTCCGAGTCGGTCATGTAGCCCCGGCTGACCGAGTCGGCGGCCAGCAGGTCCACGTCGAGGTTGCTCACCGAGGTGGTCCCGGTGTTCAGGACGTAGGACACGACGTTCCAGGTGCTGTCGCGGGCTTCCCAGATCGTGTAGGTGTACCCGCCGATGGAGACGTTGCTGGCGACGACGGACCCGGCCGGCTCGACACCGCCGTAGTGGTTGATCCAGATCATCATCTCTTCGGCATTGGGCTGCCCGGAGGTGGTCGGGGTCTGGTTGTACCAGATGTCGTAGGCCACGTCGTAGGCGCCGGTGTAAGTCTGGGTGGTGTTCCAGCTCGTGGTGACTTCACCCGGCGTCATGGAGCTGACCGGGATCGGCAGGGCGCTGTTGGTGGTGCACGAACCCCAGTGGCAGCCCTTGTAGATCGCCGCGTAGCCGCCGGGCGCGCCGTCGGTCGTCAGGTTGATGGCCGAGTTGGCCACGGTGAAGTCGGCATTGCCGTCCGTGGTCACGCATTCGGAGGCGCTGGAGTTCCACTCGTTGTTCTCCACCGTATACGCCCCACCGGCCACCGCGGCCGTCTGCGAGTTACACAGGGTGGTGGTGCTCGCCGCCTGGGCGCTGGCGCCCACGAGCGTGAGCGCGGCGGTCGCGGCGAGCGTCGTGGCGGCCACGACGAGCGGCGCGAGTATTCGTTTCCTGAACTGCATTGGGACTGTTCCTTTCCTTGTGCGGAGCGGCTCGGGCCACACCGCGAGCATGCGACGACGGGTGCCGTCGCGACCCGCGGCGCCGATGTCGGGGCACGACGAAGCTCCGCGGGAGTAGAGGGATGGCCTTCTTGTGGAAGGAGGTGGGCGTGGTGAAACTTTCACCCACGCAGAGGCAGCCAACTGCAGCGGCATGGCAAAGCCTGTGGCTCACATGCCCATGGTTCACATGCCAGTAGTTCACATGTTGGCTGGATGCGTCATGCCGCCGCCCGCCTCCATCCAGATGGAGACGCAGCACGAGAAGCTTGCATATGTTGCCTGATCCGACAAATATGCAGCGAGTAACGGTCATGAAACACACCCGAGCGCGGAAAGTCAACCGGTCTGCGGTTCCGGAACACAAGACGAAGGACTGCGCACGGCGCCGCGGTCGGCGCAGCCCCGTCCGCCGAGCCCCTTGCGGACAGGCCAACGGAGCGCTACGTTCCCGGTGCCATCAAGTTACTAGCTACTAGCTACTTACTAAATCTTTTGCCAGCTGCTCGGCGTCCGCCCGCTGCGCGGCAGGTACATCGGCTTTTGGCCAACTGCCACGCCTTCGCGGTCGTGAGCGGCTAGCCTCGGACAGAAAGGGAGACCCGCCCCATGCCCGCCACGAGCGCAGAGCTCTTCGCATGACCGCTCCATAGACCTGCGAGCCCAACCACCATGACAGGAAGCTGGAAGCCATGGCCGAGACGGCGCCCACCCTACGGCGCGATCGGCCTCGCCTGCCGGCAGCGGAGCGACGGCGGCAGATCGTCGACGTCGCCGCCGGCCTCATCGCCGACCGCGGCTTCTGGGGCGTATCCATGCAGGACATCGCAGACCGCTGCGGACTGACCGTCCCCGGCCTGCTGCGCCACATGGAATCCAAGGTCGGACTGCTGATCGCGGTCCTGGAACACCGGGACGTCGAGGACGCCCGTTCCCTGCGCACTCATCTGGGCAGCGGCGAAGACGAACTGCCTGACGACTGGGCCACCGCCCATCCCGCCGGCGTCGATCTGCGCCGGCTGTGCGCCGCGACGATGCAGCGCAACGCCACCCAGCCCGAGATGGTCCGGCTCTTCACCGTGCTGGCCGCCGAATCCCTGG
>Ga0302314_10004793_pt1 | contig 24817 bp, 21 predicted proteins | sample III_Palsa_N2_3_FD_200533 | JGI IMG/M metagenome (GOLD analysis project Ga0302314, IMG submission 200533) | Peat permafrost microbial communities from Stordalen Mire near Abisko, Sweden - III_Palsa_N2_3 | ecosystem: Environmental > Terrestrial > Soil > Palsa > Peat permafrost | place: Sweden... | reverse complement strand
CGGTGCAGCACGGTGCCCCGTCGGCCGACGACGATGCCCGAGGCGGTCACGTGGGTCGGGCCGGCGTGCTCGTCGCACGGTGCGCTCAGTTGCGCGAGCTCGGCCAGAAAGCGCTCCTGGGCTGCCACTTCGCGCGGCGAGGCCGGCGTGTGCCCCTCCACCAGGATCCGCAGATCCTCCGTCGAGGCGTTCGTCCCCATGAGCCGCATCCCTAGCACAGCTCGCCGGTCAGCACGGTGGTGGCGCGCCCCGCGATGGCGACCCTCTCCGCACCGGGGCGCACGTACAACGTCGCACCGCGCCGCGAGAGCTGGCGCGCCACGAGGTCGTCGCGACCCAGCTCTGCGGCCCAGTACGGGCCTGCCACGCACTGCGCCGAGCCCGTGGCGGGGTCTTCGTCGATCCCCACGTTGGGCCCGAAGACGCGCAGAACGTAGTCGGCTCCCGAGCCTGGCGTGGCCGCCGCCGTCAGGAGCAGCGCGCGGGACCCGGTCGCGGCAATGGCTGCGAGGTCGGGCTCATAGGCGCCGACGGCCTCGGCCGAGTCGAGCACCACGAAGGTGAAGAAGTCGCTCCGCCCAGTGGCTACGACGGCGCCCGGCCACTGCTCGTCCAGGGACGCCGGCAGCGGGGCCGGGGTCACCGGGTCGGCCGGAAAGTCGAGCTCGATGGTGTCGCCGGCGAAGGACGCGTGCAAGGCTCCGCTGCGCGTATGAAAGGTCAACGCCGCTCCACCGTCGACCACACCCGACTCCCGCAGGACGTGGGCCGAAGCCAGCGTGGCGTGGCCGCACAAGTCGATCTCGACGGCGGGCGAGAACCAACGCAGGCCGAAGGTGGCCGGATCGTCGGAGGGAGTGAGGAACGCCGTCTCCGCGATGCCGAGCTCGAAGGCGATGGACTGCATCCGCGCCTCTTCCAACGGCTGGCGCGTGAGACAGACGGCGGCGGGGTTGCCGCCGAAGGGGACGTCGCTGAAGGCGTCGACCCACGAGATCGGGATCGTCATGACCTCCACGATGCTAAGCGGGTGAGCGCATCGTGCAGGACGTCGGCGCGCTTGCAGAAGGCCCAGCGCACGAGTGTCCGCCCAGCCGCGGGGTCGGCGGCGTCGTAGAACACCGAGCTCGGGATGGCGACGACTCCGCAACGGCCCGGCAGCTCCAGGCAGAACTCCTGGGCGCTGAGTCCCGGCGCGACCGGCGCGATATCGGTGGTGGCGAAGTAGGTGGCGGCGGGCCGGAACACCTCGTACCCGAGCGCCGCCAGACCCGCACAGAGCTGGTCACGTCTCTCTTCGAGCTCGGTGGCGAGCCGACCGATGGCCTCGGGCGGGAAGGCCAGGCCGGTGGCGATGGCCAACTGGAAGGGGGCCGGACTGGTGTAGGTCAAGAACTGCTTGGCGGCCCGGACCGCGGCCACCAGCGGCGCCGGGCCGCTCACCCAGCCCACCTTCCACCCGGTGAAGGAGAACGTCTTGCCGCCCGAAGAGATGGTGAGGGTGCGGTCGCCCATGCCCGGGAGCGTGGCCAGCGGGACGTGCGAGCCGCCGAAGACCAGGTGCTCGTAGACCTCGTCGGTCACCGCCAGGAGGTCGTGGGCGGCACAGAGCGCGGCGACCTGCGTCAGCTCATCGGGCGAGAACACCTTGCCCGTCGGGTTGTGGGGGGAGTTGAGCAACACCATCTTGGTGCGCGGGCCCACGGCGGCGGCGAGCTCGGCGGGATCGAAGCGCCAGTCGGGCGGGTGCAGACGGACGAGGCGAGGCGTGGCGCCGGCCATGGAGGCGGCGGCGGCGTAGGAGTCGTAGGTGGGCTCGAACATGACGACCTCGTCGCCGGGCTCGCACAGCGCCAGCAGGGTGGCCGCGATGGCTTCGGTGGCCCCGACAGTGACGAGCACCTGGGTGTCCGGGTCGAGCTCGATGCCGTACCAGGTCCGCTGATGGGCCGCCACGGCGTGCCGCAACTCGGGGATGCCGCTGCTGGGCGGGTACTGGTTGCGCCCCTCGCGGATGGCCGTGACGGCAATCTCACGCAGCTCCTCGGGCCCATCGGTGTCCGGGAAGCCTTGACCGAGATTGACCGAGTTGGTCCTGAGCGCCAACTCGGACATGGTGGCGAAGATGGTGGTGGTGAAGGCCTGCAGCCGCCGGGTCAGCTGCGCGTCCGGCGGTGCCACCGCGACGATGGTACCAACGGCGTTCTGGCTCGCCTATCGTCGGTGCGGACCGTGCTCAGCATCGCCAACTACAACATGCACTGCGGGATGGACGGCTGGGGCAGGCCCTATGACTACGTGGCCGCCATCGCCGCGCTGGACGCCGATGTCATCGTGCTCGAGGAGGCCTGGACGGTCGCCGGCGATTCGAGCGGTGGTCAGGCGGCCGAGGCAGCCCGGCATTTGGGATACCAGGTGCAGGCGCACACGCTCGGCGAGGGGCGGCGGATCCGCCCGCAGCCCGAGGCGCCCCCCCGGTGGCGGGCACGCAATCTCTTCGCCGAGCGGGCCAAGGCGCTCTATATGGACGGCGTGCGGCCCGTGTCGGCACGGGCGCGAGGTTTGGCGCGCTGGCAGGAGGCCGAGGAGGGCTCGTGGGGTATCGCCGTGCTGGTGCGACCCGCGCTGGCCATCGAGTCGGCGCGGGTCGTGCCCATGTCGACGCTGCGGGCCGACCGGGTCCGGCGGGCCTGCTTGGTTGTGGACTTGACGGTGGACGGTCATCCCATTTCGGTGGCGGGCACCCACATGTCGCACATGCACATGGGTTCGCACCGCAACTGGGCCGAGTTGCGCCGGCAACTGCGTACTGCGGCTCGGCCCGACGCGGTGTTGTCGGGCGACATGAACACCTGGGGGCCGCTCGTCCATCTCTATATGCCCGGCTGGCGCCGGGCCGTGATCGGTCGCACGTGGCCCACCTGGAACCCGCACAGCCAGATCGACCATATTTTGGTGCAGGGCGCGATCCGGCCGGTGGCGGGTGTGGTGTTCCCGCACTCGGGTTCTGACCACCGTCCTATACGGGCCGAGCTGGAGGTGGGATAGCCGGGATATGTGGGTGGGCTGGCGCCGCGGCGGGTGGCGGAATTCGGGCTGACTCCCCTTGGTCGGCGAGACCGTTCTCACCACGATGTCCGACTTGGCAGCTGTGGGACCCGAACTGATCTCGTTGGTGGCCGCCATGTCAGCCGAGGAGCGTCGGGCTTATCTCGACGCTGCCTTCGAGCGGATGAAGGCGGCCCAGGGCGAGATCGTGGCCGCTCTGGGCGAAGTGGAGCGGTGCCAGGACTATCGAGACGAGGGGGCGACCTCGGTCGAAGCGTGGGTGGTGCAGCGTTACGGCCTCTCGGTGGCAAGTGCCCGGGGGTTCACCCAGGCGGCCAAGGTGGCCTGGAACATCCCGCACCTGGTGGGTTCGTTGTGCTCGGGGGACATCTCGTTGGACAAGCTGCGGGTGGTGGCCGAGGTGGCGACCCCTGAGTCCGACCGCGAGTGGTGCGACCAGGCCAAGGAGTGCTCGGTGCGTGACCTGGCCGAGGTGGCCCGGACGAGGGCTGCCGCCGAGGCGGCGGGGGCTGCTCAGTATGAATCCTCGCCTTCGCCGCCTCGATCCCAGGGCGATCACGATCACGATCGGGATCGGGGCTACCTGCGCTTCAACGACGAGCACCGGACGCTGACGGCGCAGCTGCCGCCTGATCGCTACGCCGAGGTCAAGACTGCTCTCGAAGCCCGGGCCCGCGAGGTTCCAACTGATGGGGCGACCCCGTGGGACCGGCGCCTCTGTGACGGGTTCTTGGAGACGATCCGCTCCTCGTCGGGCTCGGAAGGTGCGTCCAGCCCGTTCTTCGTGGTCGCCCACGTCCCCCTCACGTCCCTGGTCGAGGAGGCAGGGCAGGCCAGCCCCCTCGCCGGTGAGCTCGAGCACGTCGGCCTCATCGACATCGAGACCGTGCGGCGGGTCGCCTGTGACGCCACCATCGCCATCGCGGTCGACGACGATGTCGGGCACACCATGTACGAAGGCCGGGCCCGGAGATTCCCGACCAAGGCCCAGCGTCGAGAGGTCATGCGCCGGGATCGACATTGCCGGTTCCCCGGCTGCACGAATGTGACCTTCGCCAATGTCCATCACATCGTCCCGTGGGAACCCGACGGGCCGACCGACCTGAGCAATCTCGTCCTCGCCTGCCTCCACCACCATCACCTGGTGCATTCGGATGGTTGGACCATGACGGGCAATGCCAACGAGGAGCTCACCATCACCGCTCCCAAGGGCCGGGTCATGACGTCGCGCCCTTCGCCGCTGTGGACCAGGGTGAGCAGGGTGACGAGTTCGGCGGATCGGACCGCCGCAGGGAACTGAGGCGGCGAGCTGTCAGTTTTCGAACCACCAGAGGCATCGGGCCTCGAGGTCTCGCCGGCCGCGGCTCAGGAAGGTGGCTGTGGCTCGTTGGCCAGTGCGCTGACCGCCTCGTTGACACTCGAATAGAAGTGGTCCTCGCCGATGCGCTGCACCAGACCACTGCGTCGCAGGGTGTCGCGCAGATGGTCTCCGGCCCGGGCCAGACCGAAGGCGACCTGGGCACGGTCACATTCATCGAGCACGTGACCCATCGCCCGCGACCCGGTGAAGTCGACGTCGGACATCCCGAGCGCGTCGAGGACCAGGACTCGGGTGCCCGGCGTCCGCTCCAGAACGCCGGCGACCTCGTCTCGAAAGTGCACGGCGTTGGCGTACCAGAGTGGGGTGGCGAACAGGAGGACGAGGACACCGGGGATCTCGGCAGCCGAAAACTGGGCCGACAACGGGGCCCAACTGGTGGTGCCGGGGATGCGGCCGAGTACATGGAGCTGCGGGCGAGCGCTGAGCCGAACACGGTCCAAGATGGCCAGCCCGACCGCGACGCCGATCCCCTGCTCCACTCCCACCAGGACGACGGTGAGCAGCGTCACCGACGTCAGCCCGAATTCGAAGAGGTCGAAGCGGGCAATGGCGCGCAGGTCCCGTGGCTTGAAGAGACGGACCGCCACATAGATGAGGACAGCGGCGAGCGTCGCCAGCGGAACGTCCCTCAGGACATTCGCCACCGGGATGAGCAGGACGATGGCCAACGCCGCCCCCAGGGCGCCGGCCTGGGTACGTCCGCCCGCTGCGGCGACCGCCCCGGTCCGGGGCGGGCTGGCGTCCACGGGGAACGAACCGACGAGACCGGCGATCACGCTGCCTGCACCCACGGCGAGAAAGTCACGACCGGCATCAACGTCGTACCCACCTTGCTCGGCGAAGCCGCGGGTGGTCGCCGCCGTCTGCGTGATGATGACCAGCGCCACCACGGCGGCCAACGGTGCCAGGCTCCCGAGTGTCGACCAGGACAGGCCGGTCAGCCCGACATGGGGCGTCCCGCTCCGGATGGTGCCAAGCACGGCCACACCGTGCGCCTGCAGGTCCCCCACGGCCACGAGCGCCGTGGACCCCACGAGGCCGATCAATCCGCCGGGAATGCGCCGGTCGATTCGCGCACACACGAACATCACGGCCAGTACGCCGAAGCCGATGGCCGCGGTCCACCCGTTCACCTCGCCGAGGTGGGTGAAGATGAAACCCACCCGATGGGCATTCGAGCCCGCCGTTGGCGGCAGTCCGAGGAGATCGGGCAGCTGATGAATCACGATGATCACTGCCACCCCGGACAGGAAGCCGGTCACGATGGGAGTCGACAAGAATTCGGCGATCCACCCCAGTCGCAGGATGCTGACCAGCATCACGATGAGTCCGACCATCACGGCCAGGATCGCCACCAACGCCACGTAGTGCTCCGAACCGGTCAAGGCCAGCGCCGACACCCCGGTGGCGAAGAGGGGCGCAATGGTCGAGTCGGCCCCGACCGACATCTGCGGATTGGACCCGAGGAGCGCATAGACGACCGTTCCCGCCACGAAGGCGTAGAAGCCGGTGATAGGGGGCATGCCGGCCAGCCGGGACGTGGCCAGCTGCTCCGGAACGGCGATGACCAGGAGCATGATGCCCGCCAGGAGGTCTGCGCTTACCCAGGCGCGCTGGTAGCCGTGCAGCGATGCGAAGACCCGGATCCGGCGCACGGCGACATCATCGCCCACGGGGATGCCCGCCTGATTGAGCCAATTGGTCTGCCAGATTGACCCAATTGAATAGTCTCGGACCAGACGGTCGAGGATCCCGGTGTCGGGTTCCGTACCCGAGGAGGCCAACACCCGATGAGCGACTATCCCTACGCCGACCGCTTCGCCATCAACCGCGTGCTCCCCGAGAAGGGGATGAGCCGGGAAGAGGTCCTGGCCGAGCTGCGCACGATGGCAACGGAGGAAGACGCATTCTGGGAGACCGGCAAGTGCTCGGGCACCATGTACTGCGGCGACCACGACCACTACCACTTCATGAACGAGGCCTTCGGTCTGTTCGCCCACGTCAACGTCCTGCAACGGGACATGTGCCCCAGTGCGACCAAGTTCGAGGCGGAGATCATCGCCATGACGCTCGACCTGCATCACGGCGATGCGGCGGTGGCCGCCGGCGACGACCCCTGCGGCCTGGTGACCACCGGCGGGACTGGGAGCATCCTCCACGCGATCCTCGCCTACCGCGAGCACGCAGCCCAGACGCGTGGCGTGACACGGCCGAACGTGATCAAGCCGGAGACGGCCCACCCCGCCTTCGACAAGGCCTGCCACCTCTTCGGCGTCGAGTTGCGGCGGGCGCCGATCGATCCCGTGACGACGCAGGTCGACGTGGATTGGGTCCGGGACCACATGGACGACCAGACGGTCGCCCTCATCGGGTCGGCCTGCAACTACGGCTACGGCACCGTCGACCCGATCAGCGACCTGTCGGACCTGGCGCTCGAGCGCGGCGTGGGGCTCCACGTCGACTCCTGCCTGGGCGGCTTCATCCTGCCCTTCGGCCGCGAGCTCGGGTACGACATTCCGGCATTCGACTACTCCGTGCCGGGAGTGACCTCCATGTCGGCCGACACGCACAAGTACGGATACGCCTTCAAGGGCTCATCGGTGCTCAGTTTCCGCGACAAGGCCCTGCGCAACGCGCAGTACTTCTACTTGACCGACTGGAGCGGCGGGAAGTACACCTCCCCCGGCATGGAGGGCTCGCGCTCAGGGGGCCTGATCGCGGCCACCTGGGCCGCCATGGTGCAGTACGGCCACGCCGGCTACCTCGGGTACGCGCGGGAGATCTTCGAGACGTCGGTCGCCATGCAGGAGGCGGTGCTGTCACACCCCGAACTGCGCCTGGTCGGCCGCCCCACCTTCCTCTTCTCCTTCACGTCCGACGACTTCGACATCTACCACGTGAACGACTTCATGCGGACGAGAGGGTGGCGCTTCAACGGGCAGCAGTACCCCAACGCGCTGCACATGGCGGTGACGCGACCCCAGACCCAGCCCCAGGTGGTCCCCGAGTTCACGGCGGACCTGGCCGATGGGGTGGCCTACGCCAAGGAGCACGCCGACGAGGCACCCCGCTCAGGGGCCATTTACGGCGGGGTGGCCGGCGGCATGACCGAGGAGGCAGACGAGTTCATCCGCGCCGTCATGGCGGACATGCTCGACGGACAGTCCACCATCCCGCCCTCGTGACCGACGTCACCATCCCGCCTACGTGATCGGAGCTCCGACGGCGCTGGTCGAGGGCTGCACGGCAGCCCAGACGGCGCTGCTCGACGACATCGCCGACCTGAGCGATGACGTGGCCCGCAGGCCCAGCCTCTTGCCGGGATGGAGCGTCGGCCACGTGCTGACCCACATCGCCCGCAACGCCGACAGCATGGCGTGGCGATTGGAAGGGGCCGCGTTGGGCGAGCTACGCGATCAGTACCCCGGTGGTCTCGAGCAGCGCAGCCATGACATCGACGAGGGTGCGGGTCGTCGCGCGGCCGAGTTGGTCGACGACGTACGCCAGAGCGGCGACGCCCTCGAGAGGATCTTGGCCGAGCTTCCCCCGCCGGCGTGGGATGCGCCGTCGCGTACATCCAGGGGCGTGGTGGAGAGCTCGCGCGATGCCGTGCTGTCGCGCTGGCGCGAGGTGGTGGTGCACCACGCGGATCTCGGCTTGGGCCCGGTCCCGTTGCCGCCTGCTTTGGTCGAGCTCTGGCTGCCGCGGGAACTGCCCCGTCTGGCGGAACGGAGTGACCCCGCCGCACTGTTGTCCTGGATCATCGGACGCGGTGAGCCGCCCGTCCTCGCTCCCTGGTAATCAGGTGGAGACGAACGCGTTGCCGGCGCGGTCCACGGCGACGCAGTAGGAGACGCTCGGGCACGAGATGCTCGTGAGCGCGTGGCCGTTGTCGATCAGCGTGCCGGCGCTCCAGGTCGAGCCGTTCCAACCGAAGACCCGGCCGAGAGAGTCGACGGCGCGGCACAAGGTCGTGGTGGGGCACGAGACGGAGGTCATGCCCGAGGCGTCGGTGCCGTTGAGCGGGGGCTCGGTGGCGATGGAGGCCGGGGCCGAGAAGGTGGCTCCGTTCCAGGTCAGGACGTCGCCGTTGCTGTCGACGATGACACAGAAGGTGGTCGAGGCGCAGGAGACCGAGTTGAGCTGGCCCTGGCTGTCGATGTTGCCCGGCTGGGTCCACGTCGAGCCGTTGAACACCGACGGACCGCCCTCGGCGGCGATGCAGAAGGACGGCGACACGCACGAGATCTGGTTGGCCGCTCCCCAGGCACCCAGATTGCCGGACCACCCGGTGCCGTCGTAGGCGAACGAGTTGCCCTCGCCGTCGATCGTGATGCAGAACGTCGGCCCGGTGCAGTTGATCGCCGTGATGCCCTGTGCGGCCGAGATGGTGGCGGGCGGGCCCCACGACGACCCGTCGAGGAACGCGACCTGGTTCAGGTTGGGCGCCGCCGCGCAGAAATTGGAGACCCCGCACGAGATGTACGCAACGCCTTGGGGCGACGGGGAGGGGATGGCCGGGCCGAGCGCGCTGACCTTGTCAAGGAACAGTCGGTAGGTCTGGCCGCTGGCAGATCCCATGATGCACGACGCCGGTGCTGCGCACGTGACGACGGAGAGGTTGGTGTTGGGGGCGATGGAGATCGCCTTGGACCAGCTGCCGGCCGGTCCCGCCGTCGTGGTCGTCGTGGCGCGCGTCGTGGGTGTCGTCTTGGTGGTGGGCGCACTCGACGACCCCGGCGTCTGGCTGCACCCGGCCGCGAGGAACAACAGCGCGAGAGCGGCCAGGATCGCGCCGAGTGTGCTCGCCCGCCTCGTCACTATGACTGCGCCGGCAGGCCGTTCGCCTCGAGGGCGCGGTGGCGTGACCATGTGTCCAAGACGATCAATGTCTTGGTGCCGGTCACGCGGCCGCGGCGCCGCAGCTGTTCTATGACCTGTCCGAGGCGCTCGACGTCGGGCACTTGGAGCCACACGAGTGCGTCCGGGTCGCCGGCGGTGGTGAACACCGCCTGCACCTCGGAGAGCTGCATCGCCGTCTCCTTGATCTCCTGCAGGTCAGCGGTACCGGCGAAGCGAACTTCGGTGAAGGCCTGAATCGGGCGCCCGGCCTTGCGGTGGTCGACGACCACCGTGTACCCGGCGATCACCCCGGTGCGCTCGAGGCGCTCGATACGCCGGGTCACCGCAGAGGCGGACAGCGACACCTGCTCACCGATGTCGGCCATGGTGCGGCGGGCGTTCTGCGAGAGCAGCTCAATTATGTGGTGATCGATCGGGTCGAGGTCCTCGGTTGCCATGGTCCGAATCCTAATAAGACGCGGTTGTCTTGCACGTTCAGTGCATGAGAGGCCCACAGAGTTGGTGCTCCGTTGCGTGGGGCGCCCGCGATGGCTCAGATCTCCCGTCGGTGCACGGCCACGGCGTAGCGGTCTCCCCGCACAAACGGACGCTTGTTCCAGGTCGACCAACGGTCCTGCAAGACCAGACCCGAACGGGCGGCGAGCGTGTCGTGCCGGTGGGGACCGAATCCATCCGGTTGCAGGGTGTAGCCGGTCACGAGACGGCCTCCGGGACGCAGCCAGCGAGCCGCGTTCTTTATGACCTGTGCCTCGGTGCCGGGCGGGACGAAGATCAGCACGTTCCCGGCCATGACCACGACGTCGAAGTCGTGCCCGAGGTCCAGGTCGAGCTCGGGGTCGGTCAGGTCTGCTTGGACCCACGGCAGGTCTGGCGCCTTGGCCCGGGCCGCCTCGAGCATGGCGACGTCGACGTCGACCCCGACGACGTCATGGCCGCGGCGGCTGAGCTCGATCGCCACCCGTCCGGTGCCGCACCCGGCATCGAGCACCCGGTCAGGCGCGTAGGAGGCGACCAGGGCCGCCTCACCATGCATGTCCATGCCCGTCGCGGCGAGGTCCTCGAAGCGGCGGTCGTACGCGCTGCCCCGAGGGACGTCGCTGTTCTCCCAGGGGCCGGACACCTAACGGGCAGCTGGTGCGGTCGCACTCGGGCGTGGCGTCGTGACGGTCGCCACGGTCGACGAGGCACCTCTTCGCATAGTGCGCACGGTAGTCCGGGGCGGGAAGCGCTCGGTAGGGTGACCCTCGTGTGCCTCCTCGTCGTTGCATCGCGCGTCGTGGCGGGCGAGCCCCTCATCGTGGGCGCGAATCGAGACGAGGTCCTGGAGCGACCCTCGACAGCCGTGACGGTGCTCGACGAAGGGCCACCGCGCGTCGTGGGCGGGCGAGACGAGCTCTCAGGGGGGACCTGGCTTGCGGTCAACGAACACGGCGTCTGTGCCGGACTGACCAACCAGCCCCTGGGCGACGCCAAGGACCCTTCCAAGCGATCACGGGGCGAATTGCCCCTGGAACTGGCCCGCCACGCCAGCGCGGCCGACGCCGTCGCGGCGCTCCTCTCTGCGTTTCGCCCGGCCGACTACAACGGCTCGTGGCTTCTCGTCGGCGACCGCACCTCGCTCTTCTTCGTCGACTTCACCGGCTCGGGCTCGGGCGAGGGCGAGGGCACCGCTTTGGAGCTCCCCCCGGGGATCCACGTGCTCGAAAACCGCGCCCTCGGCGAGACCTCGCCGAAGGTCGATCTCGTGCGGGCCGGACTCGATGTCGCGCCGGAAGGCGACGAGGTGGCGGACGCCTTCCGCCGCGTCCTGGCCGACCACCGCAATCCCGAAGGCGACGAGCGTCCCAACGCGGCCAACTGCGTGCACCTCGAGACGTTCGGCACACGGTCGTCCTGCATCGTGCGAGTCCCAGCCGGGAGCGGCCCGCCTCGCCTGTGGGTGGCCGACGGCCCCCCCTGCACGACCGCCTACGAGGATGGCGGCGGCCTGTGGGGAGCTCCGGCCGCCTAGCGCGGCCCGTTGCCCGTTCAGTCGCGGACGAGCGGCTTGTAGCGCAGACGGTGCGGCTGGTCCGCGTCGACGCCGAGGCGCTTGTGGCGATCCGCCTCGTAGTCGCTGAAATTCCCTTCCCACCATCGGGCTTCGGACTCGCCCTCGAAGGCGAGCACGTGGGTGGCGATCCGATCGAGGAACCACCGGTCGTGGCTGATCACCACCGCGCAACCCGGGAAGGCCAAGAGTGCGTCCTCGAGTGCCCGCAACGTGTCCACATCGAGATCGTTCGTCGGCTCGTCGAGCAGCAGGACGTTGCCGCCGCTGCTGAGGACCTTGGCCAGCAGCACGCGATTGCGCTCGCCGCCCGAGAGCTGGCCTACCTTCTTCTGCTGGTCGCTCCCCTTGAAGCCGAAGCCCGCCACATAGGCGCGGCCGTGCAGCTCGCGCCCGCCGACGACGAGCCGATCCACTCCCCCGGTGATCTCCTCGTAGACGGTGGCATCGGGTGCCAACGACTCACGCGACTGGTCCACGTACGCCAGCTCCACCGAGGCCCCGGTGGTGAGGCTGCCCTCATCGGGCTTCTCCTCGCCGACGATCATCCGGAAGAGGGTTGTCTTGCCCGCTCCGTTAGGCCCGATAACGCCGACGATGCCACCCGGAGGAAGGGTGAACGACAGGCCGTCCATGAGCAGGTGGTCGCCGAAGGCCTTCACGATGCCGGCCGCGTCCACGACCTGGTCCCCCAGTCGCGGGCCGGGCGGGATCGACAACTCGACCTTCTCGGCGCGCCGGTCGGCGGACTCGGCCTCGGAGACGAGTTCGTTGTACGCCGTGATGCGCGCCTTTCCCTTGCTCTGACGGGCGCGCGGCGACATCCGGATCCATTCGAGCTCGCGTTCGAGCGAGGCCTGTCGTGAGCGGTCCGCCTTCTCCTCGACAGCCAGGCGGGCCTGCTTCTGCTCGAGCCACGAGGAGTAGTTGCCCTCCCAGGGGATGCCCGCACCGCGGTCGAGCTCGAGGATCCAGCCGGCCACGTTGTCGAGGAAATAGCGGTCGTGGGTCACGGCGACGACGGTGCCGGGGTACACCTGCAGCGTCCGTTCCAGCCAGGCCACCGACTCGGCGTCGAGATGGTTGGTGGGCTCGTCCAGGAGGAGCAGATCGGGCTTGGAGAGGAGCAGGCGGCACAGCGCGACCCGCCGCCGCTCGCCACCCGAGAGCGTGGACACGTCGGCGTCGCCAGGCGGGAGGCGGAGCGCGTCCATGGCGATCTCGAAGGTCCGGTCGAGCTCCCATGCTCCGGCGGCATCGATCTTGGTCTGGAGGTCGGCCTGCTCGGCCAGCAGCGCGTCGATGTCGGCGTCGGGATCGCCGAAGGCGGCGCACACCTCGTTGTACCGGTCGACCAGGTGCTTCGCCTCGCCCACCCCTTCGGCCACGTTGCCGGCGACGTCCTTGGATGCGTCGAGTTGCGGCTCCTGCGGCAGGTAGCCGACCGTAAACCCTGGCGTCAGACGGGCCTCGCCCGAGAACCCGTCGTCCTCGCCCGCCATGATCCGCAACAACGACGACTTGCCCGAGCCGTTGGACCCGATGACGCCGATCTTCGCCCCTGGGTAGAAGGACAGATTGATGCCTTTGAGCACCTCACGATCGGGCGGGTAGAAGCGCGTGAGGCCGCGCATGGTGTAGATGAACTGGGGAGCCACGGCGACCAGTGTGCCCGATGGGGGTGCCGCCGCCGCGCCGCCGGGCCGCCGGGCGGGTCAGCGGTCCGAGGACCAGTGGATCCGGCTCACCCTGGCCTGGTTGACCATGCCCTCGTGTACGAACCAGCGGGCGGACGCCTCGAGCGCCTCGACGGCGGGCCGGGGCGCATATCCCAGTTCCTGGCGGGCCCGGCTGATGTCGAAGGACATCTTCGAGGTCGACATGCGCGCCGCCTCCAGGGGCACCGACGGGTGCCGACGCAGGAGCTTGCCCTCCACCAGCTCGGAGACGGCGGCCACGGCCAGGGCCAGCGAGTTGGGCACCTTGCCGTAGGGGGCGCGCAGGCCCGTGAGGGAGGACAGCTCGGCCAGCAGCTGCTCGAGGGTCAGGTTCTCCCCGCCGAGGATGTAACTGCGCCCGGTGCGGCCCTTCTCGAGCACCAGCACCTGCCCGGCGGCCAGATCGTCGACGTGGGCCACGTTCAGCACCGTGTCGACATAGGCCGGCATGCGGCCGTTGAGGAAGTCGAGGACGAGCTTGCCCGTCGGCGTGGGGGCGCGATCCCCCGGCCCGACCGGGAAGGTCGGCAGCACCAGCGACGCCGGCAGGCCCTCGGCGATGGCGCGCAGCACCTCGTGCTCGGCCACGTACTTGGAGCGCTTGTAGGAGCCGTACAGATGCCGGACGTCGGGGAATGAGCGCTCGTCGGCCGAGGCGGAACCCGAGACGTGCTCGAGCCCCAGCGTGCCGACGGTGCTGGTGTACACGAGCCGTTCGACGCCCGCCTCCTCGGCTGCGGCGAGGACGTTCCTGGTGCCGTCGACGTTGATGGCGTAGAAGCTGTCGGGATCCCGGGCCCAGAAGCGGTACAACGCCGCCACGTGGAAGACGGCCCGGCAGCCGCTGACCGCGCCCTGGACGTCCTCGCGGTTGCGCAAGTCGCCAACGACGTGCTTGACCGGGAGGCCCTCGAGGTTCGCCGTGTCAGCACCGGGCTCCACCAGCGCGACCACTTCCTGCTCCCGCGCCACGAGCTGCCGGGTCACCGCCGAGCCGATGAAGCCGCTGGCTCCCGTGACGAGGACCCTGTCTCCGGACTCGAGGTTCACAGTCGCGCCCGATGCAGTGTGCCCTTGGCCATCGTCTTGCCGAATTCGAAGATCAGGCTCGACCCCTGCTCGGCGCTGGCCAACACGTCCTCGAGCGCGTCCGCGAAGAGCTCCACCTCGTCGTCCCCCGCGATCAGGGGGGGCAGGAGCTTGACGATGTTCACGTTGTCAGCCGCCACCTGCGTGAGGATGCGGTGCCGGTGAAACAGCGGCGTCACCACCATTTGGGAGAACAGGGCGGGCCGGATGGCCTCGACCATCTTGAAGCGGCGGCGCAGACCCGGGGTCGAGGGCTCGCCGAAGACAAGCCCGATCATGAGGCCCATCCCGCGCACCTCGTGGAGGAATTCGTACCGCTCGACGAGCGGTTGGAGGGCCTTGGTGAACGACTTCCCGGTGCGCCGCACCCGGTCGAGGATGTCTTCGTCCTCGAACGCGGCCAGGGTGGCGAGTCCGGCCACCATCGCCAGCTGGTTGGTGCTGAACGTGGAGGAATGCACCACCGCCTTTTCCATGGAGCTGTACACAGCATCGGACACCGCAGCCGTGGAGAGCGTGGCCCCAACGGGCACGTACCCACCGGAGAGCGCCTTCGACACCGTGATGATGTCCGGGGTGATGCCGAACTGCTCGTGGCAGAAGAACGTCCCCGACCGGCCCATGCCGGCCTGCACCTCGTCGAGGATCATGAGGGCTTTGTGGCGGCGGCAGAGGGACTGCGCCTCCTGCCAGAACTCCTCGGGCGCCAGGTAGACCCCCTTGCCCTGGATCGGCTCCGCGATGAACGCCGCCACGTCGCCGCGGCGGAGCTCCCGGGCCAGGGCGGCGGCGTCACCGAAAGGGATGACGTCGGCGCCCGGGAGCAGCGGACCGAAGCCAGCGCGGAATTCCTTCCCGCCGTTGAGGGCGAGCGCCCCCGTCGTCAGGCCGTGGAAGGCGTGGTCGCAGTAGAGGATGCGCGTGCGCTTCGTGGCGGCCCGGGCGAACTTGATCGCGGTCTCCACCGCCTCTGCTCCGGAGTTGGTGAAGAAGACGCGCTCGATGCCCGAATGCGAACGGGCCACCAACTCCTCGGCCAGGACACCGGAGAGGAGGGAGCAGTCCATCTGCACGAGGTTGGGCAGGTCGGCATCGAGGGCGTCGTGCAATGCCCGAACGATTGTTGGGTGACTCCGTCCCAGAGCAAAGACGCCGAAGCCGGACAGGAAGTCCAGGTACCGGTCCCCTTTGTCGTCGATCAGGTAGCAGCCCTCCCCCTTCTCGTAGAAGCGATCGAACTCGATCTGGCCGAGGATCTTCGGGAGCTGGGGGTTGATGTACTTCGAGTGGAGCGTGAAGTTCTCACCCTTCCGCTCGTCCAGCACTTGCTTCAGATCAAAGGGCATGCAGTGGGCTCCAGAGGTCGCTCCGACGGTGGCGACAGGTTAGTGGTGCGCCGCGCTGCCTACGATCCCCGTGATCCGTTTCGACGCCGTTTCATGCGATGATCACATTCGTTCCACCCCATACCAACATTCGCTGGGACACAGATGAGGACCATCAGGATGACAGCCGGCGCGCCCAACATCTTGCTCGTGATGTCGGATCAACACCGGGCCGACACGATGGGGTGCGCGGGGGACGCCAGCGCGCAGACGCCCTCGCTCGACGCGCTGGCGGCCGAGGGAGTTCGCTTCTCCCGGGTCTCGTGCCAGGGCCCACTGTGCATGCCGGCGCGGGCGTCGTTCATGACGGAGCGCTACGTGCGCGACCACGGGGTGTACACGAACTCGTCTGAGATCGCCCCGGACAGTCCCACCTACGCGTGGGCCTTGCGGGAGGCCGGCTACCACACCGCTCTCCTCGGAAAGGCACACCTGTATCTCGACGAGCGACTGACCGTCTCACACATTGACGACATGGCCGGACGTCTCGAGGCGCTCGGCTTCGCCGAGGTCTTCGAGACGGGCGACAAGTTCGTGGGGAAGATCCCTACCCGCTACACGGACTATCTCGCCGGCCGGGGACTGCTCGACGCCTACAAGAAGCACATCGCCGACCGCAGCTATCAGGGCGAGAACGAAGACGGTCAGAACGCCACCAAATGCGTGCCCATGTGGGACTCCACACCGACGCCCATCCCCCTGGAGTCCTACGTCGACGCCTGGCACGGTCAACGAGCCGTGGAATGGATCGAGCGCTACGACCGCGGCGAGCCGTTCTTCCTCTTCGTCGGCTTCCCCGGGCCGCATGATCCTTGGGACGCGCCTGCGGAGGCCGTGCGGCAGTACCGCGGCGTCGACATCTCCATGCCCAGCTCGACGACGCGACCGAGGATCGAGGGCACGGGCCGCTACGGCGCTCTCTTGAACTCCTTCCTTTGGGTGTCCGACTCCGAGACGATGACCGACGACGCCATCCGTGGCATGCGGCGCTCGTACGCCGCAGACATCTCGGTCATCGACCGGGCGATCGGCGACATGGTGGGCGCGCTGGAGCGCAGGGGCCTCCTCGACAACACGTGGATCATCTACACCAGCGACCATGGCGAGATGGGCGGCAATCACCGGATGATGTCGAAGTGCGTCCTTTATGAGCCGGCCGTGCGCGTCCCGCTGATCCTCCGTCCCCCCGGTGGTTGTCCGGCGGGTGTGGTTGATTCCCTGGTCGAGCACGTCGATGTGCCGGCGACCATGCGCGACATCGCCGGTGCGCCCGAGGTCGCGCACTCCGAGGGGCGCTCGCTTCTGGCGAGCGTCGACGATCCGACCTCCCCATGGTCACGTGCGCTCACGGTCAGTGAAAACTGGGGCTTCGCCGCCTTCGAGACCGAGCGCTACAAGTTGGTCGTCGACGAGGACGCCCTGGCGCCGTGCCAGCTCTTCGACCTCTCCGAGGATGCCGCGGAGGACCACGACCTTCTCCCCGATCCGCTGGCGGGCCCGGTCGTGGAAGAGATCATGGAGACCCACGTCCGACCGTTCTTCCGCACTCCCCCGGCCCGTCCGATCCCGAGCATCTTCACCGGCGGCTACGACTGAACAGGCGTCACTGGCCGTCCGAGGGCTCGGGAATCCCGGGAGCGGATGCATCTTTGGCGCCTTTGCCGAGCCAACGCAGACCGACGAGGGGATACACCAGGACCGACAGCATGCCGGCGGCGACAAGGGCAGCGGCGTTCTGTGGCTTCATCCTGTGCTCGCTCACGCCCAACGTCGTGATGACCACGATGATCGGCAGTCCCGTGGCAGACAACACGGCCAGCGTCCGCGCCTCGACCTTCGTCAGGACGCCCCGGAAGAAGGCCCACGTGGGCAGGCCGCGGGTGAAGAGGAATATGACGGTGAACATCGGCACCAGCAACAGGACCTTGGGCATGTGGATGAGCGCGTGGAGATCGAAGTTGATGCCGCTCTCAATGAAGAAGATCGGGATCAGGAAGCCGAAGCCGATGGCCTCGAGCTTGCTCGTGATCGGAGCGCTGTCCTCGCCCTTGATGAAGAGCCGGACGACGACACCGGCCGCGAAGGCGCCAAGAAGGACATCGAGGCTGAGCTTCAGAGCCAGGTAGACGAGGAGGATCACCAGCAGGACGGAGATGCGAACAGGCAGCTGCGCGGTCGAATGGAGGTGCCGGCGCAGGAGGGCGACGAAACGGGGCGGATGGACCTGCATGGCCAGGAGCGCGGCCACCACGGCCAGGGCCACGAAGACGGCGAGCAGGAGGAAGGTGAGACGAGGGTCACGGTTCGTGAGCAGCACCGCCACCGCCACGATCGGGCCGAACTCGCCGATGGCGCCCACCGACAGGATGGAAGGCCCGACCGGTGTGCGGAGCACTCCCGCATCGTGCAGGATCGGCAGCAGCGTGCCGAGCGCCGTAGTCGTGAGGCAGAGGGCCACGACGACGTGATCGAGCACGAGCCCGGTGGCGCGCAGGACGACACCCACCGCCAGCGCGAGCACGAGCGACGTCGCCCACGAGCCTGCCGCACGACCAAGGTGGCCCTGGCGCATGGTTGCCAGGTCGAGCTCGGTCCCGGCGAGGAACATCAGGTAGGTCAGGCCGAAATCGGAAAGCGCGGTGACAATGTTGTTCGAATGCGCGAGGTTCAGCACATACGGACCGAGCATGATGCCGAGCAGGATCTGGATCACGACCTCGGGTACCGCAACGAACCGGCGTAACCCTTCGGCGATGATCGGCGCGAAGACGGCCGCCAGACCGATGAGGACCAGGGTGGGGATGGCACTTTCGATCATGTGTCGTCTCTTCGCCCGGTGACCGCCTGCTGTGGCACGCCCCGCCACCTCCCCGGCCCCACGCTACGCGCCACATGCCTGCGTGCCGGTGATTTCGGAGGGTTGACGGCCCACGGTCGGTGGGGAAGCATGGCCCGACCTACTCGCGCCGGGGGTCTGCACATGAGCTGTCTATCGGTGGTCGACACGCGTCCGACGGGGCACCCGTGACGTCCGACTTCGTCAATCCTTCCTGGATGCCCCACTCCGTCGGCGAAGCGGCGCGCGCCGGTGACGCCACCGCCGACGACCTTCTCTCGGGGCGTGCGTGGTCGCACCTGCTCGACGGCCTCCGCCGGGCCTCCGAGGTCGTGCTCGCCGACGACGGACGCCGGAACGCGGCGGACATGGCGGCGGGCTTCCGGCATCTGCTCGTGTTGCTCGGCATCGGATTGGACAACGCCTTGCGGACCGAGTCCGGCGCGGTGCTCGCCGTAAAGCCATCCGGTGTCGACGCCATCTACAAGTGGGGCATGGACTGCCCCGACTGCATCTATGCAGGCGCAGGCCTACGGGGTGGCGAGACCTACCGGCTGTGGGGCAACCGCGGCACGGCGCGCTACGTCGGGCTGCAGTCGATGGCCGGCATGGCCTCATCGGCCAACGTTCTCCTCGACGAGCTGGACCTGGGACCCGGCGGGGAGGTCGACCTCATTTTGTCCGCCGACTCGCACGAGGGTAACTGGTTGCCGATCGCCGAGAATGCGACCGCGTTGGTGATACGGCACTTCTTCTACGACTGGGACACAGAGGTGGCCTCGTCCCTCTCCATCGAGCGCGTCGGCGACCCCGGCGAGAAGGCGGGGCGCCCGGCGGACGACCCGCGGGCGGCGGTGGCCCGTCAGCTGATCGCCTTGGGGGACTTCGTGGTGGCCAACCTCGAGTTCTTCCTGCAGTTCTCCCGGCCGGAAAAACCGAACACGTTCCTTCCTCCCCTCGACGGGACGGCGATGGGCGCGGCGGCGGAGAACCGTCCGGTGATCGGGTCCTGGGAACTTGCCCCCGACGAGGCCCTCCTGGTGGAGGTCGAACCCCCGCAAGGTCTCTACTGGAGCTATTCGCTCGGCAATCCCTGGTGGGAGACCATCGACTACGGCGCGCATCAGAGCAGCCTCAACGGGTTCCAGGCGGCGGTGGACGACGACGGCATGCTGCGAGTGGTGATCGCGCACGAGGACCCGGGAATCGCCAACTGGCTCGACACCGCGGGGCACAGCGCAGGCCCCGTGATTTTGCGGTGCGTCCGCACCAAGACTGCTCCGGTGCCCACGACGCGGGTTTTGAAGTTCTCCGATGTCGGCTCGTCGGTGCCGGCGGGAGCCCGCCGGGTGACGGCCGTTGAACGGCGGGCCACCTTGGATGCACGCCGCCTCGCCGTGAGCAAGCGGTTCTGCCGATGAGGGCTTGCGCTTTGTTCAGCAGTCTGGGTTTGAGGGCGAAGGAGGTGGACGGACATGGATCTGGGCTTCGCTGACGCGACCGCCGTGGTGACCGGAGGCAGCAAGGGCATGGGGCGGGCCGTGGCCGAGATTCTCGCCGTCGACGGGGCCCGCGTCGCCGTCATGGCACGCGGGCATGACGCCCTCGAGGACACCGTTGCCTCCTTACGGGCCCTTGGTAGCCCCGACGCGGTCGGCATCAGTGTCGACATGACCGACCCGGACTCCATTGCCGCGGCCTTCGGCGAGGTGCGCGATCGCTGGGGCTCGCTGAACGTGCTGGTGCACACGATCGGACCGGGTGCGGGCCGCTTCGACGATCTCGACGACGCCGGCTGGGACGAGGCCTTCGCGCTCGGCACCATGTCCGCCGTGCGAAGCGTCCGCGAGGCGGTGCCGCTGCTCCGTGCGGCGGAATGGGCCCGGATTGCCATCTTCTCGGCCCACTCGATTCAGCGTCAGAGCCCGATGCTCGTGGCCTACACGGCATCGAAAGCCGCTGTGACGAGCCTGGCCAAGAATCTTGCGAAGTCGCTTGCCCCCGACGACATCCTGGTCAATGCGGTGTGCCCGGGCTCCATCGTGACGGCGAGCTTCACCGAGAACCTCCGGGAGATTTTCGCCGGCGAGGGTCTCGACCCGTCCGATCCGCACGACGTCATGACATGGATCGGCCAGACCTTCCACCAGCCGGCCGATCTCGGCCGGGCCGGCCTCCCCGACGAGGTGGCGTCGCTCACCGCCTACCTCGTGTCCCGTCGCAACGGCTACGTGACTGGTGCGTGCGTCAACGCCGACGGAGGGTCGGACTTCGTATAGGACGAGGTGACTGTCGAGGTGACCCTGGCCGGGACACCAGCGGCGCCGGCGGCCCCTATTCCCGTTTCCGCGCTCCTCCATCTGCCAAGCTCTCGCGGGTGGCCACAGAGGACGACGACGAGGACATCCCGGGTATAGAGCGGCTGCTCGCGCTGACCGACGGGGTCGTCGCCATTGCGCTGACGCTGCTGGTGCTGCAGCTGCAGGTACCTGTCAGCGACACGCTCAAAGCGAACCCCGACTCGGCGAGGGCCTTGTGGCACGCCCTCGACCCCGACGGCTCGGAGCTCACCAGCTACCTGGTCTCCTTCCTCGTCATCGCCCAGTTCTGGATGGTGCACCACCGCGTCCTGCGCGGGATGCGCGGCCACAGTGAGGGGTTGGCCTGGCGCAACTTCAGCTTCCTGCTCGCTCTCACCCTCATGCCGTTCACGTCGGACCTGATCGGCCGTTACGGCACCAACCCGGTGGCCATCACCCTCTTCGGGATCAACCTGGTTGCCATCAGTCTCAGCACGCAGTGGATCTTCCTCTACGCCGCCCACCACGACCTCCTCATGGACGTGGCTCGGTCGAAACGCGACGAGCGGACGGCAAGACTGCGGGTTGTGATGGTGATCGGCATCGTGGCGGTGTCGATGGTTCTGGCCTGGACGGCGCCGCAATGGGCGAAGTTCGTGTGGCTGCTCTTCCTCGTGGTTTCCCCGGTGGCCCAGCAGATCAGCCGACGCGTCGAGGCGCTGCGGTGGTTCTCGCCCGACACTGTCGAGGAACCGAGCAAGGTGGGGAAGAAGTAACCCGGCGACGGGGCTGGCCGGTCGTCATCGCTTCGTCCGGATCTGGATCGGGTCAGGCCGTCCGGTGATGGTGCGAGTAGGCCGTCTCCTCGGCCATCACGTCGTTGACGAGGTTGCCCAAGGAGAGGTTGACATCGTCGAGGTGGAGGCCCCAGGTCGGACCCAACGTCGGCGCGACCACTGGACGGGTGTCCCCGGCGCGGGGGGTGATCTGGAGCCAGGTGGCCCCACCTGCACTCTCACAGGTTCCCATGTAGAGGCCGGAGTAGGTGACCCACGGATCTCCGGTCGGACTGGTCGACGAGACGAAGTAGGGCGTCAGCGCTGCCGCACCGGTTGATCCCAGCGCGGCAGGGTTCGTACAGACGACCTGTTGGCCACTCTTGGTGGTTTGATCCGATTGCAGGCTGACCCCCTGACCGGGCCGTCCGAAGAGGGAATCGGCGGGCGGCGGGGACGAGAAAGACGAGTAGGCGATCACGCAGCCGGTCTGGCTGGCCTTGGTACAGGCCGGGATGTGGGCGAAGGTCCCGCCCACCGTCTTGCCCTTTGGGACCTGGACGTTGCCGCCGAGGATGATGGCAGACACCAGCCGATCCCGGAGAGCGGGATTGTCGTCAATCTGCGAGCGAAGGAGACGTATGAGGTTGGCCGCCCCTTGCGAGTGCCCGATGAAGACAATGGGCCGACCATCGTTGTCGTGGGCCAGATAGTCCTTCCAGCCCGTCAGCAAACTCTCATAAGAGATCTCATCTGCAGCCGGATCGTTGCCCAGGCCCTCGGCCAGCGAGGCGCTGGTCCGCTGGCGGTAGGTGGGCGCCCACACGTTGCACGCCTGCGAGAAACGAGACGCCTGCTCCACGGCTGCGCCCTCCAGCGCGGGCGTCACCGCGGTCCCGGTGTTGGCGGTAGCGGCCGAAGCGGTCACCGTGGGATACACGTAGAAACAGTCGAAGGCTGATTGGGACGCCGACGCCGGCGTGGCGGGGATCGCCGTCTTCGCCCCATTGGCCGCAACGTCATTGGCGCCACGTGGAAACAGACACGGGTCGCCGGCCAGCCCGGGCCGGCAGAGCCACGTGACGCCGGCCGCGTCGGGCCCAGCCGACACGGGGACGGCCGCGGTTGCTGCCTGCCCCACCGGCACGAGTTCGCCCGCGGCGAGCAACCCGCTGCATGCGACAACCGCAAGCAGCGCGACAGCCCGGCGGGTGCGAGCACGCGTGTCGGTCCTCATGGCAGCAGCGTGACAGGATTTGCGTCGAAAGTCAATAAACTTGACCGACTTGAAAATTGACCTAAGGTGGGGTCGTGGCTGCTTCCACAGACCGGGCATCGGCAGGACCCGGCTTACCTCCTGCACACGACCCACAGGCGCTCAGCTGGCTCCTTCGCCGGGCCGTCCGCCGCTACGCGCCGCCTGTCGCACAGTCCCTCGACGCCGGTGGGTTCGACGATCTCCCTCAGCGGGGATTCTGGGCCGTGAGCGCGCTCGGCCAGACCGAGCCGGGGCTCAGCGGCCGCGATCTCGTTGCCCGCATGGGGATCTCCAAGCAGGCCGTCAGCCAACTGATCGAGACCTTGGTCACCATGGGATATGTCACCCGGCGTCCCGCCCCCGACGACCGACGGCGCACGCTTTTACAGCTCACGGCCCGTGGCCGCAGTGCGGCACGGATCATCGATCGGACGGTTGCGGAGACGGAAGCCGCCATGGCGACCGCGCTTGGCCGGGATCGGCTGCGGGAGCTCCACGGTGCCCTCGTCGACCTGGACGAGGCGTAGGCGGATTCGGCGTCCGACGCGTCCGCTCGGACCGTGAAGCGCCTTCACCGGCGGGACGCCGATGATCGCCGAGGAGCGAACCCGGGATGTCAACTCCGGTCCTACTCGGCCCCCGCCACCTCGTCGATCTGCTCGGCCCCGTAGTCGTTGATGTAGAGGTTGCCGCTCGGGTCGAAGACCACCTGGGAGGGTCCTTCCAAGAGCACCGAGGAAGGGGCGCCGCCCTCTTTGGTGACACCGGCCGTACCGCAGGTCCCCGCGTAGGTGCTGATGTCACCGTTGGTGTTCACCTCACGGACGCAGGCCGCGTTGTAGTCAGCGATGTAGACGTTGCCCGAGGCGTCCTCGACGACGCCGAACGGCTTGTTGAGCTCCGCCGCGGTCGCCAGGCCCCCGTTGCCGGTGGAGCCCGCCGTGCCGGTGCCCGCGAAGGTCGAGATGACCCCGCTCGTGTTCACCTTGCGGATGACGGCGTTCTTGGAGTCGGCGATGAAGAGGTTGCCCGATGCATCGACGTAGAGCCCGGTGGGGTCGTTGAGCTCGGCGGCCGTGGCCAGCCCGCCGTTGCCCGAGTACCCGTCCCGGCCGTTCCCGGCAACGGTCGTGATGATCCCGTTCGGCTTGACCTCGCGGACGACGTTGTAGACCACGTCACTGAAGTACACGTCGCCGGCGTTGTTGGTGCGCACACCCCACGGTGCGCCGATGGAAGTCGCCGTCGCCGCTCCCCCGCTCCCGCCGTTGCCGACCTGGGAATCCCCAGCGAAGATGGAGATGATCCCATTGACCGCGACCTTGAGGATGTAACCCTCGGTGCATCCCGGACCGGTGCCCGTGTAGACGACGCAGTCAGCGATGTACACATTGCCCGACGAACCGACGGCAACGCCGGTCGGCATGCCGATGGTGGAGGCAGAGGCCTTTCCGCCCATCCCCTTCAGAGCGTTCGTTCCCGCGTTGCCGCGGGTGGCGCACGTCCCGACGCCGGCGAACGCGCTGATGACGCCGTACACCACCCGGCGCACCTGGCAGTTCTTCATGTCGGCGATGTAGCCGACGCCTGACGCCGAGAACGCCTCGTCCGAGACGGAATAGAACTCGGCCGCGGTGGCTGCACCGCCGTTCCCGGAAAATCCTTGTGATCCGTTGCCGGCGAACCGGCTGATGGTCTCGCTCGCCGCGATCACTGCCACCGTCTGGGGCGCGCCCGTGGCTGCGGCGTATGTGGAGCTGGCCGACACCTGGGCCGTGAGCGAGCACGTGCCGGCGCCGACGAAGGTGACGGCAAGGCCGCTGGCAGTGCAGACGGTGGTGGAGTTCGAGGTCACCGAGGTCGTGCCGTTGCTGGTCGTGGCGACTGTGGCGGTGAAACCGCTTCCGACCGTGCCGCCTGCTGGCAGGTTCGAGATGGTCGGGGTAGACGGTGTAAGCAGCGTCGACTCGGCCCCCGCCACCTCGTCGATCTGCTCGGCCCCGTAGTCGTTGATGTAGAGGTTGCCGCTCGGGTCGAAGACCACCTGGGAGGGTCCTTCCAAGAGCACCGAGGAAGGGGCGCCGCCCTCTTT
>Ga0302314_10004792_pt1 | contig 24821 bp, 29 predicted proteins | sample III_Palsa_N2_3_FD_200533 | JGI IMG/M metagenome (GOLD analysis project Ga0302314, IMG submission 200533) | Peat permafrost microbial communities from Stordalen Mire near Abisko, Sweden - III_Palsa_N2_3 | ecosystem: Environmental > Terrestrial > Soil > Palsa > Peat permafrost | place: Sweden... | reverse complement strand
CGGCGAGCATGAGCCTCGATCCCGTCGCCCTCGCCCAGGACCTTATCCGCCGCCCGTCGGTGACCCCCGCCGACGCGGGCGCCATGGATGTGCTGCAGGCCGCGCTCGAGGGCATCGGCTTCAATTGCCGGCGGATGAAGTTCGGCGAGATCGAGAACCTTTATGCCCGGCGGGGGACCACGGGTCCCAACTTCTGCTTCGCCGGCCACACCGATGTGGTGCCCGTGGGCGATGTGGCGGCCTGGAAGCAAGGCGCTTTCGACGCGGGCGTTGTCGACGGGGTGCTGTTCGGCCGTGGCGCCGTGGACATGAAGGGCGCCGTCGCCGCCTTTGTCGGCGCCTGCGCGGCGATCGACCCAAGGGATCAGCGCGGGTCGATCTCGCTGCTGATCACCGGCGACGAAGAGGGTGACGCCGACGACGGCACGGTGCGCGTGGTCCAGGCTCTGCGCGACGAGGGCGAGGTGATCGACCACTGCGTCGTCGGCGAACCGAGTTCGCTCGCCAAGCTGGGCGACCAGATGAAGATCGGCCGGCGCGGCAGCGTCAGCGCCTCCATCGTGGTGGAGGGGATCCAGGGCCATGTCGCCTATCCCGAGCGCGCCGCCAATCCCGTGCCGGTGCTCATCCGCCTGCTGGATCGGCTGCAGGCGCGGGTGCTGGACGACGGCTATCCGGAATTTCCCCGCTCCAACCTGGAAGTCACCACCATCGACGTGGGCAATCCGGCCGGCAACGTCATCCCCGCCCGCGCCACGGCCCGGCTGAACATCCGCTTCAACCCCACCCACACCGGCAAGGCCCTGGCCGACTGGTTCCAGGCCGAGTGCGACAAGGCCGGCGAAGGTTTCAAGGGTCAGGTCAGCCTGAAGACCAAGATCAGCGGCGAGGCCTTCCTCACCGAGCCCGGCGATTTCGTCGAGGTCTGCTCCTCGGCGGTGAAGGCGGTCACCGGGCTTGACCCGGCCCTCTCCACCAGCGGCGGCACCTCTGACGCCCGCTTCATCCGCAGCCTCTGCCCGGTGGTCGAGCTCGGTCTGGTGGGCGCCACCATGCATATGGTCGACGAATGCGTGCCGGTGGAACAGCTGCGGGACCTGACCAAGGTCTATGGCCGCCTGATCGAACGGTACTTCGATACGTTCGGCTGACGGTTAGCCGCTGGGCTCGGTGGGGCAAGCCCCTCAGCCGCCCTTCTTATCCCGCCCGAAGTTGGTGTCAGGACTTTCCTGCCCCGCCGCGACGATGCCCCGGCGGATCTCACGGGTGCGGGTGAACAGGGCTTCCAGCTTGTCGCCCTCGCCCCAGCGGATCGAGCGGGACAGGGCCTGCAGGTCCTCGGTGAACCGCCCCAGTATCTCCAGCACCGCGTCCTTGTTGAGCAGGAAGACGTCGCGCCACATTACCGGGTCCGAGGCGGCGATACGGGTGAAGTCGCGGAAGCCGCCGGCGGAATATTTGATCACCTCGCCCTGGGTCACGTCCTCCAGGTCGGCGGCGGTGCCGACGATGTTGTAGGCGATCAGGTGGGGCAGGTGGGAGGTGACGGCCAGGACCAGGTCGTGGTGCTTGGCGTCCATGAGTTCGACATTGGCGCCCAGGGCCTGCCAGAAGGCGGTCAGTCGCTCGACGGCGTCCGCATAGGGGGCGTCATCTCGCGCCTGCGGGCAGAGGATGGTCCAGCGGCCGGCGAACAGCTCGGCGAACCCCGCGTCCGGACCGGAGGATTCCGTGCCGGCGATCGGGTGGCCGGGGATCACGAAGACGCTGTCGGGCAGGGCCTCCAGCAGGGCGTCGGAGATCGCCGCCTTCACCGAGCCGACATCCGAGGCAATGGCGCCCGCCTTCAGCCCCTTGGCGGCCAGCTTGGCCACTTCACCGATCGCGGCGGGCGGGGCGGCGAAGATGACCAGGTCGGCGCCGGCCACCGCGTCGGCCGCGTTATCGAAAACCTCGTCCGCGTAGCCAAGCTCCACCACCCGCGCCCGCACGTCGGCGCTGGCGTCATAGACGGCCACGGCCCCGACCGCGCCGCCTTTGCGCGCCGCGCGGATCACCGACGAGCCGATCAGGCCGCAGCCGATCACGGCTATTCGCTCAAAGATTGGCAACCGCGCGAACACGGGTTCGGTCATCGCCCTTGAGCCTGGGGGCCCAGAAACTCGGCAATCAGGTCGACGATGGTGCGGTTGTGCTCTTCCAGGCCGATGTTGAAGCGCAGGTGTTCGGGCAGGCCATAGCTGGACACGCCACGCGTCAGATAGCCTCGGCTGGCGAGGAAGGCCTCTGCCTCCGCCGCCGTCTTGCCCGGCGCCGAGGGAAACCGCATCAGCAGGAAGTTGGCCGCTGACGGCAGAACCTCCAGGCCCAGGCCGCCGAGCTGTTGCACCAGCCACGGACGCCATTGTTCCACCAGGGCCAGCGACTGGGCCTGGAACTCGGTGTCGGCCAGGGCGGCCAAGGCGGCTTCCTGGGCGGCGATGGAGGTGTTGAACGGCAGGCGGATGCGGTCGATGGCGTCGGCCGCTTCGATCGGCGCATAGGCCCAACCCACCCGCAGGGCGGCCAGGCCGTGGATCTTGGAGAAGGTGTGGGTGACGATCACGTTCGAGGCGTTGCGCGCGAGATCGAGGCCGTCGCTGAAGCGCGGGTCGGTGGCGAACTCGGTATAGGCGCCGTCCAGCACCAACATCACGCTGGGCGGCAGGCCAGCGTGCAGGCGGCCGATTTCCTCGGCGTCGATCCAGGTGCCGGTGGGATTGCCCGGGTTGGCGATGAACACCAGCCGCGTGCGATCGTCGACACACTTCAGCACTTCATCGACATCGATGCGGTAGTCGGGCTCGGGAGCGTACTTCACCTCGCCGCCGCAGGCCCGCGCGCCGATGGCGTAGGCGCCAAAGCCGTACTGGCCCTGCACGACATTGTCGCCGGGCTCCAGATAGACCTGGTTGATCAGCTGGAACACCTCGTCGGTGCCGCAACCGAACACCAGACGCTCCGGCTCCAGGCCATGGCGTTCGGCGATGGCGGCGCGCAGGACATTGGAGCGGCCATCGGGATAGAGGTTGATCCGGCTGCTGGCCTCGATAAAGGCGGCCTTGGCCTTGGGACTGCAGCCCAGGATGTTTTCGTTCGACGACAGCTTTACCGGATGCGCGATCCCATCGATCTGGGCCTTGCCGGGAACATAGGCGTGGATGTCCAGGATGCCGGGCTTAGGCGTAGGCCGATCGGCCTTGCTGCGGTCGATGGGGGCTTGAGCGTTCATCGGTGTACTTTCAGGGGTGTACTGTCAGGCGTCGAAGGGCCGGGCGGCGGCGCCGATCACCCCGGTAAGGCGGCCAGGCGCGCGGGCGAGCCGCTCGTCGTGCCGCTGGTAGAAGCCGGACAGGATAAAGAGTTTCAGGCCGCCGCTTTCGGCGGCCAGCTCGCCGGCGACCCCGTCCCGGCTGAGGGTGTCGACGATGCTGTGGGCGGACTGGGTCGCGTCGGTGACCCAGAAGGTCTCGTCGTCGCCGGAGGGTTCGACCTCGACCTCGGCCACCGCCAGGGCCGACATCTGTCCCCATTCGGCCAGGCAGGGCAGGGCGGCGAACACCGACAGGGTTGGTTCGGCCAGCAGCCGGCCCCACCAGGCGCTGCCGTGGGCGAGGGCCAGCACGCCGACCCCGCCATTGATCTTGGCCGCCGCCAGCGCCTCTTCCGGCTTGGCGACCTGGCGCAGGGATGGCGCGCCGCCAAACCTCAGCCGGGCCAGCTCGACCGCGCGGGCCGGGTCGCCGCCGCCCCAGACGGAAAGGTTAAACGGCCCCTGCGCGGCCAGGCTGTAGGAGATGAATTCGCGCCAAAGCCTCACCGTGAGCGCCGTCGGGACGCCCTGGCTGGAGCTGGCGATCAGCTTGCGGACCAGCATGGCCTCGCGCGCGGGGCGCAGGGCGAATTTGCCGCCGTCGCCCGCGGCCTCCTTGGCCCGGGCGACCTCGATGGCGATGGCGGCGCGCGCCTCCACCAGACGCAGCATCTCGGCGTCCAGCGCATCGATGCGCGCACGTATCGCGTCCAAGGTTTGCGGCGGCTGATCCACCAATGACGTCCCCAACTGAAAGCCGCCGGACCATAGAGATTGAGGCGCGTCGCGCAATAGTCGCGGGCGCGTCAGAACGGCTTGGGCGAGGCCCCGATCGGGATGGGGCCCAGGGTCATCACCCCGGCCTGGAAGGTCAGGTCGATGTCCTGGCGCGCGCCAAGCTCGCGGCGGGCGTCCAGCACCAGGGCGCCGGCTTCGGCGGCGATGGGGTTGATGATCTGGTCGCGGCCGATCGCGCGCAGGGCCTCGCTGGCGTCGCCGCGAGCCACGAAGCTGGCCTGGCCGCGCAATCGCCCGTCGGCGGCGAGGCCGATGACGCCGGGCGCCAGACCCAGGCCGCGCGGCCCGGACGCCATCCCGGCCCGCACCGTGGTGATGTCCCCACCCGCGTTCGACCAGGCCTGTGCCGCGACCTGCGCATTGGCCCCTCGGAAGGCGTTCGGTCGGCTGACGATCCCCTGCCATAACAGGGCGAAGGGCCGGCCCGCGGTCAGATCGCCCAGCAGGCTTGGCGCCCCCGGAAGGGCGGGACGCGGCTGCGCGCCCGTCAGCAGCAGGCCGGCGTCCATGCGGCCATCGGGCTCGGTGCGGGTAAAGACCTCGGCATGGTCGGCGCTGGCCAGGGGAAACGGCTTGGCGCCGGGGTCGGCGGCGAAGGTCAGGCCCAGACCCTCGACGATCAGGCGCGGCGCGGCGTCGCCCTTGCCCACCCAGCTGGCGCGGATGGCGCGGCCGGAGATGCGGGTCACCCCCGCGCCGGGACGGCTCAGCATCACGCCATCCCTCGTCGCGACGACCCAATGGTCGACATCATAGGCGTTGGCGACCGCCGTCAGCGTCGGCGTGGCCAGGCTCCAGCCGGAGGGCTCGGCGATGCGAACGCCGGTCATGGCGACCTCGATGCGGAAGGGATAGCCGCCGATGGTCCGGTCCTTCCACTCCAGATCGATCCCGTTGGCGCGCGCCTGCACGCTGGCCCGGTCCATCGCCAGGGCGACCTGGTTGCGGATCTCCAGCCAAAGGATGCTCCACAGGAAGACGGCGATCACCACCACGGCATAGGGAAGAAACAGCCAGCGGCGCTTCGGCCGTTTGAAAGCTGTGGCATGATCGGGCAAGGTCATGGGCGGGCGGTCATCCGTATCGAGGCGCGGGCTTTTATGAGTGAAGTGGGCGAGGCGGTCGACCGCTGGATATTCGGCTACGGCTCGCTGATGTGGCGTCCGGGTTTCGACTTTCTAGACCGCCAGGCCGCCGTGCTCCATGGCCGGCGGCGCGCCTTCTGCATCTATTCGGTCCACCACCGCGGCACCTATGAGCGTCCAGGCCTTGTGCTGGGCTTGGCGCCGGGCGGCTCGGTGCGGGGCTGCGCCTATCGCGTGGCGGCGGCGGCCTGGCCCGCCACCTACGCCTATCTGCGCGAGCGCGAGCAGCCGACGGAGACCTATGTCGAGGCCTCGGCGTCCATCCGGCTCTCGTCGGGCGACACCGTTCAGACCCTGGTCTTCCTGTCGGACGTCAAGCATCCGCAATGGGCTGGCGACCTCAGCCTGGAGGCGCAGGCGCGCTTGATCGCCGGCGCCACGGGCCTGTCCGGGCCTAATGTCGACTACCTTCGCGATCTTGTCGTCCACCTCCGCGAGGCCGGCGTCGCCGACCGGGCGATGGAGCAACTGCTCGCCCGTGTCGAAATACTGGAAACCGAAGCGGCCTGACGGCGTTTGCCGTTCTCGGGGAACCAGAAGCATCCAATTCTGGTCAAGCTCGTTCTCCGATTTCGAGAGCGCTCGTCGGGGCGCATGAGCAGGCGAGAGGGCGATGAGACGACCGATTGATCCGAAGCCATCCGAAGGACGCGTCTCCACGGGCATCGACACGCTGGACGAAATTCTTGGCGGTGGCCTGACCAAGGACCGGGCCTATCTGATCGAAGGCACGCCCGGCAGCGGCAAGACGACGATCGCGCTGCAATTCCTGCTCGAAGGCGTTCGTAGCGGCGAGCGAGGCCTCTACATCACCCTGTCCGAAACGGCGGCCGAATTGCGCGAGGTTGCGCGCAGCCACAACTGGTCGCTCGACGAGATCGAATTGTTCGAGTTGGTCAATGCCGCGGGCCTCGATCCCGACGCCGAGCAGTCGATTCTCGAACCGTCAGAGGTCGAGCTTGGCGAAACCATTCGTGGCGTGAGCGAGTGTGTCGACCGCTTCAAGCCCGTGCGGGTGGTGTTCGACAGCCTGTCGGAGATGCGGCTGCTTGCGCAGAACTCGTTGCGCTATCGCCGCCAGATCTTGGCGCTGAAGCAATTTTTCTCGGTCCGCCAGTGCACGGTGCTGATGCTGGACGACCGTAGTGGCGATCCGCTGACGGAGATCCAGCTGCACAGCGTGGTGCACGGCGTTATCGCCCTGGAGCAGCTGCCGCAGGAGTATGGCGCCGAACGCCGACGGCTGCGGGTGGTCAAGATGCGCGGCGTCAAATACCGCGGCGGCTACCACGACTTCGCCATCGAGACCGGCGGCGTGGCGGTCTTCCCGCGCCTGATCGCCGCCGAACATCACGCGGAGTTCGCTGTCGAACTGGTCTCGACCGGACTCGACAAGCTCGACGCCATGCTGGGCGGCGGCTTGGCGCCTGGAACCAACACCCTGCTGACCGGCCCCTCGGGCGTCGGCAAGACCAGCACGGCGGTGCGTTGCGGACTCAGCGCCATCCAGCGCGGTCAGAAGGCCGCCTACTATCTGTTCGACGAAGGCCGCGCGACGATGCTGGCCCGGGCCAAGGCCCTGGGCATGGCGCTCGAACCCCATATCGACGCCGGGCAGCTTCGCGTGGTGCAGATCGATCCGGCCGAGCTGTCCCCCGGCGAATTCTCCAGCTGGGTCCGCCGGGCGGTGGAGGAGGACGGCGTCCGCTTCCTGGTGATCGACAGCCTGAACGCCTTCATGCGCGCCATGCCCGGCGAAGACTATCTGCTGCTGCAGATGCATGAACTGCTCAGCTATCTGAATCAGCAGGGCGTGATCACCATGCTGGTGCTTGGCCAGCACGGCATCATCGGCGACGTCCGATCGGACGTGGACGTCAGCTACCTCAGCGACGGCATCATCATGTTTCGCTACTTCGAGGCGGGCGGCCAGATGCTCAAGGCCGTATCTGTGGCCAAGAGCAGGGTTACGGCCCACGAGAGCAGCATCCGCGAGTTCGACCTCGATTCCAGCGGCGTTCGGCTGGGCGAGCCCCTGAAAGACTTCGAAGGGGTGTTGAGCGGACTTCCCGCCTATCGCGGCTCGACCCCGCTGATGGCGTCGACTCCAAGCGTGGGCTGAGAGTGGAAGAGCGGATCCTCATTCTCGCTGTTCGCGGGCGCGACGCACAGGTGACCGAACAGGTTCTGCGGACGGCCGGCCACGACTGCTGCGTCTGCGAAAGCGTCGACGCCTTGGCGGAGGAACTGGGAAAGGGCGGTGGCGCAACCTTGGTCACCGAAGAATCGCTGGTCGCCGGTGATCGCAAGCACCTGCAGACCTGGCTGGACGCCCAGCCGCCCTGGTCGGACTTCCCCTTCATCCTGTTGGCGACCAAACGGCATGGACGCCGGCCAAAAGAGGCGGTGGATATCCTGCATCATCTCGGCAACGTCATGGTGCTGGAGCGGCCGATCCACGCCGAAACCCTGGCCAGCGCGGCCGCCTCGGCCCTGCGCGGGCGTCGGCGGCAATACGAAGCGCGCGAGCGTATGCAGGAGCTGACCAGCGCCGAAAACCGTCTGATGACTCTGAACGGCACGCTGGAGGACCGCATCGGACGGCGCACCGTCGAGCTGGCCCAGGCTAACAATCAGCTGATGCAGGAGATCGCCGAGCGCGCGCGAACTCAGGCGGCCCTGGTGCAATCGCAGAAGATGGAGGCCGTGGGCCAGCTCACCGGCGGCATCGCCCACGACTTCAACAACCTGCTCACTGTCATCGGCGGTAATCTGGAGATGATCCGGCGCCGGGCCACCGATCCCCGCGTGGACAATCTGGCCGAGATGGCGATGCAGGCCTCCACGCGCGCCGCCAAATTGACCCGCCAGCTGTTGGCCTTCTCCCGCTCCCAGCGACTGACCCTCAGTCCGGTCGACATCAACGCGCTGATCCGGGGCATGGACGACCTGCTTGATCGGACCATTGGCCCCTTGCACGGAGTGGAGAAGAACCTGGATTCCACCGATCCATGGGTCTTGGGGGACGACAACCAGGTCGAGCTGGCCATTCTCAATCTGGTCATCAACGGCCGCGACGCCATGTCCGCCGGTGGCTTGCTGACGGTCTCCACCCGCACCTCGGCGGCGGCTGGCGGGCTGGCCGAGGGCCAATATGTGGTGATCGCCGTCACCGACCGGGGCGCCGGCATTCCCGCTGCTCATCTGGACAAGGTGTTCGATCCCTTCTTCACCACCAAGCCGATCGGCAAGGGCACCGGCCTTGGCCTGAGCCAGGTCTATGGCATCGCCCGGCAGTCCGGGGGCGCCGCGCGGATCGAGAGCGTCGAAGGCGAGGGCGCCACGGTGGAGATCTGGCTGCCACTGACGGCCCAGCCCGCTGAAATAGAGGTCGTTGGCGTCGCGCCGTCCGTCGGCCGGTCGGAGACCCGCGCGCGGGTCCTCCTGGTCGAGGATGACGAGGGCGTTCGCCGGTTCATCGCCGACTGCCTGGAGATGCTCGGCTACGCGGTCGTCGCCGCGTCCCACGGCCGCGAGGGCCTGGATCGGCTCGGGGACGCCATCCCGGAGCTGATGATCATCGACTACGCCATGCCGGGCCTGAACGGCGTTGAGGTCGCGGAAGCGGCGCGGGTGCTAGCTCCTAGCCTGCCGATCATTCTGGCCACCGGCTATGCCGACATGGAGGCGGTGCACAAGGTGTTCGACGCCGACCACATCTTGAGAAAACCTTTTCAGATTAATGACTTGAACCTTGCGGTCCAGCGGGCCCTGGCCGAGGTGGTTTGAGGCTTTACAGGCTCGGCATGGGCTGGCTTTAGTGCCGCCCATGTTGCTCAGACCCGCCCAAGACAGCGATCACCAAGCGGTGGTCGACCTCGCCAACCTCGCCTATCGGGGCGACGAAACATCCCGCGGCTGGAATGCCGAGAGCGAGCACCTGGAAGGCGAGCGGCTGAATCTCGCCCTGCTCCAGGCGGACCTCGCCGCCGCGCCGAGCGCGCACCTTCTGCTCTACTGCGAGACGCCCGATGGCCCGCCGCTCGGTACGGTCTGGCTTGAGCCGGAAGGCGGCGACAGCTGGCATCTGGGCCTTTTGTCGGTCCACCCTGGCTATCAGGATCGCAAGCTCGGCCGCAGCCTGCTCGAGGCGGCCGAAGCCTTCGCCCGCGACCATGGGGCGGGGCGGATCACCATGTCGGTGATCAATGTTCGCGACACCCTGATCGCCTGGTATGGCCGGCGCGGTTATCAGCCCAACGGCCGGGTTGAACCCTATCCCTATGGCGATGACCGCTGGGGCCGGCCACTGCGGGACGACATGGAATTCGTCGTGCTGGAGAAGGCGATCTAGAGCCCCTCGGCCAACAGCGCATCCGACGCCGTCTCGATGCGCGTCTTTAGCGTGTCCATGAAGGTCGCCCGCTTCAGCCCTGGCGGGATCGGCTCGAGAAATTCGAACACGATAACGCCCGGCTTGCGCAGGAAGCCGTGGGCCGGCCAGTGGACGCCTGAATTGGTCGCCACGGGGACGCACGCCACACCCAGCTCGCGATAGAGGGCCGCGACGCCGGGCTTGTAGTCGCCGGCGACGCCGGGCGTGCCCCGCGTGCCTTCCGGAAAGATCACCAGCTGGCGGTTGTCGGCGAAGCGCGCCAGCGCTTCCCGGACCATCTTTTTCAGCGCCGAGGCCCCGCCCTCGCGGTCGACCACCATCATCTGGGTCTTGATCGAATACCAGCCGAGGAAGGGAATCCACATCAGCTCCTTCTTCATCACCCAGCAGGAGTCCGGCAGCCAGACGAACTGGCTGAAGACGTCGAACATGCATTGGTGCTTGGGCGCGACCAGGGCGGCGCCTTGGGGAATCAGATGCTTGCCCCGAATCTCGACCTTGACGCCGCAGAGGACGTCAAGCAGCACATAGATGCCGCGTCCCCAGAAACGGAACATCGCGATCATCCAGCGCCGGGGTGCGAGCACGCACGGCAGCATGGCCAGGCCCATGATCACCGACCAGGCATAGAAGATCATCATGAAGGCCAGCGATCGCAGAACGATCATGTGTTGGCGGCCCTGGACCAGGCATTGGTCTGGCTGGCCGGGTGATGGCTCTTCGGTGCGATCTTGGAGATTTCGGTGCGGCCGAGGATCACCAGATACTTGCAATATTCCAGCACCATCCGGCGCAGGCCGTCCTTGGTGCGCCACCAGTGCTGGGCGTCCAGCTCGGTGGTGCGGATCGCATAGGGGGTGATCGAGGCGTCCGGCAGGGCGGCTTTCAGCTCCAGCAGCGCGCGCGGCATGTGGAAGTCCGACGTCACCAGGATCAGCGAATGATAGCCCTCGGCGTCCACCCAATGGGCGGTCTCGCGGGCGTTGCCGACGGTGTCGGTGGCCTGATAGCCCAGGTCGACGCAGCAGTCGTAGATGCGCCGCTGGGCCTGGGCCACGGTGCGCATATCGGCGCGGCTGGCCTTGGGGTCGACGCCGGAAACCAGCATGCGCCGGGCCTTGCCCTGTTCCAGCAGCAGCATGGCGGCGGAGATTCGCGCGTCCGACGCGCCGGTCAGCGCGACCACCCCATCCGAGACCGGCGGATCGGCGGCCGGCGTCGATCGGTCGACCCGACCGGCGAAGCCCAACAGGCCGATCGTCCAGATCAGCACCAGCAGAACGATGATGATGGCCGCCGCTCTCACACTGTCTCCTTCAACAGGGCCATGGCCGTCAGTCGCGCCGCCGCGGCGGCGACCAGGCCGGCGATTAACGGACAGACTGGCAGAACCAGAAGGTCCGACCAGGCCAGCGGCAGAACGGGCGTCAGCCCCGCGCCGCCTCCCAACACACGCGCCGCCGTGGCGATCATCGCCGCTGCGCCCGCGCCGAGCAAGCCCGCCAGCGCGGCCATGCGCGCGAACCGGACTTGGAACAGGCCGGCGATGAAACGATCCTCCGCGCCAGCGAAGTGCAACACATTGACCAGATCGCGCCTGGCCGCCAGCCCCGCGCGGGTCGCAAAGGCGATCACCGCCGCCGCCGCGGCGGTTATGAGCGCCGCCGCGCCCAGGGCGGCGATCCGCGCCATCAGCCCCGCGCGCAGCACGTCCTTCAGCCACAGGCTGTGATCGTCGATGGTGGCGTCCACCCCGGCCGCCTTCAGCGCCTTGTCCATCGCCGCGACGCTGGCGGGCGCCTTGGGATCGAGATCGACGCTGACCAGCCGCGGCACCGGCAGATCCTCCAGCACGTCGCCCGTGCCCAGCCAGGGGGCGAGCAGGGCCTGGGCCTTCTCCTTCTCCAGCACATCGGCCTCGGCGACGCCGGGGCGGATGGCCGACAGGGCCTCGGCGGCGCGTTCCGCGGCGGCGTCCGCGGTTTCGCTGGCGGAGGGCCGCACGATCACGGTCGCAGACCCGGTCAGCTGGGTGCGCCAGCCATTGGCCGCGCGATTTGCGCCCAGGGCGGCGACGGCGGCGATGCAGGCGAGGAAACAGAGCACGGCGACCACGAACACCAGGGCGCCATCGCGCGCATCCTCGGGCGGCAACAGGGGCGCGGGTTTGCGCCTGGCGGCGGGGGCGGCTGCGGCGTTCATGCGTCCGTGTCCCGATAGAGGCTGAGGCGGCCGTCGGTCAGATGCATCACCGGCCGGCCCGACCGCGCCACCAGATCGTCGTCGTGGCTGGCGATCAGCACCGTCGAGCCCAGGCGGTTCAGCTCGACGAACAGCCGCAGGATGCGCAGGGCCATCTCCTGGTCCACATTGCCGGTCGGCTCGTCCGCCAGGAGAATGTCCGGGCGATTCACCACCGCGCGGGCTATGGCGAGTCGTTGCTGTTCACCGCCGGACAAGGCGGCCGGATAGGCGTCGATCTTCTCGGCCAGACCCACCCAGGCCAGCAGTTCGATCACATCGGGGGTATAGTCGGACGGGGCGCGTCCGGCGAGCCGGAGCGGCAGGGCGACATTGTCGAAGGCGTTCAAATGATCGAGCAGTTGTCGATCGGCATAGACCACCCCGATGCGCCGCCGCATCAGCGGCAGCTCCGACCGCTTCATCTTGGCCGGGTCATGCCCGAACAGGCTGATCAGCCCGCGCGTGGGCGTGAGGCCAAGGTGGATCAGGCGCAGCAGCGAGGTCTTGCCAGCGCCCGACGCGCCGGTGAGGAAGTGGAATGACCCCGGCTGCAGCGAAAACGAAATGTCCTTCAGCACTTCCGGCGCGCGGCCATAGCGCAGGCCGACGCCGTCAAAGCGCACCACCGGCTCTTCGTCGAATCCGGCCTCTTCATCGTCTGATGACGCCATGGGCGGCTCTAAGGTGGGGTTGGCCCCCTCCAGATTCAGATGGCGGCGGTTCTGGACATGGGGAGCGAAATCGGCGACCTCCAGATGAGGTCGCGCAATGACTCCGATTCGCCAGCCATGATACTGACCTGTCCTGAGTGCGCCACCCGGTATTTCGTGGATGATGCGCGTGTCGGCCCGACTGGCCGTGAGGTGCGCTGCGCGTCCTGCGGCAATCGCTGGACCGCGAAGCGCGAGGATGCTCCGCTGGAGCTGGACTCCACGCCCGAGGTCGGGGCGATGGCCGAAGACCCCGCCGCCATGGGCTTCCGGCCGACCGCCGCGCCCGCCGCCGTCTCCACCGACACCCCGGCCGAGGAGCTGCCCAAGGCCTTCCGCCAGCGCGCCCAGACCAAGGTCAAGGAACGCGAGGCCGCCGCCACCGGCGTGGTCTGGGCCGGGCTCGCGAGCGGGTTCGTGGTGCTGATCGGCGCGGCGGTGCTGTTGCGCCAGGATATCGCCCAGATCTTCCCCAGAGCCGCCGGCGCCTACGCCATGGCTGGCCTGCCGGTGAATCTGGTGGGCCTGAACATCGAGAACCAGCACGCCCAGCCGATGCTGAAGGACGGCCACGCCGGCCTGACCGTGTCCGGCTCCCTGCGCAACATCCGCGGCAAGCCGGTGGTCGCCCCGCCGCTGAAGATCAGCCTGCTGGCGCCGGGCGGCCGCGTCGTCGCCACCCAGATCGCCGATCCGGATGGCGCGCGTATCCCGCCCGGCGCCTCGCGGCATTTCTCGGTCGATATGCTCGACCCGCCGGTCAGCGCCACGGACGTGGAGATCGTCTTCGTGCTGGATCAAAAGCGTCCGATCGCCGGCAGGCCCGCGCCGCCGCCAACGCCCGTCCCCGCGCCCGCCCAGGCGCCGATCCGCGACGCCTCCATGCCTGCGCCCGCCGTAACGGCGCCCCTGCGCGGCGTTGCGGTTCCATCCGGCGTCGAGGACGCCAAGCCCCTGCCCAAGTCCTCGCCCTACGCCCTGCCGGCAGGCGACGCCGCCCATGGCTGAGCGGACGCCTTCTCCGACGGAAATCCTGTCGGAGCAGAAGGTGGCCGAGATCGTCGAGCAGATGGCCGACGTGATCGCCCCCCGTATCGACGACGAGACCGTCTTCGTCTGCATGCTCACCGGCGGCATCTGGTTCGCCGCCGACCTGTCGCGCGCCCTGGCCCGCCGGGGCCGCCATCCGATGTTCGACTCGCTGTGGGTCTCGTCCTACGCCGATGGCCGCACCACCACCGGCGTGGTGCAGATCCGCGCCGGCCTGCAACGGCCGGTGCAGGGCCGGCGGGTGCTGCTGGTGGACGACGTGGTCGAGTCCGGCCTGTCCCTGGCGGAGTCGGCCCGCATGATGCGCGAGTCTGGCGCCACCCAGGTCCTGACCGCCGTCTTCGCCCGCAAACCCATCGGCAGTCCCCGGGCCATTGAGCCCGACTTCAAAGGCTGGGAAGCCCCTGACCGCTTCCTGGTCGGCTATGGCATGGACATGGCCGGCCGCTTGCGTGGCCTGGGCGGCGTGGCGGCGCTGGATTAGGCGCGAGCGCGGGCCGGCCAGCAAAGTTGGCTTCGGAGCTTACGATGACCATCACCATCACCGCCTTTGCGAGTTCGCCCGATCGCGGCAGGGGCCTCGCGCGGGACATGCCGGTTCGCTGGGCGCTCGAAGAAGTGGGCCAACCCTACGACGTTCGCCTGGTGTCGTTCGGGGAGATGAAGGCGCCGGCGCACCTGGCGCTGCAGCCCTTCGGACAGATCCCGACCTATCAAGACGGTGATCTTGCCCTGTTCGAGTCCGGCGCCATCGTGCTGCATATCGCCGAACGCCACGCGGGCCTGTTGCCGGACGATGCGAGCGCCCGGATGCGCGCGATCGCCTGGATGTTCGCCGCGAAAAGCACGGTAGAACCGCCGATCGTCGACATCGGAGCCGCGGCGCGGGAGGAGGGCGACAAGCCATGGTACGACGCGCGTCGGCCTATGCTCGAAGATCGCGTGCGCGAAAGGCTGGGCCAGCTTTCCCGCTGGCTTGGCGACGCCGACTGGCTCGACGGCGAGTTCAGCGCTGGCGACCTGATGATGGTGACGGTGCTGCGCAGGCTGGGGAGTTCGGGCCTGCTGAAGGAATACCCAAACCTCGCCGCCTATGTCGCTCGCGGCGAGGCGCGGCCGGCCCATCAAAGGGCTTTCGACGCTCAATTGGCGGTTTTCAACAGCAGCGTATCGCCGGGCTGACCGAGGGGCGTTTAGCGCCGGTCCCGCTGGAACCGTTTCACCTCGGCCTCCAGGCTCGCCTTGCCGTGGTCGGGCTCTTCTTCGATCAGCACCGGCAGGCTTCCCGCCACGCCGCGCACGGCCAGCCAGAGTTGGACGTTGAAATGCTCCAGCATGCGCAAGGGCCGCAGCTTGTCGTCGGTGACGTCCCAGCCCTCGGCCTCAAAGGCGATGATCTGATCGCGCACCGGCTTGCGCTCGATCTTGTCCCAGCCTTCCGGGCGGGGCGTGTCGTCGGCCTCGTCGGCGGTCAGGCCGAAGATGGCGCGCGAGCAGTCGTCGATATCGCTGAAGGTCTCGCGCGCATCGAAGTCGGCATAGCGCGAATTCATCAGCGCCTTGCCCTCCAGGTCGCGCACGCCGGGCAGGTCGATCAGACGCCGTAGGACGGGTTTGGGCATAGCGGCGCTACTTGCGCATCGCCGGCTTGGACTTGGACGCCGACCGGGCGGCGGCGGCGCGCTCGGATTGGCGGACGCCCCCACGTGGGCCGTTCTTCGCCGTCTGGGCCAAGGCCGCCTTGCGCTGCGCCACCAGCTCGGCAAGCGCCTCGGTGGTCGACTTGGGATGGTCGGGCGGGGAGTCTGTGGGATCGGACATGCGTCACCTTAACACGAAAAGACGCGCCGGTCGCCGCCGCTTGACTCCACAGTGCCTGTTCGTCATACACTGTGTGACATACACTATGTGGTATGGAGCTTCACTTCATGGGCGGCGACAGCGACCCGTACGATAGCCTGAGGATGGAGTTGCGCCGCGGCTCCCTGACCTTGGGCGTGCTGGCTCGCCTGCGCGAGGAGCGCTACGGCTACACCCTGCGCCAGGCCCTGGCGGCGGACGGGCTGGAGATGGAGGAAAGCACCCTCTACCCCCTGCTGCGCCGCCTGGAATCGCAAGGCCTGCTGGTCAGCGAATGGCGCGAGGAAGACCGGCGCAAAAAACGCTTTTACCGCCTCTCCGCGGAGGGCGAGGCCATGCTCCGCCGCCTGCTCGAAGAGTGGCGGCGCATCAGTATCTCATTGGAAAAAATCATCGAACCTTGATGGGACCCGCCATGACTCTCGTGGACGAATACCTGCGCGCGGTGGCGCACCTGCTGCCCAAGGATCAGCGCGACGACATCATCGCCGAGCTGCAGGATACAATCCTCAGCCAGATCGAGGGCCGTGAGGCCGAGCTCGGTCGCCCGCTGACCGACGACGAGATCGAGGCCTTATTGCGGGCGCTGGGCCACCCCCTGGTGGTCGCCGCCCGCTACCGCCCGGGGCCGCAATATGTTGTTGGTCCAGCCCTCTATCCCTATTGGATGTTCGGCGTGAAGCTGGCCGTCACGCTGGGGCTGGCGACCGCCGCCCTGGTCTTCGTGATCGTAGCGCTGGTGGGCGGCCATGTCGGCCTGGCGCTCGGTCAGGGCGTCCGGTCCGGCGTCAGCACCCTAACGACGGTGATCGGCTGCGCCACGCTCGCGGCCTGGCTGGTGGAGCGTTACGGCCTGTCGCTGCGCCTCGATCAATGGCGTGTCCGCGACCTGCGCTTCCTCAGCCTCGCCTTCTTCGACTTCGAGGGGTTGCAGGGTCCGCGCAAGCCAAAGCCACTCCCGAACCTTCGCACCACGGCGGGCCGGGCGCTGGGCCACATCGCCTCGGGCGCGGTGATCGTCCTGTGGTGGACCGGGGTGCTGCACTTCGGCCTGGCGCGGGATGCCGCTGAGTTGCGCCACGCGGGGCTCGAACCTGGCGCGCTCGGCGCCCTCGATTGGGCCGCGCTCAAGGCTGCCCTGTTCTGGCCGGTGCTGACCTATGGTGTGGCGGTGATCGGCGAAGGGGTGCTCATGCTGGTCCGTCCCCGCCAGGTCCGGCTGCACGGGATCGCCGAGGTCGTGACCAGCCTGGCGCTGCTGGCCCTGGTCGGCTGGCTGTGGATCGCCTCGCCCATCGCCGCCGCGGTTCGCGTCGACACCTTCGCCCAGCTGTTGGTGCGGCTGGAGTCGTTCCGGGCCGGCATACCCGTCCCCCTGGCGCCGATCGTCACCATCGCCCTGATGGGCGTGGCCCTCGGCGCGGCGATCAACGCCCTGCACGGCCTCATCCGCATCGCCTTCCCGGCCTTTGGCGTTGAGCGCGTGATCCGTTAAGTCGGTGCGCGCGGCCGCCCACGCCGCGCGGACCGGAGCTGGACCAATGGCCTTCTTCCTCGTGACGATGACCCACCCCGATGGCGAAGGCTGGGGCCAGCACGTCGGCCCCCATGTCGCCTATCTGAAAGGCCTGATCGAAGCCGGGAAGATTCGCGCGTCGGGCCCGGTCACGGGCTTAAGCAAACGCGCCGGCTTCATCATCATGACGGCAGAGTCCCGCGAAGAGGCCCAAACCCTCGTCGACGCCGACCCCTTCGCCCTCGAAGGCCTGATCGACGAGCTGACCGTCCTCGAATGGGACCCGCTGTTCGGCGCATTCGCTGGGGAATCTAGCCGGGGGGTGAAGGCGGCGTCCTAGGGGCATGCTTCGAATGGCGTAAGCTGGCGCAGATCATCATCGCGGCCATCACGGAGTAAACCCATGCAGCAGATCGACGTTGAAGCCATCAGTCGCGCGGCGCCGGCCGACGTCTTCCGCCTGCTCCGCGACGGGTCGACCTGGCCGCGATGGAGCCTGTTCGACGCTTTCGAGCTGGAGCGGGAAGGGGCGGGCGACCGGCTGGGCGTCGGCGCCATCCGCGTCTTCGTCACCCGCGTCTCGCGGGCCCGCGAGGAGGTCGTCGAGCTCATTCCGGATCGCCGGCTGAGCTACATCCTGCTCTCCGGCCTGCCCCTGGAAGACTACCGCGCCGATGTCGACCTTTCCCCCGCGCCGGACGGCGGCACGACCATCCGCTGGCGATCCCGGTTCCGGCCCAAACATCCCATCCTCGGCTGGTTCTGGCGCGGGCTGATGACCCGGACCCTCACCGACGTCGCCCGGCAGCTCGCGAAGGCGGCGGAAGACCCGGCGATGGTGCGGCTGGCCGAGAGGTAGGCGACTTTCGGATATCGAACGCCAAGTCCGATTGGGTTTGGGGTTGACCAAAAGAACAAAGCATGAACATATACGCCAATGATGGAATATCGGGGCGCGCGCGAATGACCTCTCCTTTGGGCCGGAAACACCGCATCGTCGGGCGCGGCGAAGCCGGTGTTTCATGCGACGAGGACGGTATCGCTCTTGGCGCCGTCCACCTTGTCCGCGCCTCGCGGACAGTGGGAAACGCCCGCTACTGCGAAGTGCGCTCGCAGGCCGAGATCGATCAGATTCTCCGCGCGGCCTATGGGCCCCAGCCCGCCGGCGTCGCTTCGCGAATCCATAGGGGCCTGTGCAGAGCGGCGAGGTGGATCGAAGCGGGCGACCTAGGTCGCGCCGGCGTCGAGACCGTTGGGCTTGGCTTGCCGGACATCGGGCTGGCGTCGATGGCGAAACTCGCCGAAATCGCCGACCTCGAAAAGGGCGGCGATGCGTGGCGAAACGAGCCTCGCGTTCCGGCCGGACAAGGCGGCGGCGGTCAGTGGACGGCGGATGGCGCCGGTTCTCCGATGGCGGACGCCAAACCCGTGGGAAACGAAGCCGCCAGCAGCACGTCCGACTGCGCCAACCTTTACAGTTTTCACCCGCTCGATAACGGCCTGCTTGTTCATGTAAACACGGCGGCCGTCGCCGTCGGGGGATTTGGCGCGGCGGAGGATGTGGTCGTGCCGGCGGGAGCCCTGCGTTTAGGCGGCGTCGGACTACTGGCCGCTAACGCCGTGGGACTGCAGAACTGGCGTGCCCTTGAGCAGCAAAAGCAGATCAAGGACGCTATCGCGCGCTTCGGACTTGATCCAAGTCGGCCGGCCGAGGTGATGGCGGCGAGCGCCTATGTCTGGTCGACCTACCATTTGCCAACGCCCACTAACGACATACCGTATAACGGCCCCGTGCTCGACGCGGCGTCTCAGGCGGTAATGCGTCTGGTTCTGATCCACCCAGACGTGTTCGTGCCTGTGCTTCAAGGGCAGAAACCCTCTAATCTGATCATCCAGGCGGCCAACGCGGGCATGGCCGACTACGTGTATCAAAGCGCGAGGCCGAAGGGTGTCGACCGCAAATATCAAACGACAAGCGCATCAGCGCGCGCGGCGGTCATTACAGAAACTGAGCTGAACAAGGATGTCGCCGTCCACCATTTCATTCCAGCGAATGTATGGAAAGATAAGCTGTATCTCGTTGAATTGGCATATGAAGCCGGCTGGAGAGTTGACGACCCAGATAACCTGATTGATCTGCCTCGCGACCCGGTACAGCAGGCCCGGATGGGCGGGTTCTTGCCGATACACAATGGGTCACACAGTAAATACGATGATGACGCGATGCGTATTATAGAGGCGCAAGAGGCGGCGTCCTCGAAGCCAATAACGCCCGTACAGGCGCGCGAAATATTCACCAACGTCTGTTGCATTGAGAGGATCAGGATAACCAGTGGGTATTACGGCGAATTCGTGAGGGTGGGCGCCTGATGGGCCTCTGTATCCTCTCTGATTCGCTGGCCTGCCATCGAAAACTAAGAACCCCAGGAAAAATAACCCTCGAAAATATTGTTCTAAGGGATCAGCACTTACTTAATCGAGATCAGACCTTCGCGCTCTCTCTATTCTGGCGCCACAGGCAGGAACCCATTCCGGCTGCTCATCTCCAGCTTCGAGTTGAGGATTTCGATGAGGATTATTTTGAATCGGACGGTTGCTATTTCGTCTCTGAACGCTTCCGGCAGGCGATGGCGCTCGGTCCATCGACAGTCAGATATTTCGACGTCGACGCCAGCTGGTCAGCGCCTCTACCCCGCTCGAAAAACTATCAGATCATGGCGCCGCTGGCGGAGGGCGACCTGTTGGATTGGCAGCCGACCATCGAGTTTTTCACGCCGCCAATCATCGATTCGCCAGCCCGGGACCTCCACATGCGACAGGACCCCGTTCCGAAGCACGAACTGTTCACCGACAAGAATCTCCACTTACCTCCGCTATGCACGGACGACCTCGCCCGGCGGATTCTGGAGGCTGGCTGCACCGGCATGCGCTTCTATGATCTGAAGTCTCATTTTCGATCGCGGCGCATTTTCCGCACGCTGCAGGGGTTTGAGGAATCTCTGGGTTGGGATGAGGTCAATGACGTCGAAATCACCAAGCCGTTTGAACCCTCCGCGGATTAGTTAAAGCCAATCCGCCAGCGGCTCCCTGGCCAGCATCTCGTCATAGGTCGGTCTCGGCCGCACCACGGACCACTTGTCGCCCTTGACCATGACTTCGGGGACCAACGGGCGAGTGTTGTATTCGCTGGCCATCACCGCGCCATAGGCGCCGGCGCTGAGGAAGGCGACCAGGTCGTCGGCGGCCAGGGGCGGCAGGGCGCGGTCACGGGCGAAGGTGTCGCCGGTCTCGCAGACCGGGCCGACCACGTCATAGGCGACCGGCTCGGCGCCGGGGGCTGGCTCGCGCACCGGGCGGATGTGGTGAAAGGCGTCGTACATGGCTGGCCGCACCAGGTCGTTCATCGCCGCGTCCAGCACCAGGAAGCGTCGGCCTTCAGCGCGTTCGTGCACATGGATGACGCGTGATAGCAGCACGCCGGCGTTGGCGGCGATCACCCGGCCAGGCTCGAAGGCCAGCTGTACGTCCAGGCCGCGCGCTGCCTCGGCCACCATGGCGCCATAGGCTTCCGGCGAGGGCGGGTCCGGCTGGTTGAAATAAGGGGCGCCCAGGCCGCCGCCCAGGTCCAGCCGCTCGACCGAAAGGCCCTCGGCCCGCAGCCGCTCCACCAGCGCCCGCATCTTGCCGAAGGCGGCCTGCATGGGCCCCAGGTCGGTGATCTGGCTGCCGATATGGCAGGCCACCCCCACCGGCCGCACGCCGGCCATGTTGGAGGCCTTGGCATAGAGGCGCTCGGCCTCGGCCATGGAGACGCCGAACTTGGAGTCCGCCTGGCCGGTGCTGATCTTGGCGTGGCCGCCGGCGGCCACATCCGGATTGATGCGGATGGCGATAGCCTGCCGCACGCCCTTCTCGGCGGCGATCTTCGACAGCAGGTCCAGTTCCGGCTCCGACTCGACATTGATCTCGGCCACGCCAGTGTCGACCGCGTAGGCCAACTCGTGCGCCGCCTTGCCGACGCCGGAAAACACGATCCGCTCCGGCGGGCAGCCGGCGGCCAGGGCCCGGCGGATCTCGCCTTCGGAGACGGTGTCGGCGCCCGCGCCCAGGTCGAACAGCGTCTTCAGGACGGAGAGGTTGGAGTTGGCCTTGACCGCGAAGGCGATCAGCGCCTCGCTTTTACCCGCTCCGCGCAAGGCGTTGCGCAGCACCGTGTAGTGCCGCTCCAGCGTGGCGCTGGAATAGACATAGACCGGCGTCCCGACCGCCTCGGCGATGGCGCTTAGCGGGACGCCCTCACAGAGGAGTTCGCCGTCCCGATACTCGAAATGGTTCAATTGGGCGCGGTCCCAGGATTGCCGAGGGCGCTCGGCGGCGATGTGCCGAACGGATCGGAGCGGCCGGTGATCTGCGCGCCATAGGGCGCCTGCGGCAGGGGCTGGGTCGAGGGATCGTCCGGGGCTTCTTTCGGCTCGGCCTGTTTGGCGGCGCGCGCCTGGGCGGCCTGGGCCTTGGTCTTTTGCTGGGCCTCATAAGCGGCCTGCGCCTGGGCGCCGAACAGAGGCGCCGGCTGTTGCAGCGGGCCGAGCTTGCCACATCCGGCAAGGGCGGCGGCGCCGGCGACCAAGGTCACGAGAAGATGGAGCTTCATTCGAGCAGATCCTTCCACCGCCTGACCTGATCGCGAACCTGAGCGGGTGCGGTTCCGCCATAGCTCATACGGCTGGCCACCGACGCAGCCGGTGTCAGCACCTTATAGATGTCCTCGGTAATCCTGGGTTCAATGGCTTGCAACTGGCTGAGCGGAAGGCCGGGCAGATCGACGCCCAATTCCTCAGCCCGCTTCACCGCCGCGCCGGTGAGGTGGTGGGCCTCACGGAACGGAATTCCCAGGGTGCGAACCAGCCAGTCGGCCAGGTCCGTGGCCGTGGAAAAGCCCGCGCCGGCCGCGTCAGCCATGCGCGCGGCCACCGGCTGCATATCCTCGACCATGCCGGTCATGGCCGAGACCGCCAAGTCCAGCGCGTCGAACGCCTCGAACGCCGGGACCTTGTCCTCCTGCATATCCTTGCCGTAGCTCATCGGCAGGCCCTTCATCACCAGGGTGAGCGAGGTCAGGGCCCCGAACACCCGGCCGGCCTTGGCGCGCACCAGTTCGGCGGCGTCGGGATTGCGCTTCTGCGGCATGATCGACGAGCCGGTGGTGAAGGCGTCCGACAGGACGATGAAGCCGAACTGCGGCGTGGTCCAGATCACGATCTCCTCGGCCAGGCGCGACAGGTTGATGGCGCAGATCGAGGCGGCCGACAGGGCTTCCAGGGCGAAGTCGCGCGAGGCCACCGCGTCCATCGAATTGGCCATCGGCGCGTCGAACCCCAGCGCCTTGGCGGTGGCGTGGCGATCAATCGGAAAGGACGAACCGGCCAGGGCCGCGGCGCCCAGGGGGCTCTCATTCATCCGCTTGCGGGCGTCGGCGAAACGGCTGGCGTCGCGTCCGAACATCTCGACATAGGCCATCAGATGGTGGCCGAAGGTCACCGGCTGGGCCGACTGCAGATGCGTGAAGCCCGGCATCACCGTGTCCGCATTGGCCTCGGCCTTGGCGACCAGGGCGCGCAACAGGCCCTCGAGCCCGGCGACGGCGTGGTCACAGGAATCGCGGACCCAGAGGCGGAAATCCAGCGCCACCTGGTCGTTGCGAGAGCGGGCGGTGTGCAGCCGGCCGGCCACCTCGCCCTTCAGCTCACGCAGCCGCGCCTCCACATTCATATGTATGTCTTCGTACTCGTCGCGGAACGGGAAGGTCCCGGCCTTCATCTCCGTTTCGATCAGGTTCAAACCGTCTTGAATCTCATTTTCGGCCTCAGTTGAGATCACGCCGGTTGCGGCCAGCATGGCGGCATGAGCTCTTGACCCCGCCAGGTCTTGGGCGGCCAGGCGCTTGTCGAATCCGATCGAGACGTTGATCGCCTGCATCAGCTCGGCGGGCTTGACGGAAAAGCGTCCGCCCCACATGGCTTGGCCGGCCGGAGCGCCGGACGCGCCGCCAAGGTCGGCTGACGGCGTTGCGGGCGTAGGCGAAGGGACCTTGGTCATGGGCGACACTCTCGAGGAACAGAAAACCGGCCGGTCCAAAGCCCGGCCAGGAATGGTGGCGCTCTGGGCCGTCGCGGTGCTCGTGGCGGCGGCTGCTCTATATGTCATCGGCCACCGCTTCATCAAACCCGCCGCGCCAGCACCGGCGCCAGCGGCCGCGAGCTCGGGCGACATGGCCGCGCTGACCAAGGCCTATGCCGGCACGCCCGAGCCGCCCACCTCCATCATCGACGCCGACGGCAAGACGCTGACGCTCGCCGCCTTCAAGGGCCGGCCGATCCTGGTCAACCTGTGGGCTACTTGGTGCGCGCCCTGCCGCAAGGAGATGCCGTCCCTGGCCAAGCTAAAGGCGGCCTATGGCGACAAGCTTACGATCGTCCCCGTGAGCATGGACAAGGCGCCGGATCGCGAGAAGGCGCGGGCCTTCATCGCCGCCAACGCGCCGCTGCCCTTTTACCAGGATGAAGCCCTGGCCATGCCCTACGATATCAAGCCGCCGGTGGAGGGATTTCCGACCACCGTCCTGTTCGACGCCCAGGGCCGCGAGGTCGCGCGCGTGGCTATGGATCACGACTGGAACAGCCCGGCCGCGCACCAGATTGTCGACGCGCTTCTGAAGGGTTCCTGAGCCCCGTTTCCCTTGCTGTAGCGGGGATTAGGGTGAACGGAAAGGTTACCGAAACGGCCCCGTATAACGCCGGCTTTTGAGTTGACGACCGCAGCGCCCTTGGGCACTTAGTTTGGAACAATCCGATCTTTTGGCTGCACCTTGGCCGGTCCCCGGTCCTAACTCGCCGACACCAGATTTGCGATTGTGCGGGGAGACCGCCTCGGCGGCGCCCGTAACTGGAACGGCTCGCTAAGGAACGAAAGTATGCAAACTGGGACCGTAAAGTGGTTCAACACCACCAAGGGCTACGGCTTCATCCAGCCCGAAGATGGCGGCAAGGACGTGTTCGTCCATATCTCCGCCGTTGAACGCGCCGGCCTGCGCAGCCTGAACGAAGGCCAACAGGTCGAGTACGAACTGAAGGACGAACGCGGCAAGACCGCCGCCGTCAACCTGAAGGCGCTCTAAGCGGTTTTCGGAAGCCCAAAAAATCTCAAAGCCTTTTCAGGCGCTGGCTCCCGCGGAACCGGCGCCTGAATTTTGTCTGGGACGTCACCTGTCGCTTCCCTCGCCCTTGTGGCGAGGAAACGAAAGGCGGCGGGCCGCCCCGCCGCTTTTGCTCACGCCGCCGGCGTCTCGCCAGGCGCGAGCAAGCCCGGGAAGGCGGCGTTCAGGCTGGCGGCGATGTCGGCGTCGACCACGAGTTCCAGCCGCTCGAACACGGTCAGGATCTTGCTGGGATCCTCATAGGCGGTCGTCACCCAGTTGCTCCAGCCGAAGTCGTCTCCGGGCCCGTCGCTATAGGCCAGCAGCGCCGCGCGCCGACTGTCGTCCCACCCCCAGGCCTGCACGCGCACGCCTTCATGGTTCTCGAACCAGCTATAGACGGGCTCGAAATCCCGCGACGCCAGGAACAGGCTGTTGGTCATGGCGGGTCCTCCTTTTTGCCGGGCTAGCCGAACCCGAGTTCGGCCTTCAGCGCCTGGGGTGTAACGCCTGAAGCCCGCAGGGCGCGCAAGGTTTCCGCCCGGTCGCGCTTGGCCA
>Ga0302314_10004790_pt1 | contig 24824 bp, 24 predicted proteins | sample III_Palsa_N2_3_FD_200533 | JGI IMG/M metagenome (GOLD analysis project Ga0302314, IMG submission 200533) | Peat permafrost microbial communities from Stordalen Mire near Abisko, Sweden - III_Palsa_N2_3 | ecosystem: Environmental > Terrestrial > Soil > Palsa > Peat permafrost | place: Sweden... | reverse complement strand
CGACGACTCGCACCGGGCCGCCAGCGGCGGTGCGCACCCAGCCGAGCGCGACGCGGCCTGGCCCGTCGCCGGCGGTACCCCAGTGGTAGGCCGCCGCCAGGGCGGCCTGCCGCTGCGCGCGCGCAGGGTCCGCGGTCCGCGGCGGCGTCCCGTCCGGCGGTGCCTCGCCGCGCCGGGGAATCTCACTGACCAGGTAGGCCGGCAGCCCGTGCAGGCCAGTCAGCAGGCGGCCGCTGTCCTGCCCGCCGATCGCCGCCATCCAGCTCACCGCCATGTCCGGGTGCGGAGGTAATGCACCGCTCACTACGAACACGTACGGCAGCGGCGAACGGCTCAGTCGCCGAAGACCTGCTCCAGGTAGCGGTTTGCGAACAGGCGCCCGGGGTCGGTCTCGTCCCGGACCCGGAGGAAGTCGGCGAACCGGGGGTACGCACCCGTCAGGTACGCGGCGTCCCTGGTGTGCATCTTGCCCCAGTGCGGCCGGCCGCCGGCCGCACTCGCGACCGACTCGAACAGCTGGAAGTACTCCTGGTAGGGCAGCCCGACGTACTGGTGGATCGCCACGTAGGCGGAGTCCCGGCCGTAGGCGGTGGACAGCCACACGTCGTCGGCGGCGGCGATCCTGACCTCAACCGGGAACATCACCGGGTGAGCGAGCCGCGGCACGCCCGCCCGCAGCTCGCCGAGCACGTCAAGCAGCGCCTCGCGGGGAACCGCGTACTCCGACTCCACGAACCTGACCCGGCGGGGCGTCACGAACACCTGGTGGGACGGCGCCGAGTACGAGCGCTTAGACAACGTCGCGGCGGCCAGCCGGTTCAGCGGCTTGATCGTCGCCGGCACCGCGCGGCCGGTCCGGCACAGCGCGCCGAACGCGGCGTTCTCCATCACCTCGTACTCAAGGAACCGCCGCCAGTTTGGCATCGCGCCGGGGGCAGCGTTTCCTCCGGCGACCCGGTTGTTCCGCTTGACCAGAGCGTTCTTGCCGTACGGGAACCAGTAGAACTCAAAGTGGTCGTTGTCCTCGGCCAGCTCGCCGAACCGGCCGAGCACCTCGTCAAGCGGCATCGGCCGTTCGTCCGCGGCCAGCGCGAAGGCCGGGGTGCACTGCAGGGTGATGGTCGAGATCACGCCAAGCGCGCCCAGCGACACGCGGGCGGCGCTGAACAGGTCGGGCCGCGCGTCGGCCGAGCAGGACACGACGGAGCCGTCCGCGGTCACCAGCTCGATGCCGGTCACCTGGGTGGCGATGCCGCCGAGCCGCGCGCCGGTGCCGTGCGTCCCGGTGGAAATGGCACCGGACACCGTCTGGGCGTCGATGTCGCCCAGGTTGGCCATCGCCAGGCCGAGCATCTCCAGCGCCGCGTTCAGTTCCCTGATGGTGGTGCCAGACCGGACGGTGACCAGCCCGGAGTCCAGGTCAGCGGCAACGATGCCGGTCCAGCCGGACAGGTCGAGCGCGGCGCCTGACGTCGCCGCCGCCGCGGTGAACGAGTGCCCGCTGCCGAGCGCCCGCACGGGGAGGTCGTCCTTCGCCGCGGCGGTAATGGCGTCCGCGATCTCGTCGGTGCTGCGCGGCCAGTGCCGTCGCACCGGGTCCGCGCTTGCCGTACCCGCCCAGTTCTGCCAGGTCATAGATCCATTTCCCAGTTTTTCCACCCCGGTGGCCATCTTTCGCCGCCGAGCGGTTAATGTTTGCGCATGTCAGCCAGCATGTCGAGACTTGTCAATGGCCGGGACCAGGTTGAGCAGGCGACCGCTCACCTTGACCCGCCATTCGCCGTCGTCGACCTCGCCGCGTTCGACGCCAACGCCCGCGACCTGGTGCGGCGGGCCAGCGGTGTGCCCATCCGGGTGGCGAGCAAGTCACTGCGCTGCCGGCACCTGATAGAGCGGGTTCTGGCCCGCCCAGGATACCGGGGCGTTATGTCCTACTCGCTGCCCGAGGCGCTCTGGCTGCACGGCTGCGGCACCAGCGATGACCTGCTCGTCGCCTACCCGACGGCGGACCGGGCGGCGCTGCGGGCGCTGGCTGGCGATGATGCTGCCCGCCAGCACATCACGGTGACCGTCGACTCGGCCGCCCACCTCGACTTCATCGACGCCACCGTCGGCGCGGACCACCCGCCGATCCGCGTCTGTCTTGACCTCGACATGTCCTGGCGCCCGCTGCCCCTGTCCCGCGGGCCGGTGGTGCAGGTCGGTACCTGGCGGTCGCCGCTGCGCACGCCGGCCGAAGCGGCGCTGTTCGCCGAGAGCATTGTCCGGCGCCCCGGGTTCTCGCTGGTCGGCGTGCTCGGTTACGAAGGGCAGATCGCCGGGCTCGGTGACGCGCCACCCGGGCGCCCGGTGCGGGCCCGGGTCGTCCGGGCGATCCAGTCCCGCTCGGCGGCCGAACTGCGCGAGCGGCGGACGGAGGCCGTGCGCCGCATCAGCGCGCTGACCCCGCTCGAATTCGTCAACGGCGGCGGCACTGGGTCGCTGGAGTCCACCTCCGCGGACAAGTCAGTGACCGAGATCGGCGCCGGCTCGGGGCTGATGGGGCCGACACTGTTCGACGCCTACCGCAAATTCCGCCCGCAGCCGGCCCTGCAGTACGCGCTGCCGGTTGTGCGCCGGCCGGCGCCCGGGGTGGCCACCTTGTTCAGTGGCGGCTACGTCGCGTCGGGAACCGGTACGCCGGACCGGCTGCCGAAGCCGTTCCGGCCCGCCGGGCTGCGGCTGACCCGGACCGAGGGCGCCGGGGAAGTGCAGACCCCGGTGCTCGGCGCGGCCGCTGACCAGCTGGGCATCGGCCACCGGGTCTGGCTCAGGCACGCCAAAGGCGGTGAGCTCGCCGAACGGTTCACCGAGTACTACCTGTTCGATCCGGCCGAGCCGGAGGTCCGGGGGGTCCCCACTTACCGCGGTGAAGGCCAGTGCTTTGGCTAACCGGCCGCCAGAGGTGGCGGCCCGCGTTCGCGGGGTACAACTCGGGCTGATGAACAGCTGTCGCGTACTCGACGCCCGGTCCGGACCGGTGACCGAACAGGCTGCGCGGGCGGTCACCCGCGTGCGTTCGGTCACCTGAGCGCCTTTACCAAAACGATATGAAACGGCATACTTGTCCGGAGAGACAACGTGTGGAGGTCACCCCTTTGACGATTCGGGCCTTCCGCTCGGCACGAGGCCTCACGGGGGGGCTGGCCTTCCTCGTCATCGGTGTGCTCACAACAGTGGGGCTGACTGCCTGCGGTGCTCCTGCCTATACCTATGTCGCGGACTCATCGGCGCAGGCGTATTACAAGGTGCCGTCCCAGTGGCACCCGATCTCGCAGCAGGACCTGAACGCGGCCCTGACCGCGGCAGGCGGCTCGAGCGCGGGTATCTGGTCCACGGCGTTCGACGCGAACGCGTCTCCGTCGGGGGGTAACTTCCTTGCCCCGAGCCTCAACCAGCCATTCGTGTTCGCCGAAGTGGGCACGCTGTCGGCCACCGAGAGCAGCGAGCTCTCCTACAACACGCTGCGCGACTTTATGCTGCCGGTGACGTCGGATGCACGGTCGCAAGACGCGCAGCAAGGCTTCCCGCTGACCGATTTCAAGTCGCTGCGGGATCAGACGATCACCGACCAAAAAGGCGTGCACGGCGTGCGGGAGACCTTTCAGTACACCTTCTCCGGCGGGATCGTCGACACCTTCGACGAGGACGTGCTGACCAATGCCGATCAGACCGTCGTTTACTTCCTCATCCTTCACTGCACTCAATCTTGTTACTCGCAAAACCAGGTCAAAATAAACACCGTCATGTCGTCATTTACCGTCGGGAGCCCGACATGAAGCAGGCCACGCGGCCGGAGCTGGGACTCACCTACCAGGGCGGGCGGCCGCGGGAAGAAGACGTGCTGACGCGCCGCAAAATCGCCCTGTGGGACCGGTCCAAGTGGCTGCTGCTCCTCGTCATCATCTGGCTGTTGCTTGTCTGGTCCCTGATGGCAGACGACCCGCTGGTCGGGTTTGCGGACGCCTGCCGGATCCAGGTGCAGGACGGCTGGTGGGTCTTCATCCTCATCGGGCTCGAGCTGATCCATCAGCTGCACTTCTTCATCAGCGAGCATTCCGCCCGGTACAACCAGTTCTGGGTTAACCGGGTGTGGGGCGCCTGGGCGCGGTTCAGCGACCGGAAGATCTCGGCGTGGACGAAGTTCCGCATCAGCCGGGTCATCAGCTGGATCGTCATCATCGCCGTCATCGCCATCGTCACCGGCAAGATCATCCACACCGAACCGCTGCTCGCGCTGCTGCGGATACCGCAGCTGATCTGGAGCGCGCTGCCGTTCGTGGTGCAGATCGTCTTCACCCTGTTCTTTGTCGTGGCCCAGTTCGGGATGATCTTCTGGTTCCTGTCCCGGGGCGGCGTCGACGTCTACTACCCCGATGACATCAAGACCAGGTTCTCCGATGTCTGGGGCCAGGACCAGGTACTCGAGCGGGTCAAGGAAAACATCATCTTCCTCGAGCACCCCGAGATCGTCGAGGACCGGGGCGGTTACGTACCGGGCGGCATCCTGCTGTGGGGACCGCCGGGAACCGGCAAGACCCTGATGGCCGAGGCGGTGGCGGGCGAGACCGGCAAGCCGTACGTGTTCGTCGACCCGGGCGCATTCATCAACATGTTCATGGGCGTCGGCGTGCTCAAGGTGAAGAGCCTGTTCCGCAAGCTGCGCAAGCTCTCGCTGCGCTACGGCGGCGTGATCGTGTTCTTCGACGAGGCCGACTCCCTGGGCAACCGCGGCATCGCCATGGGCGGCGCGCCGGGCGGCACCGGCATGGTCCCGGCCCCGTTCGCGGACGGCTGCCACGGAATGTCCTACCTGTCGCAGGACCTGCGGTCGATGCTGACCCAGCGCGCGATCGGCCCGGACCCGGCCGCCGAGGCGGCCGGCGGCACCAGCCGCAACCACCAGATGATCGGTGGCATGATGAACGGCGGTGGCGGCGGCGGCGGGATGGGCACGCTGCAGGCGCTGCTCACCGAGTTGTCCGGCCTGAAGAAGCCCCGTGGATTCTTCAACCGGGTGGTCAGGCGGGCGCTCGGCATGCGGCCGAAGCCGCCGCCGCACTACCGCATCCTGGTGATGATGGCGACCAACCTGCCCTCGACGCTCGACCCGGCGCTGCTGCGGCCGGGACGTATCGACCGCATGTACCGGGTGGGCTACCCGTCCAAGCCGGGCCGGATCCGCACCTACGAGGGGTACCTGGACAAGGTCTCGCACGAGCTGACCGCCGACCAGATCGACAAGCTCGCCACCATCACCCCGTACGCGACCGGCGCGTCGATCAAGGACCTGGTCAACGAGGCGCTGATCATCGCGATCGGCGACGGCCGCGACGTCATCACCTACCAGGACGTGATCAACGCCAAGCGGCTCAAGGCGCTCGGGCCGCCCGAGGACGTCGAGTACATCGAGCGGGAGCGGCACGCGACCGCGGTCCACGAAGCCTGTCACGCGGTGGTCGCCTACCTGACCAGGAAGCACCTGATCATCGACATCGCGACCATCGAGAAGGGCAGCTACTACCTCGGCATGGTGTCGTCGATCAAGCCAGAGGACCTGTTCACCACCTGGCGCAGCGAGTACGAGTCGGACATCCTGGTTTCCCTCGCCTCGCTGGCCGGGGAGCGGATGTTCTTCGGCGGCGACAGCTCGTCCGGTGTGTCCGGCGACCTGGACTCCGCGACCCAGACCGCCACCTGGATGGAGGGGTACTGGGGCATGGGCAAGACGGTGTCCTCGGCCGCCACCGCCCGCCGTCTGGAGGCCGGCACGCCGGGCAACGGCCGGGCGGCCGGTCCCGACGGCATCGGCGAGGGCCATGGCCAGTCGCCGTTCGGCCGGCTGGCCGACCGGATCGAGGACAACCTGTCCGAGCAGCTGCAGCGGGTTGAGGAGCTGCTGCGCACCAACGAGCGGCACGTGCTCGCGCTCGCGCACGCGCTCGAATCGCACAAGACCATCAGCGGCGAGGACGTCATGGCGGTGCTTGAGGGGCAGCGCGGCCCGCTGGTAGACGGCAGCGTTTACCGCGACGACGCGTTCATTACCCGGCTGCGGGAGTACCACGTGGCCGCCTTGCGGGCGCACCAGGAGCACGGCACCCCCGACGTTGAACTGCCGGTCCCCGCTCAGCCCGCGTATGCCATCGCCGACGGCTTCGGCTCGAGCAGTCTCCTTGACACCTCCTACGGCAACGGGAACGGCAACGGGACCAGCGGTGCGGCCGGCACCGGGGACGACGTGATCGACTTCGGCGGCGGTCTCGGGTCCGGCAACGGGTCGAACGGAACCGGATCGAACGGAACCGGATCGTACGGCGGGCCGTTCGGCGCGCCGACCTACGACCCGCCCGCGCAGGAGTCACCGGACGATCCCGACGACGAGCACTGACGGTGCGCCCGCGGCACCGGGTCCGGCTGGCGGTCAACCTGGTCAACGGGTCGACGCTGGCCGGACTGGCGGTGGCGCTGGCGGGCCGGGCCCGCCTTGCGCGTTACCCCGACGGCCTGCTCGTCGCGGTGGACTACCGGCTGCCGGTGCCGCCGGCGCCGGCGTTCACCCTCGGGAACGTGATCCTGACCCGCCGCCCGGCGCTGGCCTACGGCACCGGCCTGCTCAGGCACGAGGCCCGGCACTGTACCCAGTACGCCTGGTGCGGCGGCCTGGCCATGCTGCCGCTGTACTTCGCCGCCGCCGGGCTGTCCTGGCTGCTGTCCGGTGACGTCGGCCCGTGGAACGTGTTCGAACGCGGCGCCGGACTGGCGGACGGCGGGTACAACGCCGCCCGGCCGCTGCGCAGCGCCCTCAGGTTCGGTACATCAGCTCCCGCGGGCCGATGAGCAGGCGGTCGACCTGACCACGGTTCTTGTCCGGGATCAGCCGGACATGGCGGATTGACCGCCAGCCCTTGCCCGCAAGCAGGAACTCGCCCGGATTCCCGAGCGCGGCGATCCCGTTCATCACCAGCTGCGGATCGGCGTGCCGCTCGCCCGCCTTCCGGGCGTCCACCACGTCGGTCACCAGTCCGCTGTCCAGGTCGATCCCGGCGATGAGCGTCGTCCCGAGCACGTTCGCCCAGACCAGGCCGCCCGCCCAGGCAAGGTCGTTCAGCCAGCGCACCCGGGCCCGGTTGTCCGCGCAGCGCACGTGAACCACAGCCCGCGGTTCCAGGGTCAGCGGGTCGCGCCGTACCAGTTCACTGCTCCCGTCGCTGGTCACCACCTCGCGCACCGGGATACCGGCCGGATCCGGGCCGACTGTTATCCACTTATCCACAGGTGTGTTATCCACACCCGCGTCCACAGGTTTTTCCACAGATTCTGGATAGCCGGGCCCGGTCACGGCCGGGACCGCGCAGATCCCCCAGCCCTCGCGGTTGAACCGCACCTTTTCCACAACCTCCAAGGTCGCGGTGTCCCAGCGCAGCGCGACCCGTTCCTTCCAGGTGAGCTGCCAGATGCTCCCGGCTACCCGGCAGATTCCCTCGGCAAAAAGGTCAGGCGGCACAGCGGATTCCGCCGCCACCTGGGACGCGCCGAGCTCGTACCGGCGCAGCACCGACATCCCGTACTCGCCGCCCGACTCCCAGACGGTGCCGCCCTCGGCGAGCAGGCCCTGGGTGAACCCCCGGCCCGGATGCGGCAGCGTCCGCACCACGCCTACCCGGAAGTACCGCACCCGGTGATTATCGCAGGGCCGGCCGGACTGAGCGTGGCGACTGGGCCGGCGGCCTGCCGTTGTGCTCGGGCACAGTCACCGCGGGAGCCCGTTGGCGGCACCAAATCCAAGCTCAAGGCCGCAGGTAGGGTGAAGGATATGAGCAATTCGCCGGCTAAGGGCCTGCAGTTTGTACTGACGCTGTCCTGCCCGGACAAGCCCGGCATCGTCTACGCGGTGTCCAGCTTCCTGGTGCAGCATTCCGCGAACATCATCGACAGCCAGCAGTACGGCGAGCCTGACGGCGGACTGTTCTTCATGCGGGTGCACTTCTCGGTGCCGCAGCCGGGCCGGGCGGCCGCAGAGCTCGAGCGTGACTTCACCTGGGTGGCCGGGGCATTTCAGATGAGCTGGCGGCTGCACGACAAGACCGAGCGGATCAAGACGCTGGTGATGGTCTCCCAGCTCGGGCACTGCCTCAATGACTTGCTGTTCCGGTGGTCGACCGGGGCGCTGCCGGTCGACGTCGTCGGCGTGGTCTCCAACCACGATGTCTTCCGTGACCTGACCGAGTCCTACAAGCTGCCGTTCCACTACATCCCGGTGACGGCCGACACCAAGCCGGCCGCCGAGGCCAGGCTCATGTCGGTGATCGACGAGACCAGCACCGAGCTGGTCGTGCTCGCCCGCTACATGCAGATCCTGTCGGCCGAGGTGTGCAAACGCGTCGAAGGCCGGATGATCAACATCCACCACTCCTTCCTGCCGTCGTTCAAGGGCGCCAAGCCCTACCACCAGGCCTTCGCGAAGGGCGTCAAGCTGGTCGGCGCCACAGCGCATTACGTCACGCCTGACCTGGACGAGGGCCCGATCATCGAACAGGGTCTGCTGCGAGTGGACCATTCCTACTCAGCCGAGCGGCTGGTTGAGGCCGGCCGCGACGTGGAGGCCCAGGTGCTGGCGCGCGCGGTCACCTGGCACGCCGAGAACCGGGTGCTGCTCAACGGCAACCGCACGGTGGTGCTCGGCGGTTAGCGCCGCGGAACACCCCGCCGTGTGCTCCATTCGAGATATGGCGCGATACCGTTAGGCCGTGAGTGAGGTTGTCGAGGTGCACGGCCTGCGCTTGGCGTACGGCAGCGTTGTCGTGCTTGAGGACATCGACCTGACCGTGACCGCAGGCGAGGTCGTGGCGCTGACCGGGGTCAACGGGGTGGGCAAGTCGACGCTGCTGTCCTGCCTAGCCGGCTTCCGCCCGCCCGCCGATGGAGCGGTGACGGTGCTGGGCGGCCCGCCACGCGACAACGCGGACTTCTGGCGGGCGGTCGCGATCGTCGCCGACCAGCCGACCTGGTACCCGGGACTGACCGTGCGCGAGCTGCTTGACCTCGTCCGGATGACCCACCGGTCCCGCGACGGCTGGCACCTGCCCGCCGACGAGCTCATCGAGATCTTCGGGCTGAGCGCGCGGGCCGACGCCAGCCCGCTGAGCCTGTCCTCCGGCCAGCGGCAGCGGCTGTCACTCGCCGCCGCCCTCGCCCGGCCCAGCCAGCTGCTGCTGCTCGACGAACCCGAGCAGTCCCTCGACGCCGGCTTCCGGCAGCAGCTGGCCACGCTGCTGGGTGAGCAGTACGCGGGCAACGGCGGAACGGTGGTGATGGCGACCCACGACCATGAGTTCGCGCTGGCCGCGGGCGCGCGCGTCATCGAACTCTCCGACGGGCGGGTCATCGGCGACGACGAGTACGACGACACCGGCGACGAGTACGACGAGGACCCAGACGAGGACGGCCCGTATGACGAGGACGACGAGGACGCAGACGGGTACGGGGCGGACGCCGGGGACCAGGAAGACGCGCCGGACGATGGGTTCGACGACCCGGTCGGAGTGACCGACGCGGCCGACATACCCGACCCGGCGAGACGCGACCGATGACGGCCGGGGCAGCGGCCGCCGCCCAGTGGCAACGGCCGAGCGTCGCGGCCGTCCGCTCCTTCGTGGGGAAGCGGCGCCGCCGCAGCTGGACCGACGTGTACTCGGCCTGCTTCGCCCTGCTGATCGCCGGGATCTACCTCTCCGACATCCTGGTCAGCCCGCTGCACCGGCTCAGCGGCCACGGGGGCCAGGCGACCGCGACCCACGCCTCCGCCCTGCAGGCAGTCACCGGCGCGGGCCTGGTCGTCGGCGCCGGAGCGGGCCTGCTGCTGGCCGCACAGGCGCTCGGCCCGCTCGTCCTCTCCCCCGCCGACTCCTCCTGGCTGCTGCTCACGCCGCTGAGCAGGCGCGGCCTGCTGCGCCGCCCGGCCCGGACTGTTTCGATCGGGGCAGCGCTGGCGGGCGCGCTCCTCGGCGTGCTCGCCCTCGCGATGGCGGGCCCGTACCTGCGCCCCGCGGGCGGCTCGCTGCCCGGCTACTGGCTGGCCGCCTCCGCCATCGCCGGCGCCTGCTGCTGCCTGGCCGCCGTCGCTGCCGAGGCACTGGTCCAGCCCACGGACCGCGCCCGCTCCCTGTTCCGGGCCGGCTGGGCCATGATCGCCGTCATCGCCCTGGGCGGCGCGCTGGCCGCCCAAGGGTCGGCCGGCGTGACGCGGGCGGTCACCGCCGTGTTCGGCGGGCTGACCACCCCGGCCTTCACCACGGCGGTGATCGCGTCGGCCGCGGTGGCCTGCCTCGGCTGGCTGCTGCTGTGGCGGGCGATGGGCACCTTCCCCGCCAGCGCGCTGCGGCGGGACTCGGCGCGGTCCGGGCAGGCGCTGCTGGCCGCCGGATTCCTCAACTTCTCGCTGCTGTTCTGGATTGCCGAGGACAACCACTGGCGCGGCCGCCTGCTCCGGTCCCGGCCCTGGCCCAGGCTGTCCCCGGCCATGACGCTGGCCTGGGCGGACTGGCGCCGGATGAGCCGCCGCCCCGGGCCGCTGGCCGTCGTCACGGTCGCCTCGGTCTTCCCGGCGCTGCTCGGCGCCGCCTTCACCGGCCGGGCGCACGGCATCTTCATCGCGGCGGCGCTGATCGCGGGCGCGATGGCGGCCGGGCTGCAGGGGACCACCAACGCCCGCCGCGACATGGACAACGCCGCACTGCGCCGGCTGCTCGGCGTGGACCCAGGTCAGGTGCTCGCGGTCCGGGCGGTACTGCCCGCCCTGCTGTGCACCGCCTGGCTGGGCCTGGCGCTGACCGTGCTCCCCGCCGTGGGCGCGCTGCCCGGCTGGTGGTGGCCGTTGCTCAGCCTGGCCGGGCCGGGTGTCGCGGCGGGCGTGCTGCGGCTGGCCCGCACCGCGCCCATCGACCCGGCCGACCGGGGCCCGGACCTGCCCATGGGCAGCACGCCGCCCTGGATGGTCTCCCGGCTGATCAGCGTCGCGGTCGCCGTGATCGGCAGCTACCCGCTGCTCGCGGCGGTGCTGCGCGGGCACGCGGGCGCGGGCACCGTCGTCAGCCAGATCCTCGTCTCGGCGGTTGTCGGCGGCCTGTACCTGGTGATCGCCCGGGCCACCGGCCGCTGAGGCCGCTCGCGCGCGGCCCGGCGGCGGCGATGGTCCGGTTGTTAAGGTGGTCGTATATGGCCATTTCGAAGGCGGGCGCTCAGGCGGCGAACCGAGCCGGGCCGGACCGTCGGCGGCCGAGCCTGCGCCAGTCGTTCGAATCACTGCAATCGCCGGCCTACCGGGCCTGGTTCGGCAGCCAGGTCCTGTCCGCCTCCGGGACGATGACGCAGACGGTGGCCATCTCCTGGTACCTGCTCCGGCTGACCGGCAACAGCGTCGACCTCGGGCTGATGGGCACGTTCACCTTCCTGCCGGTCTTGCTGCTCAGCCCGTATGCCGGGGCCCTGGTCGACCGGGTCGACCGGCGCAGGCTGCTGATCGGTACCCAGGCCGCCCTCGGCCTCATCGCGGCCGCGGCCGCCGCGATCATCGCCAGCGGCGCGGCCAGGGCGTGGATGCTTTTCCTGATCGCGGCGGCCACCGGGGCGGTGTCCGCGCCCGATGCGACCGCGCGGCAGGTCTATGTGGTCGACCTGGTGGGGGCGGACCGGGTGGCGTCGGCGATCGGACTCTACGAGGTCATTCTCAACGTCTCCCGGGTGGTCGGCCCGGCGCTCGGCGGTGCGCTGCTCGCCACCATCGGGGTCGCCGCCTGCTGTGCGGTGAACGCGGCGTCTTACGGGGTACCCCTCCTCGTTCTGCTGCGTTACAAGCCGGCCGCGGCGGCGACCGCGGCCCGCCAGCTCGCGGACCGGCGGCGGCCCGCTGTTTCGCTGCGCGCCGGGCTCGGCTACGCATGGCATCACGGGCCGATCCGGGTGTGTCTCGCCCTGGCGGCGGCGTCCGGGTTTCTGTTCGGCCTGGGCTACTCGCTGCCAGCCCTCGCCACCCGCACGTTCCATGTTGGGGGCGGCGGGTACGGGTTGCTGATGTGTGCGTTCGGGGTTGGTGCGCTCCCCGGTGCGCTGCTGGCCGGGGCGCGCCACGAGAGCCCGACCGGACGACAGGTCGGCTGGCTGGCGCTGGCGACGGCCGCCGCCATCGGCGCGACCGCGCTCGCGCCCACTTTCTGGCTGGCGCTTGTCGGCCTCGCGGTGGTCGGCTGCCTGTCCATCTGGTTCATCGCCGCCGCCAACACGCTCGTCCAGCTGGCTACCACCCCGGGAATGCGCGGCCGGATGATGGGGCTGTGGACTATGGCGCTGCCGGGCACCCAGGTGGTGAACGGGCCGCTGGCCGGCTGGGTAACCCAAGACGTCGGCCCGCGGGAAGGCTTCTCGCTGTCGGGTATGGCCCTGGCCGCGGTTACCCTGACCGGCTGGCGGGCACTGACCAGCGCACCTGCCGCTGACGACGAGCAAGATCCGGTTCTGTAGGAAGAAGGACGCGAGATGACGGTTATCGGGAGTTCCGACCTTGACGTGTTCCCGCTCGGGCTCGGCGGCAACACCTTCGGCTGGACGTCGGACAAGGAGACATCGGTCGCGGTGCTCGACGCTTACCTGGCCGGCGGCGGAAACTTCGTCGACACCGCCGACTCCTACAGCGCCTGGGTCCCAGGGCATACCGGCGGCGAGTCGGAGACGATCATCGGTGAGTGGCTGGCGGCGCGCGGCAACCGGGACTCGGTCATCGTCGCCACCAAGGTGAGCAGGCACCCGCAGTTCCGCGGCCTGTCCCGGTCGAACGTGCTCGCCGCGGCCGACGCGTCGCTCACCCGGCTGGGAACCGACTACATCGACCTCTATTACGCGCACTACGACGACCCCGACGTGCCGGTCGCCGAGGCCGCCGGGGCGTTCAGCGAGCTGCAGCAGGCGGGGAAGATCCGGCACGTCGGGCTGTCCAACTTCACCGCGCCGCGGCTGCGCGAGTGGTTCACCGTCGCCGCCGCCGAGGGATTCGCGCCCCCGGTCGCGCTGCAGCCGCTGTACAACCTGGTGGAGCGGTCCGCCTACGAGAGCTCGCTCGAGCCGGTGGTGGCGGAGACCGGGCTCGGCGTGCTGCCGTATTCCGGTCTCGCCAGCGGCTTCCTCGCGGGCAAGTACCGGTCCGCCTCAGACCAGGCCGGCAACGCCCGGCAGCCGGGCGCGGCGAAGTACCTGACGCCGTCCGGCCTGGCCGTGCTGGCGGCGCTGGACGTGATCGCCGCCGCCCGCCGCGTTACCCAGGCCACCGTCGCGCTCGCCTGGCTGCGCACCCGGCCGCAGGTGGCCGCGCCGCTGGCCAGTGCGCGGACAGTGGAGCAGCTCCCGGCGCTGCTCGCCGCGGCGACCCTGGAGCTCACCGCCGACGAGATCGCCGCTCTCGACAAGGCCTCGGCCTAGGCGGCCGGCCGCTGGCGGGCCGTTCCGTGTCCTGCTCGCCGCTGGACGGCCCGCCGCGGCCCGCGGTTGCTGAGCTGTACTTTTTCTCAGCCGTCGTTCGGTTACCTCATCGGCCTGACGCAGCGCTGCGAAGGCGGTGACGACGGCCGGCGATCAGGCGGCCGGCTCGTCGAAGTAGTGGCCGTGGGTGAGGTCGTCGAGCAGGCCCGCGTGCGTCGGTTCCCAGCCCAGCAGCTGCCGGGTGCGGCCGCTGGAGGTCCAGTTGTCCAGCCCGACGAAGTTCGCCAGGTAGCTGAACTGCCCGGCCACGTCCTGCTCGTCGATGCTCTTGACCGGGAGGTCGAGGCGGCGGCCGATGACCTCGGCGATGTCCTTGAAGGGCACGCCCTCGTCGGCGACCCCGTGCAACCGCGAGCCGGCCGGGGCCGACTCGAGCGCCAGCCGGTACAGGCGCGCGGCGTCCAGGGTGTGCACGGCCGGCCAGCGGTTGGCTCCGTCGCCGACATAGCCCGACACGCCGGTGCCGCGGGCGATGCCGATCAGCCCGTGGGCGAAGCCGTGGTGGTCGAGCGAGCTGTGCACCAGCGGCGACAGCCGGAGGAGAGACGAACGGACGCCGCGCTGAGCGAGCCCGGTGACGGTGTTTTCCGCGTCGACCCGGGGCCCGCCGGCCAGCACGTCATCTTCGGTGCCCGCGCGCCCGGTGATCCCGGAGAACGCGAGCATCAGCGTGCCGCCGGTGCCGACGAAGGGCTTGCCCGAGCCTTCCAGGCCGGCGCCCATCGCTTCGATCGCCTTGAGGTCATCGGCGATCGCGGTGAGGTAGTCACCCGATCGCATCTCCTCGTGCTTGAAGGCCAGGTGCACCACGCCGTCGCTGGCCGCGGCCGCCTCGCGCAGACCGTCGAGGTCATCGAGGTGGCCCCGGTAGGCCTCGGCCCCCGCGGCCGCCAGCACCGCGGCGGACTGGTCGGAGCGGGCGAGCCCGATCACCTGGTGGCCGTTTTGCAGGAGCTCCGGGATGAGTGCGGAGCCGATGTGCCCCGAGGCGCCGGTGACGAATACTCGCATGGGATAACTCCTCCGAAAAGTGATGTCAGTTGCTGACATCATCAGCATAGCACCGCCATGTCAGTAACTGTCATCAAGGTAAGATGGGCTTCATGAGCCGGTGGGAGCCCAATGCCCGCGGCCGCCTCGAGCTGGCCGCCCTTGAGCTCTACAGCGAGCGCGGGTACGACCAGACGACGGTCGCGGAGATCGCCAAGCGCGCGGGCCTGACCGAGCGGACCTTCTTCCGGCACTTCGCCGACAAGCGCGAGGTGCTGTTCTACGGCGCGGGCATGCTCCAGCAGCGGCTGGTGCGCGGGATCGACGAGGCCCCCGCCGGGCTGGCGCCGATCGACGTGGTGGGCACGGCGCTCGAGGCCGCGACCGAGTTGTTCGGCGAGCGCACCGCCATGGCGCAACAGCGCCAGGCCATCGTCGCCGCCAACCCGGAACTGCAGGGACGCGAGCTGATCAAGCTGGCCGCGCTGGCGGTGGCGCTCGCCGATGCGCTGCGTGCGCGCGGCGTGCCCGACCCGGCCGCCAGCCTGGCGGCCGAGGCCGGGGTCGCGGTGTTCAAGATCGCCTTCCAGCGCTGGGCCAGCGGGACCGTCGAGCGGCCGTTGAGCCAGGTCATCGGGGAATCGCTGGCCGAGCTGAAGACGGTAACGGCCGGGAACTGAGTCATCGCTCCCCGGTCAGCGGCGCGCCGCCGCGGCCGGTGTTGCCGGCGCCACGTCCCGCGCGAAATCAGCGCGGGCCTGCCGCGGCAGCCAGCTGGCCGTGCGGGGCGGCCGGAACGCGCGCCGGGCGTGCGCGACCAGCCGCCGGGCGGCCGGGTGCCGCGTCCGCGACCGCCAGACGAGCGACCACGGGTACAACGGCACCGGGCTGGTGACCGGCAGCCGGACCAGGGCCGGGGCGCTCGGCAGGGCCACCCGGCTGCGCTCGCCCACGAAGGTCAGCAGGGATTCGGATGCCGCGACGGCGTCGAAGACCGACTCGGTTCCGGTCGCGTACCGGGTCGCGTCGATGTCGATGGCGAACGACTCGCCGAGGTCACGGTAGAAGGTTTCCCACTCGCTGCCGGCCACGATGCCCGGCACCCAGGCGCGGTAACGGGACAGGTCCGCCACCCGGGCCCGGCCGGCCAGGGCGAACGGGTGACGGGGGCCGACAATGACCTGGACCGGCTCGAGATAGGCGTAAGCGGACGACAGGCCCGGGCCGAGTTCGCCGGCCCGGTCACGCAGATAGGCGTACCCGGCGTCGACCTCACCCGCCAGCGCGGCCGCGATCGTGGCGGCGGCGCCGCCCCCGCTCACCGTCTCTACCGGCACCTCCGGGTTGGCGTCACGAAACCCGCGCAGCAGGTCGACCGCGGCGGTGCCGCGGGCCAGCACGTCGACCCGCAGCGGGCGGGTCCGCGGCTGCACCGACTGGACGCCCGCGCGCACGGCGGCGGCGATCGCGGTCGCGTGCGGCAGGAAGGTCCGCCCGTCCTGGGTCAGCACCGCGCCGGCCGGTATCCGCTTGAACAGCGCGGTGCCGAGTTCCGCCTCAAGCGTGGCGATCCGCTTCGAGGTGGCCTGCTGGCTGATGCCGAGCCGGTCGGCCGCCAACTGGAACTGGCCCTCCTCGGCGACGGCGATGAAGGCCAGCACCGCTTCGGTGTTCATGCCGCACTGTATCGCCGACAACCATTGGTTGTCCGGCGACCACCACCCGTTGTTTGATCGGCCCGGCGCCGCCCCGGTCTAATAGCCCGGTGCGCAACCGCTGGCCGATGAGGCGATCACTGGGACGTGAGTTCGGCTGGCTGTGGGCCGCCTACGCGGTCAGCGCCTACGGGTCGGGCATCGGGTTCGGCGCGTTCCCGCTGATCGCCATCCGCGTGCTCCGTTCGAGCCCAGCCGAAGTGTCGGCGCTGTCAGCGGCCGGGCTCGCGGCCGGCGCCCTGGTCGCCGTCCCCCTCGGCCCGTGGGTGGAGTTCCGCCGCAAGCGCCCGGTGATGATGACGATGGACCTTGCCCGCTTCGCGGCACTGCTGACCATCCCGGCCGCCTACGCGCTCGGCTGGCTCAGCTTCGCGCAGCTGCTGGTCGTCTCGGTCGTGGTCGCCGCGGCCAAGATCGCGTTCAACGCGGCCAGCGGGGCCAACCTCAAGGCGCTGGTCAAGCCAGAAGAGCTGCTCACCGCGAACAGCCGGTTCGAATCGACGAACTGGACCACGCTGGTCGTGGGGCCGCCCCTCGGCGGTGCCGCCGTCGGGTTGCTCGGGCCGGTGACCACCGCGCTGGCCGATGCCGTCAGCTATCTGCTGTCCGCGTGCGGGATTGCCATGATCCGGGCCCGGGAACCGCATCCGGCGCGCAGCGGGGCGTCGCGGCTGCGGGCCGGCGACCTGCTGGACGCGTGGCGGTACATCCTGCGCAGTCCCGCGCTGCGGCCGGTGTTCTTCAACAGCATCGCGACCGGGGGCCTGATTCTGGCGACGGAGCCGCCGCTGGCCATCCTGATGCTGCGCCAGCTCGGCTTCGCCCCCTGGCAGTACACCCTCGCGTTCGGTGCGCCCTGTGTCGGCGGGCTGATCGGATCCCGGCTGTCCGGCCGGCTGGTGGCCCGGTTCGGCCGGTTCCGGATCATGCGGGTCTTCGGCGTGCTGCGGGCCTGCTGGCCCGTCTGGCTGGCATTCACCGGCCCCGGCGCGGGCGGGCTGCTGCTCGTCATCGGCGTCCAGTTCGGCCTGGTCGCCTGTATGGGTGTGTTCAACCCGGTGTACGCGACCTACCGGCTCGAGCACACCGGGAAACAGCGGGCCGCCCGGACGCTGGCGGCCTGGTCGGTGTCCTCCAGCCTCACCATCGCCGCGCTGACCGCGGTGTGGGGCGTGCTCGCCACGCTGGCCGGGCCCCGCACCGCGATTGCCGTCGCCGGGATCTTGCTGCTGGCCACCCCGCTGCTGCTGCCCCGCCGGGACCACGGGCCGGGCCCGGAGCCGGCCGAGGAACGGGCGCCGGCCGCCGCAGGAGTTGCGGGACGGGCGACGGCAGGGTAAAAAGCCAAGGGACCAGTGCGGTCCGGCGACAAGGAGGTTCCCGGCATGACTGACCCTCCTGGCCTGGACCTGGAGCGGTTCGCCGCCTGGTTCGACCAGGCCTGCCCGGGTGAGATCGGCGGCCCGCTGCGCGGGCAGCTGATCGCCGGGGGCAGGTCCAACCTGACCTACGAGGTCAGCGACGGTACCCGGAGCTGGGTGGTGCGCCGCCCGCCGCTGGGCCACGTGCTCGCCACCGCCCACGACATGGAACGTGAGTACCGGGTGATCACCGCGCTGCGGGACACCAGTGTGCCGGTGCCGCTGACCTACGCTCAGTGCGCCGACCCGGACGTGCTCGGCGCTCCGTTCTACGTGATGTCCAAGGTGGACGGGATTCCCTACCGGACGGCGGACCAGCTGGCCGAGCTCGGGCCGGCCCGGGCCCGGGCGATCGCCGAGCACATGGTCGGCACGCTCGCGCAGCTGCACGCGGTGGTCCCGGCCGAGGTGGGGCTGGCTGACTTCGGCCGGCCCGAGGGCTTCCTCGCCCGGCAGGTGCGCCGCTGGAAGAAGCAGCTTGACGCGTCGCACAGCCGGCCGCTCGCGGGCATCGACGAGCTCTACGCGCTGCTGGCGGCCGACCCGCCCGACGGGTCGGCTCCGGCCATCGTGCACGGCGACTACCGGCTGGACAACGTGCTCGTCGATGCCGCTGACAAGGTCGCGGCGGTGGTGGACTGGGAGATGGCTACCCTGGGCGACCCGCTCACCGACGTGGGGCTGCTCATCGTCTACCAGCGGATGGACCGGCTCGGCGACGGACCAATGGCCAGCGAGGCGCCCGGCTATCCCAGCGTGCCGGAGATACTCGACCTCTACGCCGCGGCTAGCGGGCGGGACTTGTCCGACCTCGGGTTTTACATCGCCCTCGCCTCGTTCAAGGCGGCCGTCATCCTTGAGGGCATTCACTACCGGTACGTTCATGGCCAGACCGTCGGCGAGGGGTTCGAAGAGATCGGCACGCTGGTCGAACCGCTCGTCTCAGCCGGACTGGCGGCAATGCGAGAAGAGGACAGCTGATGGAATTCGCCTTCGACGCGCGGACCGAGGAACTGCGGCACGAGCTGCTCGAGTTCATGGACGAACGTGTCTACCCGGCCGAGCCCGTATTTCACCAGCAACTCGACGCGCTGGACGACCGCTGGGCGTGGAGCACCGTCCCGGTGCTGGCCGAACTGCGCGCGCACGCCAAGACGCGCGGACTGTGGAACATGTTCCTGCCCGGCGAGCACGGGGCCGGCCTGACCAACCTGCAGTACGCGCCGCTGGCGGAGATCACCGGCCGCAGCCCGGGCCTGGCGCCCGCCGTGTTCAACTGTTCCGCCCCGGACACCGGCAACATGGAAGTGCTCGCTCAGTTCGGCAGCGCGGATCAGCAGAAGCGCTGGCTCCGGCCGCTGCTCGACGGCGAGATCCGCTCCTCCTTCGCGATGACCGAGCCCGACGTGGCCTCCTCCGACGCGACCAACATCGCCACCCGCATCGAGCGCGACGGTGACGAGTACGTGATCAACGGCCGCAAGTGGTGGATCACCGGGGCGATGAACCCGCAGGCGGAGATCTTCATCGTGATGGGCAAGACCGACCCGAACGCCGACCGGCACCACCAGCAGTCGATGATCCTGGTGCCGCGGGACACCCCCGGGGTGACCATGGTCCGCGGCATGGAGGTCTTCGGCTACGACGACCACGAGCACGGCGGCCACGCGGAGATCCAGTTCTACGACGTCCGGGTGCCGGCCGAAAACCTCATCGGCGATGAAGGCCACGGCTTCGGAATCGCGCAGGCCCGCCTGGGCCCGGGCCGGATTCACCACTGCATGCGCTCGATCGGGCTGGCGGAACGGGCCATCGAGCTGATGTGCGCGCGAGCGGACGAGCGGGTCGCCTTTGGCAAGCCGCTCGCCGAGCAGGGGGTGATCAGGGACTGGATCGCCGAGTCGCGGGTGCGCATCGAGCAGCTGCGGCTGCTGGTGCTCAAGGCCGCCTGGCTGATGGACACAGTGGGCAACCGGGCGGCGCACACCGAGATCCAGGCGATCAAGATCGCCACGCCGGCCGCGGTGGAGTGGATCATCGACAAGGCGATCCAGGTGCACGGCGCGGGGGGCCTGAGTCAGGACTTCCCGCTGGCAGCGTCGTTCGCCGGCATCCGCACGCTCCGCTTCGCGGACGGCCCCGACGAGGTGCACAAGAACGCTCTCGCCCGGTCCGAGCTGTCTCGCCAGCGCGGCCGCCGGAACGGGTAGCGCTAGGCCGCCTGGCCTGCCTGCAGCTTCTTCACCACATCGAGGGCGTCGTTGACGTGCCGCCCGATATTGGTCATCGAGTTGAAGATATGCCGGACGGTGCCGGTCTGGTCGATGACGTAGGTGACCCGGCCGGGTATCACGCCCAGCACCGACGGAACCCCGTAGAGCTTGCGGACCCGGCCCTTGTCATCGGCCAGCAGCGTGAACGGCAACTGGTGGTGGTCGGCGAAGGCGGCGTGCTTGGCGACCGAGTCCGAGCTGACCCCGATCACTTCCGCTCCGGCCTCGGCGAACACCTCGAAACTGTCGCGGAACGCGCATGCCTCCGCGGTGCAGCCGCTGGTCTCGTCCTTGGGGTAGAAATACAGCACGACGACCCGGTCGCCGAGCCGGTCGGTCAGCCGCACCTGCTCGCCATTCTGCGCTGGGAGGGTGAAGTCGGGAGCCTTGTCGCCCGCCTGGATACCTCGTGCCATGGTGCCTGCTCCTCACCTTGTCCGCTACTGGCACCTTACGGCCTCACCGGCGGCGGCCGGCCGCTGACCGCGGCCGCGCGGCTGACTACCTGGTCAGGTGATACACCTCCGGTGGCCGCTCCCACCACTCGCTCAGCGGGTCGTCCGCGACCGCCTGGAAGATTCGCTCGTGCGCCGCCTCGAATGCCTCTTGCGATTCCCATTGCGCGATGCCGACCAGCCGGCTGTGGCCGGCGTCCTGCCAGGCGCCGATCTGGATGAGCCCGGCGGCGCCGCGGGCCGCCTCGTCGACCCGCTGCATGGAGGCGAGCACATCCGCCACGTGTTCGGGCTTGGGAAAGTGAATGGCGAGGTGAACGAACATCAGCGTGCCTCAGCATCCTGCGTGTAGAAATGGAGCAGTTCGCCCCAGCCGTGGCTGTAGCCGTCGCTGAGGCCCGGACTGGCCGAGCGGACGCGCTCCCAGCCGCCGTGCTCGACGGTCACCCGGGTGCCGGCCCCGGCCGCCTCGAAACGGACTTCGACCTCGGTGGACTCCGACGGCTCCCAGCCGGCCTGCCGCCAGGTGAACACGAGCCGGCGGCCGGGCTCCCAGGCCAGCACCCGGCCGACCTCGAAGCCATCGCCGGTCTCCGGGTCATAGACCTCGACCAAGCGGCCGCCGACGCCCGGCTCCAGCCTCAGCTCCTGCCCTTTGTCGGCGTCGTTCCAGTAGTTGGTGCCGCGCTTCCACCAGCGGCCGATCTCCGCAGTGAACAGCTGGAAGGCGACCTCAGGCGCACACGGGACCTCAACCGACGCGGTGGCGATGGCCGGGGTACTCACTGCTCCGCCCTGGTCGCTTGCTCAACGTGCTCACGGAACGCCCCGAGCTGGTCAGTCCAGAACGCCTGGACCTGGTCCAGCCACGTCCCCAGGGCGGTGAACGGTTCCCGTTGCAGCTCATAGACCCGCAGCCGCGCGTCGTCGGCCACCTCGTGCCCGGTCACCACCCCGCTGTGGCGCAGCACCCGCAGGTGCCGGCTGACCGACGGGGTGCTGATCTCGAACGCCGCCGCCAGGTCGCCGGCCCGCCGGGGCCGCTCACGCAACAGCTCAACGATCCGGCGCCGCGTTGGATCGGCCAGGGCGGCCAGGGTTGCGTCAATATTATTAGCCATACGGCTAATAATTAGCCATGCTCAACTAGAACGTCAAGCGGGCCCGGTCAGGCGGGGATGCTCCAGGAACGGTCCGGGGTCATCCGGATCGCCGTGCGGTAGCTGTCGTACCACTCCTGCGTGTAGCTCATCGCCTCAATGGTGCCGCGGTACTTTTCCACCATCCCGGGGACCGCGGACGGCAGGGGCGCCTGGGTCACCACTTCGGCGTGCCCGGAGATCACCACCACGTCACCGCCGAGCGGCGTGCAGTTGAAGTGCAAGGAGACCTGGTCGTTGGCGGCGATGTGCCTGATCTTGGCGGCGTCGGGCATCGAGTAGACGGTCACGTCGGTACCGTTCCAGGTGAACCAGACCGGACGCGGCGCGGGCCGCCCGCCTGGCGTGACGGTGGTCAGCCAGGCGATCTGGTCGTTGACGAGGTGCTTCTCGATCTGCGGGGTGAGCTCGAAAGCCATGACAAGTGTCCCTTCGTGACGCTTCGGTAAGCCGCCGGGCAGGCCGGCTACCGGGTGCCGGCACCATGGCTTGACCTTCCCGCTACGGGAAGCCGCACACTGAGCTGGCCGGGCAGCTACCCCGGCGACGAGGGAGCAGGTCATGGAGTCACTGAGCATCGGAGAGTTTGCTCGACGCTGCCGTTTGTCCCCCAAGGCACTGCGCCGCTACGACGAGATGGGACTGTTGACGCCCGCTCGCGTCGATGCTGCCTCGGGCTACCGCATCTACCAGGTCGATCAGCTCGAGCAAGCACGCCTGGTGGCGGCACTCCGTCAGCTCGATGTCCCGCTGGCCGACATCAAGGCCATCCTCACCCTCGACCCAGCCGAAGCCGCGCAGCGGATCGCCGCCTACTGGGCGACCGCCGAGACCCAGCACTCCGTCCGGCGGGACCTGGCCAGCTTCCTCGTCAGCCGTCTCAACGGAAGGACATCGATCATGTACGAGGTGCAGACCAGGGAGATCCCGGCCCGGGCAGTCCTCCGCCTCAAGCGCAATGTCGACGGCGAGGCCGGTGCCTGGGCACTGGGCAAGGAGTTCGTGGCCCTGTTCAAGGACCGCCAGGTGCCGCGGATGACGGGAAGAGCGGGCGCCGCGTTCTGCATCTACTGGGGCGAGGTCAGCGAGGACAGCGACGGACCGCTTGAGTGGTGCCGCCCGGTGCCGAGCGAGCAGGCCGAGGCCATCGCGGCCGGCTTCCCCGGACTGTCGCTGCGCACCGAGCCAGCCCACCAGGAAGCATTCGTGGAAATCGGCTCGGGCGGACAAACAACCGCCCCGCAGTGGCAGCTTATCTGGGACTCGCTGCGCGCCTGGGGAGACGGGCGCGGCATCCAGCCGACTGAACTCGGCAGCCGCATCACCTACCTGGCAACTCCCCCGCGCACCAGCGAGAGCGTGCCGGACTGCGACCTCGCCGTCCCGTTCAGCTGGTCCGGGACGGCTCCGGCCTAGCCTCGGGCGGCCGAGGCGGCTGCGGCTCAGCCGGCGACGGCGATGGCATGCACGTCCGGCACCAGCGCGGCCGTCCAGTCGAGGGTGGCTTCGTCCCACGGGCGCCTGGGACTGATGATGGCGTGGCCGATCCCGAGCTCGGCCAGTTCGGCCAGGTGGTCAAGTGCGCGGGCGCGGCCGACGTCCGGGTCGACGAACATGGAGACCGTCTTCTCGATGGTCGCGTAGTCGCGGCCAACGTCCGCGCAGTGCGCTCGCAGGACGTCGAGCTTGTGCCGCAGGTCGTCGGCGAAACCGGTGCCGGGCAGGTCGAACAGGTTGCACATGTCGCCGTGGCGGGCGACAAGCCGCAGGGTCTTCTTCTCTCCGCTGCCGGCGATGAGGATCGGCGGATGCGGGCGTTGCAGCGTGTTGGGCGAGTTGAGCGGCCGAAGCAGCTGGTAGTGCGTGCCCGCGTACGGCGTCTCGTCTCCCCGCCACATTTGCAGCGCGATTTCCACTAGTTCCTCCAGCCGCTCGAACCGTTCGGCCAGTGGCGGGAACGGGATGCCCAGCCCGTAGGTTTCGAAGTCGCGCGGTGAGCGTCCGGGAGGCACTTCGTTGAAGGGGGCGCCTGCCCCAACCCCGAAGATCACCCGGCCGCCGCTGAGCACGTCGATCGACGTCACCGCTTTGATCAGCACTCCCGGGTGGCGGTAGGCCACGCACGTCACCATGGTGCCGATCCGGATCCGGCTGGTCTCAGCCGCCAGGAAGGCCAGCACGGCGTAGGCCTCAAGCAACGGCGCCTCGGGCGGCTGGCCGGTGATCGGGATCTGGAAGAAGTGATCCATGGTCCACAAGCTGTCGGCGCCGGCTTCATCGGCGCGCCGGGCCAACCGGGAAAGCAGCGGTCCCAGCTGGGCTGCCTCGGTGCCGAGGGGAAAGCCGGCGAGCGAGATACCAAGTTTCATGACACTCATGCTCGGTCGTTTCCCCCTTCCGATCCAGGGCCCCCGATGACCGTGGGACTGCCAGTACCACGCAGAAACGGCGTGCTGCGGTCAGACTGGTTGCATGCAGTCAGGTGAGGGAATCGGCGCTTACATCCAGGCGTGGCGCCACCGTCTCCAGCCGGTGGACGCCGGCTTTCCCTCCGCCTCGTCCCGCCGCACCCGCGGTCTGCGCCGGGAAGAGCTGGCATTGCTGGCCGGTATCTCGGTCGACTACCTGATCCGCCTTGAACAGGGCCGCGCCACCAACCCCTCGACGCAGGTGCTTGCGGCCTTGTCGCGCGCCCTCCGCTTGACGGTTGAAGAGCGCGACCACCTGTACACGGTCGCCGGCCACGCCCCGCCGAAAAGATCGGCCATGACCTCGCATGTCCCGGCCAGCGTGCAGCGGCTGGTGGACCGGATGGCCGACCTGCCAGTGGCGGTCTACGACCCAGCCTGGACGATTATCACCTGGAATGCGGCCTGGGCCGCGCTGATGGGCGACCCGTCCTCGAGGAGCCGCCGGGACCGGAATTTGATCTGGCGGACGTTCACCGGCCAGTCGAGCCGGGTGCACCACAGTGACCCGGACGTTGCCGACTTCGAGGCCAACAGCGTCGCCGACCTGCGGCGGGCGGTCGGCAACTACCCCGACGACGCTGAGCTGAGCCGGCTCGTCGACGAGCTCAAACAGGCCAGCCCCCGGTTCGCCCGGCAGTGGGCGCGGCGGACGGTCAACACCGCCGGGCAGAGCAGCAAGACCATCGTCCATCCCGAGGTTGGCCCGATCACGCTCGACTGTGATGTGCTCACCGTGGCTGGCTCGGACCTGCGACTGGTCGTCTACACGG
>Ga0302314_10004789_pt1 | contig 24824 bp, 23 predicted proteins | sample III_Palsa_N2_3_FD_200533 | JGI IMG/M metagenome (GOLD analysis project Ga0302314, IMG submission 200533) | Peat permafrost microbial communities from Stordalen Mire near Abisko, Sweden - III_Palsa_N2_3 | ecosystem: Environmental > Terrestrial > Soil > Palsa > Peat permafrost | place: Sweden... | reverse complement strand
ATTGCAGCGGTTTCCACTTGTCGAACGGAGCCGTATTTGAAGGCTCGGTTTCGGTCACGCTTGCCGGCGCAGATGCGCCTGGCTGCGTGGGCGCGGCCGGCGCGGAAGCTGGCGGCGACGCGAGGGGCTGGCTGTCAGCCGCAATGATTTCAGAATCGGTGGCGCCTGATAGATCGCGCGACCCCGACATAGTCGTCGATTGTGCCGCCGCTACCCCAGCAATCAACGTAGAAGAAAGAAGAACCGCACCAGCGACGCCGGACATGTAAAGCCGCCGTTGGGATCTAACGCCAGTTTGGATGCTCGCCAGTTCCACAGGAATTTCCTCCTCGCATGTTTGTTTTGTTGATTGTCGACACCGAGCCTCGCCTTGGCAGCGAGAGTCATCGCGGGGAGGTCAGCCCGAGCTTCTAGGCTCGCCGCCGAGGCATGACCCCGACCGCGGCTCTCCGAACCAGTCTTCTCAAGGCGCCAAGAGAAGGATCGTCCCCACAGCAGATGCTGAGTGTCCGGTCAGTCAGTTGCACACCGAGGGACCTTCGTCAAGCCGTCTGACTCGCGGGTCACCACAAGCCCGTGATGGCGACGGTTCAATCAGTCAGGCTACGGGCAATGGTCGACGTCCATCAACCATCTGCAATACTTCAGGATTTTGACAGGGCGCCGCCCCTCTGGCGGCCTTCGGGCTCAGGCCGTTGCGGCGCGCCGCTTACCCCGCGTTGCGTGCCCTGATGGTGCAGCCCGCTTACCCGCCGGAACGGCCGCTCCAGCAGCGCTCCGTTCCACTCCCAGGCCATGAAGGATGAAATCAAGCATCCGATCGGTCGTCACGTCGCGGTCAGCAATGTAGTCCGCATACCAATTGCGCAGCGCCAAGACGGAGGGAAGGAACGTGATCATGTTCGCCACTAAGCGAGCGTCGTCTATCCGGCATACGCCAGCCGCATTGGCTTCGCACAGAACATCGTAGACGCGGTCGATGTGCCCTGCAAAGCGCTCGCGCATCTTGTTTCGGATGGGCTCCGGAAGGAGATGGGTTTCGCGGAAAACGATTGCAGCGTGCGCAGGATACTCAAAATACGTTCCGATCATGCTGCGCAGCACCTGCACCAGCCGCTCATAAGGATCCTGCCCATCGATGAGTGCGACGTTGAGGGCGTTTGTGCGCGCGGTCGCAATCTCATCGCATATGAGATACAGAATATCCTCTTTGGTGCTTATGTAGTTGTAGAGTGTCCCCTGCGTGACGTTGGCACGTGCGGCGATCTCCTGCGTCCGCGTGACCGAAAATCCTTTATTGGTAAGTATCGACACCGCTGCATCGAGAATCGCCTTTCGGCGAGCTGCGACGAGATCCTTGTTTCGGACTGCGGCCCGAGGAATCACTGGCTCAGTCATTTTGATCCACATGCATTGGAAACGTCGCCCAATTTCAAGCGGCGGGCGCCCGCGCTCGCCACTTGGGTAACCCATTCTCCCCACATCGCCAACAAGAAGCGCGCCCCTCACGCGAGTTGACTCCTTTTGCTCAGCGATGTACTGACTGACCAGTCAACCAGAACGACCCCGGCGACAACATCGCTAGAGAGGCGGCAGAGGAGGAACGCCAGACATCGCAGCGCCGTGGACAGTTGCGTCGGACCGATCGAGACCGGGCCGAAGCGCCATGCTCGATAGGTCAGCAAAGGAGGGCCAGGGCCGGGAAGGCCGATCCTCTCTTCAATCCATCTTTTGAGAACGTCAGGAAGGTCGCCGTCCTGGCATGCAGTGAGGTGTAACTATGGATCGCGTCTGGAACGAGAAGGCTGCGGCTGAATATTACCGAGATGGCTACTGGGCGCCTCGGACAATCTATGACCTCTTTCTTCAGCAGGTCGAACAACGCGGCGGCGCGGAAGCCCTCGTCGACGGCGAGCGGCGGGTCACCTATCGCGATCTGAAGGATGAGATCGAGCGCTGCGCCGCGGTGCTCCGGGCCCGCGGGGTCGCCGCCGGCGATGTCGTCACGGTCCAAACGCCTAATCGTATCGAGTTCGCCACGGTCATGTTGGCGCTGGAACTGATTGGGGCGATCGCCAACAATGTGAGCACCGACTACCGCTCCAGCGAGCTGGAATACATCCTCAACTATTCCAAAAGCACTACCTACGTCTGCGCTGAGGGCTTCAGGGGGTTCAGCTACCTGAAGATGATGCAGGAGCTGCGGGAGCGCATTCCCTCGCTCAAGCTCCTGGTGAGCGTCAGCGGCGAGGGTGAAGGTGGCGACCCGCTGTACTTGCGAACCGCGCTTCCCGACGCCACACCGCTCACCCCCAACCACTGGACCCGTCCCCACCCGGACGACGTGATGCGCCTTGCCTTCACCTCGGGCACCACGGGCGACCCGAAGGGGGTGATGCACTCCCATAATACGACGATCTTCCCAGTGCTGACGATGAACCGCGGCATGTGCATCGATCCGACGTCGGTCCAGATGATCTTCATGCCAACCACGTTGAACACCGGCTATCTAAGCCTGCTCCAGACGCTGCTGGGCGGCGCCCGGGGCGTGCTAGTCGAGCACTTTGCCGTCGACACGGCGCTAAAGACCATCGCCGACGAGCGCGTCACCGCCTTCTCCACGCCGCCCGCGGCCCTGGTGATGATGCTGGACTCTCCGCTGCTGGCTGAGACCGACATTTCATCGCTGCGCGTGATCAAGAGCGGCGGAGCCCCAGCCAGCCTTGAGCTCCTGCGCCGCATCGAAGACCAGCTGTCCGCCCACTTGATCGAGTCCTACGGGATGCTCGAGACGGGCTTCCACTGTCACACCACGGTTGATGACAACCCGACCGAGGTCGTCGGGACGGTGGGCCGTCCAGTTGAAGGGATGGAACTAAGCATCCGCACGTCAGCCGGCGAAGCGGTCCCCACTGGCGAGGAGGGCGAGCTCCTGGCAAGGGGCCCCGGCGTGCACCTCGGCTACATCGGCAACACTGCGGCCAACAAGTCCAGCTTCACGTCCGACGGCTGGTTTGTCACCGGCGACCTCGGCCGCCTTGACGCCAACGGGCGCCTGAAGATCAGTGGCCGGAAGAAGGAGATCATCAACCGCGCCGGAAAGAAGTATTTCCCGCGGGAGATCGAGGAACTGCTCCTCACCCTGCCCAGCATCCACGACGTCGCCATCGTGGGCCTCCCGGACCGACGCACCGGCGAACGTAGCTGCGCCTGCGTTGTCCCGGCGGCCGGGGCCAGCGTCACGCTCGAGGACCTGGTTGGCTTCCTCGAAGAGCGAGTGGCTCGCTACAAGCTCCCCGAGAAGCTGGTGATCGTCGAGAGCTTCCCCCGAACCTCCACCGGCAAGGTCCGCCGCCCCGCCCTGATCGAGCAGATCATGGCGGAAGATGTCGCCGGCTGACGATCCCAGCGATGACCAAGTACGACTACATAATTGTCGGCGGTGGGTCGGCCGGGTGTGTACTGGCCAACAGACTGTCCGCGCGCTCGTCGAACCGCGTTGTGCTTTGTGAGGCGGGCCGCGACCTTGAGCCCGGCCGAGAGCCCGCCGACGTCTTGGACGGCTATCCCGGCGGCGCCTACCTGAACAAGGCCTACATCTGGCCCGGCCTGAAGGTGAGGACCGAGGTGGCCGCCCACAACGGCGGCGTTGATCCACCAGCAAGGCTGCGAGGCTACGAGCAGGCGCGCATCCTCGGGGGCGGCTCTTCGATCAACGGCCAGTTCGCCAACCGCGGCGCGCCTAACGACTACGATCGCTGGGAGGCTCTGGGCGCGCTGGGCTGGAATTGGAACTCGGTCCTCCCGTACTTCCGCAAGCTCGAGCGTGACATCGACTTTCAAGGGCCGCTCCACGGCTCCGATGGTCCGATCACCATTAGCCGCGTGCCGAAAGCGCAGTGGTCCGAGCACGCTCTGGCTGTCGCCAGGGCGTTCGAGGCGGCCGGCTACGAGTATCTTCCAGACCAGAACGGTGACTTTCGCGATGGCTACTTCCCGATCTCGATTTCCAACCACAACGGCCGGCGGGTGTCCGCTGCCATGGCGTACCTGACCGCTGAGGTCCGCGCGCGCCCGAACCTCGACATTCGCACCGACGCCCAGGTCACCAAGCTCCTGGTCGAGGGTCGGGAATGCGTGGGGGTCGAAATCATGACCTCGTCAGGGCCGCAAAAGCTGTTCGCATCCGAGGTGATCCTCTCGGCGGGGGCGATCCACTCACCTGCCATGCTGATGCGCGCTGGAATCGGCCCGTCCCTTAGCCTCAAGGCCGCGGGGGTCCCGGTCGTTGCTCACCGCGATGGGGTGGGGCAGGGGTTGATGGATCACCCCGCAATCGCGCTAGGCGCCTTCCTCCCGCCCAAGTCCCGCCTTCGAGGCCGCACCCGCCGTCACATGCTTGTGGGCCTACGCTACTCCTCGCGCCAGGCCGACAGTCTTCCGGGCGATATGTTCGTCTTCGGCGTCAGCAAGTCCGCCTGGCACGCCGTCGGCGACCAGATCGGTTCGCTGCTCGTCTTCGTCAACCAGACCTTCTCCAACACCGGCGAGGTGAAGCTCACAAGCGCCGATTGGACGGCCGAACCGGAGGTCAGCTTCAACCTGCTCTCCGATCGGCGCGACCTTGAGCGGCTGATCGATGGCTTCCGGCGGGTCGCGGCCATGCAATTGTCGGCCGAGCTGCAGGCAGTCTCCGAGCATCCCTTTCCGGCAAGCTACAACGAGAAGGTCCGCCAGGTTGGCGCCATCACCCAGTGGAATCGCTGGCGGACCTGGTTCGCCAGCCAGGTGATGGACCTGTCGCCGAGATTGCGCCGAACCCTTCTCGACCGCTTCGTGGTCGGCGACACGAGACTGGCCGACCTCCTGGCCGATGAAGACGCACTCGAGGCGTTCGTCCGTCGCGAGGCGATCGGTTTGTGGCACGCCTCCTGTACATGCCGGATGGGGGAGGCGAATGACCCCTGGGCCGTCACCAGCAACACCGGCGCCGTCCACGGCGTCGGCGGCCTTCGTGTGGTGGACGCCTCGATCTTCCCGGTCGTCCCACGCGGCAACACCAACATCCCGACGATCATGGTCGCCGAAAAGATCGCCGACTCGATCTTGGCAGCGGCCTGAGCCGGTCGCGAAGACCCGAAAGGAACCACAACCATGACCGCCAAGATCGAGCAGTTCATCAACGGCGCCTGGGTCCCCGGCCACGGCCGTAGTGAGGACGTATATAACCCCCTCGACAACAGCGTGGTGGCGACGTTCAACCACGCCACCGCCGACGATCTCGAGGCGGCCGTGGACGCCGCGTCCCGCAGCTTCCCGGTGTGGCGGGCGACGCCCGTGCGCACCCGGGCCGATATTCTGGAGCGGACCGCCAAGCTCCTGCGGGAGCGCGGCGAGGAAATCGCCCGCATTATGACCATCGAACAGGGCAAGCCCCTGTCGGAGGCCCGTTTCGAGGTCGAGCGGGCCACCAACCTGGTGATGTGGGACGCGGCCGAGGCCTTCCGCGCCTATGGTCGCGTCATCCCGATGGAGCCGGGGCTCCAGCACACGGTACTGCGTCAGCCGATCGGCCCGGTGGCTGGCTTCACGCCGTGGAACTTCCCTCTCAGCTCCGTCATCCGCAAGATCGCCGGCCCTCTCGCGGCCGGCTGTACCGTAGTGCTGAAGGCCTCAGAAGAGACGCCCGGCACGGCCTGCGCCGCCATGCGGTGCTTCGCCGACGCCGGCGTGCCCGCTGGGGTCGCGAACCTCGTCTTCGGCACTCCATCGGAGATCTCCGAGTACCTCATCCCCCATGCGCAAATCCGCGCGATGGCCTTCACCGGCTCGGTCCCGGTGGGCAAGCACCTCGCCAGCTTGGCGGGCACGCACATGAAGCCGGCCATACTCGAACTCGGCGGTCACGCCCCCGTCATCATCTGCGACGACGCCGACGTGGACGACACCTGCGCCAAGCTCGTCGCCGCGAAGTTCTTCAACGCCGGCCAAGCCTGCATCTCCCCGACACGCTTCCTGGTGCAGTCGGGCGTCTACACCCGGTTCGTCGAGCGGTTCACCGCTCTGACGAAAGAGCTGCGGCTCGGCGACGGTCTCGATCCTTCGACCAACGTCGGTCCCCTGGCGAACGCGCGGCGGATCGAGGCGGTGTCGAAGCTAGTGGTCGACGCACGAGAGCGCGGGGCCAGCATCCTCACCGGTGGCAACCGCACGGGCGAGCACGGCACGTTTTTCGAACCCACCGTCTTGGCCGACCTTCCGAACGACGCCCAGATCGCCACCAATGAACCCTTCGGCCCCACCGCGCTGATGATCGAGTTCACCGACCTGGAGGAGGCGATCGCGAAGGCCAATGAACTGCCCTATGGCCTGGCCGCCTACGCCTTCACCCGCTCCAGCGCTGCGGCCGCCAAGCTCGGCGAGGAGGTCGAGTGTGGCATGTTCTCGATCAACCATCTCTGGACCGGGACGGCGGAAGCGCCGTTCGGCGGCGTGCGGGATAGCGGCCACGGTCGTGAGGGCGGGGCCGAGAGCCTCGACGGCTATCTCGTCACTAAACTGGTGTCGCACCGCGCCTACTGAGGACGCGTTGCGCGCACGCCCTACAAGATAAAGTCAAAGAAACTCAGTGGACGGAGGAACGCATGCTCAAGGTGAGTAGGGAAACGTTACGATCGCATGACGCCAACGGGCTGACAGGCGAGGTCGCCGAAGAACACGCTCGCGGGCGCTCACGGGCCAATTTGAGCGTGATCGCTGGCGCGGTCGGCACGACGATAGAATACTATGACTTCAGCATCTACGTCTTCCTGGCCACCGTGCTCGCCCGGGGCTTCTTTCCGAGCCAGAACGCCACCGTTGGCCTCCTTTCGGTGTTCGCCGTGTTCGCGATCGCCTTTGTGGTGCGTCCGTTGGGCGGCGTCTGGCTTGGGCACCTTGGCGACCGCCACGGCCGCCGCCTTGTGCTGCTGGTCTCGGTCAGCCTCATGGCGGTGGCGACGACCTTGATCGGCCTCCTGCCCACCTTCGCGTCCGTCGGCGTCGTTGCGCCTTTGTTGCTGGTGGCGCTGCGCTGCATCCAGGGCGCCTCGGCCGGCGGCGAGGTCGGCAGCGCAGCCACCTACATCGCCGAGATCGCGCCGACCCACAAACGCGGCTTTCTAACCAGTACAACCCAGGTCGGTACGCTGCTTGGAACCATGCTGGGCTCACTCGTCGTCGCCGTGGTCAGCGCGACCTTGACCCCTGAACAGATGGCGGAGTGGGGTTGGCGCATCCCGTTCCTCTTGTCCTTCCCGCTCGGCATTCTGGCGCTTGCCGTGCGCCGCCGGCTAGAAGAGTCTAAGCAATTCGAGCGCGTCGAGACGGCCGGCGGGATTGCCAAGGTGCCGTTCTTCTCGGCGGTGGCGACCTATCCGATCGTGATCACGAAGGTGATCTGCCTGTCCTTGGTCTCGTTCGCCTCGTACTATCTCGTGTTCACCTACCTGCCGACCTACTTCCAGCGGCAAAACATAATGTCCCCGACATGGGCCTCGTGGTCGGCCACGATCTCCATCCTCGTCGGGTGCATTTCGATCCCGCTGTGGGGCGCGCTTTCGGACCGCATCGGCCGCAAGCCCGTGCTGATCGGCGTGTGCCTGGGCAACGTGGTGCTGGCCTACCCTGCGTTCCTGGCCATGAGTTGGTCGCCGATCGCGGCGGGCGCCGCTCAGATGATCCTTGGTCAGCTCGAGGCGGCATACTTGGCGGTCATCCTCACAGCCTACTGCGAGATGTTCCCCGTAAAAGTCCGGCTCAGCGGGGTCACGCTCGGCCACAACGTGTCGGCCCTGATCGCCGGCGGCACCGCACCCTACCTCGCCACCTGGCTGATCGCCGCGACCGGCCAGTCCGTGGCGCCCGCGTGGATTCTGGTCGGAACGGGTGCGATCTCCCTCGCTGTCGCCGTCGCGCTCAAGGAAACCGCCGGCCAGCCTCTGCCCATGTTCGAATAAGCGGGGTCAGGACCGATGACAGAGCACGCCTTCATCTGCGACGCCGTCCGGACGCCGATCGGCCGCTACGGCGGCGCCTTGGCGAGCATGCGCGCCGACGACCTCGCCGCCGCACCGCTCATCGCTCTCATGGCGCGCCACCCCGATCTCGACTGGGGCGCCCTCGATGATGTCATCCTCGGCTGCGCCAACCAGGCCGGCGAAGACAACCGTAACGTGGCGCGGATGGCGGTTCTGCTCGCGGGGCTCCCCGAGGTGAGCGGGGCCACCGTCAACCGACTGTGCGGCTCCGGCCTGGAAGCGGTCGCGGCGGCGGCGCACGCCGTCCGCGCCGGAGATGGCGAATTCTACGTCGCTGGCGGGGCGGAGAGCATGAGCCGCGCCCCGTTTGTGATCCCCAAGGCGCCGGCGGCGTTCTCGCGCGACATCGACATCCACGACACCACCCTGGGCTGGCGGTTCGTCAACCCGCAGATAGAAGCGACCTTTGGCGTCGACAGCCTCGGCATGACCGCTGAGAACGTCGCCGAGGCGTGCTCGGTGTCGCGCCAAGCCCAGGACGAGATGGCCCTGCGCAGCCAGCAACGGGCCGCCCGCGCGCAGGCCAGTGGACGCCTTGGCGAGGAGATCATTCCGGTTCGGGTCAAGCAGGGCCGGAACGAGGTCGATGTCGGGATTGATGAGCATCCGCGGCCCGATACCACATTGGAGACGCTGGCCAAGCTGCGCCCGGCGTTCAGGCCGGGCGGCTCGGTAACCGCGGGCAACTCCTCAGGCGTAAACGACGGGGCCGCAGCCATGATCGTCGCGTCTGAGGCGGCCGCACGGCGCCTACACCTGCAGCCTCGCGCGCGGATCCTCGGCGCCGCCGCTGCCGGCGTCGCCCCCCGGGTCATGGGCCTCGGACCCGTCCCCGCTGTGAAGAAGCTGCTGGCGAGACTGGGCCTCTCCATCGCCGAGATGGACGTGGTCGAGCTCAACGAGGCCTTCGCGGCCCAGGGCGTCGCGGTGCTGCGCGAGCTCGGGCTTCCCGACGATGCGGAGCACGTCAACCCAAACGGCGGCGCGATCGCGCTTGGGCATCCCCTCGGCATGAGCGGAGCCCGCCTTGCCCTCACCGCGACCCGCGAACTGGAGCTCCGTGGCGGCCGCTACGCCCTCTGCACCATGTGCATCGGTGTCGGCCAGGGCGTCGCGGTCGTGATCGAGCGGATCTAGGCGACCCCACCCGAACAGACACCTCAATTCCTGAAAGGGCTTGCGTCGATGAGATACTTTGATTGCCACTCGCACTACTCGACCCGGCTGGGCATGCACCAGGGAAGCCCAGAGGAACTCGCCAACGCCGAGCGCGTGTTCAAGCGCAAGCGCACCTTCGAGACCGAGGAGGAGATGGCGGCGGGCTTCCGAGCGCGGAACGTGCGGGCCATCTTCGACATCTACAGGGGCTGGCGCTCGACCGACGAGGGCGAGATCCGCGCCCAGAACGACTACATCATGTCGTTCGCACGCGAAAACCCTGACGTCGTTTACGGCAACTGGCTGGCGATCAATCCGCATATGAAGACCTTTTGGATGAAGGAATTCGAGCGGCTCGCGACCAGCGGCACCGGCTTCTACGGTTTCTGCCAGAGCCAAAACCCCCTGCGCCTGCCCGCGAGCGATCCCATCTGGGAGCCGTTCTACGAGCTCTCCATCGAGGCGGGCGCGCCGACCTTGCTGATGACGGGCCTGACCGGCATCGGCCAGGGCATGCCCGGCGGCATGGGCATTCTGCTCGACGACGGCCATCCGCGACACGTCGACTACGTCGCTGCTGCCCATCCGGAGCTGAAGATCCTCGCCGGCCGGCCGGCCTGGCCCTGGCAGGACGACATGCTGGCGGTGCTGCTGCACAAGCCGAATGTCATGTATGAGCTGCACGGCTGGTCGCCGAAGTATTGGACGCCGGCCCTGAAAAAGGAAGTCGGTGGTCGGATGCAGGACCGCATGATGTTCGGCTGGGATTGGCCGACCCTCACCCTCGAGCGGCTCGTCAAGGACTGGCGCGAGCTGGGCTACGCCGAGGAGGTCTACGACAAGGTCTTCCATCAGAATGCCGAGGCGTTCTTCCCCAAGCTGTCGTGATCGGCTCCTTACTGGTCCTGCTGGGCTTCCAACTGGCCGGCGAGGTACTTCGGCGTCTGCTTGGTCTGCCCCTGCCAGGGCCGGTCATCGGCATGCTGCTGCTGGCAGGATGTCTCGCATTCCGCAACCGGCGAGAGGGCGAGGTAGCGCCCCAACCACCAAGCGCCCTCGATCGGACGGCGGACACCATGCTTCGCCACCTGGGCCTACTGTTCATCCCTGCCGGGGTGGGAATCGTTGCCCAGACCGACATCCTGAAGCGCGAGTGGCTGCCAATTGTTGCGGGGGTGACAGGCTCAACCCTCCTCGGCCTCGCGGCTTGCGGCGTGGCGATGCACGTCGCGGGTCGGCGGTCACCGGAACGGCGCAAGATTCGTTCTCAGCGACGGCCATGCAAGGAGGAGTGCCCGTGAGTTCGTATGCGCTGGGGTGGGCCCTATCCACTTACCCTCCATCGCTCCTTTGGACCCTGGTGACCCTCGGGGCCTACGCGGTGGCCCGACGCCTGCAACAGCTCGCCGGTGGAACGCCCCTGCTTAACCCAGTCCTGCTCGCAATCGGGGCGGTTGCCTGCGCACTGATTGCATCGCGGACGTCCTACGCCGCCTATTTCACGGGCTCTCAGACGATCCATTTCCTGCTCGGGCCGGCGACAGTCGCCCTGGCGATACCGTTGGCTCGCAACCTCAAGCATGTTCGCCGCGTCCTCCCGGCCGTCAGCGCTGCCGTCCTCGTCGGCGCGAGTGTGTCGATGCTAAGCGGCGTGGCGCTTGTCCGGATCCTTGGCGGGTCACGCGCCGTCGCGATGTCGATGGCCCCCAAGGCCGCGACGACGCCGATCGCCATCGCCCTTTCCCAGCAGCTCGGCGGCGTCCCTGCACTGACAGCCGTGTTTGCGATCGCAGGCGGTGTGACCGCAGCGGTCGCTGGCCAGCAACTGCTCAGTCAAATGGGGATCGTTGATCCCAAGGCGCACGGCATGGCCTCCGGCGTGGCCGGCAGCGGGGTAGCCGCAGCCCAAGCGGCGACGCTCGGCGGTACCGCCGCGGCGTTCGCCGCTCTGGGCATCGCCTTGAATGGGGTGGTCACATCACTGCTTACCCCTCTCGTTCAGCTTTGGTGGCCATAGGCCTGCTGGACCGATATTGATTGGGTATCGCTGCATCAGGATTCGCCCCTCGCTTCGCCTACCCAGGCTTCGGGCCTAACCGCTCCAACATGAAGTCGATGAAACTGCGCATCTTCGGCGTCATCTGCCGGTCGGGCAGATAGACGACCTGCAGCGGGGCGCGAGAGAGGTTGAATTCCGGGAACAGCTTGACCAGCCGGCCCGCGGCGACGTCCGAGGCGGCGAGATAGTCCGGGAGCATGGCCACCCCGAGTCCGGCTATGGCCGCTTGCAACAGCGCAGAGCCGTTGTTGACTGTCATAGGTCCCTTTATGGCCACCCGTTGAACGCCTTCGTCGCTCTGAAACAACCATTCGCGCTCCGGCTTCACATAGTGGAATGGCAAGCAGCGATGGTCGGCGAGCCTCGCCGGCTCAGCAGGCGTCCCGTGAGCCTCGAGGTAGGCCGGTGACGCGCAAACCGTTCGTCTCAGGCTCCTTAACCGGCGGGCGACCAGCCCACTGTCGGCGAGCTCGCCGAACCGGAAGGCGGCGTCGAACCCCTCGTCGGCCAGGTCCACCACCCGGTCGTTCAGTTGCAGGTCGATCTCCACCTCCGGATAGGTGGTTAGGTAGTCGGCGAACAGCCCCGCCAGGAGATGCGTCCCTAGCGTCACCGGGGCGCTGATTTTCAGCCGCCCGCGGGGGCGCGATCGCATCTCCTGGGCCTCGACCTCCGCCGTTTCGATGCGCGCTAGCGCGTCGACGCACTGCTCGTAGTAACGGGCCCCGATCTCCGTGAGGCTTTGACGCCGGGTCGTCCGGTTCAGCAGCTTTGCACCGAGGCGCTCCTCCAACGCCTTGATGTGGTTGCTTGCCATTGTGGTCGAGATGCCGCTTGCCTCGGCGGCCGCTTTGAACCCGCCAAGGTCAACCACGCGAACGAACATCTCCATGCTGGTGAGTCGATCCATTATCAATCCATACTGGATTAAGATTCAAGTTTTCGCCAGTTTATCAACTGCTGTGCCGAGCATACATCCTCACTGCGCCGTTCAAGGCGGAAAATGAGGATGCGGTCATGTCCCAGTTCGTGCTCATCGGCATCACCGGAAACGTCGGGCGCGTCGCCGCCCAAAGGCTGGTGTCCCATGGCGCCAAGGTGCGGGGGATCATCCGTGATCAGTCCAAGGGAGCCGGCCTGATTGAAGTCGGGATCGAGCCCGCAGTCGCGGCGCTCGATGACGCCGGGACGCTGACGCGCGCCTTCGAGGGTGCCGATGGCGTCTACGTGATGACGCCGACCTGGTTCGAGAGCCCGGACATGTTCGCTGAGAATGTGCGCGCCGTGGCCGCGATCGGCCAAGCGCTGCGTGCGACCAAACCGGCCAGGGTCGTGCTGCTGTCCTCCCTGGGAGCCCGCCATCCGGCGGGAACGGGCGCAATCCAGAAGCTGCACCACATGGAAGAAAGCTTCGCCGACATCCCGGGCGTCGTCTCCGTCCGGGCCGGCTCGTTCATGGAAAACTACGTGGGCCAGATCGCCCAAGTCCGCGAGACAGGCGTGTTTCGCAGCATGCTCGCCCCTCTGGACCGGGCCCATCCCACCGTGGCCACCCGCGACATCGGCGAGCTCGTGGCCAAGATTCTTACCGATTGGAGCAGCGACGCCAGGACGATCGACTTCGAGGGGCCGCGTCGCTACGCGCCGAACGATGTGGCGGCCGCCTTCGCCGAAGTGCTGGGCCGTCCGGTGCGGGCTGAGATCCTACCGCCGTCCGAATGGACCGCGACCTACGCGCGCTGGGGGCTGACGCCCCGCTCCGCCGAGGCGATGGCCGAGATGATGGCCGGCTTCAATAGCGGCCTCGTCGCCTTCGACGTGCCGGTGGAGGACACCCTGCACGGCCCGACCTCTCTCGAAACCGTGCTCGCCGATGCGGCGAGCCGCTGACTCGCCTCCACCCTCAATCACGGAGTTTTGAAATGAACATCCTCATCGTTCTGAGCTCGATTGGCCAGATCCCCGGGACCGACCGCAAGACCGGCAGCTGGTACGAGGAAGTCGCCGCGCCCTACTATGCCTTCCGCGACGCCGGGGCGACCGTGACGCTGGCCTCGCCGGCGGGCGGTGCGGCCCCCATCGACCCGGCCAGCGAAGACGACGGTTTCCAGACCGACGCGACGCGCCGCTTCTCCGCTGACGCCGACGCCAAGGCCGCGCTCGCCGCGACGGTCCGCCTGGCCGACATCAAAGCCGAGGACTATGCCGCGGTCTTCTACAGCGGCGGTCTCGGCCCGGTATTCGATCTGGCGCAGGACGAAACCTCCACGGCGCTGATCGAAGCCTTCAACGGCGCCGACAAGCCCGTCGCGGCGGTCTGCCACGGCGTCGCGGCGCTGCGGCAGACCAAAGGCGCCGATGGCCAACCGCTGGTGAGCGGCCGCGCGGTCACCGGCTTCTCGAACAGCGAAGAGGCGGCGGCCCACGGGACCGGCCTAGTTCCGTTCCTCATCGAGGACGAGATGAAACGCCTGGGCGGCGACTATTCCTCCGGGGCCGACTGGCACGCCCACGTCGTCGCGGACCGCGGCCTGATCACCGGCCAAAACCCGGCCTCCTCGGACGGCGCGGCTCACAAGCTTTTGGAAGCGCTGAAGTGAGCGCCTTCGAAGGCAAGTCGGTCCTGGTGCTGGGCGGAAGCTCCGGCATCGGGCAAGCGGTCGCGGGCGCCGCTGCAGAGCGCGGCGCCCACGTGACCATCGCCTCGCGCACCGAGGCTCGGCTTGACGCGGCGCTAAAGGTGCTGCCTCAAGGCGTGGCCGCGGCTCAGATCAACCTGCGCGAAGACACCGACGTGGAGCGATTCTTCGGCGATGATCGGCTTTGGGATCACATTGTGATCTCGGGCGCCGAAACACCTATGGGCTCGGTGCGTGAGCTGCCGTTGGCCGACGCCTACGCCGCCATGGACAGCAAGTTCTGGGGCGCTTACCGCGCCGCACGAGCCGCGAAGTTCGCGGAAAAGGCTTCGCTCACGCTGGTGTCGGGCTTCCTGAGCCAGCGTCCCCGTCCCGGCATCGGCCTGCAGTGCGCGATCAACGCCGCCGTGGAGTCGCTCGGACGGGCACTGGCGCTGGAATTGGCGCCCGTGCGGGTCAACACCGTCTCGCCTGGGCTGATCGCCACCCCGCTCTGGGACGATATGGGCCAGGACGCACGCGAGGGGATGTACGCGCGCGCCGCGGGCCGCCTGCCCGTCGGCCGGGTCGGCCAGCCCGAAGATGTCGCCTCCCTCATCCTCGAACTCGCCAGCAACGGCTTTGCCAGCGGCTCAACCGTCTTCCTCGAGGGCGGAAGCCTCGTCGCCGCCTGACGCCTGGCGTCACCTCCCGAAAGGACTTCATCCATGACCTCGAAGAACAAACTCTCCACACTGGCGTTCGCGCTTACCGCGCTATTCTCAGTCACCTCGGCCGCCCACGCCCAGGCCCCCGCGAGCAAGGGCAAGGTGCTCATCGTGCTGTCGAGCGCGAGTGAGCTGCCGCTGAAGGACGGCAAGAGCTTCAGCACCGGCTACTATCTCAATGAGCTGATCGTCCCGGCTGAGCGGTTCGCGGCCGCCGGCTACGAGTTGGTCTTCGCCAATCCCAACGGCGACACCCCATCCGTCGACAAGCTGTCGGTCAGCCCCGACTACTTCGGCGGTAGCAAGGATAAGCTCAATGAGGCGCTGTCGTTCCAGGCTTCGCTGGACGGGCTCAAGCACCCGCACACGCTGCGCTCCGTGGCCGCCGGGAACCTCAACCAGTACGCCGCCGTCTTCGTACCCGGCGGTCCGGCTCCGATGATCGACCTGATGGCGGACCGCGATCTCGGCCGCATCCTCACCTACTTCCACGCCCACGCGAAGACCACGGTGCTCCTCTGCCACGCGCCGATCGCGCTGCTGTCCACCACGCCGGATCCAAACGCCGAGCAGGCGGCGCTGCGCGCCGGCGACCTGGCCGGAGCCCGGCGCCTAGCCGCTCGCTGGCCCTACCAGGGGTATCGGATGACCATCTTCAGCAACGAGGAAGAGGGGCAAGCGGCTACGAATGTCTTCCACGCCGAGCCGCAGTTCCTGCCGGCCCAGGCATTGGAGAACGCAGGGGGCAAGGTGGCCACGGTCGCCGCCTGGCATTCGCAGGTGGTTCAGGACCGTGAGCTGATCACCGGCCAGAACCCCTTCTCCGACGCCGCCATGATGGACGTCGTGCTGCCGACCCTGGCGGCGAAGAAGTGAGGGGGCTCGGCTCCGGATTGGCCGCGGCGGCATGGATCGCCGCTGCGGCCATCGCCCAGGCTGCGCCCAACGACATCGTCGCGCAGGACCTAGCCGAGCGCTCGTCCGAGATCCACTGGCCCGTAGGGTTCGCCCCGCCGGCGGTGGACATGTTCTCGCATAATGCGGCAACCATTCACGCGAGCTGCGCACGGGTCTGGGACGCGCTGATCGCCGCGCCGGCATGGCCGCAATGGTACTCCAACTCACATGACGTGCGGATCGCCGACGGCGCCGCTCGCCTGACCTCCAAGGCCACGTTCGAGTGGGAAACCTTCGGGCACCCCATCCGCAGCCGCGTGGCGGAGTTCACCGCGGAACGGCGTCTCGCCTGGTTCGGTGATGGGCCCAACGTCCAAGCCTACCACACCTGGCTGCTTCAGCCCGCCTCGGCGGGCTGCCTGGTGATCACCGAGGAAGAGAGCCGTGGCCCTGCCGCGCAGCAGGGGCGCAAGACCGACCCGGGGGCGCTGCACCGAGGCCATGACCTTTGGCTGGACAGCCTGGAGAAGCTGGTCGCCGGTCGCCGATAGCGCGCGAGGGGTCGTCCTCGTCGCGCCGAGTGAACCGTTGAAGGAGTGTAAGTATGCAGAACTCTATCCAGACCCAAGGCATCGCCCTACCGCGTCTCGGCCTCGGCACTTTCCGCATGAAGGGATACGACTGCCAGGCGGCTGTCGAGAGCGCACTTGAGCTCGGCTACACCCACCTCGACACGGCGCAAATGTACGCCAATCAGGATGCTGTGGGCGCCGCGATCGAGATCACCGGCATGGCCCGCAGTAGCCTACATGTGACAACAAAGGTCTGGCACGAGAACCTGACGCCCGACGGCGTGCGGCGGTCGTTCGATGAGAGCCTTCAGGCGCTGAAGCTCGACTACGTTGACCTCTATCTGATCCACTGGCCGAGCCAGAACATGGACTTGCCCGCGCTGTTCGAGGTGCTGGAGAGCTTCCGCGCAGACGGGCGCACTCGCGCCATCGGCGTGGCGAACTTCAACCTCGCCATGCTTCGCGAGGTGGTCGAGGAAATCCAAGCGCCGATCGCCTGCAATCAGATCGAGTACCACGTGCTGCTGGATCAGGCCCGCGTGCTCGAATACCTCCGCGCCCACGGCATACCGCTCGTGGCCTATTGCCCGCTGGCGCAGGGCCGGCTGGCAGAGCACCCCCAGCTCTCCGATATCGCCCGCAAGCACGATGCCACCCCGGCCCAGGTCGCCCTGAAGTGGCTGCTCGACCAGGACGGTGTGGCGGCGATCCCGAAGGCGCAACACCCGGCGCGTCAGAAGGAGAATCTGGGCGCGCTGGTGGTGAACCTAGACGACGAGGACCGCAACATCATTGCGGGCCTGCCTAAGAACCAGCGCTTGGTCAGCCCGCCTTTCGCGCCGGCGTGGGACGCTCCGGGCGCCGCCTGACGCCCATTAGCCAGTCCCTCCCAGCACCTCGCCCCCTATCTCGGCAGGACGTCATGACGAGCCTATTCCAGCCTCTCAACTTGAAGGACGTCACCCTTCGCAACCGCATCGCCGTCTCCCCGATGTGCCAGTATTCTGCGGTAGACGGCCTCGTGAACGATTGGCATCGCCGCCACCTTGGCTCCCTGGCCTACGGCGGGGCCGGCTTGGTCGTCGTGGAGGCGACGGCCGTCTCGCCGGAGGGCCGTATCACCCCCGGCTGCCTCGGCCTATGGGACGACGCGCAACGGGACGGACTGGCTCCGATCGCCGACGCGATCCGCGCCGCCGGCGCGGTCCCGGGCATCCAGATCGCCCACGCTGGGCGCAAGGCGAGCGCCAACACCCCTTGGGAGGGTGACGACCACATTCCGGCCGGCGACCCGCGTGGCTGGGAAACCATCGCGCCCTCGGCCGTCGCATTCGGCGGCGCGTTGCCCAAGGTCCCCCGTGAGATGACCGTGGACGACATCGCCCGGGTGAAGGCGGCCTTCGTGGCGTCGGCGATCCGAGCCAGGGACGCCGGCTTCGATTGGCTGATGCTTCACTTCGCCCATGGCTACCTGGGGCAGAGCTTCCTCTCCAAGCACTCCAACCACCGGACCGATCACTACGGCGGCTCGCTCGAGAACCGGGCTCGATTCCTGGTGGATACGCTGGAGGCGGTGCGCACGGTTTGGCCGGCCGAGCGCGTGCTTAGCGCCCGCATGGGCGTCATCGAGTTCGACGGCCACGACGAGGAGACGCTGGCCGACGCCATCCAGGTCGTGAACTGGATGAAGGCGTCGGGCCTCGACTTCATCGACGTCAGCGTCGGCTTCTCCACCATGGAGGCCAAGATCCCGTGGGCGCCGGGCTTCCTCGCGCCAATCGCCCAGCGCGTGCGTCTCGAGACCGGGCTTCCCGGGTCCACCTCATGGAATCTGGGCGTGCCGGCGCTCGCGGATACCGTAGTGCGCGACGGGCAACTGGACCTGGTGATGGTGGGCTCGTCGTTCCTGGCGAATCCGCACTGGGCGTTCGCCGCCGCCCGCGAGCTCGGCGGTCCGCCGACCTCGGCGATCCTGCCGCCGCCCTATGCTCACTGGCTCGAAAAGTATGGAACTTCGCGCCAGCCGGTCACAACCGACATGGCCTAAGGCGGCCGCGTCGGTAGCGCTCATTGCAGTGGAGAGCAGTCTTGAACCAAATGCCTGGTGCTAGTTCCGTTGCGCGAGAGCGCGCAGCGCCGCGGAGATTTTTGGCGAAAGTCTTTGTTGGCAAAGACGGGCTGCGAGCCGGGTGGAGCGCGCTGATATTCGTCATCGCCAGCGCGGCACTTCTGATCGCGGTCAAAGCTTTATTCGACAAGCATACCGGCCTGCGCTCCGACGAATTTCGGCTAAGTGATTTCGCTGTTCGGGAGATCATCCTGGCCGGAGGAAGTCTTCTGCTCACCTTGATCATGTCGAAGATCGAGCAAAGGCCCTTCAAGATCTACGGCTTCGATGGCCCTCGCCCATTGCTGACGTTGTTCATCGGCGCGGTTTGGGGCGTCGTGTGCGTATCGCTTTTGATCGTTGTTTTGCGTCTCTTCGGGCTTTTGACCTTCACGTCGCTCGCCCTCCACGGACCAGACATTGTCCGATACGGTCTCGAGTGGGGTTTCGTCTTCTTTCTAGCAGGCCTCTTCGAGGAGGTGCTGTTTCGTGGATTTATACTCTACACCCTGACTCGGGGCCTCGCGCAGATTTACGGTCGTAGGCTCGATGATGGACTGAGCAGGCAACTTGGATTTTGGACAGCATCCATAATCCTCGGATCGATCTTCTTCGCCATTCATACCTCCCATCCAGGAGATGGTCCCATCGGGTTGTTCGCGGCCTTTGCTGCGTCACTTGCCTTTTCCGTATCGATCTGGCGAACGGGTAGCCTGTGGTGGATCATCGGCTTTCACGCCGCTTGGGACTGGTCGCAATCCTTCCTCTATGGAGTCGGTGACAGCGGCATCTTCGTCGACCATAGGCTCACGACATCCTATCCAGCCGGTTCGCCTTTGCTGAGCGGCGGCTTGACTGGCCCGGAGGGAAGTCTGTTCGTGCTGCCAATCCTCCTCCTCTGTTCTCTGATCGCGGCCTTCACACTCCGCGGCGGAGGCTATGAGCGAAAGCTTCCTAAGCTTCGAGACGGCTCTCAGTCGCCTCAGAATCCCTGAGCACTTTGGCATTCGTGTCCGCACAAAGCAGATCCGCGAAAAGGGTATGATCATGCTCAAACGGTCTCATTTTCTCGCCTTGGGAGTGCTGTCATTTTTGACGTGTGAGGTTCTCACGCCAACTGCACGTGCGGACAATTCGGCGGTCCCATTTGTGGAGTCCGTGAAAGGACCCGAGGCCACGCTCAGCTACAGCGAAGAAGCCCTGGAAAAACTGGTGCCGACTGCGGCTCCAGCGGATGTCGTCTCTCCTCAAGCCATAATCAGAGCCTTCCATGAGGCAGTGAGCGGTCCAAAGGGCGATTGGAACGCGGACAGGATGCGCTCTCTGTGTATCCCGAATGTGCACCTGGAATATGCTGATAAGCTCCCGAGCGGAGAGGTTCGTATCGCGACGATAACCCTGGATCAGCTCGTGGCTGAGCTTAAAAAGCTCCACAACAGCACAGCCTGGTACGAACACGTCTTGAATGTCCGTGTGGTCCAAATACCACGGCCGGAAAGTAAGGCTACGATCGCGACAGCTATATATACCGGAGTCGAGCGCACACATCCGATCGAGCACTACGCGGGGAAAGGTAGCACCTCGATCACAACTCTTTTATACGTGAAGAACCGCTGGTGGATCGTCAGTCACATTTGGTAGGCGGAGCCACAAATCATAGCCTTCCGCAACTACGACACAATCAATCGCAAAGACCTGCGACTTTTCCGCCGAGGGCAGTGACGTGAGGGATTTCGGTCGATGACAAAAAGGATTGCGCTGATCGCGGGGGGAAGCGGGATCATCGGGCGAGCCTTGCTCCACGAACTGTCCCAGGCTTCTGGCTGGCAAGTGCGCGGTCTCAGCCGATCTCCAATCGACGGCGCTGAGACAATTACGGTCGACTTGCGGGACGAGCGCGCCACGGCCGACGCGCTGCAGGCGGCGGCGGACACCACCCACCTCTTCTACGCGGCCTATGCGGCGCAGCCCGACTTGGCTGCCGAGGTCTTAGTGAACGGACCCATGCTGGAGAACGTGCTGCGCGGTCTGCAGCGCGCCGGCGCCCCGGTGGAGCGGGTGGTGCTCTACCAAGGTGGCAAGGTGTACGGCGTTCACCTCGGGCAGGTGAGGGCACCGTTCTACGAAGATGAGACGCCGAGGCACCTGGGTCCGAACTTCTACTACACGCACGAGGAAACACTTCGTCGTCATGCCGAGTCCGCCGGCTTCGGCTGGTCGATCCTGCGGCCGGACGTCGTGGTGGGCGATGTCGTCGGCTACCCCATGAACATCGCCTTGGTGATCGGGGTCTACGCCGCGATCTCCAAGGCCACCGGGACAGCGCTGCGCTTCCCGGGGCCGGATGAGGTATACAACGGCACCTTCGCCCAGGTGACCGACGCCCATCTGCTGGGCCGGGCCAGTCTCTGGGCCGCGTCGGCCGAGGCCGCGCGAAATCAGGCCTTCAACTATGTGCACGAGCCCTTCAGGTGGTGCCGGGTGTTTGCCCGCGTCGCCAACGCTCTCGACATGGAGCTCGGGCCGCCGATGCCGATGTCCCTGGCCCGGCATATGACGTTCCAGGGCGAGATCTGGGGCGACTTGGTGCGAGCCTATGGCCTGCGGCAGACGCCCTATGAGCAGCTCGTCGGCTGGCCGTTCGGCGACTTCGTCTTCAACACCCGCTTCGACATGATCTCGGACATGACCAAGATTCGCCGTGCGGGCTTCAACGAAACCATCGACAGCGCCGAGGCCATCGTGAACGCGATCGGCCGGCTGCGCGCGCACAAAGTGCTTCCCTGACTCTCTGATCCGCCGCGCGCCGCGGCCAGGACAGATGAAATTCAAGACCCGCGAGGACGACATGACTCTGAGGAACCAGCGCATTGTGGTGCTCGGCGGCACCTCCGGTATCGGCTTCGCCGTCGCGGAGGCCGCCATCGCCGAGGGAGCGGAGGTCATTGTCGGCTCGAGCTCGCTTGCGCGGGTGGACGCGGCGATCGGGGCCCTCGGCTCGGGCGTGTCCGGTCGGGACGTTAACATGTCGAAGCCTGTCGAGGTTCAGGCGTTCTTCGACTGGGTGGGGCCGTTCGACCATCTCGTCTATTCAGCCGGCGAGCCGCTTCAGCTCCTTGGGCTGGACGCCGAGCTTGCCGCGATGCGGCGGTTCTTCGAAACCCGCTACTGGGGCGCGCTGACCGCCACCAAGGTGGCTCACGGGTCGATGCGAGAGGGCGGGTCGATCGTCTTTACGGCCGGAACGGCGGGGCCCCGGCCTCGCGGTCCGGGCTGGGCGGTCGCCTCCAGCATTTGTGGAGCGATGGAGGGGCTGACCCGTGCCCTGGCGGTCGAGCTCAAACCGCTGCGGGTGAACTGCGTGGCGCCGGGCTTGGTCAAGTCGCCGCTGTGGTCGGAGATGAGCGAGGCCGATCGGGACGGCATGTTCGCTTCCGAGGCCGCTCGTCTGCCGGTGGGCCACGTCGGTGAGGCCGAAGAAATCGCCCTGAGCTACGTTTATCTCATGCGCCAGACCTACGTGACGGGCCAGATTCTGTATGTCGAGGGCGGTGGTCTACTGGCCTGATCACCTCAACGCGCCGCTCGCCACTACCAGTCGTTGTCGGAACGTATCCGCAAATGAGACCGGACTAACAGGGATCATCATATGCCATCACTCTTTGCTCCCATTCGGCTCGGCGCCGTCACGGCGCCGAGCCGAATCCTGATGGCGCCGCTAACCCGCGCGCGCGCCACCATGGATCACGTGCCGACCCCGATCATGGTCGACTATTATCGACAGCGCGCTGGGGCGGGCTTGATCATCTCGGAGGCGACCGGCATCAGCCCGCAAGGACTCGGGTGGCCTTATGCGCCAGGGATCTGGAACGCTGACCAAGTCGAGGCTTGGCGTTCGATCACGACGGCCGTGCATGAAGCCGGCGGTCTTATCTTCTCGCAGCTTTGGCATATGGGACGTGTCGTTCATCCGAGCCTGCCAGGCCGCAGCCGACCCGTGTCATCATCTGCCACCACCATGCCCGGTTTGGCGCGCACTTACGACGGCAAGCAGCCTTACGTACAGGCGCGCGCCATGACGCACGAAGACATTCGCTCGGTCATCGCCGACTATCGCGCGGCAGCCGCCAATGCCCTGGCCGCGGGCTTCGACGGCGTCGAAGTCCATGCCGCCAACGGCTATCTGATCGACCAGTTCTTGCGCGACAACGCCAATTTCCGGACGGACGAATATGGAGGCTCGATCGAAAATCGCACCCGCTTCCTTTTCGAAGTGACACGAGCGGTCGTCGAGGTTGTTGGCGCTGACCGCACGGCCGTGAGACTCTCTCCGAATGAGGAGCGGCAAGGCGTTAACGACAGCCATCCGGAGCCGCTGTTCGCACTGGCCTCCTCCGGGCTGTCCGATCTCGGCATCGCGTTCCTGGAAGTGCGCGAGCCAGGTTTCGAAGGCACCAACGGCCGCGCGGAACGGACGCCTGTGGCTCCGCTCATGAGAGCCGTCTTCAAAGGTGCATTCGTCCTGAACTCAGACTACGACGACAAGAAAGGACAGGAGGCTCTCGACCATGGGAGGGCTGACGCGATCTCCTATGGGCGGCCGTTCATATCCAACCCAGATCTTCCCAGGCGTTTCATACAAGGTCTGGCGCTAGCCCTCGACGACATGAACACCTGGTATAGCCAAGGGCCGGCCGGCTATGTGGACTATTCTGCGGCCGAGTGAGGCGCGGCTGAGAAAAGCCCACAGGCCTTCGTCCTCGAACCGCCCGCGGGAGCGAGTTTCTTCCGGAGCCACTGTCGCGGCTCCGAGACGTCACGCCCTTCACTCGGCTCTCATCGTCCCAACCCTCGTCGGGAAGGACTATCCCTGAGAACTTCAATGGTCTTAGGTGTTGAGCGCGACGACCTGGGCTATGATCGCTCGTAGGCGGGCCGCATCCGAACCCTCCTTCGACAGCCGTTCGGCCAGCACCCGAATCAAGTCCGCATCAAGCTCTGGGACATCATCAGCGGAGGCGCCGTCTCTCGATTTTGCATCCTTCCCTTCCAAGGCTGAGGCCAGCAACTTTTCAACGCGCTTCGCCGCCTCAAGGGACGGGTCGTGCTGCACGTGCGCATAGATCGCGGTTGACCGGAGGTTCGCGTGACCGAGGATCGCCCCGGTGAGCGCCAGGGCTTCGCCGCTCGACGTCGCTGTCGATCCCAGCGTGTGCCGAAGCGTGTGGGGTGTGACGCCGGGCAACTTAGCTATCTTGATCACCTCCGCCCAGACCTTGCGCGTGCTCTGGTAGTAGCCATCGCCCGTCTCGGCCGGGAAGACGTAGCCGGACTTCCGATCCTTCAGAAGCTCCGTAAGGAGCGCGGCGGCTGCCGGACCGAAGGGCCGAATGGACTTCCCGGTCTTCGTGTCGTCGAACTCAAACCGGCTCTGGCCCAGATTGACCTCGTGCACCTTAAGTTCCGCGATTTCATTGCGCCGGCAGCCGGTCAGCGCCCAAAGGCGCGATATTGTGACGGCCTTTGGATTGGCCCCGTCGGCCTCGACCTGATTGAAGGCCTCTCCTAACCGCGAGACCTCTTCGAGCGCCAGGAAGCGTTCGCGGCGGTTGTCCGTCTTTCTGACCGATGCGTTCTCAACGGGGTTCATCACGACGAAGCCGTGCCGTGCCCCAAAGTTGAACATGGCGGACACGTCGCGCACGACCTTTCGGGCAGCCCCATCGCCGCCACGCACGATAATGCGCTTGCGAGGCCCGACCTTCTCGTCCTTCGCCGTCTTTCCCGCCGTGATGTCCGCGACCATCGTCTCGATATCGCCCGAGTTGATCTCGCTGGCACGCCGGTGGCCAAGCAGCACCTCGAAGTGATTGCGGAGCCGGCCTATCGTGTTCTTCTTCGTCTGAGGCTTCATCGGCTTCCCTTTGTGGATGCCGCGCTGAATGAAGCAGCCATGTTCCTCGTAGAAATCGAGCAGCTCGCGGCCCGTCTTCTCACGACGCTTCTCCTGCACGTCGCCGGCAGGATCCTCGCCGCTCGCGGCGGCACCCAGCAAGGCCTTAGCCTTCTTCCTCGCCTGCTCGACCGTCAGCGTCCCGAAGCGACCAACGGTCAGAAAGCGCCGCGGCGCGGACCGGCCGCCACCATCGGTGCGGTAGCGGATGACGAATGTCTTCGTCCCGCTTTTCTCTACCCGCAGGCCGAACCCGGTCAGCTCCAGGTCCCAGAGGTCGTATCGCGTGTCGCGAACGTCAGCCTTCTCAGCTACCGTTTTCGTCAACCGAACGCTGGACGACCGATCCATGACACGTCTCCCAAGCCCTCATTCCAATAGGCGCCAGCTTATAATGGTGTCCACATGGTGTCCACCGAGATGGAAAAACGGGTCGCGACCAGTCGTAAATCCGGCAGCAGCATTTTCTATAAGGCCTTGATATCGTAGGGGAGTGTCGCAATGGCGAGGAAGTGCGGCGGCCCCAGCGTAGGCAATACTCAACCTTGCCAAGGTTGGGGTCGAGGGTTCGAATCCCTTCGCCCGCTCCAAAATGAGGCAACAGAATCAGGGCGCCGGATCAGAGATGGTCTGGCGCCTTTTTCATGCATCGAT
>Ga0302314_10004788_pt1 | contig 24836 bp, 18 predicted proteins | sample III_Palsa_N2_3_FD_200533 | JGI IMG/M metagenome (GOLD analysis project Ga0302314, IMG submission 200533) | Peat permafrost microbial communities from Stordalen Mire near Abisko, Sweden - III_Palsa_N2_3 | ecosystem: Environmental > Terrestrial > Soil > Palsa > Peat permafrost | place: Sweden... | reverse complement strand
TGGGACAATATCGCCCAGGCCACCAGGCATATGGCCGCCCACCGCAACGACGCCCTCAGCCTCATCGGTCTCACACCGTGAGAACGCACGAGCCATGGTAGCGACCATGACCGACAATTGGAGTACTAGGCTGATTCCTTCCGACTCGCAGTCACGATAGAGGCCAGCGCGACGCGGGAGGACGCTCCGATCTTGCGGTAGATCTTGGAGATGTGAGACTCGACAGTGCGCGGGCTGACGTAGAGCTTGTCGGCGATCGCCTGGGTGCTGAGGCCTCCCGCGATAAGATCGGCGACCTCCCGCTCGCGACTGGTCAGCCCGGCGAGTTCGCCGGCCGGCTGGTGCGGGGTGCCGAAGACGGCCGGGTGTATGTCCTCGGCAAGCTTGACGAGCGCGCGGGCGCCGCCTTCCGAGCTCAGGCGGTGTCCGCGGCGCCACATCACGGCCGCGTCGGCGGCATCTCCCGCGGCTGCCCTGTACCGGGAAGCGAGGAGCAGCGACTGCGCCTCGCGTAGTGACGCGCCCGACCGGGCGCTCTGCGTCGCTGCCGCGGTGAACAGGTCGGCGGCCTTGGCAGAGTCGCCGTGGTATGCGGCGACCTGGGCAAGGCCGCGCAGCGCCGCAGCGCGCTGGGAGGGCAGGTCCAGTTGCTCGGCTTCCTTGCAAGCGCGTTCGGCCCAACGTTCCGCCGCTTCCGTGTCGCCGATCGCGAGGGCGGCGTTGACGAGCGTCTCCAGGTAGCCGGGACGCACCGTGGGCTGCAGCCGGCGCAGGCCGCTGCCGCCGCCCGCACGCAGCAGCACGTCCAGAGTGCGGTGCGGATCGCCGGTGTCGAGCGCCGCGCGGGCGAGCGCGCAGGCCGCCAGATTCGCCCACCAGGTGTCGCCGTTGCAGACCTCCACCGCCTCCTTGGCCATGGACAGCGCGTCCAGATGACGTGGAGAGCGGGCCTGGACCAGGACCTGGGACTGGAAGGCCAGGACGAAGGCGAGCAGGTCCCCGGCGCCCAGGAACCGAGCGATCGACTCCGCCTGCTCGGCGAGTTCCAGCGCCGTGGTGATCCGGCAGGTTTCGAAGTGGACGTGCGCCTTCACCGTCAGGAAGTGAGGCATGAGGTAGACCTGGCCGGCGCGCCGGACTATTTCCAGCCCGCGATCCAGGTGGACCTCGGCATCGAGGTAGCTCTCCAGGAACGCTTCAGTCCAACCGAGTACGCACACGTATTCACTCAGCTCGGCGAGGTCGGTGTCGGTCAGCGCGTCCACCAGCTCGGCCGCGGAACCGGCGAATTCGCGGGCCGCGGCCATGTCCCCCTCGTAGGCCTCCCCCAAGGCGACCAGTATCAGGGCACTGATCTCGCCGGCCTCGTCACCGAGGGAGCGCGCGGTCGCCAGCACGCCGACGAGCTCCGCCCGGACCTCTGAGAAGCGGGCGGCGGCGATCGCGCCGGCGCCCAGTTCCAGGCCGAGTCCGACGGTCTGGACCGGCGACGGCCCAGGGCGGCGGGCCAGTTCGCGACGGAGCAGCGCTTCGGCCTCCCGGTGGTGTCCGAGCTTGCGTTCCGTCCTGACGCGCAAGGTGACCGCCGAGGTGCGGATATCGTCGTAGCCGCCCGGCTCGGGCAAGTCCATCACCTGGTGGAGCAGATCCCGGCTCTCTTTCAGCCCGCCGCTCACGCCGAGCGCGCGGGCTCGGCGCAGCGTCAGCTCACGGCGTGCGGCAAGGTGTTCGGGAGCGTCCGGCAGCAGCCGCAGCACGACCTCGAGCCAGTGGGCGCTGGTCGACGGCGAGGTAGCGGCGGTCTGCCTGGCGGCGGCGATGAGTACGTTCGCCCCCCGCGGCTCCCAGCTGCACATCGACTGTTCGACGTGGTGTGCCTGCTCCACTACGGAGGCACCGGCCTTGGCGAGTGCGTCCGCTGCCCGACGGTGCAACTCCTCGCGTCGCCAGGGGTCGATGCCCTCATAGATCAGCGCACGGATCAGCGGGTGGCGCAGCACCAACCGCCGGCCGCCGTGTCCCGACCGTAAAAGGTCGCGCGCCATCAGCCCGCGCAGTGCCTCGGTGACCTCCTCGGTGTCGGAGCCGATCAGGGAGCCGAGCGTCGCAGGCGCGGCGTGGTCCCCGAGGAGGGCGGCGGCCTCCACAACGCGGCGTTCCAGCGGGCTCAGCGGCGCGAGTTCCTCCAGCAGCAGCGCTCGCAGCCCGAGGCCCGGACCATCCGGCCCGCCGAACACGGTGGGGCCTGCCGACGCGCACGGCGCCGATAACGGGCGAGCGTCGCGATGGGCTTGCAGGAGCGCAAGGAAGTACAGCGGGTTGCCGTCGCTCGCCTCGTAAAGCTCGGCCGCCAGCGACGCAGGAAGGTCGCGGGCCAGTTTCTCGACACAGTCGCGTTCGGCGAGCGGCCCCAGGGCGAGTTGCAGTACGGCCCCGGCGTCGGCGCCACGGGTGAGTGTGGCGGCGAGGGCGGCGGCGCTCTGCTGGTCCCGGCGTGAGACGACGAGCAGGAACGGGGCGCGTACGGGATGCCGGACGAGGTAGTCCACCAGTTCCAGCGACGCAGGGTCCGCCCAGTGCACATCCTCCAGCATCATGACGAGCCCGCCGCTGCCCAGCCGGCCGAGCACGGCCGCCGTGGTCTGATACAGCCCGAACCGGCCGCCGACGCGGGGACCGGCCGGCGGTGCGCCCGCACCGCGTAGTGGTGGAGGCAGCTCCGCCAACGCGGGAAAGCGGCGCTCAGCCGCAGGGTCGATGTCGGCGAAGGCATCGACGAACGGTCGGAACGGGCTGTATTGCTCGTACTCCGTGGCCCGGCCGCACAGCACGGTCAGCCCACGCTCGCGAGCCCGGGCACTGATCTCCGCCAGTAAACGGCTCTTGCCGATCCCCGCTTCACCCGTGACGTCGAGGACTGTCGGGCCGCCCTGGTCCAAGTGCGCCAGCACTCGATCCAACCGGCCGAGCTCATTCTCTCTGCCGACGAACGGCGACCTGTCCGTCGGCTCGTCCATCCGGCCACGTGCCTCAACCACGGCGTACTCTCCTCCGGCACCAGAGCCTGGTCACGGACCCGGCTGCTGATTCGTCCAGGCGACACACTGTATATCCGAGTGCGGGGTGTGGACGGGGTCGCGTTCGGCAAGACAACGAGCATCAAGGTTGCGATATAGGGCCAGTCGCTCCCCATCGTGCTCACCGATGCACCTCTAGCGCGACCTCATCGCAAGCGGCAACTCGAGCCCGAGCTCGCCGCGGCCCGCGCCGCGCTCACCCGCGCGGTGCTCGAGTCGCGCCGGGAGCCGGGCCAGGCGCCCTGAACAGGGCCCTGATATGCCGGATGTACCCGACGCCTACCGGCCTCAAGCGGAGTTCGAACCACGGGTTCCTACGCTGCGGGACAGCAAGGCTTCCCATCCGGCTACCCGAACGTAGGTGACCAACCGTGAACCAGATCCTCGCCCTCCAGCAGATCGAAGCCGACCACGCCGAGGCGCTGTTCCCCTGCTTCAGCATCTACGCGAGCACCATCACCATCGCGACGTACTAGCCCCTGCCCACGCGCGAAACGGAGTACAGCCATGTCCCGGATCCTCGCCCTGCAGCTCCTCTCCCCCGACGCGAAGCCGTCGGCCACCTGCATCAGCTTCAACTTCAGCTCGTTCGGCCTCGACACGATCTGATCCGCACGCCGGGCCGACCCGCCCGACGAGGGCGGCCGGCCCGACGCGTCCCGGCGCTCAGCCCCGAGGAGACCTCGTGCTCAATACCCTGATGTTCACGCTGGCGAGCGAGGAGTACTACGCGCCGCTCGCCGCCGTCGCCGACCCCGGCCCGCGCTACTCCCCCACGCGGGTCCCGCCCGGCTGGCAGAGCTCCGCCCGCGACGTGTGGACGGCGTGGAGCCACCCGGACGCCCAGCGCGTGTCTCAGGGCTGGAAGATCCACGTCTCCGCGCGGCTCGAGCGCGCCCAGGCCGTGCTCGACACGGTCGCCGACGTCTGCTTCGCGCACAACGTGCCCTTCAAACACCTGACCGCGCGCCGGTTCTTCCTGGTCGTCCACCACAAGCACGCCCATCGCGCCCAGGCGGGGAAGTTCATCGCCGTCTACCCTCCGGACGTCGAGACCGCGGGCCGGCTGCTCGAAGCGCTGTCCGAGGCGCTGCGCGAGGAGGACGGGCCGTACGTGCTCTCCGATCGCCGGTTCCGCGACTCGCGGACCGTGCACTACCGCTACGGCGCGTTCAGCGGCCGGTTCCGGCTGCTCCCGGACGGCACCCGGCAGCCCCTCGTGCTCGACGGCTCGGGATCCGCGGTCGCCGACGAGCGTCAGCCCTACTTCGTGCTGCCCGCCGGGATCACCGACCCGTTCCTCGACGAGGAACCGGAGGCGCACAAGGGGTCGATCCTGATCCGCGACTACGAGGTCATCGGCGCGCTGCAGCCGAGCAACGCCGGCGGCACGTACAAGGCGCGCGACACCCGCACCGGCAGGCTCGTGTTCATCAAGGAGGCGCGCGCCCACAACGGCTACGCCGGCTCCGCGTCCGACGCCCAGGAGCGACTGCGCCACGAGCACGAGGTGCTCAGGACCGTGCACGCGGCGGCGCCCGGGCTCTGCCCCGAGCCGATAGACCACTTCACCGAGTGGGAGCACGACTTCCTGGTCACCGAATTCGTCGAGGGCGATCCGCTGCGGACCTGGCTGAACCGCTCGTCCGCGCTGGTCAGGGCCGGACGCACGGCCGAGCAGTACGACACGTTCTTCGACGCGGCCCGCCGACTGCTCCGCAGTCTCGACGCGAGTCTCGACCGGCTGCACGCGCTGGGTCTGCGGTTCGGCGACATCAGTCCGGGCAATCTCATCGTCACGGCGGACGGAGCGGCCAGGCTGGTCGATTTCGAGGCGGCCTCCAGCGTGGACGAGCCGCCCCTGCAGATGGGGACGCCGGGATTCGCCGCGCCCACCGCGCTTCGGCAGAAGAACCCTGATCCGCTGCTGACGGACCGCTACGGCGTCGCCGGGATCGCCCTGGCGTTCTTCGCGCCCTTCCACGAGGTCGCCGAACGCGCACCGGCCAATCTCACGCTGCTAAGGCACGACCTCGCCGCACTGGTCGCACCGCCGCAGGACCTGTGGACGCGCGCGACCGCCTTCCACACGGCCGTTGGTGAGTCTGCGGCGATCCCGTCGCCCGATGAGCTGGACGCCGATCCGCTGGGCTGCCTTCGTCGACTTGCCGAGGACACGGCGGCCGGGTTGCTGGAGGTGGCCGATCCCGACCGGGATGATTGGGTGTTCCCGCCGCCGCCTCAGGCCTTCGGCGCCAACACCCTGTGCATGGCCTACGGAACCGCTGGTGTCGTGCACGCCCTGCACCGTGCCGGAGTTCCGTTCCCGGAGGAGATCGAGAAGCGGCTGCGGCGCGACGCCCTCGCCCGGCGCGAGGAACTGCCTCCGGGTCTTGATGTCGGCACTGCCGGAATCGCACGCGTGCTGGCCTCGCTCGGACATCTCGACGAGGCGATCGACCTGAATCAGGGTGCCGACGATCATCCTCTCACCGCAGTCTGCGCGACGCTGGCGGGCGGCCGGGCCGGAGTGGGCTTGACCTGGCTCGCGCTGCACCGGCTGAGCAGGGATGCGCGTCATCTCGACCGCGCCGCCGCCGCGGGCGACGCGATCCTCGCACTCGACGACGTGACCCGCTCGGTCGGCGAGCACGACGCGCGCGGGCTGCTGCACGGCCGTTCCGGGCTCGCGCTGTTCCTGCACACCCTGACCGGGGAGACCGGCGACGACCGTTACCGCGCGGCAGGGCTCCGCCTGCTGCACGAGGAGTTGGACCGAACGTTCCAGCTGGACGACGGCTCACTGTCCATCGCGGACAACACGATGATCAAGCGGGCGATGCCCTACCTCGCCACGGGCGCGGCCGGCGTGGGAACCGTCGTCACGCGATACCTCGCCAGCGGCCAGGACGAACGCCTCGCGCTCGCGCTCCCGCCGCTGCTCGCCGGCACGACCTTGTCGTCGTGTACGAAGGAAGCGGGTCTGTACGACGGGCTGTCCGGGCTGGTCTGGTTCCTCGCCGAGCACGCCGAGAGCACCGGAGACGCCGACGCGCGCAGTACGGCCGAGCGCTTCGCGGCCGGGCTGCTCAAGTACGCGGTCCCGCACACCCGCGGCGTCCGCTTCCTCGGCTCGCAGGCTCACCGCTTCAGCGCAGACCTTTCCAGCGGCGCCGCCGGCGTCCTGCTGGCAGTGCACCGCGTCCTCGACGGACCCGGTGACGACCTGTTCGCCATCCACTAGGAGCACCTCATGGCCCAGATCCTCGCCCTGCAGACCCTGAACGCCGAACCGGACTCCATGGAGGCCCCCTGCTTCAGCGTTTCCTGGAGCGGCTGGAGCATCGCGACGGAATAACCCTCGGGTCGGCTATCGGGTTTCCCCCGATGCTAGGGGACGGCTCCCGTCGGCAGTGTTGACACGCTCCCGCCTTCTCAAGGCTCCGCGAGAAAGGTCTACCCGTGCCCAAGCCACCCGCAGAGTTGCGGTTCTCCATCCTCGGACCCGTGTCCGTCCACGCGGCCGACCGCGCGCTGCCCCTGGGTCCGCTCAAGCAGCGCGTGGTCCTCGCGGTTCTGCTGTGCCAGGCCAACACTCCCGTCTCCATCGATGTGCTGACCGAAGCTGTCTGGGATGACGAACCACCGCGCACGGCCCGGAAGAACCTCCAGGCCTACGTCTCGAATCTGCGCCAGGCGCTGGCCGCGGCGGGCGCGGCAGACCGGCTCACGCTGCGTCCCGGCGGCTACCGGATCACCGTGGACGCGTCGGAGCTGGACTCGCTCCGCTTCCAAGCCCTGGCCGGGGCCGGGCGTGAGGCCGCGGCCGACGGCGACGCCGAGTGGGCCGTCCGGCTGCTCGACGAGGCCCGCGGGCTGTGGACCGGCTCGCCTCTCGCCGAACTCGACAGATCGCCGGTCCTTCGATCCCTGGTCGAGCGGCTGACGGCGCGTTACCTGAGCGTCTGCGAGGACTGGGCCGAGGCCGCCCTCGCGGCGGGTCGGCCGCGCGGCGTCGCCGATGCGCTCGCCGAACTGGCGGAACAGCACCCGTTGCGCGAGCGCCTGCGCGCCGCGCAGATGGCCGCGCTGCACCGCTCGGGCCGCCGAGGGGAGGCGATGGCGGTATACGACGAAGTGCGTCAGCAGTTGTCGCGTGAGTTGGGCCTGTCGCCGAGCACCGTGCTCGAGTCGATGTACCGGAAGGTCATCGCCGACGTCGGTGAACCAGCCGGGCACGCCGCGCACCGACCGGCCCCGAACAGTTTCCCCGCGGACACCCCCGACTTCTCCGGTCGAGGGGAGGTCCTGGCGCAACTGCTGGAGGCGGCCGCTTCGGAGCACGCGGCGCCGTGCGTGCTCACCGGCCCCGTAGGCGTCGGCAAGACCGCGCTGGCGCTGAGAGCCGCGCACCGGCTCGCCGACGACTTCCCCGGCGGGCGTTTCTTCGTCCGACTCCGTGACGAGGCCGGTGCGCCGCGGCGGACGGCGTCGGTGGCGGCGGAACTGCTGGCGCAGGCGGGAATCCGGGACGACGCGTCGCGCGATCCGGAATCGGCCGCGGCGCGATGGCGCGGCTGGCTCGCGGATCGCAGAGTCCAACTGGTGCTGGACGACGCGCCCGATGAGGCGGCCGTCCGCCCGCTGCTGCCCGGTTCCGGACGCGGCTGCGTGATCGTCACGGCCCGGACCCAGCTGGCCGGCCTCGCCCCGGCGCAGCGGATCGAGGTGCCCGAGCTCTCCACCGCCGAGGCTCTCGATCTGCTGGGCCGCCTCGTCGGCACCGGCCGGGTGCTGTGCGACCGGCCCGCCGCCGAACGCGTCGTCACCGCGTGCGGGCGGCTCCCGCTGGCGGTGCGCGCGGCCGGACTCAAGCTGGCCGTGCTGCGGCACGTGCCGCTCGCGCAGTTCGCGGACCGGCTCGCCGATTCGCCTTCCGTCCTCGATGAGCTGGCGGTCGGCGACGTGCGCATCCGCCCGTGCGCGGCCGACGAGTGGGACCGCCTTCCCGAGCGGTATCGCAGTACACTGCGTCGGCTGGCCGGGTTGCCCTTGCAGGGCTGGTTCACCGCGGACGAGGCGGCGACCGCGCTGGGTGCCGAGGCCCGGGTCACGCAGCGGGAGCTGGAGCTGATGATCGAGGCGGGCGCCGTTCTGTCGTCCGAGAGCGAGGTCACGGCGCACGCCACCGTCTACACCTTGCCGTACCTGACCCACCTCTACGCGCGAGAAGCCGCCTGAAGCTCCGCGACGGGCCCGTAGTGCGACGCGTCGCCGATGAGCTGCCGACTGCGGCTCCCGTCGACCCCGACCGGCACATCTTCCGCGACCGTGACCCGGCCGAGCCGCCGGGGATGGCCATCGTAGTTGTCGACCCCGTAATGCTGCGTGATCCGGTTGTCGAGAACGAGAAGCTGGCGCGGCGACCAGGCCCAGCGCAGCACGTGCTCGGGGCGCACCACGTAGGACTGGAAGATGCGCAGCAGGTCTGCCGAATCGCTGTCGGAGAGCCCGACCAGCTCATCACGCGGCGGTGGCCCGTGTCGTCGAGATCGACGTCCTCGAAGACGATCGCCTTGCGTTCGTTGAGGGCTTCGCGGAGCGCGGCGACGGTCGAGGGGTCGGGTGGTGCGGCCAAGTCGACACCGCCGACGAGCGTGCCGATGTTGCTCGTGAGTCTCCGGAATGAAACCGCCATCGGTGCACACCTACTTAACTCACCGGGAGAAGCGCGTCCAGCGCGCCCTTGCCCTCGAACACCGTGTGCAGGGCCAGCAGCACGCCTGCCGATCCGGTCGCGAGGTCGACGGACAGGCGTTGCAGCCCGGAGCCGGGCAGATAGAGGCCGTCGTCCTTGGGCACGGCGTGCCAGGAGAGATTGCGGATCGACGTAAGCAGCGCCGCCTCGTCCTGCGCGCCGCCGAGCATCGAGAGCGCGGCGACCAAGCCCGCTCTGCCGCGATGCAGCCCCGGCTCCCGCACATACGGCGACGCGCAGCACGGCGTGGCCGCCGCCACGAAGGCGGCGGCATCCGGATCCTCGGCGTGGGCCAGGTATTCGCGGGCCACGAGGGCGATTCCGGCGCTCCCCTCATCGATATACGGCAGGTGGCGGTGACCCTGCTTGGCCTGGATCGTCCCGTCCGCCATCGTGACGCAGCGCTCGAAGTCCCACTGAAGGGCCTCGCGTGCCGCCGTCAGGTACCGCTGCTCGCCGGTCATGCCGTAGAGCCGGATGTGCAGCAGGGCAGGCCCGCTGAGTCCGTACATCAGGCCCGCGAACGTCGGCATGCGCAGCCCTTCGGCCGAGCCGTCGCGCACCAGCGCCGAGAGCCGGTCCGCGATGCGCGCCGCCTGTTCGAGCGGCGCCGGATCGCCGGTGCGGGAGGCGACGCGGCAGAGGCTGAGCGCCACGCCCGCCTGGCCGCCGTAGAAACCTGCACGGACCGGTTCGCCCGCCTCCGTCACCCGTGCGCGGATCTCCGCGGCCTCCTCGTGGCGACCGAGCTCGTCGAGCACGACGGCCACCCCGAGCAGCCCGTCGTACAACCCGTACGCAGACTCGGTCCGGGCCCGACCTGCCGCGGCCACGAGCCAGTCGACGTACTCGCCGGGCACGGCGGCGCCCGCACGGTGCAACGCGAACACGACGCCGGCGGCGCCGTGGGCGAGTGTGTGGCCACCGGTTTGGAACAGTCGCCAGTCCCCCGGGAAGAGTCGGTCGTCCCGCTCGGGCGTCGCGGACGCATGGATGCCCGCGATGAGACCCTCCCGGGTCTCGGGCCATTCAGCGGGACCGAAATCCACGGCCGAAGCGGACGGCGCGGCGCCGATCGCGGCCTGCTGCCTCGCCGCCACGGCCTCGGGTCGGCGCGGCCCCTGGTCGGGCGTCAGGCCGAAGCGCTCCCTGGCCGCGGCTTCGAGCTGAGCGGGCTTGTCCGGGCCGAAGGCCGTGGCCTCGACCATCGGCATCAGCGCGAACAGCCAGGTAGCCCAGAGCGCGTAGGCATCCGCGTCCAGCGGCGTCGTACCGGCCGGCGCGGAGAAACCGCGCGCACCGATCCGCAAACCGTCGGCCGACTCGATGTCCGACGCGAATTCGAAGTCCACCAGCACGACCGAGTCGTCGGGCCGGACGATGACGTTGCGCGGGTGCACGTCGCGGAAGCACAGGCCGCGCTCGTGGATCGCGTCCAGCGCTCGGGTCAGATTGTCGATCACGGTCGTCACCCAGGCCGCGTAGGAGCGCAGGGCCTCCTCGCCGGTGTCGCGGCCGACGACCGGATAGCGGTTGACCACCTCGTCGAACAGGGTGACGCCCTCGACGTACTGCTCGGCGAGGAAGTGGTGCTCCCACGCGGTGTGCAGCCCGTAGATCTCCGGCACGCAGGACAGTCCGCGCAGCGTCATCAGCGCGCGGTACTCCCGGTGCAGCCGCTCCACCCCGTCCGCCGCGGTGTCGATTCCCGCGAACGGCCGGGCCTCCCGCAGCACCACCTGCCGACCGCTCTCGCGGTGCCGGGCGACGTAGATGCCGCCCGCGTTCGTGAAATGCAGGGCATTGACGATCCGGTACGGGAAGCCGGCGAAGCTCGCGGCGCGCCGCGCAGCCAGATCCGGCTCCAGGACCGGCGGCGGGCTGAGCCATTCGGGCAACCGGAAGACCGGCGAGCGCACGTCCGGCACCAGTTCACCGGCGGGCTCGCGCAGCGCCGGCACCGGCAGGCCCTCCTCGTTGGCGCACCACAGGTCCACGAAGGCCCCGTAACGCACGTGCACAGGCCCGCTGCCGATCCTCAGGTCACTGAGAATGTAGGGCCCCGGCATCCCGTCGACGGCCGGAACGAGCTCGCCGAGCAGCTCCTCGAGCTCGGCTTCGCGAGCCGGGTAGACCGTGACGAACTTGCCGCTGCTTCCGCGGGACATGTTCTTGTCCGACATCAGTCTCAGGGCCGTGTCACTGCGCAGGAACTTGAAGGGGACACGGCGGCGCAGCAGTATCCCGGAGGCCCGGTCGAGCAGCAGCCCGGCCACGCGCGGGGTGGCCGACAGGTGGATCTTCCACCCCTGTTCCGGCAACCGGACGCCCTCCGGCCGCAGCACGGTCCACAGACCACGCTCGCCGCGCCGCCAGCCTTCGGGGAGCGCGGCGGACGCGAGCGGATACCGCGAGTCCTCGTCGTGGATCCGGCCGGGGGTCTCGAAGAAGTCGCGATCGGCGGCGCAGTAGACCAATGGCTCGTGCACGTCGGCCATCGTCGGCCCTCTCTATTCGGTGGCCAGGGCTTGCGCCGGGACGCGGCGGACCGAGGGCGCCAAGGTCAGCACGACGGCGCAGACCACGAGCCCCGCGCACAACGCCAGGTAGGCGGAGCGGGTGCCGTAGGAGGCGAGCAGCATCCCGCCGACCAGCGGACCGAGCGGTTGGACGATCGAGGAGATGAAGCCCGCCGCGCTCTGCACCCGCCCGATCACGTGCTGCGGCGTGGCTTCCAGCATGGCCGTCATGAATCCGATGCTCGCGACGGCCGCGAGCGCGACGCACATCGCGCACAGCACGCCGACGTAGACCGGATTCCCGCTGACCGTGAGTCCCGCGGCGTCGGCGGCGCAGGCCCAGCAGGTTCCGCCGATGAGCGTCGCGAGGCGCAGCCTCGTCGATATCCGCGGGGCCAGCAGCGCGCCGGCGAGCGAGCCGGCGGCGGTGAGCGAGACGACGGTGCCGCTGTTCACGCCGGAGGTGCCGCCGTGCGAGGTGACCGCGAGCGCGATGAACATCATCGCGCTGAACGACGCGTTGACGCCGAGGCCGAAGACCAGCAGCACGGTGCGCAGTTGCGGCCTCTTCCAGAGGAAGGAGACGCCGGCGGCGAATTCCTCGCGGGAGAAGGCGGATTTGCGGTTCGGGGCCGGCGCCGACCGGGTCCGAACCAGGGCGACGCACGTGGTGGACATCAGCAGGCAGGCGGCCTCGCCGAAGAACGGCAGCGCCGGATGCACCGCGTAGAGCGCGCCGCCCACCGTCGGGCCGATCAGTCGCGCGGTGGCGGCTCTGGCCTGCATCCGCGAGGACGCGGCGCCGATCAGTTCGCGGGGCACGATCGCGCGCAGCAGCCCGAGCGCGGCGGGCCCGTACAGGCTGCTGATGATCGCGCTCACCGTGGCCACCAGCAAGACGAGCACATACGGCGGTCGGCCGAGCAGCACCGAGACCGCGAGGCCGGCGACCGCGAGGGTGCTGAACAGATCGCAGACGCGCATGAGCCGGCGCCGCTCGACCGAGTCGGCCAGCGCGCCGCCGGGCAGCATCGTGACCAGCAGCGCGCCCACGGCGACGGTCTCGACCGCACCGGCCCGCACGGGAGAGTGCGTCTCGCGCAGCACCAGCAGCGGCAGGGCGATCGACGTCATCTGCGAGCCGAAGCCGGCCAGCAGACCGCTCATCCAGAGAAGCCGGAAGTCCCTGATCCCGCCCAGCTTCGCGGGCGCGGGGGCGGGCCCGGCGGCGGTCTCTGCTGTCGTGCCCTTCATGGGATCCTCCGGATTTCGGTGGACGGCCGCTTACCTGGAGAACGGCGGCCGCGCGGATCACGCTGCGCGGCCGCCGTGTCGCGAGCCTGGGTCAGTCGGCGTCGACCGCGCTGACGAGGCTGACGCAGGCGCTCTCCGGGGTGCTCGAACCCAGGTCCTGGGAGTCCAGCACGTGACCCTCGACCTCGGCGCCCTCGGTCTCCTCGGTGTCGTTCGGGGTGGGCTCGTTCTCAGCCATGACAGCCTCCAAAGCGTTCTCGCTGGTGGTGACGGACAGGGGATTCCGTCTCGATGCCGAGAAAGCTAGGAGCCTGCGTCCCTGCGGCGTCCGATCCCCGGCTTGAGAACGGCTTCGTGCTGCTCAGCGGGCTGTGCGCGGGCCGCGCGGCGCTGCCGGGGAGGCTTCGCGAGCGGCGCTGCCTGCGGATATGCCGATTCTGTGCCATTCGTCTGACGGTTCGCGCCATGGGGGGCCGCAGGATGCGAGGGCGACCGCCTCATCCGAGCGGCGCTCCGTGCGGCGGTGGGGGGAGGGATCGTGGAGCTGGCCGAGTTCATCGGGCTGCGACCCGTCCCGGGCGCCGGCCTGCTGGTGACGCTCACCCGGCGGTGCCCGCTCAGCTGCGCGCACTGCTCGACGTCCTCGACGACCGCCGGGGAGGAGCCCGGCGCCGCGGACCTGTCGCGGTTCATCGGCTCGTTCACGGCCGAGGACCGGCCCTCCGTGCTGCTGCTGACCGGCGGGGAGCCGCTGCTGCTGCCGGGGCTCGTGCGGGAGCTGGCGACGAGCGCCCGAGCCGCCGGGTCCCGGACCGTGCTGCTCAGCGGGATGTTCTTCGCGCGGGACGGACGGATTTCGCCGCCGATCCTGCGGGCGATCGAATCCGCGGACCATTTCTCGGCCAGCCTGGACGCGCAGCACGAACGGGAGGTGCCGCGGCAGGGCGTCTTCCGGGCGCTGCGACGGGTGCTCGACCTGGGAGTCCCGGTCAGCGTCCATCTCACCGGCACGGGTCCGCGGGACCCCTATCTGGCCGAGGCGACCGCGGCGATCCGGCGGGAGTTCGACGACCGGGTTCCCATGCTGGTCAACGAGATCCGCGCAGTCGGACGGGCGGCGTCGTGGGCCACGGCGACCGCGCAGCGTGCCGACGGCAGCCGTGCGACGCCGTGCGCCATGGCCGCATGGCCGGTGGTCGCGTTCGACGGGGCCGTACTCGCGTGCTGCAACCAGCGCGTCGTGGACCGCAGACCGGCGCCGCCGCACCTGCTGCTCGGGCATATCGCGCACGACGATTGGCCCACCGTGCTCCGCCGCTCGCTGTCCTCGCCGATGCTGCGGATGATCCGGGCCGTCGGCCCCGCCCACCTGCACGACCGCTACGCGTTCGAGCCGACCGAATCCGGCTACTGCGACGGCTGCCGGAACCTGTCCGCCCGTCCCGGAGTCGTCGCGGGCGCCGCACGGGATGCCTCGGGAGTGGTCGGCGAACTGCTGGACCGAGAGGCGGCGCGGATGCAGACCGAGGCCGGACCGGTCGCACTGCTGCGGCGCTACGGCTGCGAGCCGTACGCGGATTATGTGGCGCTGTCGTGAAGACCGTGACCGCGGGTCTGCGCGCCAAGCTGGAGCTCCTGGCCCCGGCGATGACCGCCGCGACCACGGCGCTGTGGCTGCCGGACGACCCCGAGCTGAGCCGGCGCTACGTCGCCTACCTCTATGAGATGCACGCGCTGATCCGGGCCTCGGTGCCGCTGATGGAGCGGGCCGCGCGGCGCTGTGCCCGGCTGGCTCCGAGCGACCCGGCGGCCGGCCCGCTCGGCCGGTACCTGGAGCGGCACATCGACGAGGAGCGCGGGCACGACGCGTGGCTGCTCGAGGACATGGCCGCGGCCGGAGGCGATCCGGTGTACGCCGCTCGCCGCCTGCCCTCGCCGATCGTCGCCGACATGGCAGGGGCCCAGTACTACTGGATCGAGCACCACCATCCGGTCGCCCTGCTCGGCTACATCCGTGTGCTGGAGGGCAACGCCCCCGCGTCCTGGCTCGCGGACCGCCTCGCCGTCCGGACCGGGCTGCCCGGCGCCGCCTTCCGCACCGTCCGCGAGCACGCCGCACTGGACTCAGGGCACCTGGCCGATCTCGACGAGACCCTCGACGCCCTGCCGCCGGCGCCCGCGCACTCGACCCTGCTCGCCGTCAGCGCCCTGCGAACGGCCGCCGGGCTCATCGGCCTGTTCTCGCAACTCGCCACTACCCAGGGAGGCCCTGAATGACCGACGACCACGCGGTGCTCGAGCGCCTGCGCGCGGCCGGATTCAGCATCGACGCGCTGAGCGACGAGCAACTCGATGTGCTGACCGGCCTTTCGGCGCACGAGCTGCACGTGCTGGAGGACGTCAAGCGGCGGCTGGACGACGTGGAGCCCGAGGTCCGCGCGCACGGCGATTTCGCCGGCGGGGCGCTGTTCTGAGTATCCGCCGAAGCATCGGAAGGAGCCGAAGCATGCCCTGTTCGACCTGCGGCGACGCGCTGCCGGCCGGCGCGCGTTTCTGCCCGTCGTGCGGAACGGCCTGCGCGCCGGGCCCGGCCGCGGGGCCGGGGCCGGCCCCGCCCCCCACCCCCCCCCACCCCCCCCAGCGGGTCTGGGGGCACGTCGGCTCGACCGCGCTCTCCGGTGAGCTCGACCCGGAGACGCTGCGCTCGGTGACCTTGCGCTACTTCGATCTGATGCGACGGCAGATCGAGTTCCACGGCGGCACGGTGGAGAAGTTCATCGGGGACGCGGTGATGGCGGTGTTCGGCGTGCCGACCGTGCACGAGGACGACGCCCGCCGCGCGCTCGCCGCCGCGTTGGCCATGCTCGACGCGCTCGACGGGCTCAACGCGGAGCTCGATGCCGCGCTCGGCGCCCGGCTCGACGTGCGGATCGGTGTCAACACCGGCCCGGTGGTCTCCGGCTCCGACTCGTCGACCCGCCAGGCGCTGGTCTCCGGCGAGACCGTGAACATCGCCGCGCGGCTGGAGCAGAACGCCGGACCCGGCAGGATCCTGATCGGCCGCGACACGCTGCGCTCGGCGGGCGCCGGGGTGCGCGCCGAGCCGGTCGGGCCGCTCGCGCTCAAGGGCAAGGCCGAGCCGGTGCCCGCGTATCGCCTGCTCGGGCTCGGCGAGGACGATCCCGAACTGCTGCGGCGCTTCGACGTGCACTTCATCGGCCGCGGTCGCGAGACGGCCGCGCTGGACGCCGCATGGGCCGACACCGTCGAGCGCGGCGCCGCCGGACGGCTGCTGGTGCACGGCGAGGCGGGGCTCGGCAAGACCCGGCTGCTGCGCGAGTGGATCAGCACGCGTGCCCCGCTGAGCGGCGAGGGCAGGTGCCGTCCGTACGGCGACCAGGGCAGCCTCGGCCCGCTGGCCGACGCGGTGTCCGCCGTGCTCGCCGCGGCCCCGGCTCCGCACGGAGTGTCCGAGGCGCTGGCCGTGCTCGCCGTCGGCCTGCTGCAGGACGGAACGCCCAATCCGACGCTGGAGGAGACCTGCGCGGCCATTGTCAGCGTACTGACGGCCGTCGCGGCGCGGCGGCCGCTGGTGCTGGTGCTGGACGACTGCCAGTGGGCGAGGCCGCTGCTGCTTGAGGTCGTGGACCGGCTGGTCGGAGAACTGGATCGGGCGCCGGTGCTGCTGGTGTGCGCGGCCAGACCCGAGTTGCTCGATGCCCGGCCGGAACTGGCCCGCACTCCCCTGCTGCCGCTCGCCGACCTCTCGCGCGCGGAATCCGTCCTGCTCGCCGCCGAACTCGTCGAGGTCAGCGCGCACTGGGACGCCGCGCCGACCCGGCTGCTCGAGCGGGCGAACGGCAATCCGCTGCACCTCGAACAGCTTCTCGCCGCGGCCGGGGAAACCGGATCAGAGGACGAACTCCCGCCGACCGTGCAGGCCGTGCTGGGGGCGCGGATCGACGCGCTCGAACCCCGGGAGCGCGGCGTGCTCGACCACGCCGCGCTGCTCGGCCGGGAGTTCGCGGCGGCCGAGCTCGCGGTGCTCTGCGGTCACCGCGACGAGGTGCGGGCCGCGCTGCTGCGCCTTTGCGCCCGACGACTCGTCGAACCCGGGCCCCGGGCCTCGTTCCGGTTCAGCAGTGGGCTGATTCAAGAGGTCACGTACGACTCGATGTCCAAGCGCGCCCGAGCACTCGGGCATCAGAAGGCGGCCGAACTCGCGTCCGTTCAAGCGGACGGGCCGGCCGCGGTGGGCGGCCATCTGGAACTGGCGTACGGCTACCTCGGCGAACTCGGCGGTTCGGCCGCCGCCGAACCGCTGCGCGCGCGGGCCGCCGACGCCCTCGGCCGAGCCGGCGCACTGGCAGCCGCCCGGGCGGACCTGCTCTGGGCCGATGATCTGCTGACCCGGTCCGCGGCGCTGTTCCGTCCGGCCGAGGCCGGCGGCGCCGCGGCGACCCGACTGCTCGGCGAGGTCCGCGCGGCGCTCGGCCGCACCGACGAAGGCCGCGCGCTGCTCACCGAGGTACGCGCCACGTCTCCGGATCCGATCGAGGCGGCCCACGCCCGACTCGCGCTCGCCGCCATCACCCCTCAGGACGAGGCACCGGCCGACGCCGCGGCAGTCGTACTGCCGCTGTTCGAAGCCGCGCGGGACGAGCTCGGGCAGGCGCGGGCGTGCCTGCGCCTCGGCCAGCGGAGCCAGGCCGAAGGCCGGCACGAGGAAGCGGACGGCTGGCTCACCAGAGCCCTCGATCACGCGGTCGGCGCGGGCGGCGAGCCGGAGCGGGCGGCGGCCCTCGGCGCGATCGGCATCTCGCTGTGGCGCGGCCCCGTGCCGGTTCCGGAGGCCGTGGCGCGCTGCCGCGCCCTTCTCGCCGAACACGGAGCGGGGCAACGGACCGTCAGGATGACGCTGAGCTGCCCGCTGGCGGTGCTGTCCGCGCTGCGGCATCAATGGTCGGACGCCCGCGCATGCCTGGCCGAGGCCGGGCGCTTGGCCGAGGAGCTGGGATACGCCGAGACCCAGGTCGTGCTGCCGCTGTTCGGAGCAATCGTCGAGTCGCTCGCCGGGCACACGAGCCGAGCACGCGGTCTGCTGGACACAGCCGCCCGGTCGGCGATGCGGCTGGGGGCGGGCAACCTGCTGGACAGCGTCGATCTGGAGATCGCCCGGCTGCACCTCGATCTCGGCGAGTTCGGCGAGACGCGGGCCGCGCTCGAGCGGATCACGCGGAAGAGCCGGCATCCGCACGCCGAGGCGGTGGAACTCGACGGCCTGCTGGGCCGGATCGCCGCGGCGCAGGGACGCCGCGGCGAAGCGCTGCGCTTGGCCGATCGCGCCGTCTCCGCCGCCACCCGAACCGACTCCGCCATCGTGCGCGGCACCGCGTTGCTCGACCAGGCGCACGCTCTCCGGCTCCTCGGCCTGCGCGATCCGGCGCTCCGCGCCGCGGCGGCGGCCGGTGCGGTGTTCACCGCGAAGGGGCACCTGCCCGGCATCGCCTGGACCCGGCGCATCCTCGACGAACGAAAAGAGCGATCATGACCAGCGCATCACCGGGCCTGACCTGGCGCCTGGTGGACAAACACCCCGCCGACATCCCGGTCGCGGCCGATCAGACGCATGCGCCGACCGTGCTCGACGGCGCGACCGGCCGCGGCGTGCGCGTATGCGTCGTCGACTCCGGCGTCGAGCGCGACCACCCCGCCGTCGGCCGCGTGGACGGCTCGTGGGTGGTGGTCAAGGACGAGGCCGGGATCACGGTGGAGCAGACCGAGACCGGCGACACCTGCGGCCACGGCACGGCGTGCGCGGGCATCATCCGCCGCGTGGCACCCGACTGCGAGCTGCACAGCGTGCGCGTGCTCGGCGAACGCTTCTCCGGAACCGGCGACATCCTGCTCGCCGGGCTGAGCTGGGCGGTCCGGCAGGGCTTCGACCTGATCAACCTGAGCCTGTCCACCACCCGGCCGCGCTTCGCCGAGGATCTGCACGCGCTGACCGACGACGCGTACTTCAACCGCTCGGTCATCGTCGCCTCGGCGCACAACACGCACGTGGAGAGCTTCCCGTGGCGCTTCGCGTCGGTGATCTCGGTCGGCAGCCACGCCGAGGACGATCCGGATCTGCACCTGTACAACCCGAATCCGCCCGTCGAGTTCTTCGCGCCCGGCCAGAACGTCGAGGTGGCCTGGCTGGGCGGCCGCACCATCCGCTCCACCGGCAACAGCTTCGCCACCCCCTACATCACCGGGCTGTGCGCGCGCATCCTGTCCAACAGCCCGCGGATGACGCCGTTCCAGCTGAAGAGCGCCCTGTACGTGTCCGCCGCCAACGTCCACTAGCCGAAGGTGCCCGCCGTGACCATCGAAGCCCTGCCGGCCGGCTCGACCGCCGACCCGCTCGCCCTCGAACTGCTCCAGTCCGTCGTCGACGTCGCCCGGGCGATCTTCGGCGCGCAGGCCAGCTCCGTGTTCCTGCTCGACGAGGAGGCGGACGAACTCGTCTTCCAGGCCGTCTCAGGCCGCGGCGAAGGCCAGCTGGTCGGCCGCCGCTTCCCGGCCGGCCGCGGTATCGCCGGATGGGTCGCGGTCTCCGGCGAGCCGATGGTGGTCGACGACCTGTCAGCCAACGCGTCGTTCGACCGCTCGCTGGCCGAATCCACCGAATACGTGCCGGCAGCGCTGATGGCGGCACCGCTGGTCCACGGCAACCGGGTGCTCGGCGTCCTCGAGGTGCTCGACCCGGTCGGACAGGCCCGCGGCAGCCTGCCGGAACTCGAACTGCTCTCCCTGTTCGCCCGCCAGGCCGCCACGGCGCTGCGCTTCGCCGTGCAACCGGCCGGCGCTGCCGCCGACCAGGACGCCGGCCTTCCGGTCCGCCATCGCGCCGAGGCCGCCCGGCTGCTGCGCGAGCTGGAGAAACTGCTCGGGTAGACGACCACGTAGAAGCCCGCGTACGTGGTTTCACGGATACCGCTCGAAGGCCGGCAGCCGGATGATCGACTGTCATGAGGGATGTGCTACCACCACTCGTCGGACGCGCGGCGGAGCGCAGGGGGCTGCGAACCGCCGTCGAGGCCTGCGCCCAGGGCCGATCCACCGTCCTTGAGATCACCGGCGATCCCGGCATCGGCAAGACCAGGCTGCTCGCCGAACTCGGCGACCTGGCCGCGGCGGCCGGCTTGGCGGTGCTCTCCGGACGCGCGTCCGAGTTCGAGCAGGAGCGCTCCTTCGGCGCGTTCGCGGAACCGGTCCGCCAGTGCCTCGGCGACCGCACCGGGGCGGACCCCGCCGCGTACGACGAGGAGACGGCGGCGCTGCGGGATCTGGTGCTGCCCGAATTCGCCGACGCGGACCGCGGGCGTCCGCAGTCGTCCGGCGTCGAGCGCTACCGGCTGCACCACGCCGTGAGCCGGCTGCTGGCCGACGCCGGGCGGAACCGCGGACTGCTGCTGTGCCTCGACGACCTGCACTGGGCCGACGACGGAACCCTCGAACTGCTGCACTTCCTGCTCCGGCAGCCGCCACGCACGCCGCTGGTGCTGGCCTGCGCGCACCGGCCGCGGCAGTCCTCCGGCAGGCTCTCGGCGCACATCCTGAACGCGGCGGCCTACCGCGTCGTGCGCATGCCGGTCGCGCCGCTCGACCGGCGGGCCTGCGAGACCCTGCTCGGCGCCGGGCACACCCCGGAGCGCCGCGAGCAGATCTGCGCGCGCGGCGGCGGCAATCCGCTGTGGATCGAGGTGCTCGGCGAACTCGCGGAGGCCGAGGCGGTCGCCGCCGAGGGCTTCGCCGATCTGCCGGACACGCTGCGTGCGGCGCTGGCGCGCGAGGTCGCCCCGCTGACCGAGCCGGAACTCGCCGTGCTGCGGGCCGCCGCCGTGCTGGGAGACCCCTTCGACCCGCTGCTGCTCGGCCCGATCGCCGATCTCGAGTCCGGCCCGACGCTCGACGCGCTCGACAGGCTCGCCGCACGGGACCTGGTCCGGTCCGGGAGCCGGGACGGCACACGGTCGCGGCTGCAGTTCCGGCATCCGTTGCTGCGCGAGGTCGTCTCCCACGCCGCGCCGCCCGGCTGGTGGATCGCCGCCAACGCGCGCGCGGACGCGGCGTTGCGGCGCGACGGCGCCGGTCCGGTGGAACGGGCGCCGTTCATCGCGCGCGCGGCGCGGGCGGGCGACCGGGAGGCCGTCGCGGTGCTGTTCGAAGCCGCCGACAGCACCCTGCGTTCGGCGCCGGCCACCGCCGCCGCCTGGCTTCGCACGGCACTGCGACTGTCCGCCGCGGACACCTCGGAGGACGGCCGGCGGCGGCGATTCGAGGCACTGGTCACGCTGGCCCACGCGTCCGGGATGACCGGCGATCTGGCCGGCTGCCGCGACGCGCTCGCGCAGGTGCTGGACCTGGTCCCGCCGGATCGTCCGGACCGGCGGGTGACGGTCGTCGCCCTGAGGTCGATGATCGAGCGGATCCTCGGCAGCGGCCGGGCCGCACAGCGCCTGCTCGACGACGAGCTCGCCCGCTGGCCGCGGACCGACCCGGCCGCGAACCCGATCCGGCTGCAGCTGGCGACACTCGGCATGGCCCGCGGCGACTACGCGGGCGCCACGCACCATCTCAATGCCCTGCTCATGTGCTCGCCGGAGTCGCTGAACCCGCGCACGCGCACCGGCGTGGCCGCCTGCCGCGCGCTCGGCGCCGCGTACAGCGGCCGGACGGACGCGCTCCAGGTCTACGCCGCCGAAGCCGCGTCCTCGCTCGACGCCCTCGACGACTCCGCGGTCGCGACCCTGCTCGACGAGGTCGGCCAGCTCGGCTGGGCCGAGGCGCTCGCCGAGCGGAACGAGGACGCGATCCGGCACACGGCCAGGGCGGTCGCCATCGCGCAGGGGACAGGGCAGACCTACATGCTCCCCTATCTGCTGCTCGGTCAGGCCTACGCCCAGCAGTCCATAGGCGACCTGGCGGGCGGCGCGGCCTCGGCGGCGAGCGCGGAGGAGATCGCCCACCTGCTCGACAGGCCGGACCTGATCGCGGGCGCCATGACGTCGCGTGCCGCGGCCGCGGTGCTGCGCGAAGGGCCTGAGGCCGCCGCCCCCACCGTGGAACGCGCGCTGCGCACCTTCCGCCGCCGCGGGCGCCTGCGGGAGCTGTCCGTCGCCCTACTCGCGTCCGTCCGCCTCGACCAGGGACGCCCCGGGGAGTGCATCGAACTGGTGCGCGACATCACCGGTTCCAATCGCTCCGCGACCACGCACTCGCTCAGAGCCACGTGGTACGCGATGGCCGCGCGGGCGGAGATCGCGCGCGGGAACCAAGCCGCGGCCCGGGACTGGGCCACCCGGGCGAGCGAGGCGGCGCAGGCCACCGGTCTGCCGGGCCAGTCGGGCCACGCCGAACTCGCCCTGTCCTGCCTGCCGCACGACGACCCCGCCGAACGCATCGAGCTGCTCACCTCGGCCACCGAGCACTTCGCGACCGGAGGCCTGGTCCTGGCGGAAGCACGCGCCAGGTTGTTCCTGGGCCAAGCCCTCACGTCCGCCGGCCGACTCGACGAAGCCGACGCCGCCATCGGCCACGCCAAGCAGCTCGCCGACGCCCACGGCGCCGCGCACCTGAGCGCGCTCGCCGTCCAAGCCCAACGCCGTATCGGTGCCCACCGTCCCCGGTCGGGCGCCGATCCGCAGCGCGCCCTGTCCGAGCAGGAAGCGCGGATCTCCCAACTGGTAGCCCGCGGACTGTCCAACCGCGACATCGCCGCGAGTATGTTCATTTCGGTCAAGACCGTCGAAGCCCATCTGACCCGCGTTTTCCGCAAACTCGACGTCTCATCGCGCACCGCGCTGATCAGCGCGCTCACCCACCGCGCACTTTAGATCAAGGTGCTGTCTATTCCCGCTGGAGCCGGACGGAGAGATCGTTCGCGCACGTGTGCATCTACTCGTCCTCGAGTTTCCGGGCCATGAATCCGGCGAGCTTCGGGCGAGGTCCGACACAAACACTACGCACATGTCCATTCGCCGATGGCACGAGTGCGCAGAACAACATCTCGGGGCCGTCGTATGGCGGCCCCTGAAACCCCAGTGGGCCGCCTTCGTGCGCCAGCCGGTCGTGTCCCGCCATGTGGTGGTGCCGATCAAGGCGGAGTTCGCCGGTCACCTCAGCGACCGGGCCTTGATCATGAGCTCGCCTATGATCGGCTACGCCGCTCGGCGAGACGCGATCGCTCACTGATCGTTCCCTCTTGTCTGTCGGCTGGGTTGTCTGCTTGCCGTTATCAATATCGCCGCTGCGCGCCTGTCGCATTCAATCGTCGTCTCGGTTCGCGCTGTCGGTGTCGTTTGTGTCGGCGCCCCGCTTCTGGTTTGTGTTCGGTCCTGAAGGTCAACGTCAACTCCTGCCTCCGGCGGGCACCTCCCTCGGAGAGCCGTCCTGGTCTGTCGGGCTGGGGTTTCGGGTGGTGGGGTAGGGGTAGTGTTCTCTCCTCGGTCGGGCACCTAAAGGCGATCAGGAACCTGCCGGTGGGCGCAACCGGCGACGGCGTGCGCTGTTGCCGGGGTTGGCGGCTCGCCGGTTGCGCCCACCGGCAGAACCCTGATAGGGCTACGCCTGCCCGACCGAGGAGAGAACACCACCCCCGGCCCGGTCTATGTGCGCTGCGCTCGGCTGCCAAATCCCGCATCGCCTGCGGTTCTACGCGGCGTGCTGGTGGCGTAGGACGTGGTGTTCGGAGCAGAGCAGGACGAGGTTGCGCATCACCGTGGTCCCGCCGTCGCGGTAGGCGGTCTCGTGGTGAGCGTGCAGCGACCACGCTGCCGGGCGTGAGCATCCCGGCTCGCTGCATTCCCGGTCTCTGAACGCTAGTGCGGTGCGCTGATCCGCCGACGCGAGCCGGGCTTCCGGATCGGTATCCAGTCCGCGCCCGTCGAGCGCGATCGGTTCCCCGCTGGCCGGATCCACGGTCAGCACGCTCGCTGCGGAATCCCGCATCGACGGCAGCCCATCGGCCGGAACCAGTTGCCCGTACACGGTCGTCGCGCATCCGGCCGGGATCTCCGACAGCCTAGGAGCGGTCGCGTCAGTTGCGGAATTTCGCGGTGAGTCCGGCGCGCGGGTGATGAACAGGGTTTTCGGCCCGAACGGTTGGGTCCGCCGTTCCTGCGAGGCGGTCAGATACACCTCGGCGAGCCGGGTGAGCGCCTGCGCGCCCATCTGCTCGACGCTCACCACGTCCTCGGGTAGCCGTTCGGCCTTGTCGTACTGTCGCGCGTGCAGTCCCCCGGCGACCATCTGGTCGATTGCCGAGCGCACCACCGTGCCCCGGGTCGCGTCGAGCAGTGCGTCGATGCGCACCATCCCGTCCGAGGTTTCACCCACCCGCAGGAACGAGCGCGCACGCTGCCGGGCGGCGAGATCCTTCACCGTCCCGGGAGCGAGGGTCTCTTCCAACACCCGCACCCGCTCCTTCGCCTTGCTCACCCCGTCGCGTTCGATCACGGCGAGGGTCTCGGTCACCGCGCCCGCCGCGTCCACCCCGGATCCGTGCGCGGCCTTGACGGCACGCTCCACCACCCGGGTCTGATCCTGGTTCAGTTCTCCGGCGGTCAGTTTCCCGGCGAGTTCCGGCATGCCCCCGATCCGCCTCGCCTCCTCCGCTAGACCCCGTGCCCGGCTGCTGCCGTACCCGAGTTCCGCCGAGAGCCACGCGCCGATCCCGGCCCGCGCCGCCCTACGCCGGTCCGCCTCGGCGAGCAGTCGCAGTTTGACCCCGTGCGCGATCCGCTCGGCCACCTCCACCTGACGTACCGCCGCCAACCAATCGGCGTCCTGTCCGGAGGCGTCGTCCAGCAGGCTGAGCGCCTCACGTGCCGCTGCCGCCAGGCTTTCCAGGCCTTCCCGCATCCCCTGATCCATCCCCAACCCCGCCCATCACTATCCGTGCCTGATCTACTACTTCAAGTATAGCAACCGGGTCCGACAAAAGCAGCATATTTCCATCAAAAACAGCACGAAAATATGGGAACCTTCGGTGCTCGTGAACCGTTGACCAGGTAAGGGGAACACGGACACCCGGCCGCCGATGTGAAATCCCGCATTCGGGCCGCAGGGCGATGCGGGATTTGGCAGCCGAGCGCAGCGCTCACAGGCGTGGCCGGGGGGTGGTGTTCTCTCCTCGGTCGGGCAGGCGTAGCCCTATCAGGGTTCTGCCGGGGGCGCAGC
>Ga0302314_10004787_pt1 | contig 24839 bp, 20 predicted proteins | sample III_Palsa_N2_3_FD_200533 | JGI IMG/M metagenome (GOLD analysis project Ga0302314, IMG submission 200533) | Peat permafrost microbial communities from Stordalen Mire near Abisko, Sweden - III_Palsa_N2_3 | ecosystem: Environmental > Terrestrial > Soil > Palsa > Peat permafrost | place: Sweden... | reverse complement strand
GTTGCGCCCACCTCGCCGATCGCGTCGCCCTTCACCGCCAGGACGTTGCCGAAGGTGTCGTAGGCGGTCTTGGAGAAGTAGGCGTCAGTGTAGCCCACCGTCCATTCCAGCTCGAAGGCGTGGGTGAGGTTCCATTGGCCTTCGAAATCGAAGCCCTTGCTGACCGCGTCGCCAACATTGGTCGTGTACTGAATGCCACACAGCGGCACGTAGACCGCCTGCTGAATATTGCTCCAGGTGATGTAGTAAACGCTGAGGCTGGCCTGCACCGAGCGGTCGAAGAAGCGGCCCTTGGCGCCAGCCTCGTAGCTCCACACCGAGTCCGAATTGTACTCGGTCGGGAAGACCCCGCCGCAAGCGACCGCCGGCAGGGGCGGCGTCGCCCCGCCGATGCGGTAGCCCTTTGAGACCGTGCCGTAGAGGATGTCGTCGGGCGTGACCTGCCAGGTCAGGCCGAACTTGGGCGTGAACGGCCTTTCGCTCTTGCCGCCGCGGGCCGTGGCCGGCACGCCGCCGTTGTCGAGCAGATCCTGCGCGCCGTCATTCGAGTTGAAATAGTTGAAGTCCGCCCAGGCGTAACGCAGCCCCAACTCGAACTTCACGGTCGGCAGGATGGCGTAGGTGGCGTCGCCGAACAGGGCGATCTGCCGGTCGTGGGCGGCGGTGTTGTTGATGTAGTCGTCGCCGTTGGGCAGCAAGTTCTCGCCCCACGCCTGGAGCATGGTCTCGTTCCAGAGATACTCCGTAAGGGCCGGCAGCTCGGGGTCGTTGATCTCCTCCGTCGAGCGCTGGTAGTCGAAGGCCATGAATGTTCCGGCCACCCATTGCAGCCGCGATTGCGAATTCGACGACTGCACGCGGAACTCCTGCGTCCAGTTGTACTGGCTGTTGGTGATCGTGTTGCGCGAATAGTAGTTCGCGAGCGGCCCCAAAGTCGCGACGTTCGGCCCGGTGGCCGTCAGCAGCGGATAGAACGCGCCGCAGTTGTTCGTGCAGGGGACGCCCTGCGGGTCCGACGGATAGCCGTAGACGCTCTGGAGGTTGGGGGCGCCAGTCAGGAAGTGCTGGAAGTAGCTGAGGTTGTATAGTGTGCCGCTATAGCCGCCGACCAGCTCCTTGCGGGCGTAGTAGGAGGTGTCGGAGATCAGGGTGACGCCCGGACCATCCCATTCGATCTTGAGCGCCGGCATCAGGAACTTGTCCTTGTCGGGCATGGGGTCGGGCGTGCCGTTCAGGAACGAGCCGGCGCCCGGGTTGGAGATCCCCACCCAGTAGTTGTCGTAGTTGTTCTGGCGACGGTTCTGGAAGTCGATCGAAGGGGTAATCTTCAGGCTGTCGATCGGCGACCAGGCGAGCGCGGCGCGCACAGCCAGGGTATCGACATAGTTGGCGTTGGGTTCGGTCACGCCGAGGGATTGATAGTCCACCCGGTCGATGTAGCCGCCGTCGTGCCGATCATAGACGCTGATGCGAAAGCCCAGCTTGTTCTCGACGATCGGCCCACCGCCCGCGGCGCCGAGCTCGTAACTGGGTCCGCCGCCCTCGGTGTAGTCGCCCTCGGCGCGCATCGTGGCCGAATAGGTGGTGAGGCTGGGCTGGTTGGTGATGTAACGAACGGTGCCCCCCTCGGAGCCGGCCCCGAACAGGGTGCCTTGCGGTCCGCGCAGCACCTCCACCCGATCGAGGTCGAACACCACCGGCTCGGTGTTGTTGGCGTTGAGGCCGAGGTTGCGCACCTGCACCGGCGTGTCGTCGATATAGATGCCGGTGGTGCTGGAGCCGGCCGTCGACTCGATGCCGCGGATCGAGATGTCGTGACTGTCCTCGTCGAAGGTGACGCCCGGCGTGAACTTCGAGACGTCGGCGAAGGTCTTGATGCCCTGGATATCCATCTTGGCGGCCGTGAACGCGCTGACGCTCTCGGGCACCTTGGAGAGCGCCTGCTCGCGCCGGGTGGCCGTGACAACGATCTCGGACACGTCCGTCGTCTTGGAGGATGCGGCGACCGTGGTGGCGCTCTGAGCGTGAGCCTGCGCCGCGAGCAGCAGCGGCGCCGCCCCCGCGGCGGCCAGCAACACCCGAACACGCCCGGATCGTTTCGCGGTCATGGCCATCCCCTCGGCGTTATTTGAGGCGACTGTCCTATCGGGCCGCCGGGCCGTCAAGGCTCTGTGATCACAATTGGGCGGCCCTAGGCTGGCGCCGAAAGCCTGATCAGGCTATGGTCAGGATTAAAGCAGACCGACAAAAGGATCGCTGGCGCCGCCCATTTCGGCGCGCCGTGCATGCAAACCGCTCGCGCGTCGCCGCCCAACCGTCACCTTGTCCTTCCTGGCGAAGGACGAGCTGCGGCCGTGCATTCCTGAACTCCACCTACCCGGACCATTCCCGCTATCCCCATGCCCAAGAAAAAGAAGCTTTCCGATCCCGCTCCCGCGCCGGTGACTACGCTCGCCGAGGCCCGCGCCTGGGCCGCCGCGCGCGGCGTCACCGAAATCGAGTGCCTGGTGCCCGACCTGGCCGGCGTGGCGCGCGGCAAGATCATGCCGGCCGCGAAGTTCTTCGAAGACACCGGCATGGCGCTGCCCTCGTCGATCTTCATGCAGACCATCTCCGGCGAATACCCGGAGGAGAACGAGGACTTCCGTTACGACCCGTCCGACGGCGACATCGAACTGCGGCCGGATTTCTCGACCCTGACCGCCGTTCCCTGGGCGCCTGAGCCGACGGCCCAGGTGATCCACGACGCGCATTATCACGATGGCCGCGCGGTAGAGATCGCCCCGCGCCAGGTTCTGCAAAAGGTCGTCGCCCTCTACCGGGAGCAGGACTGGACGCCCGTCGTGGCCCCGGAACTCGAGTTCTATCTCGTCAAGCGCAATATCGACCCCGACTATCCGCTGGAGCCGCCGATCGGCCGGTCCGGCCGATCCGAGGCCGGCCGCCGCTCCTATTCCATCAGCGCGGTCAATGAGTTCGACGCCATCTTCGAGGATATCTACGCCTTCGCCGAGGCCCAGGCCCTGGAGGTGGACACGCTGATCCACGAGGAAGGCGCGGCCCAGATGGAGATCAACCTGCGGCACGGCGACCCGGTCGCCCTCGCCGACCAGGTGTTCCTCCTGAAGCGGACGATCCGCGAGGCCGCGCTGGCGCACGACATCTACGCCACCTTCATGGCTAAGCCGATCGCCCACGAGCCGGGCAGCGCCATGCACATCCATCAGTCGGTGGACACGGTGTCGACGGGTAAGAACATCTTCACCGACAGCGAGGGCAGGCCTTCGCCGGCGTTCTTCCAGTTCATCGCCGGCCAGCAGAAATTCCTGCCCGCCGCGACCTGCATGATCGCCCCCTACGTCAATTCGTACCGGCGGCTGGTCAGGGGCTTGTCGGCGCCGGTGAACGTGGCCTGGGGTTACGACAACCGCACCACCGGCCTGCGCATCCCTCCGTCCGGGCCCGCCAACCGCCGGGTTGAGAACCGCGTTCCTTCGTCCGACGCCAACCCCTATCTGGCGATGGCCGCGTCGCTGGCGTGCGGCTGGATCGGCCTCACCCGGCGTCTCACCCCGTCGGAACCGACCGTGGGCAACGCGCGAGGCGACGAATACGAACTGCCCGTCGGCCTCCTGGAAGGCGTCAGCCTGTTCGAGGATTGCGAGGAGCTGACCGAGGTGTTCGGTCGCACCTTCGTCACCACCTTCGCGGCGGTTAAGCGCGCCGAGTTCGCTACCTTCATGCGGGTGATCAGCCCCTGGGAGCGCGAGTTCCTGCTGCTGAACGTCTAAAGCGCCAGCAAATCGTCCACGGCCCGCCGGGCCTGATCGATGGCGCTTGAAGTGTAGGCCGCCGCGCCGGCGTCGGAATTGGCGATGGCGATAGCGCCGAAGCGCTGGCGACCGATCACATTGGGCAACTGCGCCTCCGGCAGAGGTTCGTCCCACAGCGCGTTCCACTCCGGCGCATAGCCGTGGGGCCAGCGGTTGACGGTAATGGCCGTGATGTCGGTGGCCGGATCGAAGCCGCCGGGACCCAGCGCCCGGCCGAGCTGGTCGCGGATGTTGCGCTCGAAGGTCTCGAACGGCGTGACAAGCAGCTCGGCGCGGCCGGCCCGGTTCTGATCGAACTCCGGCAGGCCGGCGCGGCAGGGCGTGCGCACCATGTGGATGAGGATTGGCCGCTCAGGCGAGCGCTCAGCGGCGTAGCCGCCGATGTCCACCGGCCAGTTCAGGTTGAACTCGGTGTGGTAGCTCCCCGGCGCGTAGACGCTGGCGAGGCCGAGTTTGTGGAATGCGGTCCAATTGCGAATCGCCACCGAGGTGTAGACCAGCGGCGTCTTGACCAGCCTGTGCAGCGCCGCCTTTTGCGCCTCGCCCATCTCGGGGCAGAGATAGGGGATCATCATGTTCCAGGAAGCGAGCACGCACTGTTTGGCCCGGACCTGCCAGACGCCGTCGCCGCGGGCGTAGGCGACCTCGACGCCCTTGGAGTCCGCCGGGCCGCCGATATTTCGCGCCCGCACGCAGATGCTGGAGAGGCGGATGCGCACCTGATTGTCCGGCCGGTCGAGGCCGGCGTAGTCCGCCCTGGCCGTCACCACGTCGCGGCAGTCGACGCCCGGCAGCACGCCCGGAACCAGGCTTCTCACCAGCAGCCGGGCGATTGAGGCGTTCCCATCGGGAAAGTGGAAGGTGTAGGAGCCGCCGGTGACGTAGCCGGCCGGCGTGTAGCTCATGCGCGGCGCGGCTCCCAGCTTCAGCTTCAGGCCCTGGAAGCCCGACATGTGAAAGCCCCAGCAGTCGAGGGCCGAGACCGCGTCGATGCCGCAGCCCCACTCCCCGTCCGTGGTGCTCTGGTAAAAGGCGACCGTCGCCGGATCGACCTTGGCGACGTTCGAGAGATAGGCCGCGTAGCTTATCCGCGAGAGCCGGTCCTTCTTCTCGGCGTCAGACAGGCCGGGCATGTAGTCGACGTCCCCAGTCTCCACGCGCAGGATGTCGGCGCGGACTGTCGGCGACAGCGGCGTCTTGGCGAGGAAATCCGGCCACGAGCCGCCGGTCCCGAAGTAGCGATTAGGCATGCCGGCCACGGTGGCGTCCTGGCCGAAGGTATCCTTGTCGAAGAACACGCCGTGCCTAAGGCCGAGCTTGCCGTAGATCTCGTCGCGGTCGCAGGCTTTTTCCAGCGCCGGCGGGTCGATGCCGAGGCTCTTGAGCAACCCGTCTGCGGCGGGGCTGTAGGGGAACGGGCTGTCGATCTCCAGCGTGCCGCCGTTCAAGAGGTGCAGCTTGCCGTCCAAGTGGAATTCGTTGCGCTTGGCGTGGCCGCCGAAATCGTCGTGGTTGTCGAGGATGAGAATGCGGGCGCCAGGCCGCGCGGCGCGATAGAAATAGGCCGCCGCCAGCCCGCTGATACCGCCGCCGACGATGACCAGGTCATAGGTCTCGCCAGTATCCTTCGGCGCATTCTCGCCGTTCCAGAAATCACCGTCGCGCAGCTTGTGGGCGTTCTCGAAGCTGCCGGGGTGAGAGCCACGCATGCCGGTGAGAACCGGCGGATAGTAGCCCGGCCGGTCTTGCGGCCAGGGCGCCGCGCCGGCCTGGGCCAGCGCCCCCGCCGCGGCCCCGGTCCCGAGCGCACCCACGGTGACCGCGACGCCGTTCAGGAAGTCGCGGCGATCGATCGGCCGATCCATACCGAGGGCCTTGTCGCGGTCAGTCATCTCTCAACTCCTTGTATTCAAAGCCGATCACGAAGGGCGTACCAGAGCATCCCGGCGACGTGCATAGGCGAGCGCAGGGCCGCGCCGCCCGGGAAAGCCGGCGGTGCTAGGATGGACATCAAGGCGAAGCGTTCGCCTTCGCCGGCGATCTCTTCGACGAGCAATTTGCCGGCCAGCGTCGAGAGGACCGCGCCCATGCCGGAATAGCCGTGGGCGATCAGGACGTTCCCCTCGCGCGCCAGGTGAGGGAGCCGTGTCAGGGTGATGGAGACGAGGCCGCCCCAGGCGTGATCGATGCGCACGCCTTTCAGGCGAGGAAACACCTTCTCCATATGCGGGCGGACAAAGGCGGTGAGGTCGGTCGGGGGCCGCCGGCTATAGCGCTCGCCACCGCCGAACAGCAGCCGGCCGTCCGACGTGAGACGATAGTAATTGACCACGAAGCGGCTGTCGGAAACGGCCGCGTCAGAGGGGATCAGCTCGCGGGCGAAGTCGAGCGGTTCGGTGACGGCGATGTAGCTGGCCACGGGCATGATCCGTGCTTCCAGGCGCGGCGCGAGACCCGCCATCAGGGCGTCGCCGGCCAGGATTGCCCAGCGCGCCTTCACCCACCCCCCGGCGGTCGCGACCTTAACCCCCGCTCTGTCGGCCTCCATGCCGGTTACGACGGATTGCTCAAACACCGTCGCGCCGGCCGCCTCGGCCGCGCGGGCGAGGCCCAGGGCGTAGTTCAGCGGGTGGAAATGACCGCCGGCGGCGTCGACGAGACCGCCGTGGCTGGCGGTGTCGACAAGGCTCCGCGCCTCGGCGACCGACGCCAAGCGCGCGTGCGGATAGCCCCAGCGCCGCAACGCCGCCGCCTCTTCCGCCATTTGACCGAAGTCGGCCGCCTTGGCCGCCAGGGTGACATGGCCGGATAGTCTGAGATCACAGTTGATGGCGTGACGGTCGATCAGACCTACGACCAGATCGCGGCCATCGACGGCGAGATCGAAGATCGCCCGCGCGCGCGCGTGGCCCATCAGCCGGGTGAGTTCCACAGCGCCCTGACGCAGCCCTGGGATGATCTGGCCGCCATTGCGCCCGGACGCGCCCCAGCCAACCTTGCCGCCTTCGAGGACGACAGCTTTCAGCCCCCGCTCGGCCGCGTGCAGCGCCGCCGACAGCCCCGTGCAGCCGCCCCCGACGATGACGACGTCTGCGTCCATGTCGCCAGTCAGCGCCGGCGACGCCTCGGCCCCGTTCGCCGTGGCGAGATAGTAGCTGTCCGCAAAACCCAGGCCGCCGTTGAAGATCACGTCACACCTTCAGCAGCAGGTGATCGCGCTCCCACGAGCTGATGACGCCCTGGAAGGCTTCCAGCTCGGCCTCTTTGATGGCGGCGAAGGCGGTGTAGAACGGCTCTCCGAGGAGACCCCGCACTGGCTCGCAGGCCCGAAAGCGCTCCAGCGCCTCATCGAGCGTGCGCGGCAGGGTGCGGGCGTGCTCATAGGCATTGCCGCGCACCTGGGCCATGGGCTCGACCTCGCCGGTAACGCCCAGCCAGCCCGAGACCAGGGCGGCGGCCATGGCCAGATAGGGATTGGCGTCGGCTCCTGGTAGTCGGTTCTCGATCCGCCGGTTGGCGGCGTCGGCGATCGGCACCCGAAGGCCGCACGAGCGGTTGTCGGCGCCCCACTGGACATTGATCGGCGCGCTGTGGCTGGGCCGCATACGGCGGAAGGAATTGACGTTGGGCGCAAAGAGCGGCGCGATCTCCGGAAGGTAGGTCTGCAGGCCGCCGACGAAGTGGCGGAACATGACGCTGTCGGTCCCATCCGCCGCCGCGAACAGATTGCCGCCATCGCCCTCGGCCACCACCGATATATGCAGATGCATGGCGCTGCCCGGCTGGGTCTCCATCGGCTTGGCCATGAAGGTGGCGTACATGCCGTGGCTCAGCGCCACCTGGCGCACGATGCGCTTGAACATCATCACCTGATCGCTGAGCGCCACCGGCTCGCCGTGCAGGAAATTGATCTCAAGTTGGGCCGTGCCGCTCTCGTGGATCATGGTGTCAACCGCCAGACCGGCGATATCCGAGTGCTCGTAAATGGCGTCGATGAGGTCTTCGTATTCGTTGATCGATTCCAGCCCATAGGGCTGCGGCGAGGTCTCCGCACGGCCCGATCGCCCGACCGCCGGCGTCAGGGGAATGTCGGGATCCGGATTGACCGCGGTGAGATAGAATTCCAGCTCAGGCGCGATCACCGGCTTCCAGCCGCGATCGCGGTAGAGGTCCGTCACCGCCCGCAGGACGTGGCGCGGCGACGACGCCCAAGGTGTGCCATCCCGGTGCAGGGCGTCTGCGAAGACATAGGCGGTGGGCGTCTTGAGGCCCGGCGCGATGCGCAAGGTGGCGCTGTCCGGAACCAGCACCATGTCCGGATCCGAATAGGTCTCTGGATCATCCTCGGCGCCGGCGTACTCCCCGGTGACGGTCACGGCGAACACCGATGACGGCAGGCGCAGCGAGCGGTCGCGCTCGGCCTCGATGAGCTTGGCGGCCGGCAGCACCTTGCCGCGCAGCACCCCGTTCATGTCCGGGATCAGGCACTCGACCTCGGTGACGCCGCGCTCGGTGATCCAGCGTTCGAGCTCGCTCAACGGTCCCTCCTGGGATCACAGACGTGGGTCCGCTAGATCAGGCAAGAGCGCCCCGCTCGTCAATGCTTGGCGTGGGCTCTGCCGGCCGCTAGGGTCCGATCTGCGATAGCACCATGACCGAAACCATCGCCCGCAATCTCGAAGCCACCGCGCCCTTGCTGCACGCCAGCGTTTATGAGGAGCTGCGCGCGCGTTTCATCACCGGCAAGATCGCGCCCGGCGCCGCGCTTTCGACGCGCGGCCTGGCCACGGAGTTGGGCGTGAGCCAGATGCCTGTGCGCGACGCCCTGTCGCGCCTGGCGGCGGAGGGAGCGGTGAGTATCCGCTCCAAGCGTCGGGTCGAGGCGCCGCCGATGAGCGAGGCCCGTTTCGCCGACCTCCTGACCTGCCGCCTGCTGCTCGAACCCGAGGCGGCGGCGCTCGCCCTGCCCCACATCGACCCAACGCTCTTGAGACGCCTCACCGAGATCGACCAGGCCATGGACCGGGCCATGGAGGGCGGCGACGTGATCGGCTATATGGAGTGTAATTTCGCCTTTCATTTCAATATCTACCGCGCCAACGGCCGCACGACCCTCAATCGCCTGATCGAGACCCTGTGGCTGCAGTTCGGACCCTATATGCGCGTGGTCTACGGCCGCTACGGCACCGCCAGCCTCGTCGACCAGCACCATGTCGCCCTGGCGGCGATCGAGGCTGGCGACGCCGACGCCCTGCGCGCCGCCATCGCCTCGGACATCTCTGATGGCATGGGCCTGATCGGCGCCAGTCGCTGGAACGACCCCTGATCGTCCGGCGGTCCGTCTGCACGTGATGTTCGGAGAGGAAGAGGATCCCGGCCAATGACCGACGCCGAACTTCTCGCCCGGCGCGATCGGGCGCTGGGGGCGGGCGCACAGCTTTTCTATGAGACGCCAATGCACCTGGTGCGCGGCGAAGGCGTGCGGGTGTTCGACAACCACGGTCGCGCCTACCTGGACATGTACAACAACGTCCCCTGCGTCGGGCACGGCCATCCGCGCGTCGCCGAGGCCATGGCGCGCCAGCAGGCGACGCTCAACACCCACAACCGCTATCTCCACGGGGGGATCGTCGCCTTCGCCGAACGACTCACGGCCCTGCACACCGCGCCAGCCATCGAGAGCGTAGTGTTCACCTGCAGCGGCACCGAAGCGGTGGAAGTCGCCCTGCGCATGGCGCGCTTCGCCACCGGTCGGCGAGGGATCATCGCCACCAACGCCACTTATCACGGCAACAGCGAGTTAGTGGGCGGACTGACCCGCTCGGGCGAGGGCCAACCGGTCGATCCCGACCTGCGCACGATCCCCTTCCCCGAGACCTATCGCCCGCTGGCGGCCGGCGCGAGCGAGGCCGAACTCGCGGACGCCCATATCGCCCGGCTTCAAGACGCCATCGAGAGCCTGGAGGCGAGCGGCGTCGGGCTGGCGGCGCTGATCGTGTGTTCCATCTTCGCCAATGAAGGCCTGCCCAATGTCCCGGCGGGATTCATGGCGCGGGCGGCCAAGGTCGTGCGCGCCGCCGGCGGTCTGGTCATCGCCGACGAGGTCCAGGCGGGCTACGGCCGCACAGGTCGCTGGTGGGGCTATGACATCGCCGGCTTCACGCCCGACATCGTCGTCACCGGCAAACCCATGGGCGCCGGCCTGCCATTGGCAGCCGCGGCGGCGAGCCGGAAAGTGGTCGAGGGCTTCCGTGCCCGCACGCGCTATTTCAACACCTTCGCGTCCAGCCCGCTGCAGGCCGCGGTGGGGATGACGGTGCTGGACGTGATTGAGGAAGAGGGTCTGGTGGAGAACGCCGGGGCGGTAGGGACCGCGCTCAAGACGGCGCTTACCGCGCGCGTGGACGCGGCGCCCTTCATCGGCGAGGTGCGCGGCGCGGGCCTCTTCATCGGCATCGAGATGGTGGTGGATCGGCCGAACAAGACTCCTGACCGCGCCCGGGCGGTGGCCGTGGTCAACCGGCTGAAGGACAAGGGATTTCTCACCAGCAACGCCGGCCTCCACGGCAATGTGGTCAAGATCCGGCCGCCGCTGGTGTTCAGCCACGCCGACGCCGCCGCGTTTCTCGCTGGCTGGGACGAGACGATCGCCGAACTCCATGGATGACGCCTCGGACGAGGCGCTGGGCGCGGCGGCGCGCGAGGCTCTGGCGGCGTTCGGGGTTCGCGCGGATCGCCTCACGCTCGCGTCGCGTTCGGAAAACATCACCTTCCGCGCCGAGGTTGCGGACGGCGACGCGTTCAGCCTGCGCCTGCATCGGCCCGGGTATCACACCCTGGAAGAACTCAACTCCGAGCGGGTGTGGACGCGGGCGCTCGCAGACGCTGGCCACGCCGTGCCGGATGGCTTGGAGACGGCGGACGGACGACACTACGCCCCCGTCCAGATCGCGGGCGGCGAGACGCGCCTGGCCGGAATGACCCGCTGGATAGAGGGCGACGTGTTGGCCGACGTCTTAAAGCGCGAGCACGCCGCCGCGCCATTGGCTGACTATTTCGCCAAGCTGGGCGATATAGCCGCCGGGCTGCACGCCCATTCCGAGACCTGGCGCCCGCCCGCCGGCTTCACGCGCCACGCCGTGGACGCCGACGGTCTGATGAGCGAGGCGCCGCATTGGGGCGCGTTCTGGGACCATGCCGCCGTCACGCCCGCCGAACGCGCCTTGCTGACCGCGACCCGCGGCCGACTGCACGCCGCGCTCAATCGCCTGCCGCGCGATCCTCTCCGCTTCGGCATGATCCACGCCGACCTGCACCACGGCAATCTGCTGGTGAACGGCGAGCGTCTGACGGTGATCGACTTTGATGACGCCGCCTTCGGCTGGTATCTGTACGACCTCGCCGTTTCCCTTGGCGCCTATGAGGCGCGGGCGGATTTCGCGGACCTGCAGGCGGCGTTGCTGCGCGGCTATCGCACCCGACGCGCGCTAAGCGCCGAGGCCGAGGCGTTGCTGCCCATGTTCCTGCTCGTGCGGCGCCTGGCCGTGATCGGCTGGCTACATCAGCGCCCGGAGATCGACCCCGGCCCGCGCCTGGCCGAACTGAAGGCTCTGGCCCTGGCGGGGTGTCAGGCGTTTGGCGCCAGCCGGTGGAGCGAGGGGTAGAGAAAAGATCCACGGATGACGCAGAGTTTCGAAGATAGGGAAATTGTCTAACCCCTTCGGGCTGATCACCATCATCGACTGCAGCGCTCTGATCGGCCGCGGAGCGGCCCTACTTCCTTGATCCGCAATAATCTGCGTCATCTGTGGATGAGAGGGAGATCGACATGGACATCGCGGGCAAGATCGTTGTCGTCACCGGCGCCGCCAGCGGGATCGGACGGGCGCTGGCGATCCGCTTCGCCAGCGAAGGCGCCGAGAGCGTCGTCTGCGCCGACCGCGATGAACCGGGCGCGCGGGCGACCGCCGAGGCGTGCGGCGGCGTGGCGTTCACCACCGATGTGTCGCTCGAGGCGGACATCCAGCGCCTGATCGAGGGGGTGGAACGTGACGTGGGGCCCATCGACCTGTTCTGCTCCAACGCCGGCATCGGCGTTGGCGGCGGCGCCGAGGCGCCGGACGAGGCGTGGCAGCGGATCTGGGACATCAACGTCATGGCCCACGTGTGGGCCGCGCGCCATCTCGTGCCGTTGATGATCGCCCGCGGCGGCGGCTATCTGATGAACACCGCCTCGGCCGCCGGCCTGCTCTCGCAGATCGGCTCGGCGCCCTACGCCGTGACCAAGCACGCGGCGGTGGGGCTGGCCGAGTGGTTGGCCATCACCCATGGCGACGACGGCATCAAGGTCTCGGTCCTGTGCCCGCAGGCGGTGCGCACCGCCATGACCGCCGGCAATCCCGACGGCGTCGCCAGCGTCGACGGCATGATCGAGCCCGAGGACGTGGCCGAGGCGTGCGTGAAGGCCATCGTCGCCGAGGACTTCCTGATCCTCCCCCACCCCGAGGTGCTGGACTACATGCGGCGCAAGACCGGCGACTACAACCGCTGGATCGGCGGGATGCGGAAGCTGAACCGACGGTTCAGGGGGTAGCTTTGGGCGTGCGCTCGCCGATGTTGAAGCTGAGTCCGAAGGGATCGGTGAAATAGCAGCGAGGGATGGAAGGATCCTCCTGATCCAGCCGACAGCCGGCGGCGAGGAGACGCGCCTTGGTCGCCGCCAGATCATCCACCAGGAACTCCAGTACGGGTCCGAAGGCCGGAGCCTCCTCCACGAACAGTCGCAGGCCGCCCGTCTCCAGGCCGATCATATGCGGCTGGTCCATGAACACCGGGAGGCCGAGCACGCCCTCATAGAACGCCCGCGCGGCGGCGAGGTCTGGCGTCTGAATGATGATGTCGCGCGTGGATTGAATGGGCGGCATGCTGCTAGGCCAACACGCGTTCGAGGAACCGGCCGCCGAGGTCGAGACCGGCTTCGTCGATGCTATGGCCGAGGCCGGGCGAGACGTGGCTCTCCACGGAAAATCCCTGGCGCGTCAGGGCTTCCTTAGCCTGGAACAAGCCGGCAAGCGGGATCATCGGATCGGCGTCGCCGTGGATCAGCAGGATCGGCGGCCGCGTCGTCGCCGGATCGGCGAGCGTCGCTTCGTCCGCCAGCATCCCGGAATAGCCGACAATGCCGGCGAGCGGCCGGGGCCGCCGGGGTCCGACCTGAAGCGCCATCATCGTTCCCTGGCTGAACCCCACCAGGGCGAGCCTCGATTCATCGAGACCATGCCGCGCCAGTTCGGCGTCAATGAAGGCATCAAGAGACGGGGCGGCTCTGGCGGCGCCCGCCGCGCGCGCCCCGGGATCGAGGCTCGAGATCGCCCACCACTGATACCCCTCGAATGCGCCCGGGCACGGCTCGGGCGCATTGGGCGCTACGAACGCGGTCCGCGGCAGGGCGCTCCGCCAATAGGGCGCCAGCGAGATCAGATCGTCGCCGTTGGAGCCGTAGCCGTGCAGCAGAATGACCAGCGACGTCGCGGGCGCGCCTGAGGCCGGCGGGACGCGGGGTCCGTCGATCATAACGCCAGCCTCGGCGCGGCCTGATTGAGCGACTCTTCGATGATCCCGACCAGCCGGTCGATCTCGGCGTGGGAGATGATCAGCGGCGGGCTCATCACCAGGGTGTCGCGGATAGCGCGGATCATCAGGCCATTCTCGATACAGAGATCGCGCACCATCGGTCCGGCCTTGCCGGGCGCGCCGCCGAAGCGCCGGTTGGTCCCCTTCTCGGCGACGATCTCCACCGCGCCGATGAGCCCAAGCGAGCGGGTCTCGCCGACTAGCGGGTGCTCGGCCAGGCGCGCCAGAGCGGCGGCGAGATAGGGTCCGCTGTCGGTCGCCGTCCGTCCGACGAGGTCCTCGCGCTCTATGATCTCGATGTTCTTCAGCGCCACGGCCGCGCAGGTCGGATGGCCGCTGTAGGTGTAGCCGTGCACGAAGTCGCCGCCGGCGGCCCGCAAGGTTTCGACGATGTGGTCGGCCACGCCGACCGCCGAGATCGGCAGGTAGCCGGACGACAGGCCCTTGGCCATGGAGACCAGATCCGGCGTGACGCCGAAATGCTGGAAGCCGAACCACGCGCCAAGGCGCCCGAAGCCGCAGATTACTTCGTCGCAGGCCATCAGAATTCCGTACTTGCGGCAGATGGCCTCGACGCGCGGCCAGTAGTTGGGCGGCGGAATGATCACCCCGCCGGCGCCCTGCACCGGCTCACCGACGAAGGCGGCGACGTTCTCCGGCCCGATCTCGAGAATGCGCTCCTCGACGGCGTCGGCGGCGCGGTCGCCGAAGTCTTCGGCGTCCTCGCCGAAGGCGTCGCCGAACAGATAGGGCTGCATGACATGTTCGATGTCGGGCAGCCACGGGCCGCCCTGATCGTGCATGGCCTTCATGCCACCCAAGCTGGCGCCGGCGATGGTCGAGCCGTGATAGCCGTTGACGCGCGAGATGATGACGCTGCGGCGGGGCTGGCCGCGCACCTGCCAATAGTAGCGCGCCAGACGGATCAGAGTGTCGATCGCCTCGGAACCCGAGGAATTGAAGAACACATGGTTCAGCGGCGGCCTGAGCAGCTCGGCCACCTTTGCCGCCAGGGCGATCGTCGGCGGCGCGGCGGTCTTGAAGAAGGTGTTGTAGTAGGGGAGCTCAAGCATCTGCTCGCGCGCCGCCTCGGCCAGCTCGGCGCGGCCATAGCCGACCTGCACGCACCACAGTCCGGCCATGGCGTCCAGCAGCGCGTGGCCGTCGCCGTCGTGGATCGTGCAGCCCTCGGCGCGGGTGATGATCCGGCTGCCGCCCGCGGTGCGCAAGGCGCCCCAATCCGCCTGGGCCGGCAGGTGGTGCGCCACATCCAGGCGGCGCAGTTCGGCGACGTCGTAGTTCCTGAGGGTCACTTCCGGAGACTCCAAATGTTCACAGCGCCTCTCCCCGGAGCGCACGTCCGAGGAGGCGGAAGAAGGTCTGAGATTGGTTGTTGTCGCCGGTGCGCCACTCTGGATGCCATTGGACGGCGAGAACGGGGGCGGCGCCGACGCGGCCGGAGACAGCTTCGACGAGGCCGTCCGCCGCGACCGCCTCGGCCGTCAGGCCGTCGCCCAGGCGGCCGACGGCCTGAAAGTGAACCGAATTGACGTCGAGGCGGTTGCGCTCGAAGGCGCGGGCGAGAATTCCACCCGGAATAAGGTTCACCTCATGGCTGTGGGCGAACATGTCGTCGAGCGAGGCGCCGTCCGGCGCGTGATGCGCCAGAAGGCCGGGATTCGCCCCGGCGTCGCGCCGCAGGGTCCCGCCGAACGCGACGTTGATCTCTTCGAAACCGCGGCACACGCCGAACACCGGCCGGCCGAGATCGGCCATGGTTTCGATCAGCCCGAAGGTCATGGCGTCTCGCCCCGGATCGTAGGGACCGGCAACCTCCGACGCGCCGGGCTCGCCATAGCGCCAGGGTTCGACGTTGGACGGGCTGCCGGTCAAGAGAATGCCATCGAGCCTGGAGGCGACCTCGCGCGCGGTCATCAGCTCCGGCAGGGCCGGGATGAGCAGGGCCGCGACGTCGGCGAACCTTATCGCCGCCTCGAGGTAGCGATTTATCACCACCTGCGCCCGCTCGTCGCCGAAGGCGCGGTCGCAGCATGAGACGCCAAGCACGGGACGGCTCATGACAGCAGCACCGCCGGCGCGTCGGCGCGCCATGACAGCCAGACATCGACGCCGGCCTTGAAGTCCTCGACCCCACGGCGATCCTGGTTGACGCGCTCGACCTTGAACATCCGGCCTCCCTCGATCTCGATGTCGTACACGGACGATCCGCCGAGGTAGGCCATCTGGCGGATGACGCCCCGCACGCTGTTGCAGCCGGCCGGCGCGTCGTCCACCGCCCGCGGCGCCTCACGGCTGAGTTCGATCTTTTCCGGTCGCAGGGCGACCCAGACGGCGGCGTCGGCGGCGCCTGTGACGCCGTGATCGAGCCAGAACCTGGCCGCTATACCCTCGCATTCAATGATGGCGTGGCCGGGCTCGTCCACGGCCAGCCGGCCTTCGACAAGATTCACCTGGCCGATGAAGTCGGCGACAAAACGGGAGTTCGGGAACTCATAGAGGTCCGACGGTGTGGCGACCTGCTGGATGAGCCCGCGGTTCATCACCGCGCAGCGGCTGGCCATGGCCAGCGCCTCTTCCTGATCGTGAGTAACGAACAGGAAGGTGACGCCGATCTTTTCCTGCAGCTGCGCCAGTTCCGAGCGCATGGCTTCGCGCAGCTTGGCGTCGAGCGCCGAGAGCGGCTCATCGAGCAGGAGCACCCGCGGGCGTTTGACGAGGGCGCGGGCGAGCGCCACGCGTTGCCGCTGGCCGCCCGAGAGCTGGTCCGGCTTGCGCGCGCCCAGGCCGTCGAGCTTGACGAGGCTGAGCGCCTCCTCGACTCGCGCCGCGCGCTCGCGGGCGGGGACGCGTTCGACCTTGAGGCCGTAGGCGACGTTGTCGGCGACGCTCATGTGCGGGAAGACGGCGTAGGATTGGAAGACCATGTTGACCGGACGTCGGTTCGGCGGGGTCGTCGACACGTCCTCATCGTCGATCAGGATGCGCCCCTCGGTGGGCGTCTCGAAGCCGGCCACCATCCGCAGCAGCGTGGTCTTGCCGCAGCCGGAGGGGCCCAGCAGGGCGAAGAACTCCCCCTCCTCGACGGTCAGCGAGACATTGTCGACCGCGACCACCTTGCCGAAGCGCTTGGTGACGTTCTCGAAGCGAATGAGCGGTTTGCGCGCCATCACAGTCCCTCGCCCATCTCGGCCTTGACGACGTCCGTCCCCTGCAGGCGCAGCGCGATGGCGGTCAGCGCCACGGTGAGCACGATGAGGATCGTCGAGGCGGCGTTCACCTCCGGCGTCACCGAGAAGCGGACCATGGAATAGACCTTGATCGGGAAGGTGATGGTGTCCGGCCCCGAGGTGAAGAAGGTGATCACGAAGTCGTCGAGGCTGAGGGTGAACGCCAGCAGGGCGCCGGCGATAAGGCCGGGGCGCATGTGCGGGGCGATGACGTCCCAGAACACCCGCCATTCGCCGGCGCCGAGATCGCGCGCCGCCTCCTCCAGCTCGCGATTGAAAGAGGCCAGGCGACCGCGGATGACGATGGCCACGAAGCTGAACGAGAAGGAGATGTGCGAAATGATGATGGCCCCGAGGTTGAGCGGCCAGGGCATCTCGGTTGGCCAAGGCACGACCTCGGTGAAGAACACGAGCATGGCCACGCCCATGCAGATCTCCGGCACGACGATAGGAAGGCCGAGCGCGCCTTCCAGCGCCGCCTTGCCGGGAAAGCGGAAGCGCCACAGCAAGAGGGCGGTCATGGCCCCCAGGATCACGCTCACGACGGTCGAGACGGCGGCGATGGTGAGGGAATTGCCGAAGGCGGTGATGAGATCGGTGTCGGCGAAGGCCGCCTGATAGTACTTCAGGGTGAAGCCGCGCCAGACGATGTTGCGCTTCGAGTCGTTGAAGCTGAACGCCACCAGGGTGACGAGCGGGGCGTAGAGATAGAAGGCGGTGAAGGCCAGCCAGGCGCGGATCGGCCAGGCGCGCAGATAGTCCAGCGGTCCGGCCGAGGTTCTTTTGCCGCTCACGTCGCCCGCTCCCGCCGGCCGCGCGAGGCCAGGCCCTGAACGGCCATGGCCACGAAGGTCATGTACATCAGAAGGAACGACAGGGCCGCGCCGAACGGCCAGTCGTTGGCGTTCTTGAACTGGTTCTCGATCACATTGGCGATCATCTGGCTGGACGGACCGCCCAGAAGATCGGGGGTGAGATAGGCGCCGATGCTGGGAATGAAGGTCACCAGCACGCCCGAGACGATACCCGGAATGGCCAGCGGCACGACCACGCGGGCGAAGGTTGTGAGGTGGCCAGCGCCGAGATCGAGGCTCGCTTCCAGCAGCGAGCGGTCCAGACGGTCGAGGGCCGCGTAGAGGGGCAGCACCATGAACGGCAACTGGACGTAGACCAGGCCAAAGATCACCGCGAAGTTGTTGTGCAGCAGGGGCAGCGGGCGAAATTCGCCCAGCGGATGGCCGAGCGCGGCGGTGAGGTGGCCGGCGCCGTGCCAGAAGAAACCGAGGACCATGTTGATGTAGCCCTCGTCGCGCAGCAGCGCCATCAAGGCGTAGGTGCGGATGAGCAGATTGGTCCAGAACGGCAGCATGATCAGCAGCAGCAGCCACACCCGCGTCTTCTCGCGCGCGGAGGTGATGGCGATCGCCACTGGAAAGCCGGCGATGAGACACAGGACCGTGGTCAACCCGGCGAACCAGAGCGACTTCCAGATGATGCCGAGATAGAGCGGGCGCACGGCGTGGGCGTAGTTGGCGAAGGTGCCGGTGACGCCGATCTGGGTCAGCGACGTGTTCACCCCGAAGCTGTAGGCCCAGATGATCGCCAGCGGCACGAGGAAGAAGGCGACCAGCCAAACCGTCGGCGGCCCGAACACGACCGCGAACACGCCCTTGGCCCTGGACCATGATTCAGTCATGAGGGGACCGCCTCATGCCGCGAAGATCCGGGTGACGGTTTCGTCGTAGAGGTGGGCGCGCGCGAGACCCTCGAAGTCGGCGTATTCGCAGCGGGCCAGGGCGGCGGCCGGCGGGAAGATCGCCGGGTTGTCGCGATAGTCCGGCGGCATCAAGGCCAGCGCGGCGGCGTTGGGCGTGGGGTAGCGGGTCGCCTCCGCAATCCCCGCGCCGTTCTTGCCATCGAGGATGAAGTTGATGAACCGGTGAGCGTTGTCCGGCCTCGGCGCCCCCGCCGGGATGCACAGGCAATCGGAGTTGAGCACCGACCCCTCGCGCGGGACCACGAAGTCGAGGTCGGGATCCTCCTGCATCACCCGGGCGATGTCGCCGTTGTAGTCGATGACGATGTCGACATCGCCGGCCAGCAGCAGATCCTGGCCATCGTCGTGGTGGAAGACTTTGATGTTGGGCTTCTGGCGGATGTACATCTGGGCGACACGCTCGATTACCGGCGCGGGGATATTGCGCACCGAATAGCCGAGGTATTTTGCGCCCAGTTCGATCAGATCGTCGGCCTCGGAGACCACGGCGATGCGGCCCTTGTAGCGATCAGACGCCATCACCCACTTCCAGCTATCTGGCACCCCGTCGATCCTGGACTTGCGGTAGCCCAGGCCCTGGACCAGCCAGGTGTAGGGTGCCGACCAGCGCCGGCCCGGATCGAACGGCGGATCGAGGAAGCTGGGCAGGATGTTTTTCAGGTTCGGCAGCTTGGCGTGGTCGAGCGGCTCGAGAAGACCGGCGATCCGCAGACGCGTGACATATTCGTTGGAGGGCACGATCACGTCGAACCCCGGGTTCCCCGGGCGGAGCTTGGCGAACAGTTCGTCGTTGGTGGAGAAGAGGCTCATCTTGGCCCTGACGCCCGTCGCCTTGTGAAAGTCGGCCAGGGTGGTGTCGCCGATGTAGTTGTCCCAGTTGTAGAGGTTGAGGCGCGCCTCCTCGCCGTTGGCGCCCAACGGCGCCTTGGCCGCGCAGGCTTCGAGCGAGAGGCCCGCGGCCGCCGCGCCCAGGCCCGCCAGCAGCGAGCGGCGCGATGTGCGCCGCCGCTCAGGCATTCTTCAGATACCAGTCGTAATCGAGCGGCGAGACGATCTCATTGAAACGGTCCTGCTCGGCCCGTTTGACCGTGGCGAACATGTGGACGAACCGCTCGCCCAGATAGTCTTTGAGCACGGCCGAATCCGCGAACAGATCGACGGCGGCGTACCAATGGCCAGGAAGGCGCTCAGCCGATTGCGCCGCCGCCGCGTAGCCGTCGCCGTGAACCGGCGGGCCAGGATCGATCTGATTCTTCAGGCCGTGATGCACGCCCGCCAGCAGAGCGGCGAGGGCCAGATAGGGGTTGGCGTCGGCGCCGGCGACGCGGTGCTCGATATGGCGCGAGGCGGGCGGTCCGGCCGGCACGCGCAGGGAGACCGTGCGGTTGTTGACGCCCCAGGTCGGCGCGATGGGCGCATAGGAATTGGGCCGGAACCGCCGGTATGAGTTGGCGTTGGGCGCGAAGATAGCCAGGCTCTCGGCCAGCAAGGCCTTCATGCCGCCGACGGCGTGCTTGAGGACCGGCGCGCCCTCCGGCGCGTCGGCGGCGAAGATGTTGGCCCCCTTGGCGTCGAGGACACTGACGTGCAGGTGGAGACCGCTGCCCGAAAGCTCGGCGAAGGGCTTGGCCATGAAGGTGGCTTCCAGGCCATGGCGCGCGGCGACGCCCTTGGCCAGGCGCTTGTACATCACCGCCTCGTCGGCGGCGCGCAGGGCGTCTGGTCCATGGCGCAGGGTCAGTTCGATCTGGCCAGGCGCATACTCCGAGATCGCCGCCTCCAGCGGCACGCCCTGGGCGTCGGCCGTCGCCCACAACTCGCGCAGGAATGGCGCGAAGTCCTCAAGCTCGCGCAGGCCGTAGACGCCGTGCTGCGTGGGCGGCAGGCCGCCTTTCGGGGCGGCGAGGCGAGGCGCTTCGTTCGCGGCTCGCGCTGGATCGACCAGGTAGTATTCGATCTCGCAGGCGACCACGGGCGTCAGGCCATCGGCGGCGAAGCGACCAACGACACTTGCAAGGACATGGCGCGGGTCGAGATCATTGGGCGTCCCGTCCAACTCGTACATTGAGGCGATAACCTGCCCGGTGTCCGCGCCGAGCCAGGGCGCGGGCGTGAGCAAACCGGGGGCCGGCCAGGCGACGCGGTCGCCGTCGCCGTCCTCCCAGACCAGACCAGTGGCCTCCACATCGCGTCCGGTGACATCACAGACGAGCACCGAGCCCGGCAAGAAGCGACCCTGTTCATAGACCGCCATCAGCTCGTGCCGGCGCAGGCGCTTGCCGCGCGGCACGCCAGACAGCGCCGTGAACACGATTTCGAAGAATTCGATCTCAGGGCGCGCATCCAAGAACGCCCGGGCCTCCGCGGGGTCGGCGATCATGGCCGCGCGAGCGCTCTTGCCGTCGGCGTTCAAGGTCACGCGACCCTCCTCAATCTGTGATCACTCTTTTGGTTCACCCCACGGGCCTGTCAAGGCGGAGTCTGGGGCTATAAGGACGAAGACCCGTTCGTCTGGTTCTGGATCGGATCACGCGCAGACTATGACCGACTCATCGACACCCCCTGAGACAGGCGTCGAGGGCGTCCATCTGGCGCCCGACCTCAGCTACGGCGGCTATCTCGACCTGGAACGGTTGCTCTCGGCCCAGCATCCGCGCTCCGACCAGCACGACGAGATGCTGTTCATCATCATCCACCAGGCTTCGGAACTGTGGATGAAGCTGTCGATCCATGAACTCACCGCCGCACGCGACCGCATTGCCGCCGAGGATCTGCCGAGCGCGCTCAAGATGATCGCGCGGGTGGGCCGGATCCAGGCCCAGATGATCCAGTCGTGGGAGGTGCTGGCGACGCTCACACCCAGCGAATACCGGCTGATCCGGCCCTCGCTCGGTCAGAGCTCAGGCTTCCAATCGCACCAATACCGGCTGCTGGACTTCATCCTGGGCGCGCGGCGCTCGGGGGCGATGGCGGTGCACGAGGCGACGCCGGAGATCCACGCGCGCCTGGGCGCCATGCTGGCGTCGCCCAGCCTCTATGACGAGGCCGTGCGGCTGCTGGCTCGGCGAGGCTTCGCCATCGAGGCGGACGCCCTCGAGCGCGACTGGCGCGAAGCCTATGTCGAACGCCCCTCGGTGGAGGCGGCCTGGCTCGCGGTCTACCGCGACCCCGAACGCTACTGGGATCTCTATGAACTGGCGGAAAAGCTGGTCGATCTGGAATATCGCTTCCAGCAATGGCGCTTCGCGCACCTGAAGACCGTCGAGCGGATCATCGGCGGCAAAAAAGGCACCGGTGGCAGCCAGGGACTCGCCTACCTCGCCCGGGTCCTCGAAAGTCGTCTGTTCCCTGAACTACTCGCGGTGCGAACCGAGCTGTGACGCTGATCTCCCCCCGCGGCGCGAGGGGAGATAGGCGAATCGATTCGCTGTCAGGGCCTTACTTCAGGTGATTTGCGAGATGTTTGTTCATCTCAAACATGTTCACCTTGTCCTTACCCCCGAACACTGGCTTCAACTTGCCGTCGGCAATTATTTCACGCTTGTTGGCCGGGTTCTGGAGGTTGTTGGCCTTGATGTAGGCCCAAACCTTTGAAACGACTTCGCCACGCGAAAGTGACGCCGAGCCGACAACCGCCGACAACTCGGCCGAGGGTTTCAAAACCTGTTGAAGTCCATTGGGCTTTTTTTCAGCCATGTTGCTATTCTCGCTCCCAGAAAGGCCCGTCACGGCGATCGCGCGCGCCTTATCAGAGAGAGAATGGCCATTTCAGCGCCCTTGCCAAGCCCCATGCCGCGAAATTGTCATCGAGGCTGTGGACGGCTTTACTTTCTGACCACGATAGAAAGGCCGTCGCCGATACTGGCCAGGGTCGATTCCACACGTCCGTCGGCGTGAATCTTGGCCGCCAGGGCGCGTAGAGCGACGGTGTCAGCCGAGCTATCGGCAGGGTCGGCGACGGCGCCGCTCCACAACATGTTGTCGATCAGCATCAGGCCGCCCTGGCGCAAAAGCTCCACGCCGAGTTCGTAATAGGCGTCATAACCGGCCTTATCGGCGTCGATGAACATCAGGTCGAAGTGGCCGTGCAGACCCTCGTCCAGCAGCGCGCGCAAGGTGTCGGCGGCGGGACCGATCCGGGGGGCGACGATCCCCTCCACGCCGGCCGCCCGCCAATAGCCGCTGGCGCGGTCGACGAGACTTCCGGAGATATCGCAAGCGACCAGCTCCGCGTCGGCCCCGTGCATCGCTTTCATGGCCAGGGCGAGGGCGGTCGAGGAATATCCGGTGAACACCCCAACCTCGAGCACGCGCCGAGCGCGGATCGCCGTGGCCAGGACCTGCATGAACGCGCCCTGCTCCGGGCTGATCTGCATGATGGCGCGCGGATCCGACGCGGTCTCGGCGCGGCACCTCGCCAGCACCGGATGCTCGTCGACCCCCCAGCGCTGCAGGTAGGACACGACCGCTTCGGAGAGACCAAAGCTGGTGGACATCGAACAACTCCCCTCTGTTCTACTCCGCTTGGTAGATCACGTGGCGATCAGAGCCTGGGCGGCGGCGTCGAGGATAGCCTCGGCGTCGAGGCGGTGGGCGCGGTAGAGATCTGCGATTTCGCCGGACTGGCCGAAGGCTTCGACGCCGAGCGCGCGCACGGCATGGCCCCTCACCCCGCCCAGCCAGGACAGAGTGGCGGGGGGGCCGTCAATAACCGTGACCAGACGCGCGCCGGGACCCAGCCGCGCCAGCAACGCCGCGGCGTGTGAGCGACCGCCGGCCGCCGACCAGCCGCGATGCAGCCGGTCGGGACTGACCACCGCCAGGAGGCCGGCGCCCGGGTAGTCTTCGAGGATGGCCTCGAACGCCGTCTCCGCCTCCGGCGCGACGGCGCCAGTGTAGACCACCGCCAGAGCCGCGCCCAGCCCGGGCTCGACCCGCCAATAGGCGCCTTCGATGAGCTGACCCGCCCACGTCTCGTCCGGAGCTCGCGTGGGCTGATCCAGAACGCGTGTGGACAGGCGCAGATAGACGCTGCCGCCATCCTCGTCCTGCATGTGGCCGAAGCTCCAGCGCATGATCTCGGACAACTCGTCGACGAAAGCCGGCTCGAAGGCGGAGAGCCCCGCCTGGGCCATGCCAATCAACGGGGTGTGGATCGACTGGTGCGCCCCACCCTCCGGCGCCAGCGTCAGACCCGACGGCGTCGCCACCAGCATGAAGCGGGCGTCCTGGTAACAGGCATAGTTGAGCGCATCGAGACCACGGTTGATGAACGGATCGTAGAGCGCGCCCACGGGCATCAGCCGCGCGCCGAACAGGGCCCCCGAGAGGCCGAGCGCCCCCAGCATCAGGAAGAGGTTGTTCTCGGCGATGCCGAGCTCGATGTGCTGGCCGCTGGGCCCCATCGACCAGCGCTGGGCCGAGGCGATGGCGGCGTCGCGAAAGCGGTCCGAATGGGCTTCGCGAGCGAAGACGCCGCGCTGATTGACGAACGGGCCGAGGTTGGTCGAGACGGTGACGTCCGGTGAGGTGGTGACGATGGCGTCGGCGAGGGCCCCGCCGGCCCGAGCGAGATCGTTGAGAACGCGGCCGAAGGCGACTTGGGTCGATTGGCGGCCGGACGGGCGCGGAAATACGTCCGGCAGCGCGACGCGGGGGGCCGGCAGGGTCGGCTTGCGGCGTCCGAACGGCGCGGCGTCAAGAAAAGCGCGATACTCGCCGGCCTCGCGCGGCAAGCCGGCGAACAGATCCCACTCCGCGCCGGCGGCCACGCCCATCCTTTGCTGGAAGGCGGCCATCTGCGTCTCGGTCATCAGGCCCGAGTGGTTGTCCTTATGCCCCTGGAACGGCATGCCGAAGCCCTTGATGGTGTAGACGATAAAGAGCTTGGGGCTGTCGTCTTTCACCGCGTTGAAGGCGTCGAGCAGCAAGCTGAGGTCGTGGCCGGCGAGATTGGTCATCAGCTCGGCCAGGGCGTCGTCGCCGTAGCCGCCGATGAGCCGTTCGACGTCGGCGTCGCCGGCGAGATCGCCCAGGATCGCCGCCCGCCAGGCCGCCCCGCCCTGGAACGAGAGCGCGGCGTAGAGATCGTTCGGACAGTCCTCGAACCAGCGGCGCAGCGCCGCCCCGCCTTTCTGCGCGAAAGCCGCCTCGAGCTTGCGACCGCACTTCAGCGTAATCACATCCCAGCCGACGGCGGCGAAGATTTCGGCGAAGCGCAAGAACATGCGCTCGGGCGTCGTGGCGTCGAGGCTCTGGCGGTTGTAGTCGACGATCCACCAGCAGTTGCGCAGGCCGTGCTTGGCGCCCTCGATGGCGCATTCATAGACGTTGCCCTCGTCCAGCTCG
>Ga0302314_10004785_pt1 | contig 24842 bp, 25 predicted proteins | sample III_Palsa_N2_3_FD_200533 | JGI IMG/M metagenome (GOLD analysis project Ga0302314, IMG submission 200533) | Peat permafrost microbial communities from Stordalen Mire near Abisko, Sweden - III_Palsa_N2_3 | ecosystem: Environmental > Terrestrial > Soil > Palsa > Peat permafrost | place: Sweden... | reverse complement strand
CGGTGCCCGCTTCTCCGGCGGCCTTCTCCAGCCGGTCGCGCCGGCGGGCGAGCAAGGCCACCCGCGCGCCCTGGCCGGCCAGACCGATCCCGATGCTGCGGCCCAGGCCGCTGGAGGCCCCCACCACGACGACGCGCTTCATGCAATTACCTCGCTGCTGATGACTTCCCGGCCGAAGGCTGCGATGGTGCCGAGCACCTCGGCCCGGTCGTCGCCCGGCACCGTGACCGCCTGCCTCGGCTCAGCCTCCCGCTTAATACTCTACCGCGTCCGAGCCAATAATATCTAGATGTATTGACCGGTCGCGGTGAGTGGGGAGGATGCCGTCGGGCGCCCCGGCGGGCCGCCGCTGCGTGAGGTCCGTCGGCGCTGCGCGCAGCGAGTCGTAGGACGAGTCGTCTATCTCGGGCCATCTGAGCTCGCGGCGGAGTTCGGCGAGGACTTCCACGTAGGTGTGCACCTCGACGTAGTTGGCGTGCCGCGGGGAGTCGATGTAGTGCATGCCGTCGCGGAGATCTGGCCGGTGAGTGGCCTTGAGCTTGCGGAGTCGCTGCTTGTTCTCACCGGTGATCGTCGCCTTGATGTCCCCGACCACGAGCTGAGCCATTTCGTCGAACCGCCTGTACGCGGCGGACGCGAATTCGATCATGCCGAGTACGTAGAGGTTGTCGATACTCCGGTGAAAGACGTTGAGATACAGCTGGGGGTGTTTCTCCTTCCACTCGAAAACGGACTCCGCGACGAACGGGATCCGCCAGTCGTATCCCGTGGCCAGGAGCACGAAGTCGAGCTGCTCCTCGCTGCCGTCGGCGAAGATGGCCCCGGTGGGCGTCAGTTCGACGACATCCGGCTTGGCCGTAATGTCGCCGTGGGCGAGGTGATGCAGGATCTGGACGTTGAGGATCGGATGGGATGCGAGTGCGGGATGGTCCGGCGCAGGCAGCCCGAACCGCGTCAGGTCGCCCACGATGACGTCGAGCAGTTCGCTGGGATCCGCGGGCACCACCACGCCGGGCGGAAGTTCGCTGCCTTCGTTGATGAAGACGTCGAGCGGGACGCCGAATACGAACTTCGGGCAGTACCGGTACCCGCGGCGTACGCTGTAGAAGGCCTGATCGGCGCTCACCGCGGCGTCGCATGCGATGTCAGCTCCCGAGTTGCCCCCGCCGAGGATCAGCACGCGCTTGCCGCGGAACTCGTCGGGGTGGCGGTAGGTCACCGTGTGACGAAGTTCCCCGCTGAACCGGTCCATGCCCTTGATGCTAGGAATGTTCGGGTGCCATACGGTGCCGGGCGCGCAGATCAAGCCCTGGTAGCGGCGCGTTTCCCCGTCGGCCAGTCGCACAAGCCAGTCTTCCCCGTCGAGTTCCGCCGATTCGACGGCGGTGTTGAAAGTGATGTGCTCGTAGAGGCCGAACTCGCGCGCGAACGCCCGGATGTACTCGAGAAGCTGGCGGTGATTCGGATAGTCCGGATAGTGATCGGGCATTGGCAAGCCGTAGAAGCCCGAGGTCCACTTCGAGGAGATGAAGTGCGCCGAGTCGTACATCGGGCTTCCCGGATTGCCCTGGTCCCAGATCCCGCCGACATCGCCGTGGCGCTCGAAATGATCAAACGGGATGCCTTCTCGTCGCAGCGCTCGTGCGGCGACGAGCCCGGCCGGTCCCGCGCCGACGATGCAGTAGCGGTTTGTCGTGATCGACACGTCTATTCCCTTCCTGGGCGCCGCGAGCAGTGGCGGCGGTTCGGCCTGCGGCAGGTCCTGCTGTCAGCCGGCGCGGACGCCGGCGCTTTGGATGGGTTACGCGGCCTGCGCTACGAGCTCCCGGTTCCTTGCAGCAAACGATTGTCCGGGTCCGGCGCGGGCGCGGTGATCCCGCGGTAAATCTCGCGCCGGTTCGCTCGCAGCCAGAGCGCGTACCCGGCACCCGCGATCCCGGCGAGCATGAGCAGCCACGGCAGGGAGTTGATGACCGAGGACGTGGAGCCGGTCAGGGTGCCGTAGTTCGCGGCGATCAGCACGGTCGCGACCACCAGGCCGATCCCGCCGAGTAGCGGCGCGAGCAGCGTTCTCCACCAATGCCGCTCGTCATGGTGCCGGAAGAAACCGATCACCGCGAAGCACGCGCTCGCTTGCAGGGCGACGATCCCGATCGTGCCGAGACCAAGCATCGACGTGGCGACGGTGAGATACGGATTGGCCCTGGCGATCGAGAAGGCGGCGATTGTCAACCTGCCGGTAGCCGAGCCAGGCCACCACGAGCCAGCCGACCGCCGTGCACGCCAGCCAGGGCACGTTGATCGAGAAATCCTGCTGCAGGGCGATGTTCGCGAAGTACCCGAACCCTGCCGCGAGCGCGATCGTGATCGCGTTATAGCTGAGCACGGCGATCAGCGCGGCACCCACGGCCGGGACCTTGCCGAGCCCCCGCCCGATGTAGGTGTAGAACCCGCCCGCGTTGACGACGTGCCGGCTCATCGCGGCGTAGCCGACCGAGAAGCACAACAGCACCACCCCGGCGAACGAGAACATCGCCGGCGTCGCCGCTCCATCACCGATCGCGAACATCAACGGTCCCGTGCCGATCATCGCGGCCATCGGCGCCGCCGCGGCGACCACCAGGAACACGAGCCTCGGCGTCGTCAGGTGACCCGCGAGGCTACTCGGCGCGGGCCGCGTCTCGGCTGAGTTTTGCATGATCTTCCTCCGCTGTGCGGCCCGCCCGGCAGACAGCCCGTCGGCTAAGCGCTGGTGAACATGCATGAATTAAGACACGGACAAGCGTCTAGGTCAAGTGTCCATGACAGATGTCTTGGTCATGTGCTAAATTGTGTTCATCCGCTCGCAGACTGGAATCCCGTGACTAGAATCAGCGCCGATCAGCGACGACAGGACCTCATCGAAGCCGCCTTTCGCGTGATGGCGCGCGACGGCGTCGCCGCCGCGACCACACGCGCCATCGTCGCCGAAGCCAACGCGCCGCTGGCAAGCTTCCACTACTGCTTCAGGTCCAAGGAAGAGCTGCTGCGCGAACTTACGCCCGCGATCGTCGACCGGATGCTCGAGGGCGCGGTCGCCGATATCAAGCCGGGCCGTGACTTCCGCGAGATGCTGCGAGACAGCATCCGCGGTATCTGGGCAGTCATTGAGGCCACGCCCGGCGAACAGCAGGTGCTCTTTGAGCTCACGCAGTACGCTCTCCGGAACCCCGGCCTGGAAGACCTCGCCACCTGGCAGTACGAGCGCTACAACGAGACAGCACGCGAGTATCTGCAAACAGTCGCCGACGCTGGCTTGGTCGAGTGGAAAGCCCCGCTCGCGGCCGTCACCCGGATGGTCGTCTCGATCTTCGACGGGCTCGCACTCGGCTGGGTCGTTGACCGCAATACCGACGAGGCCCGCGCCGCACTCGACGGCTTTATCGAGGGGCTCGCCCTGATGGCGCGCCCGCGGTTAGAGGTCTCGCGCCGGCCGGGCAGCCGACCGCAGTGCTAACGGCTGTTCAGGAGTGCCGCGATGCGGGTGTCGGCTAGCTGGTAGCGGATGACCCTGCCGTCGCGTTCCGCGGCGACGGTCTGGCTGGCGCGCAGGTAGCGCAGCGTCTGGGAGACGGTGCTGTCGTTGATCCCTGTCGCGGCGGCGAGGTCTGAGACGCTGATAGGTCCGGCCGCCTTGATGCAGGTCAGGAGGGTGAGCCGGGTAGGGTCCGCCAGCACGGCGAACTGTCGGGCCCGGGCGTGGATCTCCCCGGGATCGCCGATGGCGGCGATGGCGTCGCAGACGCGTTCGGAGTCGATGACCCGGTGGTCCGCGCGCTCGGCGGGCAGAAGGTGCACGAGTTAAGTATGTCACCCGAGCCGAATCTGTAGCTGATCATCTGATCATCTGATCAGTCTTGACGCATTACCGGTCCGCTGCGTAACGTGTCGCATGCCTCGGCCGCATGGCCGGGTAGGCATGCAGCACAGCGAAGTCCGGTGAGATTCCGGCACTGTCCCGCAACGGTAAAGCCCCTTTCCTGGGGGACGAGTCCGGCCGCCTGGCTGCCTGTCGGCGATGACCGGTCCTCGGAGGAAGGGCTGTTCGCGCGCGGCCAGGACCGGCCTTCGCATGAACTCTCTTCGTCCCCTGGACCCTTCCGGAGGATGAGACATGCAAGCTGGCCGGGACGGCATTCGTGCGACGGCGGCACGCATCAGGGGGATCGGCGCGAAGCTGTCGGGCGGTGAGTGGGGCCGCCTCGTCTCGATGTTCGCGGTTATCGCGGCCATCAACGCCGCGGGCTGGGGCATCTACATCATCTACGTGATGCCGCACCACTTCGACTACCAGGGGGAGAGCGGCAGCAGGGGGCTGGGAGTCGGGCTCGGGGTCGCGATCACCGCGTGGTTCCTCGGATTCAGGCACGCCTTCGACGCCGACCACATCTCCTGCATCGACAACACGACCCGCAAGCTGATGGCCGACGGCAAGCGTCCCCTTGGCTCCGGGTTCTTCTTCTCCTTCGGGCACTCCACGGTCGTCGTGGCGGTCGGCGTCGGCATCACCGTCGCGGCCAGGGCCGTCTTCGGCGCGGTGGTGGACCCGAACTCCGGCTACGAGACGGCCGGCGGGGCGCTGGGGACGCTGCTGTCCGCGAGCTTCCTGTACCTGATCGCCGTGCTGAACCTGATCGTGCTCGTCGGCATCTTCAAGGTCTTCCGCGAGATGCGTCGCGGCACCTACGACGAGGAGGAACTGGAGACCCAGTTGCAGGCCCGCGGGCTGATGTACCGGTTCTTCGGCCGGTTCATGCGCTCCGTCAACCACACCTGGCAGCTGTACTTCATCGGCCTGGTCTTCGGCATCGGCTTCGACACGGCAACCGAGGTCGTGCTGCTGGCGGCAACGGCCTACGCCGCGATCCAGGGCCTGCCGTACTACGCGGTGCTCGCGCTGCCGCTCCTGTTCTCCGGCGGCATGATGCTGTTCGACACCCTCGACGGCACCTTCATGAACTTCGCCTACGGCTGGGCGTTCGCCAACCCGGTCCGCAAGGTCTATTACAACCTGGTCATCACGGGACTGTCGATCGGTGCGGCGTTCATCATCGGCACCGTCGAGATCCTCGGCATCCTGACAACCGAGGCGCATCTGCACGGCGCCTTCTGGAACCTGATGGCCAACTTCAACATCAACATCGCCGGGTTCTGCATCGCCGGGCTCTTCGCCGGAGTCTGGGCGGCGGCGCTGGCCTACTGGCGCCTGGGCAACGTCGAGGCTCGCTGGAGTTCGAGCGTCGCCGGGCCTGCCGAGGTCGCCGAACCTGCGGACTAGGGCGCGACGGCCAGCACGCAGTCACCGCACACGCCGTGCACCCGGTCGCCCGCGATCCTGTAGATAAGGCAGCAGCTTGACCGCCGGAATCCCGGGCCAGGCGGCTGGCGCTCCTGGGCGAGCAGCGGGCTGCTAAAGAAGGCGGCGGCGGTTGTCCGCGCCTGGCGCGCCAGGTCGGCGCGCCGCGTGGCAACCTGCTGCGCGGCGCCGTTGACGGCGGAGGCCACGTTTCCCCAGAGCACCCGCCGCGAGACCGGAACAAGCTCCGATATCGTCGAGGTAATCGGGGCGATCACTTCATCGACAAATCGATGGCAGTCGTGCGCCGCGACCGAGCCGTGGCTCTCGCCATGGTCTGGAACCGGATAGGCCCGTTCAGGAACCGACAGTGGCACCGGACCCCCGAGCTTGTCCTGCCACCACAGCCCGTCGAGCCGCATATCGAGGCGGTGCTGACCGGCGATGGCGGCAAGGGCCGGCGCGATCAGGCGTGCGACCAGGCCGAGGTGGGCGACGGACGCGGCGACCTTGAGCTCGATCTCATCGACGGGACGGCCGCCCCGGCTGGCCAGCGCGGCACGCACCGAGCCGATGCGGCTCAGCATCGGCTCTGGCTGGTCGGCCAGTTCGCGGAGCGGTCGCCACGGCGCATCGGGGTCGGCGCCCGACGGATGAGAGTGGACGGCGAAGAAGGGCCCAAGGGCCGCCAGGTCGGCTAGGACGTCCTGCGGCACTAGGACCCTCTGCGATCAAGGGCGGCGCGGTCCATGCGTGTTGATACCGGCCGAGGGCGGGCGCCTATCCGGCCCTGGTCTCGTCGAGGCGAACGCCGATCTCATCGAGCCTGGAGAGCATCTCGGCCGGGTCGGCGTACACCCGGTAGGCGCCGGCGCGCTCAAGTTCCTCGCGCCCATAGCCGCCCGACTGCAGCCCGATGCCGAGTGATCCGGCGCGCCGCGCGGCGAGCAGGTCCCAGACGCTGTCCCCGACGACCATCGCATGCCGCGGTTCCACCCCGAGCAGCGCGGCGGCGGCCAGGAACAGGTCGGGGTCGGGCTTAGCGTGCCGCACCAGGTCCCTGGTCACCATGGGGGTGTCTTCAGGTAGGCAGAGAAGATCGAGGGCGGGACGGGCGGTGGCGGCGTACCCGCTGGTGGCGATGGCCCACTTGACGCCCGCTTCGGACAGTGCCGCGAGCAGTTCGCGCGCGCCTGGCAGCGCGGTCACCGACCCCATCTGCTTGCGGTATTCGGCGGCGTGCGCCCGCTGTAGCTGCGCGATGTCGTCCGCCGACAGGGTCCGGCCGGTCTCCCGCAGCAGCGCCTGCACGAAGAGGCCGCCGCTCATACCGATCCGCCGGTGAATCCGCCATACAGAAAGGTCGATGCCGATCGCGCTCAGCGCCGACCGCCACGCGATCACGTGCTGGTAGACGCTGTCGATCAGCGTCCCGTCCAGGTCGAATAGGAAAGAGGGCACCGGTGCCTGCGGGTATTCCACGCCAGTCATTCTGGCATGGCCCGCGGTGCGCGCGGGAACGCGTAGCCGTGCGCCGCGCAGCCGCTAAGCCGCTCAGCGGCGCCCCGCCCGGTTCAGCGCGTCCTCAGCCTGGGCGGCCAGGACACCGACCAGGCTGGCCGCGGACGGCAGGTCGTGGATGAGGTCGACGGCCTGACTGGCCCAGACCGGCTGCGGTGGCAGCTCGCCTCGGGCCACAAGGTCCTGGTACGCGTGTCTGGCGGCGGGGTCGGCGGCCAGCTCGGCTTCCCTGCCCCGCCATTGGTCGAGGAACGGGTGGCCGAGGGTGCGGCCGGTGTACTTCCGTGGCCACCGGGAGCCCCGGGCGATGTCAAGCACGCTGCTGCGCTCGGTGTCTTCCCCGTGCCCTTCGACGATGGCCTTCTTGGTTTCTGGCTCAGCAAGGGATTCGGCAGTCGCCTGGAACCGGGTGCCGATCAGTGCCCCGGCCGCGCCGAGCGTGAGCGCGGCGGCCACGCCTCGCCCGTCCGCGATTCCCCCGGCGGCCAGAACCGGCACCGGCGCCGCGTGGTCCGCCACGGTCGGCACGAACGACAGCGTGGACGAGCCGCGCCGGGCGCCGTGGCCGCCGGCCTCCGTGCCCTGTGCGACGATCACGTCCGCGCCCATGTCGACCGCCTGGCCGGCCTCCTCCTGATTGGTGACCTGGAGGATCAGCGCCGCGCCCGCCGCACGGATGAGCCCGGCAAACGGTCGCGGGTCGCCGAAGGACAGCATCACCGCCCGCGGCCGGTATCGCAGCGCAAACTCGATCATGGCGGTATCGACCGCCCAGCTCAGGAAGCCGATGCCCCACGGCCTGCCGGTGCCACCGGCAACGACGGGCAGTTCACGGGCAAGCCAGTCCCTATTACCGGCACCGCCGCCGAGCAGCCCAAGCCCGCCGGCTTCCGACACCGCGGCCGCGAGCGCACCGCCCGCCGTCCCGCCCATCGGCGCCAGCGCGATCGGGTGCCTGATGCCGAGCAGTTCCGTGAACGCCGTGGACAACGTCATGGGCAGCATTGTCGCCGCCGCTTCCAGGCCCGTCCAGCAGGCCCGGCAGGCTCACGGCGTCGCCGCCAGACATTTGGCCACGGCACTCGAGAATGTGCTGATGGCGCTATTACCCGCTTCGAGCAAGAAAAGGCCCGCCGGTAGCAGGCCACCTGCCCATCCGGGTGCAGTACGGTCGCAGCGCGCCCGGCAGCGTGTCGGGTATCCCGCTTCCTTGACGTCATGCCGCGATAATGCAAAGCTCCAAATCATGACACACCTAATTGGCACATGGAGCCTGGCCGCGTGGCGACGAATAGCGGGCGACGGATCCGTTGGCTACCCGCTTGGCGCGGATGCTCGCGGCCTGCTCGTGTATGCGGAGAATGGTCGAATGACGGTGCAGATTACCGGATCAAATCGACCTGAGGTGGCGGGCAACGACCCGTTGGGCGGAGACGCTGAGGCACGGGCGGCGGCCTATTCTACGTACCTGGCCTACTTCGGCACCTATGAGGTTCAGGGGGAGAACGTCGTGCATCTTATCGACGGCAGCCTTTTCCCGAAATGGTCGGGCGAGAAGCAGGCCCGTCCGTTTACCGCCGAATTCGACCAGCTTGTCCTGCGTACGCCGCCGATGACCCTCGCCGACGGTACGACCGTTGTCAACGAGCTTGCATGGAAAAGAGACAAGCACTGATGCAATCGAAAGCTGTCTGAATAATCGGCATATTTCGCGGAAAAGGTGCCTTTTCTGTGCCGCTCAGTTAACTCGTGGGCACGTGTTTGCGATGGTCATCGCGCCGGGTATACGGTGTCGGGGAAACCTGGGTAGGTCGAACTACGTAGGTAGTCATACCGTTCCCTTAGCGCAGTGAAATTCATCTTTGGGGGCCAGCATATGACCGAGACCATTATCGCGCCGGCATTCAAGTACGGGCGGGCTAGAGCCGCCTCTCCGAACGCCATACTGCCATCAAATAGCGTGCAGCTCGCCGCGGATCAGCTCGATTTCCAGACGATCGCGCAGCACATGTTCAACCTGATGCTCCGCAACATCTCGAGCGACGGCTACAGGTTCACCGATCCCGCCGATCCGAACCAGTTCTCCAGTCCGGGCTGCGTCATCGCGGCCCCCTCGTTCCCCGCCAACGCACCGGGCGTGGACCAGGACTACGTGTTCAACTGGACGCGCGACGCGGCCATCACCGCGCTAGAGATCGCGACCGCCGACGTGCCGGTCAGGCCGGGGGGAAGCGTCCAGCCGCTGATCGACTACGTGAACTTCGCCAAGACCTGCCAGGACAACGCGACGCCCACGCTGGCGCACGCGTGCTACACGATCGAGGGCCAGTCCCGGCCCTGGACCGAGCAGACCGACGGGCCCGCCCTGCAAACCCTGGCCATCCTCGCGGCGTGGAGTCAGCTCGACCAGGCCACGCAGTCCCTCGCGACCGAGGTCATCGGCACCAACCTGAGCTTCCTGCTCGGGGCGTACACCGAGCAGACCACCAACCTGTGGGAAGAGCACCAGGGGTACTCGTTCTTTGCCCGCGCGGCCCAGCTCAAGTGCCTGCGCGCGATCTCGGCCAACACCGTCGGCATCGCCGTGCCGGCCGGTACGACCGAAGCGATCAGCTGGCTCGAGTCCGCCCTGCAGGGGCACTGGGACGGCACCAGGTACCTCAGCCTGATCGCCGAGGCACCGGGCGGCGGCTCGCCGACCGACCCCGCGGGCCCCGGGTACGACCCCAACATCGACATCGTGATGGCCAGCGTTTACGGCGCCATCCCGGTGACGGACACCAGGCTGCTTGCCACCGCGGCGCTGCTGCGTCTGCAGTGGGCCTACGCCACGTCGCCGTCCCTCTACCCGATCAACATCGCCGACCATGACAGCCGCGGCATCGGCCCGCTGCTTGGCCGGTACCCGGGCGACAGCTACGACGGCGACATGGCCGATCACGTGATCGGCGGCCACCCGTGGGCGCTGTGCACGGCCAACTTCGCCGAGCTCTACTACCGGCTTGCCGCCGAGATCACCCAGGCGCAGCGGCTCCCGTACGACGACCTGTCAAGCGGGTTCTTCGGCCAGCTCGGGATCGGCGGGGACTGGGCGCCGGCCGACGCGGCCGACGCGATCGAGGCGGCGGGCGACGCGATGCTGCAGGCCGTCATCTACCACAGCGACAACCTCGAGCTCAGCGAGCAGTTCGACGGCACGTCCGGTTACGAGAAGAGCGTGCGCAACCTGACGTGGAGCTACGCGGCTTACCTGTCGGCGGTTCGGGCGAAGAGCGCCCGCCATGTCCAGGGCTGACCAGACGCGCGGACAGCTTGACGGCGGGCATCACCGGGGCGGCCGTTCGGCCGCCCCGGTCCTCGACGCCGTGAGCGTCCGTGACGAACGAACCGATCGCTTCGTCGAGCTGTCGGCGTTCCTGACCGGGTACGGCCGCGTCGAGCTGACCGGGACGGGACTGACCGGCCTGTACCTGCAGACGCTCGATGCCGTGCTGCCCGCGGGAGTGGTCGACGAGCTGCTCGACGCGCATCGCCGGCTGCCCGCGGGCGCGAACGGCGCGGCGAACGCCGGCCGGGACGTGGCAGGGGGAGCGCTCATCCTCGACGACCCCAAGCTCGGACCCGTCGCGCGCAACGTCATCCTGCTGTGGTACTGCGGGACCTGGACCGCGCTGTCCGAGGCATGGCGGGCGGCCTACGGGTCATCGCCGCTCGACGCAAGCCGCGTGGTGTCGGCAGAGGCCTACCAGGGTGCCCTCCAGTGGGCCGCCGCGGGAGCGCATCCGGCCGGAGCGCGCCAGCAGGGGTTCGGCGCGTGGTCCTTGACGCCAGAGGGGGTCAGCGGATGACCGCCGAACACATGACCGCCGAACACATGACCGCCGAACACATGACCGCCGAACACAATGGCGACCGGACCTATGATGTCGTCGTCGTGGGCGCCGGTGTTGCCGGAGCGCTGATCGCCAAGCGTCTTACCCACGCCGGGTTCCAGGTCCTCGTGCTCGAGGCGGGGCCCTCGACGGCGTGGACGTTTGACGGCTACACCGAGCACCTCGATGAGTTCTACACGGCGGCGAGCAAGGGCCCGGAATCGGCATGGCCGCCCGCGGGCAACGCGCCGCAGCCGGACACGGCCGACGTGCGGTCGGGCGGCGGCTACTTCGTGCAGCGGGGCCCGAACAAGTACGGGAGCAGTTACACCCGGCTGCTTGGCGGGTCGACCCTGCACTGGCTCGGCGTCTGCCTGCGAATGCTGCCCGAGGACTTCGAGCTGCGGTCGCGCTATGGGGTCGGCCGCGACTGGCCGCTCGGCTACGACGAGCTTGAGCCCTATTACCGCGAGGCCGAGTGGGAGATCGGCGTGTCGGCCGACGTCGCCGAGCAGGAACACCTCGGCATCAGGTTCTCCGGCGGCTATGACTACCCGATGCGCCGCGTCCCGCCGAGCTACTCCGATCAGGTGCTCGGCGCGGCCGTCGACGGCATGGAGGTCACGCTCGGCGGTGAGCCGTTCGCCTTGAAGGTAAGGAACTATCCGGCGGGCAGGAACTCCATACCGCGCGGCGACTATCAGCCGGTCGGCGCCGTCGACGAGCGCGGCGACGGCCAAGCGCTGGCGGCGGACCTCGGCCAGCGGTGCGCGGGCAATACCGCGTGCACCCCGATCTGCCCGATCCAGGCCAAGTACAACGCGCAGAAGACCCTGGCGCAGGCCGACCGCGGCAACCTGCGGGTGATCGACAAGGCCGTCGTGTCGAAGATCCTCGTCGACCCGGTCAGCGGCGTTGTGACCGGCGTCGAGTACCAGCGCTACCAGGACCCGGGGTCGCCGAGGCACACCAGGCACACGGCGCGGGCGCGCGGCTACGTGCTCGCCGCGCACGCCGTGGAGAACGCCAAGCTCATGCTGGCATCGGGGCTTGGCGGCGCGAACGCCGCGCTCGGCGCGGGCCTGATGGACCACCCGGCGCTGTACGCCTGGGGTCTTTCGCCGTCCTCCGTCGGCGCCTTCCGCGGCCCGCTGTCCACGGCCGGGATCGACGACCTGCGCGGCGGTTCGTTCCGCGGCGCGCACGCCGCGTTCCGATTCGACATCGGCAACGACGGATGGCGGGCGACGACGGGCGCGCCCGATACGACCGTGGCGGCGGCGGTGACCGGACAGGGGCTGTTCGGCGCGAGCCTGCGCGGTCACCTGGAGGCGACGCTGCCCAGGCAGGTCAGGTTCTCCGTGGCCGTGGAGCAGCTCTGGTCATCGGCCAACCGCGTCACCATCGACCCGCGGTACATCGATCCGCTCGGCAACCCGCGCCCGGTGATCAACTACCACATCGACGACTACACGCTCGCGGGTATGGCCGCCGCCACCGACGTGTACAAGCAGATGTTCAGCCGCGCTGGCATCGAGGACGCCACCGATTCCGGCAACTCAGGCTGGTTCCCGTCGGCCGGCTACAACGGGCGGGTGTTCCATTACCACGGCATGGGCCACTTCGCCGGCACGCATGCGATGGGGATCTCCGCCGCGGATTCCGTGATCGACGCCGACCAGCGGTCCTGGGCCCATCCCAACCTGTTCCTAGTCGGCTCAGGATCGTTCCCGACGATGGGCACTTCGAACCCCACGCTGACGCTGGCCGCCCTCAGCCTGCGGACCGCGGAGAAGATGATCAAGGAGCTGGGCCGGTGAACACCGAGTCACTGGAAATGGCGCGATTGCGGGATCTGCTCCAGGCCGCGGTCGAGCTCGAGCTGTCCACCATCCCGCCCTACCTGTGCGCGCTCTACTCGCTGTGGCCGGAATCGAACGACACGGCGCGCCTGATCATCAGGTCCGTGGTCGTCGAGGAGATGCTGCACATGGTGCTTGCGGCCAACGTGCTCAACGCCATCGGTGGAGAGCCGCGGGTGACCGGCAGGGAACATGTGCCCAGGTACCCGCACGAGCTACCGGACGGGGTCGTGCTCGACCTGCTGCCGTTCTGTCCCGAGGCTATCGAGGGATTCCTCAAGGTTGAGAATCCGCAGTACAGCCATCGGGCGCTTGGAGCGGATCACCCGCTGCTCGCCGGGCGGCGGCCGGACGTCCACCTCGCGCACGCCACCACCATCACCCAGAGGCCAGCCACGATCGGCGCCTTCTACGCCGAGATCATCGAGGGCCTCGAGAAGGCGGCCGCGACGACGGGGGAGCAGGCGCTGTTCCGCGGCGACCCCGCCAGGCAGATCACCCGCGACTACTACTACGCGGGCGGCGGTATCCCGCGCCCCGTCACCGACCTCGCGTCCGCGCGGGCGGCGCTTACCGAGATCATCGATCAGGGCGAGGGCGACCAGGCCTCGATGTACGACTCCGATGGCGACCTCGGCCACTACTTCCGCTTCAAGCAGCTCAAGTACGGCCGGAGCTACCTGCCGCTCGACGACGCGGGAACGCCGAGCGGCCCGGAGATCGACGTTGACTGGACCGCCGCCTACCCGATGATCGCCAACCCGCGCGGCGACGACTACGGCGACCCGGAGCTGCGCGCCGCCTCAGACGCGGCCAACAGGACCTGGTCCGGGCTGCTGCGCCAGCTCGAGGCCGCGTTCAACGGCTTCCCCGAGGCGCTGCTTATGGCGGTACCAGCCATGTTCAGCCTTCGCGACCTGGCACTGGTCCTGCTGGCCAACCCGCTGCCATGCGGCGACGGCCGGCACGCCGGCCCGGCATTCGAGTGGGCTCAGGATCGCTGACCGACGCGAGTCCAGATCGCGAGTCCAGCCAAGCAGAAGGGAACTTCATTGCTCTATCCACAGAACGCCGCGGCGCGAACCGACCCAGAGGCCGTCTCAGAAACCAGCTACGACGCCGTCATCGTCGGCGGCGGCATCTCCGGCGCGATCATCGCCGACCAGCTCAGCCGCGCCGGCCAGCGGGTCCTCATCCTGGAGGCGGGCCCAGGCGACGACATGACCATCGAGGGATACGAGGAGTACCTGACTCGCTTCTACTCCGCCGTCACCAAGGACAATCAGTCGCCGTACGCGGTGAACCCGAACGCGCCGATGCCCAGGTCCACCGATGTGCGCAATATCGTCCCCGGACAGCCGGACTCGTCAAGCTATCTGGTGCAGAACGGCCCGTATGCCACGGACACCGTCTACACCCGGGTGCTCGGCGGTACCACGATGCACTGGGAAGCCAAGGTCATGCGCATGCTTCCCGAGGACTTCGAGATGGCAAGCCGGTACGGCCAGGGTCTTGACTGGCCGATCGGCTACGACGATCTTGAGCCGCACTACCAGGCGGCCGAGCGGGAGATCGGCGTGTCCGCCGATGTCGAGGACCAGACCTTCCTCGGCGTCACGTACCCGCCGGGCTACGTGTTCCCCATGCGCGGACTGCCGCTCTCCTACCTGGACAAGATGGTGGCCAGGGGCGTGGACGGCACCGAGGTCGAAGCCGGCGGCGAGCGCGTCACCCTCAAGGTCCGGCCCTTCCCGCAGGGCCGCAACGGCATACCGAACCCCGCCTACGACGGCGGCAAGGGCTACACCCCGGTCGGCGCGGTCAGCACCCACCAGGTGGAGACGGGCGGCCGCTGCCAGGGCAACAACAACTGCGTGCCGCTCTGCCCGGTCCAGGCCAGGTACCACGCGGGGAAAACGCTGGCCAAGGCCCTCGGTAACGGTGTCGAGCTGCTGGCCAAGTCGGTCGCCTACAAGGTGCACACCGACCCGGTGAACGGTCGCGTCACCCAGATCGAGTTCCGGACGTATCGCGATCCGTCCTCGCCCGAGCACGTCACGGGGACGGCGCGCGGGCGCATCTTCGTGATCGGCGCGGGCGCGATCGAGAACGCCAGGCTCATGCTGGCCTCGGGCCTGAACTCCTCGAGCGGCCTCATGGGCCGTAACCTGATGGACCACGCGTACCTGCTGAACTGGGCGCTGCTGCCCGAGATCGCGGGCACCGGGCGGGGCACCAACAGCACAGGCGGGATCGTCGACCTGCGCGGCGGTTCGTTCCGCGGCAAGCACGCGGGGTTCGGCATCGACATCCACAACGACGGCTGGGGCTGGGCGACGGGCGCGCCGTTCACCGACCTACAGCACATCGTGGACGCCAAGCACAAGTTCGGGCCCGACCTGCGCCGCGCCCTGGTCGACCAGGTCTCCCGCCAGCTCCTGTTCGCTTTTATGGTCGAGGTGCCGCCGAACCCGAGCAACCGGGTTACCGTCGATCCCGCCTACCGTGACCAGCTCGGCAACATGCGGCCGGTGCTGTCCTACAGCATCCCCGACTACACGATGCGGGGTGCCGCCTACGGGCGGCGGCTTGCGCAGCGGATCTTCGAGCGGCTCGGCGCCGAGGACTGCACCGCCTACAGCCCGACCGACTACGGCTATGTCAGCTACGAGGGCCAGGGCTATGCCATCAGGGGCGGCAATCACCTGGGCGGTACGCACGTCATGGGGACGAGCCCGGCCAACTCGGTGGTGGACGCCACGCAGCGCTCGTGGGATCACCAGAACCTCTACCTGGTCGGCGGCGGCTCCATGCCGACGATCGGCACCGCGAACGTCACGCTGACCATCGCTGCGCTCTGCTTCAAGAGCGCGGAACGCATGATCGAACAGCTCAGGGCCGAACGGGCGCCGGTCGCATTGTTGGCAGGCACGTCGGGGAGCGCGCAGGGGAGCGGACAGTGACAGAATCCAAGATCACCACCATCGAGGACCTGCACACGTACCTGTACGCGGCGCTGCAGCTCGAGCACGCCACCATCCCGCCCTACATGACGGCGCTGTACTCGCTGCACAACGGGAGCAACTCGCCCGCGTGGCACACTCTCCGCGTCGTCGTGGTGGAGGAGATGCTGCACCTGGCGCTCGCGGCGAACGTCTTGAACGCCGTCGGCGGGTCGCCCGACCTCACCGCACGGGACTTCGTGCCCGCGTACCCCGCGTGCCTGCCGAACGGTGAGAAGGACTTCGAGGTGGACATCCAGTCCTTCTCCGCGGCGGCCGTCGAGACCTTCCTGAACATCGAGCGGCCCGCGAAAGCACCGACGCAGGAACGCAGGCTGGTCCCGCGCAGCCGACGTGCTGGCCAACTCCTCGCCGCGAGCCCCACCGACCCCGGCATGCAGTACTACAGCATCGGCGAGTTCTACGCGGAGATCGCCCGCGGCCTGAAGCACCTGGACGAGGAGTACGCGCGGCACAACAGGAGGCTGTTCACCGGCGATCGCCGCCGGCAGGTCACCCCGGAGTTCTTCTACTCGGGCGGCGGTGAGCCGATCGTCGTGACCGGGCTCGAATCCGCGCTCAGGGCGGTCGATTTCATCGCCGGGCAGGGCGAGGGCCTCGGCGGCGGTATCTATGACAGCAAGGACGAGCTCGCCCACTACTACCGGTTCCAGCAGCTTAAGCTCGGGCGCTACTACCAGAAGGGCGACCAGCCGGACCAGCCGACCGGCCCGCCGCTCTGGGTCGACTGGAGCACCGTCTACCCGGTGCTGAAGAACGCCCACCTCGACAACTACCCGGCGGGCTCGGAGCTTCGCAAGGCGGCGCGCGAGTTCAACGAGACGTACGCCGGCTTCCTGAGCTTCCTCACCAAGGCCTTCACCGGCCAGCCTGAGCTTCTCCTTGAGGCGGTGCCTGAGATGTTCCGCCTCCGTGACGAGATGAGCCGGCTGATGAGGAACCCGATTCCCGGCCGCCCGGGTGTGCACGCCGCCCCGACGTTCGAGATGGCCGGCGTAGTTGGGGGCGAAGCATGACCGCGGACAGCCGGCTGTCGGAACGGTTCCTCGCCTTCTCGTCTGAGGTGACCGCGTTCACCGTGTTCGACCTCCAGGGCACCGGCCAGGCCGAGTCCTACCTGTCGACGGTCGTCCGCGTCGTGGGGGAGCAGACCCTGTCGGAGCTGCTCGACGCCTACGCCGGAACGGCGCGCAGGCCAAGGAGGCTTGAGGCGGACATCTTCAGCAGCGAGAAGCTCGGCCCCATCGCCAGGAACATCATCAAGCTCTGGTACGTGGGGGTCTGGTATTCGCTGCCGCCCGAGTGGATCGATAGCTTCGGCGCGCTTGAGAACGACGGCACATTTACCGCCTCTTCCAGTGCCTACCCCGAGGGGCTGCTGTGGCGCGCGATCGGCGCGAACCCCCCGGGGGCCAGGGCACCCGGTTACGGCTCGTGGGCGCACGCGCCGATAATCCCGCCCATTCCGGGTGACGAGCCCGCGCAGCGGTCCGCGGCGGTACCCGCGGACAAGCAGGCGCATGCGGACGTGCCACGGCCGCGAGGACCACAAGCACAGCCAGCCAAGGAGACAGCACAGTGATCAAGAACCTGACACCTGAGCGGGTACGGCTCGGCGTAACGCCGACCCTGTGGTCGAACGACGACTTCCCGTCCATCGACATCGGCATACCGTTCGGGCAGATCGTGAGCGAGATGGCCCTTGCGGGCTTTGCCGGGTGCAGCGTCGGCCACAAGTACCCGACGGACCCCGCCGAGCTCAAGGCCGCGCTCGACCTGCGGAACCTGCGGGTCTCCGAGCCCTGGGTCTCCACCTACTTCACGATCAACGGCATGGAACAGCAGACGATCAACGCGTTCGAGGAGCGGCTCGCGTTCATCAAGGCGATGGGCGGCACCGACCTGGTCGTCGCCGAGTTCGGCCGGGCGTCCCACATCCTGCCTGTCGCCCTGTTCGCCAACCGGCCCATCTTCGATGACCAGGAGTGGGACCAGCTCGCCAACGGCCTCAACCATCTCGGCAAGATCTCAGCCGATTGCGGCATGCGGCTCAGCTACCACCACCACATCGGCACGGGCGTGATGACGAGGGCGGACGTGGACCGCCTGATGGCGTCCACCGACCCGAGCGTCGTTCACCTGCTGCTCGACACGGGGCACCTGGCCTTCGCGGGCGACGACCCGATCGCGGCCGCCCAGGCCTACGCCGACCGCATCGGCCACGTCCACCTCAAGGACATCCGTCCCGAGGTCGTCAGCCGGGTGCGGGAGGAGGGCCTGTCGTTCCAGCAGGCCGTCGAGGACGGCGTGTTCACCGTGCCCGGCGACGGCTCGCTCAGCTTCGTGCCCGTCCTCGAGGCCCTTGGCGAGGCCGAGTACGAGGGATGGCTGGTCGTCGAGGCCGAGCAGGATCCCGCGAAGGCCAACCCGCTTGAGTACGCGATCAAGGCCAGGACGTACCTGCGCGAAGTCCTTGGGTGGTGACGCGATGAGCACCGCGCGGGACGCGTACCTCAGCTTCTTCATGTTCACCACCAACCTGCGGCCGGATGACCCGGAGTACACGAAGGTCATCGTCGGCCACATGCGGGAGCTGAAGAACCTCGGTTACAAGGGGTTCGACATGCCCATCTTTCCCAACGAGACACTCGATCACCGCGGCGAGGTGGAGAGCTACCAGGAGCTGAAGCGGGCCCTCGACAAGGCCGGCCTCGACGACATGGGCTTCACCACCAACGTGGCCGCCACGCCCATGTTCGACGCCGCGTCGAACGACCCGGGCGTGCGCGGCATGGCGCTCGCCTATCTCAAGTCGCGGGTGGACATCACCGCGGCCCTTGGCGGGACGATTATGGCGGGCCCGATCGTCTTCCCCTACAACGTGTATCCGACCACGCCGGCGGGCGACCCGATCTGGAGCGACGCGCTACAGGACTGGGCGAGCCCGGGGTACCGCAACGCACAGCCCATCCTGGACGAGGTCGGCGAGTACGCGGTGACGAGGAACGTCAAGGTGGCGGTCGAGCCTGTCGACCACTGGGAGACGCCGGCCCCCAACATGCTCGGCGACGTGCTCGGCTTCCTCGACGGGGTGCCGAGCCGTCAGGTGGGCGCGGTCGTCGACATCGCCCACGTCGTCCTGGGCAGCAGCGGCCCCGAGGCGTTCAGGGACGAGGTCCGCCGGATCGCCAACTCCGGTCGCCTCAACTACGTGCAGGTATCCGCGCCCGACCGGGGGGCCGTCAGGGACAGCTGGATTCCGTGGAACGTCTTCCTCCCCGCGGTGCTGCCCAGGTACTCGGGGCCGCTGCTCATCGAGATCTTCAACGCCATCACCGCCTTCCTCACGCCGCTGCACCTGACCAGGAGGAAGTTCTGGATCCCTGGCGAGGACGAGCCTCATCCCGGCGTGCCCGACGCCTATACGGTGGCGGGCCAGGCGATCGAGGCCCTGGAGAAGGAACTGAGCACGTTCACCGAGATCCACGGGGAGGGAACGCGATGAGCGATAGCCAGGTCACCGCCCGCCCCGAGGTGCCGGCCCCGGCCGGCCCGCGGGACGCCGCCGCCCAGGCCGTCGAGGTTCCGATCGCGGTCGGCCCGGCCGAGGACAGGATCGCCGCCTTCCGTTCCGTCCCGTCCCAGCGGGCGTCCGCGGAGAACCTGGGACCGCTCAAGGAGCTGCCAGGCTTCTGGGAGGGCACCGGGTTCAGCATGATCGCGCGTCCCGACATCTCCGGCGGCAACCCGGACGGGTTCTTCCTCGAGCTGAACCTGCTGCGGGAGTCCATCGAGTTCACCCCCATCGGGTCACCGGTGTTCAACCGGGGGAGCCTGCAGGGTGACATCGCCATCTACGGCGTGACGTACCTGCACCGGGTCACCGACGGGATCACCGGTGAGGCGCTGCACATCGAGCCGGGCATGTGGCTCACCATCCCGGCGACGCAGCAGCCGCAGTCCGGCCCGAGCATCGCCAGGCTGGCGACCATCCCGCACGGCAACTCGGTCTGCACCGTGGGGTTCACCGAGGACGTGACCCCCGACGGGCTGCCGACGATCCCGCCGGCGAACACCGTGCCCTTCCCGATCGGGTCGCAGCCGCCACCGCCAGGGACGCCGAACCCGTTCGCCGAGTATGACCTGAGCACCGCCTCGGCGTTCCGCTCCGCGCCGGTCCCCACCGGGGTCACCCAGGCGGCCATCGACGACCCCAACGCCCTGCTCAGGCAGGCCCTCCAAGGGCAGACGCTGACGCACATCACCCGGCTCATCACGTCGACGGACTCGGCCGGCGGCATCGACAACATCCCGTTCATCGTCAGCAACGCGGACACGCTCACCCTGGAGTCCGTCTTCGCCATCGAGACCGTGCGCGGCCCGCAGGGCCGCGAGTACCTGCAGCTCCAGTACTCGCAGACCGCGCTGCTCAACTTCCGCGGCCAGAGCTGGCCGCACGTCACCGTCGGCACCCTGGTCAAGGCCTTCTGAAGGGGCGGAGGAACGAACCGGACCGACTCTGTCGGTTCAGCGATGACGTGGCCAACGGAACTACCTTTATATATAGCTGCATGTGTATGATCTGCTACAGAGTGTTAGCTAGGTAAGGCACGGCTAACGGGGGGACTCATGCAGGCCAGCGACACGAGCCGACAGCAGGGGCGCATCCTGATTGTCGACGACGATTCGGCTCTCGGCGGTTACCTGTGCCGCGTGCTGCGCACGGGGGGCTTCGACGTCGCACACGAGCTCGACGCCCACACGGCGCTGTTCCGCGTCAAGGCAGAGCAGTGGGACCTGCTCATGACCGATATCGAGCTGCCGGGGATGAGCGGGCTCGAACTTCTCGCGCAGGTCCGCGAACTGGTGCCAAGCCTGCCGGTCGCGGTGCTGACCGGCCACCCGTCGGTGGACTACGCGGTCTCGGCGCTGCGCGGCGCCGCGGCGGAGTTCCTTAGCAAGCCGGTCAGCGCCGCTGACCTGCTCGCCAAGGCCACCGAACTCATCAAGGCCGGCCGCGCGGCCAGGGACAAGCACAAGGAGAAGGTGCTCGCCATCGGGGCGCACCCCGATGACGTGGAGATCGGCGCAGGCGGCACGCTGGCCGCGCACGGCGCGGCCGGCGATGACGTGGCCATTCTGACCCTGTCCCGCGGCGCCATCGGCGGTGACAAGGCCAAGCGAGCCCGCGAATCGCAGGAGTCCGCCGACATCATCGGCGCCAGGCTGTTCCTGTGTGACCTCGAGGACACTCACATCCCCGAGGGCAACCCGACGATCGGCCTCATCGAGGAGGTCATCGCGCAGATCCACCCGACGATCGTGTACACGCACTCCGTCCACGACCTCCACCAGGACCATCGCAGCATCCATCGCGCGGCCATGGTCGCCTGCCGGCGGGTGGGCCGCGTCTACTGCTTCCAGTCGCCATCGGCCACCGTCGATTACCGCCCCACGCATTTCATGGCCATCGATGCCTATATCGGCCGCAAGCTCAAGGTCATCGACGTCTTCGGATCCCAGGTGAGCATCCGCGACTACATGGAGCCAGAATTGATCACTTCGACCGCGCGCTACTGGGGCAGGTACTGCGAAGGTACGCATGCCGAGCCATTCGAGACCATCAGGGACCGGGTCGGCACCGAGGCCTACAAGACCGGCGACGCTCGCGTGGCCGGTGCGGTGTGATCCCGGGGCAACGGAAGGCGAACGGCGTCGACCGGCCGTGCCGCGTCCTTGTCACGGGCGCCGGCGGCCCGGCGGCGATCGCCGCGATGAAGTCGCTGAGCGCCGACTCCTCGGTCGAGCTGCTCGCCGCCGACATGGACCCGTGGGCGGCGGGGCTCTACCTGGTACCGCCCGAGGCCCGGACGCTGATCCCGGCCGGGGCTGCCCCGGACTTCACGGACGTCGTGCTTGCCAGGTGCCACGCGCTCGGCGTGAACGTGGTGCTGCCGACCGTCGACGCCGAGCTGCGCCCGCTCGCGCGGGCCCGCTCGCGGTTCGCGGCCGACGGCATCGACCTGCTCCTTGCGCCCGCGGCGGCGCTTGACGTCATACTCGACAAGCTGGCACTGGCCGAGCGCTGCGCCGGGATCGTCCGCGTGCCGCGGACGGAGCTGTTCGGTCCCGGTGTCGACCCGTACGGCTGGGCGTACCCGGTGATCGTCAAGCCGAGGACGGGCAGCGGGTCCCGTGGCGTCATCACGGTCGGCTCCGCCGCCGAGCTGGCCGCGCTCGATCGTTCACCCGCCCTGATCGTGCAGGAGTTCCTGCCGGGCGAGGAGTACTCGATCGACGTGCTCGCCGACGCGAGCGGGCACGTGATCGCGTCGGTGCCGCGGCTGCGGGCCCGGGTCGACTCCGGCGTGTCGGTGGGCGGCCGCACGGTCCACGACGAGGAGCTGTCCTCGTTCGGCCGGGCCGTCGCGGAGGCGACCGGCATCACCTACGTCGCGAACGTCCAGTGCAAGCGCGACGCCGCGGGACGCCCCGCGCTGCTCGAGGTGAACCCGCGGATGCCCGGCACACTGGGCCTCACCATCGCAAGCGGTGTCGACATGCCGCGGCTCGCGCTCGCCGCTCTGCGCGGGCAGACGCTCCCGGTGTCGATGGGGTTCCGCGAGCGGGCGGTGGTCCGCTTCCTCGACGAGCGCGTCCTCGATCCCGCCGAGATCGCGAGCGTCGGGCTTGACCGTACTGGGTCGACGTCATGAGCGAGGGCCGATTCCGGGAGCTGGCCCTCGACGAGGACTTTCACGTGCACTCCACGTTCTCTGACGGGGAAAGCACGCTGACGGAGAACGTGCGGGTCGCGCGGGAACGCGCACTGCGCACGCTGTGCCTCGTCGACCACGTCCGGCGGGACACCGAGTGGCTGCCACAGTTCATCGCCGCCATGGCGCCGCTGCGGCAGCAGCCTGGGCTCCAGGTCCTTGCCGGCGTCGAGGCCAAGATCCTCGACCTCTCCGGCCGGCTCGACCTGCCACCCGGCCTCGACGGCATCGACCTGGTGCTGATCGCCGACCATCAGTTCCCCGGTGACGGCGGCCCCGTGCACCCGGCGCGGGCGCGGGAGGCCATCGGCTCCGGGCAGCTGACCGCTGCCGAGGCGATCGAGGGGCTGTGCGAGGCGACCGCGAACGCGCTTGACGCCACCGACCGCCGATGCGTGCTCGCCCACCTGTTCAGCGTGCTGCCCAAGCTGGGGCTTGACGAGGACATGGTGCCCGAGCCGCTGCTCGCCGAGCTGGCCAGGCGGGTGGCGCTCGCGGGGGCGATGGTCGAGGTCAACGAGAAATGGGCGTGCCCGTCGCCGCGCTCGGTCGCCGCCATGGCACGCGCCGGCGTTACCGTGGTGGCGGGCAGCGACAGTCACCACAGCCGTGACATCGGCGTCTATCGCTCGGTTCGGCTGACCGCGGGTGCCGGAGTCCGGGCCTGAGGGCCATGGAGCACGACCTCATCCTCGGCGGCGATTGGGTTCTCGTCGTCGCGGTGCTGGCCGGAGCCGTTCCCGGGCTCGCCGCGGCCTGGCAGTTCCTCCTGGCGGCCTGCCACTTCTTTCGCAACCACTACGGTCTTTGCCTGCCGGTCTTCCCGAGGACCGCGGTGCTGATCCCCGCCTGGAACGAGGGGGCGGTGATCGGGGAGTCGATCGACAGGCTCGTCAAGGCCGAGTACCCGCGGGAAAGCCTCCGGATCTTCGTGGTCGACGACGCGAGCACCGACGATACCCCCGTGGTGGTGAAGGCCAAGGAAGTGCAGTACCCGGGTCAGGTGGTGCACCTGCGCAGGGAGGAGGGCGGCCAGGGGAAGGCGCACACGCTCAACCACGGCCTGGCCGTCATCCTCGCCGACGACTGGATGGAGGCGCTGCTGATCACGGACGCCGACGTCATCTTCGAACCCGCCGCGCTGCGCACGATGGCCAGGCATCTCGCCGACCCCGTGGTGGGCTCCGTCACCTGCTATATCAAGGAGGGTAGCCGCCCGGGTAACTACCTCACCCGGTTCATCGGCTACGAGTACGTCACGGCCCAGGGCGCCGCCAGGCGCGGGCAGAACGTGCTCGGCGCGCTCGCTTGCCTGGCCGGCGGCGCGCAGCTGCACTCGCGGGCCAACCTGCTCGCCCTCGGCGGCAGGATCGATACGAGCTCGCTCGCGGAAGACACGATCACCACCTTCGAGACCCAGCTGCGCGGGCGCCGTGTCGTTTTCGAGCCGCACGCCGTCTGCTGGGCGGAGGAACCCGGGGCCATCGCGGCTCTGTGGAAGCAGCGGCTCCGCTGGGCACGCGGCAATGTCACGGTCACCTTCAGGTACCGCGGACTTTGGTTCCGGCGCTCCCGCACGCACCGCCTCGGCGGCATCACCTTCGGCATCAGCTGGTTCTGCCTGTTCCTCCAGCCGATCTTCATGATCGCATCGTCGGCGGCGCTGCTCACCCTGTACTTCGCGGGCGCGCCAAGCGTCTGGCCGGCGTTTCACGTGCTCTGGATCATCAACGCGGCCACCTACATCTTCATCACCGGCTTCGCACTGCTCATCGACCCACCCGCGGCCAGGTGGAGCTGGCGTCAGGCGCTGATGTTCCCCGGCGCGGTGAACCTGGCGATCATCGGCTACACCTGCTTTCCCCGGCTCTTCCAGGAGGCGACCCGCACGTTCTTCGCCGAGTCCCACCTCAGCCCGCCCGACGTGAGCTGGGTGATCGCCTTCGTTTACGCCTGGCTCGGCGCGTCCATGGTGGTGGCCTACCTGGCGAAGGCCATCGAACCGGCGTGGGGAGGCCGGCTGGTCAGCGCGATTCTCCTCTACGTGGTGGGCTATGGGTCGCTGCTGTGCGCCTGCACGTTCGCGGCCTACGTCAAGGAGTTGCGGGGGGCGGAGATGCGCTGGGACAAGACGGAGAAGACGGGAAAGGTGACGATTCCGACGTGACGATCGAACCGGGCAGGCGGCACGAACTGGAGATCTTCGATGAAGAGATCCGCGCGGCGGTCAGGTACGAGCGAGGTCTCGTCGTCAAGGCCCTCGGCGTGCTCGCCGTGCTTGCCGTCATCGTCGTCTTGCGCACCTTGTACTTCGCTTGACGACGGATCGCAGGGGCTTTACCGACGGATCGCAGGGGAAGGGAGACGTGGCGATGACAGCACGGAGAATGGGGATCCGGCGAAGGTCGACCGTCGCGTCCGTCGTCGCGCTCGCGCTCGCGGCGGGCGCGTTC
>Ga0302314_10004784_pt1 | contig 24843 bp, 19 predicted proteins | sample III_Palsa_N2_3_FD_200533 | JGI IMG/M metagenome (GOLD analysis project Ga0302314, IMG submission 200533) | Peat permafrost microbial communities from Stordalen Mire near Abisko, Sweden - III_Palsa_N2_3 | ecosystem: Environmental > Terrestrial > Soil > Palsa > Peat permafrost | place: Sweden... | reverse complement strand
CAGATGAAAATAGCGATAGGCGGTGAAATTCACGCCGAACAACGCTGCGCAGAAGGTGCCGACGACATCGTTTGCGCGCCGATTGGAGAAAAAACTGCCATGCACACACTGATGTTTTGCCTCCTGACAACCGGCCAGCAACAGCGCTTGCGACAGCACGAGCAAGAGGCGCAGTTCTAGCCGCGGCATCCAGGCGAGCAGTGCAGTGTTGACGGCCACCGTCAGCAGAAATAATCCGCTTAATACGTCAGTGCGTCGCCAATGAATTCTCATTCTTTTACCTAATACATATCGACAAATCATCGCTATTTTTCCTACAACGAGAAATTCAGTGAGCGCTGCGGACAAAACAAAACCAGAATTCTATAAAGCGTTTGTTTCAGGAATGTGTCATGGCCGCGATCCAGGCAGCTTTGTTCACAGGGGTATGGCATGTGCCGTTTTGGCAGCCCGTCGAGCATCCCTCAAATCAGTTTTGCGAGCGGTTGGGTGACGTTCCTCACCAGCGGCAACGGCAGGGCAGCCCAGAGCGGGGCCAGCGTAGAAAGCGGAATGGAGCCACGCAGCAGCACGCCATAGTCGAGCGAGCGTTGGTGTGGAAAGTAGCCGGGCTTCACGCCGACGATCTTGGTGAAGCCGCGCCGATGATAGTAACGTAGTTGCGGGTCGAGCGGCCGCCCGGCGCGACGCGCATAGGCGTAGTCATTCACGCAGCCGTGCGGATGGCGCCGACGCCATCCGCTTAGGCCAGGCATGGGGGACCCAAGATAAATGTGGCGCCAGCCTCGCTTGAGCGCGTAAGGCCAGAAAAAATTGAAGAGAGCATCGACGCCGGACTGATGGCGACTGGAAAGGCTGAGGCCGAACAGCGAGATACTCGCAGGCGGCGCCGGCTGCGACGTACAGTCGCTCCAGGTGCTGACGTAACGATAAAAGCCATCGGGGACCGGCTTCAGGAAAAGCGATGCCAGCAGATTCCCTGTGAGGGGGCAAAAGGCGCCCAGCGCGAGGTCTGGATGCGCTTCGATGCGTGCTTGCAGCTCGGCGGGTGAAGCCGCCTGATCAGCCTCCCACTTCTCATGCTCGAGCTCGATGAGCGCGGGAAGATCCTGTTGCGTGAGAAAGCGGGCGCGGCTGTCGATGTCCGTACGCGGCGCGAGGAAGCGAAAATGACGATCCATGGGTTCAGTTATTGCGAGGCGGATAGCCCATCGCCTTGTTGAAAACGAGAAAGAGATCGTATTTCAGCAGCGAAGCGTGTCATGTTGATGACAAGTTATATATGGACTACTGAATGTGAATATTCGGACTATTACGCAAAAATCCGTCGATCATGTCGATAAGCACGACGATGACCGAGGCCATCACGGCGCCTCGTCCATATTACTCGAAAGCCAGAAGTCCTTCAGGCTGGACCCAAATTCCGCTCACAGGAACCTTGTCCCGGCGCGTCATCGAAGCTTGCTTCCGGTGTCGGTTTTCCGAACAGGTAGCCCTGTCCTTTCGGGCATCCGAGCGCTGCGAGCATGTCGGCCTGCCCGCTCGTTTCAATCCCTTCCGCGACAACGTCGAGCGAAAACGCCGAAGCAATCGCCATAATCGCCTTGACGAGCGCCAGTTTCTTGACATCGGTATCGATGTCTTGAACGAACGCGCGGTCGATCTTCAGCATGCCGATGGGGAACTTGCCCAAGTAACCCATTGCAGAGTAGCCAGTACCGAAATCGTCGAGAGCAATCACCACGCCCATTTGGGTCAGTTCGCCGAGCATGCGGGATACGCGCAGATTATCTTCAAGCAGAAGGCTTTCGGTGACTTCGATGGTCAGCCAGCGCGGCGCGCAAGCGGTTGCCGCGAGCGCGTCTCGGACTTTCTGGATCATGTCATCCCGGACGAACTGCCGCGGCGACATATTGACGGACACGCGTAGCTCCTCCGAGCTCGTCGAGTTCCAGCGCGACACGCTTGCGCAAGCTTGTGTGAGCACCCATTCGCCGATATCGTTAATCGTGTCGTTGCCCTCGGCCACGCTAATAAAGCTGTCTGGCGTCAGTATTCCGCGCGAGGGGTGACGCCAGCGCACCAGTGCCTCCATGCCGAGCAATTTACCGTCGGGCAAGGAAACGATGGGCTGGAAAAATAGCATCAGTTGCCGATGTTCGCGAGCAGTGCGTAGCGCGTAACCGAGTTCCATACGATCGAACGCTGCTTTCGCCTCGCCGGAATCGTGCATACAGAAACGGTTGCCGCCAAGCAGTTTTGCCGCATGCATCGCGGCGTTGGCATGCCGGAGCAATTCGGACGCGTCGGTGCCATCTTGCGGGTAGCGGGCGATACCGATGCTCGCCGAGACGGTAATCTCGCGCCCCATATCCGTGGGAACCGATAGCGCGGCTAGAATCGTGCTTGCGAGGCAGCCAAGATCGACGACCGCGTCGTGAGGAAGCGCAACGATAAGCGCGAAATCGTCTCCGCCGAGACGACCTAGGGTGCTGCCGCGAGGAGCATGACGCGCGAGCCTCGCCGCGACGTCGCAGAGTAGCCGATCGCCGCAGGCATGACCAAGGATGTTATTCACGTTAGCGAAGTCGTCGAGGTTGACGAGCATCAGGCCAATCCATTGCCGATTGCCGTCGGCGCCGGCCAAAGCATCGACCAGGCGTTCCCAGAGGAGCGCGCGGTTAGGCAGGTCCGTCAGTGTGTCGAACAACGCCAGCCGATGCATGCGCTCCCGATAATGAACCATCTCGGTCACTTCGCGTCCGATCGCGAGCACCGTTGCCACATGGCCGGCGGCATCGCGCTCCGCGATGAACCGAACCGCGATCCAGCGCGACGGCTCATCGCCCATGTCGAAGTGGAACTCGGCCTGCTGTTCAATGCCCGAGGCGAGAGTAAGCCGGAGTGTATCGAGGAAGTCGGGGTGCGCGCCGGTGCCGACCTTCATCGCTGTCGCCAATTGCGCCGGATCGGTGGAGCGAACCATGCGCCTCATTGCTGGGTTCATATAGACCACGTCGCAAGCGCGATCAAAGCGGACGATGAAGTTGGGCGAATGTTCGACCAGCGAGCGAAAAAAATGCTCGCATAGAAACGGCTTGCGCTTGCTGAACGCACGCCGCGTTGCACGGCATGCAGCGGCGACGGCAAGGAACAGGCGGCTCATATTCCGCTCACATAAGGAATTAGCATGATCAGGCGCGTGCGTTTCGCGGCCTCGACCGGCGCGGAACTTTCGCGCGCCGTGGCAGACGCGCCGAGGGCGGCCGGCATGGCGGGTGGCGTCGCCGAGGCAATCACCAGACAGCGGCTCTGGGCCACTTCGGCACGTGCTTCGAGCACCACACTCGCGCCTTGAACGCCCGGCTTCCCATTCTGCGCGTCCTCCGTAGTCAAGCGCAAGTTTAGCGCGACCTGAACCGCATCGGGATTCGCTGCGCTTTTCGGCTCGACCGTAGGCGTCACATCGAGCGCCATGCCGGTCGACACATCGAGCAGTGGACTCAAGCCGCCACCTGAGCCGGTGCCGTCGTCGCGATTCGCCGCTTCGACCAGGCGGTCCTCGTAGCGATCGAGCGTGACGGGCGTGCCGTCGACCGTGGTCGCGTCACGCGCCAGCACGATCGTGGCCCGCCCCTCTCGAGCGAAGGTATGCAACTGAGCAACCAACTCGGTGCCGTTATCGTCCGTGTAAGCGATGCGCGGCGCGGCCGCATCGGTGGATGTGCGCCACGGCAAGGGCAAGGCGGCAAGTGCGTCGGCGTCGATTTCAGCAACATAGGCAACCAGACGCACGAGCGGTGGCCGCCGATCGAAGGCTTCGATCATTGCCGCGTCGGCATCGAGTCGCTCGGGGCGATCGCGTACGAGCACGGCGTTGTTTGTGGCATCCGCTTCAAAGATCGGCAGCGGTGTCTCGTATTCGACCGGCACGATACCGGCTTCGAGCGGCTTAGCGCGCGCCGCTGCGCCGCGTTCGCGTAGCGCGCTCGCGACCCCGGGCACAACGATGACACGCGCGCCGTCATGCTCTTCGCGATCGGCCGCGCGCGCGGCGTCGAGCTTGACGACACGCACGGCGCTGCGTACGCGTTCGCGCGCGCTACGCTCAAGCGTGCGCGCAGCCTGCCCGACGCGCTCGACATAAGCAGGCGGTCCGTAGACAATCACGACGCTGGCCGCCTCATCAATCTGCGGCGCATAGCGCACATCGGTCAGCCGGATTTCGCGTAGCATGTCCAGCAGCGCATCGGGCGACGCATAGTCGAGTCGGATTGCAAGCGTGCGGCGTGCGGCGCCGCGTGAAACGTGCAACACGGCGCCGTCGAAGTACCAGTCAAGATCGTTGCCGGTTGTGAGCATCTCAAGGAAGCGCTGTGGCGCCAAATTGAAGCGCCCCGCGAACTGCCCTGCTACGTCGGGGTCAGTCACGATCGGCACGTGCGTCTGCCGCGACAGTTCCGCGAGCGCATCGCGCACCTGCGCGCCCGCAGTTGAGTACTCGAAGCGCTCGGTCTGCCAGGGCGGCGGCTCGGCGCTCGCGCGGCTTGCTGCGGCAGCCATAACGAAAAAAGCAAGCACGCCGCGCCGCGCCGCTGTGGAGAAGAGGGCATCAATCGTCATCTCGCGAGTCCTTCGTGAAACTCGAATGGTTGCCCGCCCGCCGTCTCTCCCGGGGCAATCTCCTCGGGCGTGCCGCCGAGATTGAGCCGATAGCCGGTGCCGTAGGCCGACTGAATCGTCCACGGAACGTTCGCCTTTTTTAGTTGCGCGCGCACGCGACTCACATACATGTCGACCGAGCGAGTCTGCACCATCACGTCCCAGCCCCAAACGACGCTCAGCAGATCCTGCCGCTGCACCACCGCGCCCGCATGCGTCGCGAGATGCCAGAGGATGTCGAATTCCTTGATACCGAGTGCATGGGGCTTGTCATCAACCACGAGCGTCTGACGTCCGCGGTCGAGCACAAACTCGTCGATCAGCAACTTGCGGCCATCGTGCCGCGACGATTCGGCGCGCCGCAGTACCGCGCGCACCCGCGCGAGCAGTACCATGCGGTCGATCGGTTTGATAAGAAAATCGTCGGCGCCCGCATCAAGAATTTTGGCAATATCGGCTTCATCCGAATGCACGGTCTGGAAGATCACAGGCACCGACGAGTGCGCCCGCCCCCGCACATGGGAGAGTAATTGCACGCCGGTGAGTCCCGGCATGTCCCAATCGACGATCAGCAGATCGGCCCATTGCTCGGCGAGATGATTGCGCGCGTCGAGCCCGTTATGAAAGGCCGAGACCTGATAACCCTCGGTTTTCAACCATGAGGTGAGCAAGGCGTGTTGGGCGGGATCGTCCTCTGCGACGAGCACGCGTACTGCCTTGCCTGCGGCATTTCTAATCATCGCAGCGCTCCTTTTTTAAATAGATGGACCGCGGCGCTCGTCGCCGACGGACCGGCGGACTCCTCCACGGTACGAGATACGGCCGAAAGACATGGCAGCCGCATCACGAAGGTCGTGCCGGCCTCGTCGTTGGGCTCGGCGTGTAAGGTGCCGCCATGCAGTTCGACGATTTGCCACGCGAGCTTGAGTCCAAGTCCGAAACCCTTCGAAGAGCGGTTCGGCGGTTCGTCGAAGTTATCGATGCGGCGCTTCGCATGCAAACCCGGCAGACCGCCGGCGCGGTCGCGCACCTGGATCTCCGCATAGCCGTCCGCCACTTTGATCGAGACCGTCACAGTGGAACCGGCACGCGAGGCCTGGATCGCGTTGTCGACGAGGTTTTGCAACGCACGCGCGGCGAAGCTGCGCACGCCGTCGATCCAGACGGCCGCACCGTCAGGTAGCCAAAGCTGTAGCAAGATATGGCGGCAGACTGCCGCCACCTCGAGCTGCGGCACCAGCTCGCGCACTGTCGCATGAAGATCGAAGCGGGAGAAGTCGTTCCGGCGCAGATTACCGAGCACCGAGGAGAAGATGAAGTTCTCACCGAGCGCGAGCGCATAGCGCGCGAGCTGGGCGATCTGATTCATGCCGCCGCATTGGTCGAACACCGCCGCGTCGCTTTCGGCGAGCTGCGAGAGTGCGACGATCGAATTGAGCGGCGAGCGTAGATCGTGGGAAAGGAAGCGCAGTGACGCGATGCGGTCATCGAGCCCGCGCCGCAGCGCCGTCACGTCGACCAGCGCAACCGATGCGTCGATCCCGCCGTTTGCCCCGGCCGCGGCGCGCTCGATGCGAGCCAGCTTGAGCCACAGCCAGATTTCGCCGAGCTTGACCTCGAGTCCTTGCTCAAGCACTGCTGCCAGACTCTCATCCGTCGCCGCGCCGGACTCAGCGTCGGCCAGACCGCCGAATATCTGCATCAATGTCGCACCGACGGGGATCGGCCGACCGCGCATCCGCACGGCCCGCTCACTTGCCACGACTACGCGATGTTCGCCACCTTCGATGACGAAAGCGACCGTACCCCAAGGTTGACTGTCGAGCAGTACTTCGATATGCGCGATTCCGGTGTCCACGTCGGCTAGGTCGTGGCCTGAAGCGGGTTCGAGATTGAGCGGATTCATGGTTCTATGATCCTTGGCGTGAGCAGGAACAGCCGTTCCATGTGGCTGTCGCTCTTGTCGGTACTGCGAAACAGCGCGCCGATCACAGGAATCTTGGACAGGACAGGCACACCGTTACCGGTATACGAGCGGTTGTCGACGCGATACCCGGCGATCAGGAGCGCCTGCCCCTGCGAAATGAACGCCGACGTGTTGATGTTGGTACTAGTGATGACGGGCAGGTTGGACACGGTCTGGGAGGTTAGCTGTCCGTCCTCGATCGAGACATCGAGCTTAATCTGGGTGGTGCCGTTCTCTTCCACGACCATCGGCAGCACGCGCAGCGAAACGCCCGTCGAGATCGTGTAAAGGTCGGCCGAGGCATAGCCCGAGACCGGCACGAAAAAACGCGTCGAGTTATCCATCACGGCCTCGACGTTGTTGAGCGTCGTGACCTTGGGACTCGCGTCGATCTTGGCCTGGCTGGTCTGGGTCAAGGCCTGGACATTGGTCATCAGGTAGCGGCCGGCATCGCCAAGCACCGCGGAAAGTGACATGCCGATCGGCGTAGCCGCGCTAGTGACGCCGCCCGCCAGCGTCGTGTTACCGAACGTCTGCGAAATCGTGCCGTTATAGGTGTTCTGCGCGGTTGTGCCGTTGCCGGTTTGCAGATCGACGTGGCTGCTATGCAGAGACCAGTTGACGCCGAGTTGATCGAGCGCGGAGTCGTCGACCTCGATGATTTGGGCCGAGATCTCGATCAGACGCGGCTTCACGTCGAGCCGTCGCAACAATTCAGGATACTGGAACATCCGGTCGGGCAGATCGCGTACCAGCACCGAGTTGGTGCGCGGATCGGGCTGAAAGACGGGTAGGACGTCATCCTTGTGGCTCTCCGGCTGCTGATCGTTGCTGCCCCCGGCCGCGCTTGCCTGTTGCAGTTGCGGTGACGCGCCGGCGCCGCCGCCGTTGGAAGCAGACGGCAGCGGCGGTAGCGGCGGCAGCGGGCCGTTACTGCCACCGCTTCCGCCGCTACCGCCAGAAGCGCCGGACATGGCTTGATTCGGCGTGTTGCGCATCATGTTAGAGGACTGGTTCGGCTTGCCGGCGGCGGTGCCCCCCTGCTGCGGGTGGTACATATTGTTGAGCAGCGTCGACACCCCCGCAATCGTGACACTCTGGCCGTCGACGTTAAGCGTGCGGTCAGTCGCCCAGGCGTGCGCGAGCGGGAAGATTTGGATCTCGTCGCCCATGCGGCGGTTGGCTTTCTTGTCGACGCGCTGCGCGATGTCCTTGACCATTTTCACGTAGGAGGGCGGGCCGTTAACGATTGCAGCACCCTGCGATGCGTCGTAGATCAGCGGAAAACGCCTGTCGGCAACACCCATCTGTTCCAGCGTCTTCTGCAACTGTCCGACCGAGGCGCTGTCGAGCGAGATCAGTGCGTTTTGCATGTCCGATGGACCGACGATATCGAGCACTTCGCCGTCGTAGTACCAGATAAAGCCGAAAGTGGCCGCGAGCGTGTCGAGAAAACGTTGCGGCGGCAGATTGAAGCGGCCGCTGACGGTGCCGGATACGCTACCGCCGACCATCGCCGGAATGCCCTGGCTAGCGGCGAAATCGCGCAAGACATCTTTGATGTCCTTGCCCTCGGCCGCGTATTCGATTTTCGGGCTTTTCCATGGCACCTCGGCCGCCTCGGCGCGCGGGCCGCTCGCCAACACAGCCAGCGTCCCGCAGAACAACGCGATCCACGCAAGGCCTGCCGTGAGGCTTCGCCGGCGCGCGGGAGAGCGAGGTAGCAGGGTCAAATCGGTCGGTTTAAATCTCACGGAATGCACTCCGGTAGTGCTGCACATCATTAATTTAGTAGATCGAATTCACATTCCAGCCGGTCATCAACGACGGCACCGGCGCGGGCGTGGCACTGCCGCTTGTTGTGTCGCACAGGGCGGCCGCATAAGGCGTGGTCTGCCCTCCGTAGGTCTCCCAGGCGGTGATAATCTGGACGGAGTATCCCTTGTTGTTCGGCGTGAGCGGCAGGGTCAGGCTTACGGTGACGCTGCCGGTCGTGTCGTTCAAGGCCGGGGACTGCGACCAGTTGCTGCCGACACTGGAGTTTGTGTCATTATCGATAAAGGACACTTGCTGTTGTATCTGCCCCGAGTAGCCCGTTTGACCGCAATAGGTTTCGGCCATATGCCCCCAGACCGAGGCCGTGATGATGCCGGGGCGGGTCAGCGTAACCTGCCATTGCTGGGTGTAGGTGTATCCATTACCGCCGGTTGACAGTATCGTGGTCCCATTCGGATAGGGGCCGCTGTAGACTTGGCAACCGCTGGGGGCCGAGGGGACTTGCATGATGACGAGGCAGCCGGCTATGCTGGTGGCGGAATCGATGCGCACCTGTTCCTGCCAAGTGCCGTTCACGCACGACAGCATGTTGCCGGAACTGTCCACGCTCAGTTGCCCGACGCCCCCGACCCCGACCCCGCTCGCGAGCGAGGCGCCGTTGTCGCAGGGCGAACCGGCGGTGTTGGACGTCGTCATGACCACCTGCCCCCCGACAAGCGCGCCGGTGCCAATATTGAGATTGCCGTAGTTGTCGACGATCAACGAGTGCCAAGTCGAACCCGTGTACTTGTAGGGAATACCGGTATCGAGCGCGAGCGCGACGTCGCCGACAACCGCGCTCGCGCCGGTCGGCAGGTCGGCTTGATTAGCCACTGGGTCGCGCCAATAGAGCGAGCCCGCGCCCTGCCAATAGCCACCCGACGAGCAAGAAAGCACCTGACCGTTCGTATCGGCGGTAATTTTGCCGGTCGAATTGGGCACCACCGATGGACCGCAGGCGCTGTCGCTCTGGCCCGCCGTATGGGTCTGGTCAGCCATATAGATCGGCACATGCATCGCGTTGGCGTCGGCATAACCGGGCACGCCGACGCGGTAGAGGAAATCCGAGTTCTGATTGGTCGGCGCGCTGGTGTAGGCCTCGCTGACGAGATGTCCAGCGCCGGTCGGCGTGCCGCTGCAACTGGCGCCGCTGGGATTCGGCGTGTTGATGATCCACGAACCGTAAGCACCATAGGCCGCGCTGTTGGGCGTAGTGGCGCCAGGTTGGTGTAATGGCAAGGAACCGCCGCCCGTGCCGGCATTGGCCGCAATAAAGCCGAGTTCGACGTCGGGAATCACCTGACCGCCCTCGGTCACCAGCAGCGCGTCGAGGCCGCCCGTCGCGGGCGCGAAGACCAGCAGGCATGGCGCTTGGCCGTAGGCGTTCTGGCCTTGCACGCTGGCCGGCAGATAGCTCGCGAGCTGCAGGCCGCCGCTCGACGCATGCAACGGCACGACTGTCGGCGTGGCGGCGGTGGCGGACGAGGCCAGCGTCGCGTAATTGGCTTGCACCAGCTGGGCGGCTGCGCCCGCCAGTTGCGACTGATACTGGGCGGCCTGCTGATCGCGTAGGTCTTTCATCGAAGTGTTGACCAGGGCCGAGAAGCCCACGAACATCATGGCGGCTATCAGCAGGGCCCCGAGTCCTTCGAGCAGTGTCGCGCCTCGCTGACGCGAGCGTATCCGCAAGGCACAACGCCGTGCCGGCAAGCCGATGGGAGCGGGACGATTCATGCACTCATCCTCGCGAGATTTCGGCCATCCAGACCGGCGTGCCGTTGGCTATGGCGTTGGCGATACCGGTCGGTAGCGGCACCGCCACACCGGGAGCTCCTGGCGGAATCAGATAGCCGCTTTGCGCGACACCGGCCAGCACCGAACCTTGGGCGAGCAGCGTCATAAAGCTGGGCAGCCCTGCGGCCGTCGGCGCGATCGCGTAGACCACGATGGTGTTGCCTTCAACGTAATTATTCCAGAGCCCGGTCGCGGCGTAATGGGCGATGCCGGGCAGTTGCGACGCCGGGATCGAGCCTTCGAACGAGGGATTGACCGAGTTCAGGTAGTCGATCACCGACGCACGGTATTCGGCCATATTCAGTGCCTGCGCCTGGGCCTGCGCGGCGGCGCCCTGGACCAGCGGCTGCATCTGCCGAGCCTCGTAGGTACTCCAGGCGGCGATCAGCGCCGCAATGGCGGTGAATGTGGCGAATATGTACATAGTGCGTTTCCAGCACTTGCTCATGCAGTCTGGTCGGAGACCGGGGACGGCATGACAAGCGGCATCAGTTGGAGGTCCAGACGATCGTGCTGCTCGTAGTACCGCAGGCGGTCGCGGCCTGCGAGGGCGTAATCGGCGGCGTTAACCCAGCGTTGGCGCCGACGACGACCTGCGTCCAACTCGTCGTCGTTTCCGATACCACGTTGACGCAGACATCCGCGGGTACGGCAGCGTACGAGATCGTGAAGAGACCTCCGGCCGCGCCTGACAGCAAAACGGTACCGCCCCACACATTGCTAATAGCAGTGCTAGTGGTCGCCATGCCTTGCGGCACGGCGCCCGCGTCGATCATCGATTGGGTAAAGTCCGCGACACCGTAGTTACCCTGCGTCGTCAAGAAAAGTTTCCGGGCCGCGGTCTGCATCGACGTGAGCTGTTCAAGCACAGTATTGGAGTTGGCGCTGCCGAAGGCCGTACGCAGGAGCGCGACCGCGCCCATCACGACAATAGCGGCGATGCCCAGATAGGCGATGCCTTCGAGCAGCGAGGCACCGCGCTGCCGCCCCCGGCGCGTGTGCGGTTCGAGGGTAGCGGGCTGCGCGAGTTGATGATCGAGTTTCATGTGTCTCTCCAAGTTGTAAAAAAATGCTTCAGATAAGGCTTGCTCCAAGCTCTTATCCGGTTTATTTCATTGACCGCGATACCGCTGCGATCTCCTGCTGAATGCCGAAGAAGCCAGACACCAGCCATGCGATGACGACCGCGAGCAACACGATGGCCGCGCCGTTCAGCACGCGCATCTGCATCCCGAGAACCTCCACGCCTTCATCGAGCCATTCGGCGGCAAGTATTTTGAGCGAATCGGCGAAACCGCTGTACTGCGAGTAGATACAGAGGTCGTCGACGATTTCCTTCGACGGGAAGTGGTAGCCCGTGGCGCGCAACGCATCGCCGGCGTTGAGTCCCGACTTAACCCCGAACAGGGTGTCGTCGATACGCACGCGCAGCCAGGGGGATGCTTTGGCGCCAAGCCGCAGCAGCGATTTCTCGACCGTGAAACCGCAGGTCTGCAGCGACGAAAACGCCATCAGAAAACCGCTGCCGATCACCAGCCGATAGAGTGAGTAGGGCGGCACCAGGTCGAGCACGACGCGCACCCGGCCGTTCCAGTTCGGCATCGACCAGGCGACCAGCGCGCCGATCGCGAAGGTCACGGCGAGGCAGGGCAGCATCCAGTGCTGGCTGAATTGCGACATCAGATAGAGCGAGCGCGCCGTGCCGTGCCAGGTATGCGGATCGGAAAAAATCTCGAATTGGGGAATCACGCGGGTGCCAAACAGATAAACGTAGGCGAACACCATGGTCAGCACCATCACCGGATAGGCCACGCCACCGATGATCGACGCGCGGATCTTGCGCCCGGAGATGACCACTTGCGCCACCGACAGCAGCGCCTGCTCGACACGCCCGGCTTGCTCGCCGGCCAGGATAATCATCAATTCGGATTGCGGCACCCACTCCGCCATACCTTCGGCCAGATGCCCGCCGTTCTGGACCGTGCGGCGCCAGTCGGCGAGCACCACCGCGAGCGCTTCGTTGGGCTTGCGGCCGTTATGAGAAGCGCGGGCCTCGAGTTCCTCGAGCACCTTCAGGATCGGTAGCCCGTTCGTCAGCATCTTGCTGATCTTGCGGTACAGGCGCAGACGCGTGTTGGCGGTCAACTGCAGCTTGGCCCACCCGCGGTTTAAGTCAGGCAGCTTCATGGTAGCCTCCGACCGGACGCGGTTTGGTGAAGTCCTCGTATTCGCCGCGCGAGGTCAGGTGGCCGACCACGCGCTCGGCCATGCGCGGATCGACCAAGCCCTCAAGCACTTTGCTGATCGCATGATCGGTCACCGTCTGCCCGCCCAGACGGTGCAGCCAGTAGTCGAGCGCGCCCGCCTTGTCGCCATCGCGCAGGTAGGCGAAGAAGCGCGCGTCGGTGCGGATCACCTCCGCCACCACCGAGCGGCCGACGGTGCCGCGTCGGCGGCACTGCTTGCAGCCCGGCCCCGCCACACAGATCTCGCTAATCCGCGAGCCGGCCACCCGCATCACGCGCGCGACCAGCGCGGCATCGAGTTCGTCCATGACATCGACCAGCTTCAGTTTACAGTGCGAGCACAGCAGCTTGACCAGGCGCTGGCTAATCAAGCCCGTGACGACCGTTTCGTCGGCTACCATCTGCAGCGACAGGCCTAGATCGACCAGCCGGTCGACGATCGAAATCGCATTGTTCGCGTGCAAGGTGGTCCAGACCTGGTGGCCCGTCATCGACGCGCGCAGAGCGCTTTGCGCCGAAGCGCGGTCGCGCACCTCGCCGATCATGATGGTGTCGGGGTCGAGCCGCATCGCATTCGAGATGGCCGCGGCGAACATCGTCGAACGCGCTTCCTCGCCGGCCGCGTTGACAACCGGCGTCTGCACCGCGCCGGCGATCGGGTATTCGACGGGGTCCTCAACCGTGATCACATGAATCGAGCCGCCGGTCTCCCGAATCTGACTCGTCAAGGTGCGCTGCAGCGTGGTCGATTTGCCCGAGCCGGTGGGACCGCTGATGATGTTCATGCCGATCGGCTGTTCTTTCAGAAAATTGATGATCTCGGCTTGTTCAGAGTTAAAGCCGAGAGTTTGCAGATCATCCGTGTCGCCGGCGTCATTGTAGAGCAACCGCATCACCATCACGCTGCCCTCACTGGTGGGCGCGGTAGCAATCCGCACGCCGAACAGCTGATCGGGTAGTTTGTCGCGCTCGCCGATCGCCGCGTCCTGGCGCTCGGTCGGGCGGTAGGTGTTGTCGGCGACGCTCGCCATCGCGGCATAGAGCGTCGCGAGCAACCGTTCGCCGTGCTCGCGCGTGTGCTCGCGCATCCGTACCAGTTCATTGTGAATCCGAAACAACACCTCGGTCGAGTGCCGCTGCACGCGGATATGGATGTCCGAGGCCCGCTCGCGGCATGCATGCGCAATCAACTCCTTGGCGACCATTTGCATCGCCGTGTGCTCGACGGGTTCGATGCCGTCGGCGCGATGCTCGCGATAGGCGCGCGCGATCTTGTCGAGTCCGACCGACTGCGGGCGATAAGAATGGCGCATCCTATCGAGGCGGGCGCGGTACGAAAGCACGTAAGGATTCATTTCCTGACCTTCGGCGATCAGTAGCCGACCGTCGTCGAGCAGGCACAGAAATTTGCTTTCCTCACCGCTGGCTGCCAATTCGCCATGGTCGCTGAGCGTCTTGGCCGGCCCCACGGCAGCGGCAGGCCGCTGCGACGGCGAGGCCGGTTCGTTAGTGCGCCCGGTACCGGGATTGATATTAAAAGGAATGCTCGCCATGATCAATTTCTCGGCAATGAGGGCAGTGATGGTATTCCCGGAAAACCCATACCGTTGACCGGGGGCTTGCCGGTTTGCGAGTCGGCCGGGGTCGTCTCAATGGCCATCGGGAGCCGCATCGGTGTGCCGCCGTGCGGCCCGCGCGCGAGCACGGCACCAGGGCCGATCGAGACAATTCGGAAGCCGTTGGGCAGTGTATCGCCCGCCTTTACTTCAAACTCGCCCTCGTCGCGACTCCAAAGCGTCGCATACACGGTCGAACCGATACCTTCGACGGCACGCACATAAAAGTCGCCACGTTCGTTGGCCGCGGAGAGTCGGTTCAGTTCGCTGCTGCGCTGGGTGACCTGCGCCTGCGCATCCAGCGCTTTGAGCCGCGCCTTCAGCACCAGGGTTTCCTCCTCGAGATGCATCAGCGTTTGAGCCACCTCAGAAGTTTGTGCTGGCGACTCAGTCATGGCCGCCGCGCTGTCCGCCGATGAGGTCGACGAGGCCGATAACGCCGGGGCGGCGGGTGCCGCAAACGCGGGCGAGACCACGAATGCGAGGCAAGCGCCGCGAAAGATGCGGCCGAGGCCGGCATAACGGGCGATAAGCTCATTTCGCATAAACCACCCCTTCGATTGACCAACTGGCGTTGTCGTACGCGACGCGGTCGAGGCGCACACCCGGCAGATCGAGAAGCGGCGCGACACTAGCCGGCGAAAAGCCCTCGATATGAGTAGCGAAGTGCCAGATACGCCATGTAGGCTGAGCCACGCCCGCGAGGGACGAGGGAAGCTTGCCCAACGAGGCCGACTGTCGCTGTGCGGCTTCGAGCTTCAAGGCAATCGAGAGTGGCTGAAAAGCGGCGAACAGGTGCTCGCGCATCTGGTCCTCGGTCAAGAGCACGTCGTCCGCGCCCCGTGACATCGAGAGCGGCACTCGCCAAACGGCCCGGTCGCCGCTACCGTCAATTTGCGCCTGGGGCACTTGGCTCAGCAAAAACGCGACCGTCGAGTCTTGGCGAGCCCATACATAGCTCGCGGCGGTGTCCGAGCACTCGTATTGCGTCAGCTGCCAGCCGCCCGGAGCCAGTTCACCGAAATGAGCCAGACAGCTGGCAACAAACGCCGAGGGCGAAGGCGCATGAGCCCAAGGATGATCAATCACGGGCCGCGCCTTTCTTTTAGCGGCCTCGGCCAGCATGCGCTGAGCGGCGGTCATGCGAGCCTCGGCCTGTGCCCGTTGGTAATCGAGATATTTCACGTAAGCCAACGCCGCAACGCAGCAAAGCACGGCGCCCGCCGCCGCAAACAGCATCACGCGCGGGTCGCGCCGGGTCCGCTTGAGCGCCCACCAGCGATGAATCAGCGGTTTGCCGTGGCGGCGCAGCATCAAATCGTCGAGGCTGCGTTGGTAGAAATTGTGGAATTCCAGGTCCTCGACCTCGGCATCCCCGATCACCACGTTCCAGCCACCGAGACCATAGTCCGTCTGAAGCCGCTCGAAAACTTCTTCACGCGTACCAACCCAGTCCCCATTCGGCAGGAACAGGTGGTCGCGTACCGCAAAATAGGCCCAGCGTCCGTCGGGAACCTTGAAAGCACCGAGCCAATTCGGGGCGGACTGTTGGCGCCCATCGTACATCGCGCCCTGCCGCGCGATCGAGCTCGAGACCATCGTGCCGAGCGACAGCATGCCCGGCTGGGCGCCCTCGGCGAGGTTCGCGAAGCCGGCCTCGGCCTGATCGCGCTCGATGCGTACGATCAACAGGTCGAAGCTCAGCTTGCGCGCGAGCTCAAGCGCCTCCTTACGAAGTTCGCGGCGCCGCGACAGCGACTGCCAGAACAGCCCACTGACAAAGCGGTGCCGGCCGATCTGGACGATTTGAGTGGGCATGATGGCCTGATTCCTTGTGCCGTTTGCGCGCTCAGGCGGCCGATGCAGCGTGTATCGTCAGCGGGGTGATCAGAATCACGATCACTTCGCGCGAATGACTGGCATCGGTACCGCCGCCGAACATGTAAGTGGAGGGCTTGCCGACACCCGACTGGGTCGAGTTGTCGGCGGTGCCTTCGTAACCGCTGATGACGAGTGTTTCGCCGGATTTCATCGAGACGCGCTGCAGGAAATTACGGGTGTCGATTTCGGGCGTCTGGATCTGCTCCGGATTGGTGCCGCCAGACGAGACGGTCTGCAGCGCGTCGAGCACCGAGAGGTTGGTGTAGAACTGCAGCAGCACGGTACCGTCGTCGAGCATGTGCGGCAGCAGGGTCATGTTGAAACCCGTGGTAACCGTGCCCGGCGTGAGCGCGGTCGAGGACCCCACGTTGACGGTGTTGGTTGTCGAGATCGAGGCCAGATAGCCCTGCTGCGTAGCAACCTGGATCGGTACCGGCTGATTATTCAAGGTGGTGACCGAGGCTGAGGTTTTGCGCCGTACCGTGCCCTGAGTCGACAGCGCCGAGATAATCGCGGCGGTGCCGTTCGCGCGGCTTGAGGGCGAGATCACTTGGGCGCCGAGCGTGACCGCGCCCGTCAGGCTTGAGGCGAAGGCACTGCTCAGCGTGAATTGCGAGCCGAGCGCTTGATAGACGGCGCCCCAGTTAATGCCGTAACTGTCGTTGCCCGACAGCGTGACGGAGAGCACCGTGACGTTGATCAGCACCTGACGCGACATCACGCGGTTCTGCTCTTCCATAAAGCTCGCGACGCGCTCGAGCACGTCGGGCATGTCGGTCACGGAGATCGAGCCGGTGGCGGGTGACGAGACAACGTGGCCATGCGTGGAAAGCATCGCCTTGATGGCCGCCTCAAGGCTGCTGAAGATCGACAACTGCGAGTTGACGGCGGTGGACGATGTGTTAGTCGACGAGACGCCATTGCTCGAGCCGCCACCGGACGAGCCGCCACCCGAGCTGCCCCCGCCCGAACCGCTTCCCTGCGTGCCGCCGCTGCTGTTAGCTTCACTGGCGACATTCGCGTTGACCGACGAATCGCCGGGCACGGCGCTGACCTGGAAGGTGCGCGTATCGGTGAAATAAAAGTCGATGGCGCCGTCCGTGAACTTCCAGAAGACGCCCAGGCGCGTGCAAGCGGTGTCGAGCAGCCCCTTCAGATCGCCGTTGCGATAGATGATATGCACACTTTCTGACGCAAGGCCGCCGCTCGACGGAGCCGAGACGCCACGCCCGGCAGGCAGCGAGGGCAGAGGCGGCAGAGGCGTGCCCCCCGAGCCTGCTCCCATGGCGCCTGGGGCCGCCGTGCCCGCGCTTCCGCCCAGCGCGCCCGTGGAAGCGATCACGGCGTCGGCCGAGACCTTGACCGGCAACTGTGCGAGCCGGGAGATGCGCTCGGCGAAATCCTTGAGCGAATCGACTTGCCGATCAAACGTCGCCGGTTGCGAAAACACCGGCGGCAGGGTGGCGCCCCGAGCCAGCTTGACGGTGCGACCCGATAGCCAGATGCCGTTCTCGACCACCACGTCATCGATGGTGTGCGAGCGAATGTTGCCTTGCCCCATGGCATCGAGCATTTCGTCCGCATGCTTGGCGTCGTGATTCGCGGAATCGGTAATCGATTGCAGCAGGCCCGTGCAGCCGGCAAGCAAAACGGCGACGAGGACGATGAGGGTTCTCATGACGAGGCTCCGCGAGCGACGATGCGCAATACCTTGTTACCTTTGTAGAAAATCGCCTGGATCGGCGTATCGCCCTTGTCGAGCGCCCGCACGACGGTTTCCAGCGCGTCCTGAAACGTCCCTGTGACAGTCGCATCGGCATCGATGCCGAAATCGACAGGCACCTCCCAGACGAGTTGCCAGCCGGCGTCCTTCGCCCAGCGGGTGAGCGCGGTCTTTACGGTGCCATCGGCAACCGCGAGGCGCCAAGTCCTAGCGGTTTCGGAGGCAGACACCGGAAACGACTCAGCCGTGCTTGAGACCGGCCCGGAACCTAGGACGGCGGGAGCCGCCGGCACGGAGGCCGGGGCCGCGGGAGCTACCGGCTTGACGGCGGGAGCTGCCACCGCTTGCGAAGCAGGCTGTGCGGCGGCAGGCAGCGGCTCGGCGCTGGCCGTACCGACTTTCTGTGCGGCCGCGCTCGCCATCGGCGGCACGCCCGCTTGCCGGCTCGCGGCTCCGAACGGCAGCGTCCGCGAGCGGATCGTGACGAGCTGCAAGCCGGCATCGATATGTGCCGAGACATCAGGCAATCCCGATAGGGCCTCGCGCAACGCGGCCACGAACGACTGACGCGGATGCCAACTGACCGGCGTCTCAGCCCACGCACCGGCGTTGGGCAAGTTGATGCTGTAATTGGCAGGAATGATGCGTTCCAGAGCCTCGCGCAGTGGAACGTCTTGGCCGCCCACGCTGACGTTTGCGGCGTATGGTTTGCCGCTCACATCGACGTTGCCACCCGAGTCGCGCTCGCCTGACGTCGGGCGCGGTGTTGCCCCATGGGCAACACCGGCGGCCAGACACACCGTGAGGGCGAGGATTATGGTCACTTCGCGCATGGCTGCACCTGGCACCCAATCTTTCTCCCTCGGGCTACATCCCCGATGACGGTGCCCTCAGCGCAGCGACTGGCGGAAGTCCACAAGTCTTCTTTACTTTCCCCGCACTGGTTCGCTATGCTGATGAGATTCAGTCCGACGCTCTCATTCCTCACACACCCTAGAATATGACCATCGAACCCGGCAATCTGCGCGACCTTGCGCGCGAACTTCTCTCCCTCGTCGATCTGCCTCAGACCTTCACCGATATCCATATTGAGCAGGACCGGCCGATCATGATCAAGACGCCGCGAGGGTGGAGCGAAACCGGCGACAGTACGCCCGTACTGATTGAGGAGATGCAACCGATGCTCGAGGCGATCGACGAACAGTGGCAAACGCGTATCGCGCAGGGCGCCATCGACCGTCCGTTCGTCCTCACGCGCTGCAGGCTTCGCTGCAACGTCTATCGGACTGCGGGCGGCCGCAAGACGGTCATTTCGATCCGCCGCTTGCCGCTCGAGCCGCTCCCGCTCGACAAGCTCGGACTGCCCGCTTACATCCGCTCGATGCTCGACTCGACCAAGGGGATCGTGCTCGTGACCGGCTCGACCGGATCGGGCAAGACCACAACGATCGCCTCGCTGCTTGATCACATCAACCGGAGTCGTAACAGCCATATTGTCACCATTGAAGAGCCCATTGAGTACTATCTCGACAGTCGTCAGTCGATCATTTCGCAGCGCGAAGTTCCAACCGATACGCCGAGCTTTTCCGCCGGCCTGCGCGAAGCCTTGCGGCAAAAGGCCGACGTCATCATGGTCGGCGAGGTGCGCGACCTCGAGACCGCCGAGACCGTGCTGCAAGCAGGAGAGTCCGGCCATCTGGTGTTCGCGACCATGCATACGAGCAGCGCGACCAGCACGCTCTCGCGGCTGCTCTCCTTCTTTCCGGTCGAGCATCGCGAGCGCTACGCGGTTTCGCTCGCTAATTCGCTGATTGGCGCGATCTGCCAAAGCCTCGTGCCAAGCGAGGACGGCCAGTCTTTCGTGCTCGCCAGCGAATTGCTCTTCAATACCAACCAACAGGTCAGCAAGTTGCTCGTCGATCCCGAAAAAATGCACTTCGTCGGCGATTTCATTCGCCGCAAAGAGGACAATATGTCCCGTTCGCTGAACGAATGCCTCGTGTCGCTCGTCGCGCGCAACGCGATTTCCGCGCGTGATGCCATGCGGGCGGCTTACAACCGGATGGAACTCCATGAAATGCTCCAGGCCTCTGTAAAGCGTTAGTACCGCGCAGAGCCGATTTGGATGCAAAATGCCGCGTAAATTCTTAACTGAATATAACAATCCCAATATATGGGAATTTTTTAGTAGGCTTGAACCTGCATTTCACTGCAAGGCGCCATGTGGCTCTTCGGGAAATTGGGTTTTTCTTCGGGCGTCTGAGCTCCAGCTTTCACGATTCCAGTATAAATGAGTCATGCCACCCAGTCAGCCAGCCTTCTCGACCGAGGCGGCCAACGCATTGAACTCAGAGAGGGAAACCGTGCCCATCTACACGAATCCATATGTCGGCGATGTTGATCTGCCGCCGCCGATGCCAAGCGAGAACGCGAAAGCAAAAGCGAAGGCTCCCACAACAGCGTCGTCACCCCCTCTCACGGGGGCCCGCGTCCTCCAGGGCTTGCCGCCGCGCTCAAGCCACGCAAGTGTCATAAAAAATACGCCGCCCGCGCCTGGGGCGTCGGGGTCGAGTCTTGCCAAACGGCCGAGAGATGCAGGCGAGCCGTCGGAGTCAGCACTGGACAAACGGCCAAGGAACACGCTATCGGCCGGCAACACAAGCAAGCCATTGGAATCGATGCCGGACAAACGGCCGGAGAATGCACTTGCAACCTACAACGCGGGCGGGACACCAGAGTCAATGCCGCACGAAGGGCAGGGCAGTGCACCGTCGGACGACACCTTGGGCATAGGCGAAATGACCACAGGTCTGAGTCAGAAGCTCGATTCCACGATGAATCCAATGATCCAGTCACAGCTTTTTGCCGCCCAAATGCAAATGAGGCTGTCGCTCATTCAGGCTTATGTTGAAGTCTCGAAATCGGCGGCGTCCGCCGTCGCAACAGCCTCCCAGAAGAGCTAAAACCTGAGACAGCGCCAAATCGGTTGGCTTGAACCAGGCGCGCACACTTTTGATAACCAATTAAAATCATTGACTTATTACGATAACCTCATGAAGTAAATTAATTTTTATTCCAATACAGAACCCCGCTTATCGGGCCACTCCATGGAGTTCTGTGGCGCACGAAGGTAACAAAACATCACAATCGAACGAAAACAAGACTCGCAATTGAGAAGATGCATCCAACGACCCGAACGTCGGATTGCACCCCCTCTCGAATCAGGAGCGTGTCATGTTCTCGAGCGTCTACTTCGTCCTTGCATCCTCCCTGTCTACCGCCGCTCAGCTTCCGTCGTATGCGCGCCTCGTCGGGGCGGGCCGACTGTCTGATGCGTGCTCGACACTTGCCTCCAAGGTCGAACGTGAAGGCGAAGAGGACGATCCAATCCTGCTGCAGGCTTATGCCGACATCCAGTTGGCGCTGTCTCTCCCGATCGAGGCGGAAGACTGTTATCGCAAGGCCCAACGTGCGATCCGCGATTCGCGCACCGCGCTGCGCATTGCTTCCTGCCGCAACGCCGGTTGGCAAGCGTTCTTCCAAGATCGCTTCAGCACGGCGGCCTCCTGCTTCAACCGTGTTCTGGAAGAACCCGAGGCAAGCGTTGGAGAGCAACTGGAAAGTATGCTCGGCAAGGCTCTGGTGCTCTACCATCTAGGCTGTCTCGGCGCCGCCGTTTCTCAGATTGACAAGTTCTCCCTCGCGGCGGAGCAAGTTAACGAACGCGGCTGGAGCAATCTTGCCGCAGCGCTACGCTATGATGTGTGGGTACAACATGCAGTGCGCGACACCGAATCGCTGCGCGACCACATTTATTGGCGCTCGGCCGCCCACGACATCGGGCCGGACATGTTGTACGAAAGCAAAGCGCCGCAGGAACAGATCGCAACGTCGATGCCGTTGCTTGCGCAACGGCTCGAGTATCTCGGTAATTTGTATCAATTCGCGCGCGGCGCGCACGGCGTGAGAGAGCACCTCGATCCGCACCTATCGTGGGCCGGGCAAAGCGATCTGGTCGAATACCACCGAGGCCTCTGCCTCGAGGTCTCGGTCGCGGCGATCGCCGCAAAAGCACCGATCGTGGCTGAGACCTTGCTCGGCCAATGCCAAATTGTCGCCGGCCCACCCCATCATCATCAGCACAAGCGCTGGTATCTGGAGTACCTCTACTGCCTCTCAAAAGTCCGCCAACAGCAAGGACGCGGACATGAGTCGCTTGAAATTTATGGACGCTACGCGTTCGCATCGATCAGCTTTGTGCGCGCCGACAGTATTGTCATGTCAGCGGTCACAGCCGACATCGCGAGCCCGGCGCCCAGCCAGCCGAACTCCGACGACGTAAGCACGCGGCTGCCGGCAAAATACCGTCGCGCCTACCGCTACATGATGGAGCACCTCGATCAGCGCGACCTCTCGGTGCGCGAGCTGGCCGCCCATATCGGCGTCAGCGAGCGGGCGATTCAGGCTGCGTTCAAGACGTACCTCGGCCTGTCTCCGAGCGAACTGATCCGCCGCCAGCGCATGGAGCGCATCCGTGGCGAGCTTACACGCGAAGACGGTGTCGTGACGAGCGTGCTCGACGCCGCCCACAAGTGGGGCATTCAGCACCGTTCGACGCTGATCAACGGTTATCGGAAGACGTATAACGAAGCCCCGTCCGAAACGCTCAAACGCTGATCTCCGTGCCAAGCGAGAAGGAGCTCGATATGGAACCGTTCAATCCACCCCGCGTGATCGAGACCGACAAGCTCTGGCTGCGCCCATTCGTCGAGAGCGATGCCGAGCAGTTCTATTACGCGCTTTTCGGTGATCCGGCGGTGACCGAATGGTTGCCGATCCGCACGCTCGAATCAGTCGACGAGGCGCGCGCCTACATCGCCCAATGCGAGAAGGGATGGAACAATCGCACGCTATTTACCTGGGCACTCGAGGACAAGCAGACCGGCCATCTCTGCGCCTTGATCGAGCTGCGCCCCTGTTTGCCGCGCGTCGAGCTCGGTGTAGCGACGACGCAACGGCCTGGCTGGCGACGGCTGCGCGCGGCGACCGAGGCGATGTGCAAGCTGATCGACTGGACGCTCGCCCAACCCAATATATATCGCATCTTCGTCTGCTGCTCGCCGCACGGTAAATCAGCGCCCTTGATGGAAAGAATCGGCTTTACGTTCGAAGGACGCCTCACCAACTGGGAGGCCCGGCCCAATCGGGGCTTAGAAGCCGACGACGCGCTGATCTTCGCGCGCACGCGCGTGCCGCCCCCTCTCGATTCTACTCCGCTCAAGAAGGACGAACAGATTGACCAACGCGGGACCGGAAGCACTCTTGAGGACACTCCGAGTCGGCAGCTTCAACTTTGCAACTAGCTTGCCCCGGTGAAATACCCACGGCAAAACGACCTACTAGCCTGGGTCCGCGATGTCAGCCAAGTCTTTGCCGGCCCCTCGGAACGCGAGCGACACGGCAGGCAATAGGCTCTTTGGAATTGCTGGAGGCTTTCATGAATATCCTTTCCTCGGCATCACCCACCGCCGACACCGACCTGGGCACATCATCAGCGACATCGGCGTCGGGGGACGCGCCGGATGCTGCCCGGACCTCACCGAACCGGGCCCGAAGCCCGAGCGCCGGCTCCGCAGCGCTTGCCGGCCTCGGCGCGCGTAACGCTCAGTCCGCCGCCAGAGTGCCGGTAAGCCCGCGATCCGCGTCGGGACCAACAGAACTGCCTATACAACTCCTATGGGAGTCGGCAAAATATCTGAATCCGAAGGACCTGATTAAGCTCAGCATGGTGGACAAGGAGTCTTACCACAGCGGCTTAAAGCACGAAAGAATCAGCGCAACGGCGGCACATCAAGCCGGCCTCGCCGACAGTCTGGCAGACGTGCAAAGCGTGCTCGGCCTGACTCGGGAACTTGAACCGGGCAAGCGTACGGCGATACTAACAATGCTCGCCGAGCAAACCGACAGGCTTCCGGAGGAGCAGCGGCAAGCCTCCTTCGCTGACTTGCTGGAAGCCACCAGGGAAGTGCCGGAGGCGCATCGCGCGGTGCCGCTGGCAGCGCTCGCAGGGCAAATCCGTGCGCTTCCAGAGGATGAGCGGCAAGCCGCCTTCACAGACATGCTAGACGCAGCCGGAGGAGTGCCGAAGGCGCATCGCGAGGCGCCGCTGCAAGCGCTCGCAAGGCAAATCCACGTGCTTCTGGAGGATGATCGGCGAGCCATCTTCACTACCGTGCTGAACGCCACCGGGGAAGTGCCGGAGCGGCACCGCCCGGTGCTACTGACCGCGCTTGCAGAGCAACTCCATAGACTGCCGGAGGCGCAGCAAGCCGCCTTCGACGACGTGCTGGACGCTACCGCGCAACTGCCGGAGCAGCACCTCGCGGCGCCACTGGCTGTGCTCGCGGAGCAGATCCACAGACTCCCGGCGCTGCAGCGGCACGCCGCCTTCGCCGGTGTGCGCAACGTTGCCGGGCAATTGCCAGCAGAGCACCACGCGGCGCAGTTGGTTGCGCTCGCCAGCCGGATCGACGAGTTCCCGCCGGAACAGCGGCAAACCGCCTACGTCGGCGTACTGGGCGCTGCAGGACAACTACCGGAGCAGCACCGCGTGGAACCACTGACAGCGCTCGCGCAGCGGATCGGCTTGCTGCCGAATGAGCAACATCGACAAGCCGCCTTCCTCGGCATACGGAATACGACCAGGGAGCTGCCAGAAGAGCACCGCGCGGCACTACTGGCCGCGCTCGCGCAGCGAATTAACTTGCTACCGGAAGCGCGGCGGCAAGCCGCCTTCGACGGCGTACTGGAGGCTACCCTGCAAACGCCGAGGGAGCACCCCGCGGCGCCACTAACAGCGCTCGCGGCGCTCGCACAGCAAATCAACTTGCTCTCGGGGGAGTCGCGAGACGCCGCCTTCGACAAAGTGTTAGAGGCGACCCTGCAAGCGCCGAGAGAGCATCGCGCGGCGTCCCTGACAACGCTCGCACAGCAGATCAACTTGCTTCCGACGGAGCGGAAAGCCGCCTTCACTGACATGCTGAACGCCGTCGGAGAACTGCCGGAGGCGCATCGCGAGGCGCCGCTGCAAGCGCTCGCGGAGCAAGTCCACTCACTCCCAGAGGCGCAGCGGCAAGCCGC
>Ga0302314_10004783_pt1 | contig 24845 bp, 20 predicted proteins | sample III_Palsa_N2_3_FD_200533 | JGI IMG/M metagenome (GOLD analysis project Ga0302314, IMG submission 200533) | Peat permafrost microbial communities from Stordalen Mire near Abisko, Sweden - III_Palsa_N2_3 | ecosystem: Environmental > Terrestrial > Soil > Palsa > Peat permafrost | place: Sweden... | reverse complement strand
CTGAGCACCCGGCCGTGATATATAAGTTGTATGAGCAGCTCAAGCGCCCCCCTGCCCACATCTCAGAGCATCGTCATCATCGGCGCCGGGATCGTCGGCAACAGCCTCGCGTACCACCTGACCGAACGCGGTGAGCACGACATCACCCTGATCGACAAGGGGCCGCTGCCGAACCCGGGAGGCTCAACCGGTCACGCGTCCAACTTCATCTTCCCGGTCGATCACTCCAAGGAGATGACGCAGCTGACGCTCGAGAGCATGCGTCAGTACAAGGATCTTGGCGTCTTCATCGAGAGCGGCGGGATCGAGGTCGCCCGCGGCGATGAGCGCATGCAGGAGTTGCAGCGCCGCGTCTCCTCGGCGATCTCCTGGGGGATCGAGCCGGTATCGATCATCACGCCCGATGAGGTCAAGGAGCTCGTTCCCTACATCAACGAGCAGCTGATCGTCGGCGGCTTCTACACGCCCGGGGCCGGTGTCGTCGACTCGCTGCGCGCGGCGACGATCATGCGCGAGCGCGCCCAGCAGGCGGGCCTGACGGTCTCGGCCAACACCGAGGTGCTGGGCTTCGACATCGAGGGCGGGCGTATCCGCGGCGTGCGTACGAGCCGTGGCGACATCCAGGCCGATCGAGTCGTCATCGCCTGTGGCTGCTGGAGCCCGAAGCTCGCACGCATGGCCGGCGCCTCGATTCCGATCGCGCCGTCGGTGCATCAGATGATCGACATCGGTCCGGTACCGCGCTTCGCGAATGCCAAGGGCATGATCGAGTACCCGATCATCCGCGACGTCGACACGAACATGTACGAGCGTCAGGAGGGCACGGGCCTCGAGATCGGCTCCTACGCCCACCGGCCGATCATGATGGAGGCCGACGACATCCCGTCGATCGAGCAGTCGGCGCTCACCCCGACCGAGCTGCCCTTCACTCAAGCTGACTTTGATCCGCAGATGGAGATCGCGCTCGACCTGATGCCGGAGATCGTCGGCGACGAGTCCGTCGGCGTGAAGTATGCGATCAACGGCCTGCTGTCGGTCACCTATGACGGGCTGCCGCTGCTCGGTGAAACACCCGAGGTCAAGGGCCTCTGGTCGGCGGCCGCGATCTGGATCAAGGAGGGGCCCGGCGCCGGCAAGACGGTCGCCGAGCTGATCGTCCACGGCGAGTCCGAGATCGATGTCTTCGAGTCCAACATCGCCCGCTCCTACCCCTCACAGAAAACGCGAGCGCATGTGTTCGCACGTGCCGGCGAGGGCTTCAACAAGATGTACGGGATCATCCATCCGAGCGAGCAGTGGGAGTCCGACCGCGGCGTGCGCGTACCGCCCTTCTACGAGCGCGAGCGCGAGCTCGGGGCCGTCTTCTACGAGGCGGCCGGTTGGGAGCGGCCGGTCTGGTACGAGTCAAACGCCGGCCTGCTCGACGAATACGGCGACGTAACGCGCCGCGAGTCCGAGTGGGAGGCGCGCTGGTGGTCACCGATCATCAACGCCGAGCACCTGGCGATGCGCGACCGCGCAGCGATCGTCGACCTCACGGCCTTCGCGATATTCGACGTCACCGGGCCGAGCGCGCTCGACGTGGTCCAGCGCCTGGCGATGCGCCAGATGGATGTGCAGGTCGGCCGCGTTGTCTACACGCCGCTGTTGACACCGAGCGGCACCTTCAAGCAGGACCTGACGATCATGCGCATGGCTGATGACGTCTTCCGCGTGGTCACCGGCGGCGCCTATGGGATGTCGGATCTGAAGTGGTTCAAGGACCATCTGCCGGCGGACGGATCCGCCCAGGTCCACGACCAGACCAGCGCCTGGACGACGCTCGGGCTGTGGGGCCCGCGCGCACGGGACATCCTCTCCTCGGTCGCCCGCGGCGACATATCGCATGAGGGCTTCCCGTTCGCGCAGTGGCGCAACATCGAGGTCGGCCCGGTCGAGGTGCTCGCCTCGCGCATCTCCTACGTCGGTGACCTCGGCTGGGAACTCTACGTGCCGATCGAGCAGGGCGCGCGACTCTGGGACATCCTCGTCGAGGCCGGCGCGCCGCACGGCATGATCGCCGCCGGCAGTGGCGTCTACGGCAGCACCGGCCGGCTCGAGAAGGGCTACCGCGCCTACGGCGCCGAGCTCGACGGCGAGTACAACGTGGTCGAGGCCGGCATGGCTTGGGGCAAGGTCAAGGATCAGGACTTCATCGGAAAGCAGGCCCACGTCGCTCACCGCGCCGAGCAGCCTGCCGCCCTGATGTGCACGCTGACGGTCGACGATCACACCTCGGCCTCGGGCGTCGAGCGCTACATGCTCGGCAAGGAGCCGATCCTCACGCTAGATGGCAAACCGATCACCGATAGCAAGGGCCGCCGCTCGTATGTCACCAGCGCGGGCTCGGGGCCGTCGCTTGGCAAGTACATCCTGATGACCTACCTGCCGCCGGAGCATGCGACGGTCGGCGAACAACTGCTGGTTCAGTACATGGGCGAGCGCTATCCCGTGACCGTGAAGTCGATCGACGCGAGCTCGCTGTTCGATCCCGAGAACAGCCGCATCCGGCAGTAGGAGGCCTCCCATATGCACATATGTGTATGCGTCAAGCGAGTGCCGCTGACCGGCGGCAAGATCACGCTGACCGACGATCAGCGCGCGCTCTCGACCAAGCACCTCGGCTTCACCGTCAGCCCGCACGAGGAGTGCGGCGTCGAGGAGGCCGTGCAGATCGTCGAGCGCGAGGGCGGATCGGTGACCGTGCTGACGCTCGGTCCCGCCGAGGCCGAGGAGCAGCTGCGCGACATGATGGCGATCGGCGCCGACCGCGCAATCCACCTCGTCTCAGGCGCCGAGGAGTGGGATCCGCAGGCAACCGCGGCGGCGGTCGTCGCCGCGATCGGTGCCGAGGAGCAGCAGCCCGACCTGATCCTGTTCGGCAACGAGTCAGCCGACGCCGGCAACTACCAGGTGGCGATCCGTGTCGCCCATGCGCTCGGCATGCCGTCGGTCACGGGTGTGAAAAAGATCACCTTCGAGTCCGGTCGCGCCGTGTGCGAGCAGGAGGTCGCGGGTGGCCGCGACATCTACGAGCTGGCGCTGCCGGCCGTGGTCTCCGTCAAGGAGGGGATCAACCTGCCGCGCTACCCGTCGGTACCCGGGCGCCTGCGCGCCAAGCGCAAGCCGCTCGAGGCATCCAACCCGCGGCGCCCCGCCGCACAGCTGGAGATGGTCAAGCTCGTGTTGCCGCCCGACTCAGGCAAGCAGATGCAGGTTCTCGGCACCGGGGCCGAAGCAGCGCCGGCCGTGGTCGCGGTTCTCTCCGAGTTGGGGGTGCTGTGATGAGCGTGCTGGTCCTCGTTGAGGATCCCGCCGATGAGCTGGCGCAGCAGGCGTTGACCTTCGCGCGCAGCGTCGACGGCGATGTCGCGGCGATCTCGATCAGCGGCGACTACGCTCCCGCCGCCTGGGGTCAGACACTTGCCGATCAGGTAGCCGCGCGCGCTCCCCAGGCCGTGATTGCCGCCGGCAGCGAGCGTGGCAACGAGGTACTCGCCCACGCCGCGGCGATCCTCGATCTGCCGCTGTCGGCCAACACGATCGCCTTCGCCGCAGGCTCACCGCCGACGGTTACGCGCGTGCGCTGGGGCGGGAGCCTGCTCGAGCAGGCGCTGCTGCACGGCTCGACGCTGCTGATGACGGTCGCGCCACACGCGGTCGCCGCCGACGGGGTCGCCGTCGAGCTCGAGGTCGTCTCGCCCTCCCAGCACGCTCTGGCTGTCGCGCCGACCAAGCGGGTCGGCGCGGCGAGTGGCGGTGTCTCGCTCGAGGACGCTGACGTCGTTGTCTCAGGAGGTCGTGGCGTCGGCTCAGCCGACGGCTTCGCGATCATCGAGGAGCTCGCGGAGCTGCTCGGCGGTGCCGTCGGCTGCTCACGCGCTGTCACCAGCGCAGGCTGGCGCCCGCACACTGACCAGGTCGGCCAGACCGGGACCAAGGTCGCACCCGACATCTACATCGCCTGCGGGATCAGCGGCGCGACCCAGCACATGGCCGGGTGCAAGGGTGCCAAGAAGCTGCTGGCGATCAACGAGGATGGCGAGGCATCGATCTTCGCCCACGCCGATTACGGCGTGATCGGCAACCTGCACGAGGTCGTGCCGGCGATCGCCGCCGAGATCAGGAAGGCGAGGGCCGCATAGTCTCTCCCTTTGAGGCGGTGGCGCTGGCGGCTGCGCTCGGCGCCAGCGGCACGCTGTTCGCGCGGCGCGTCACGCGGCTGAGGGCGCTGGTGCAGTCGGCCAAGCCGACGGAGCGCTCCGGCGATGTGCCGGTGCGCGTGCGCAATGAGGTGACGATCGTGCTCGGGCAGCGCAAGCTGCTGCAGCGGTTCGTGCCGGGGCTGATGCACGCCTTCATCTTCTGGGGTTTCCTCGTGCTGGCGCCGACGATCCTGATCGCGATGATCGCGATCGTCGATCGTCACCAGACGCTGCCGTGGCTCGGGCACCAGGGTTGGTACGCGCTGCTGGTCGACATCTTCTGTGTGCTCGTGCTGGTCGGGGTGGTCTCTGCGCTGTATATGCGCAAGGTCGTGCGGCCGAAGCGATTCGAGGGCAGCCACCTCGGTGAGGCCGATCTGATCCTGGCGCTGATCGCGACCGTCGTGATCTCGCTGCTGTTGTGGCATGCGTCGCGGATCGCGCTCGGCTACAACGAATGGCCGGCGTCGTGGTCGCCGGTCTCGCATCTGCTGTCACACCTCTTCGGCCACGGCAGCGGCACGCGGGTGCTGGAGCGTGTCTTCGTCTGGATCCACGTCGCGACGATCCTCTCGTTCTTGGCCTACCTGCCGTACTCCAAGCACCTGCACATCGGCGCCGCGGCCATCAACGTCTGGTTCGGCCGCACCGCTGCGCGCGGACGGCTCGAGCCGCTGCGCTTCGAGCCGGAGGAGGGTGAGAGCGAGGAGGATCTACGCTTCGGTGCCGGCACCGCCGCCGACCTCACCTGGAAGCAAGTGCTCGACACCTTCTCCTGCACCGAGTGCGGACGCTGCCAGGATGTCTGCCCCGCCAACCAGACGGGCAAGCTGCTGTCGCCGAAGCTCGTGATCATGGGGCTGCGCGACCAGCTCTTCTCGGGTGACCGTGAGGCCGCGCTGGTGCCGACCGCCGTGCCCGCCGAGTCGATCTGGGACTGCGTCACCTGCGGGGCCTGCATCGAGGCGTGCCCGGTCTCGATCGAGCACGTCGATCACATCGTCGACCTGCGCCGCCATCTGGTGATGGTCGAGTCGAGCTTCCCGTCCGAGGCCGAGCCGATGCTCCGCGACATCGAGCGTAGCTCCAACCCCTGGGGTCATCCGCAGGGCCAGCGAGCCGATTGGGCCGCGGAGCTCGACGTGCGCGTGCTCGAGCCTGGAGATGCTCCGCCCGAGTACCTGTACTGGGTCGGTTGCGCGTCGTCGTTCGACGAGCGCGCGCGGCGCACGGCCGAGGCGACGGCCAAGCTGCTGCAGGCGGCCGGCGTCGAGTTCGCGATCCTCGGTCCGCGTGAGAGCTGCACGGGGGACCCGGCGCGACGGATGGGCAACGAGTACGTGTTCCAGGCGCTGGCCGAGCAGAACGTCGCGACACTGAACGAGGCGGGTGTGACGAAGATCATCGCCAACTGCCCGCACTGCTTCAACACGCTGGCCAACGAGTACCCGGACTTCGGCGGTAGCTACGAGGTGGTCCATCACACTGAGCTGCTCGCAAAGCTCGTAAGCGAGGGGCGGTTGCAGCCGGCGCGCGACGAGAAGCTGATGGTCACCTACCACGACTCCTGCTACCTGGCGCGCCACAACGACGTGCTCGAGGCGCCGCGGGAACTGGTCGGTGCGGTCGGCACGGCGCTGCCGATGACGCGTTCGGGCAAGCAGACCTTCTGTTGTGGTGCAGGCGGCGCGCACATGTGGATGGAGGAGCGCGCCAATCCGATCAACGTCGAGCGTGTACGCGAGGCCGCCGAGACCGGCGCCGACACGCTTGCGGTCGCCTGTCCATTCTGCACGGTGATGCTCGACGACGGGGTGCAGAGCACCGGCGACCAGCTTCGGGTGGTCGACGTGGCGACGCTCCTTGTCGAGGCACTCGAGCATCCGGCTGCCCCGTCTGCCGATTAGGCAGACGGGGCTTGCAGCGTGCTGCGCTCAGGCTGCGGTGGCTGAACTGCGGTTCAGCTGTGCTGCCCTGACGCGCAGCATCGCCAAGGCGTCGGCACTCGCAACGAACGGATCGGCGATCGCTGCTTCATCGTCGAGCGACAGCGCGGCGATCACCGATCCGCCCTGCTCGGCGAGCAGCGCCTGGCCGGAGAGAGGCCTGGAGCTGTCCATGTGTGCCAAGCGGCGAAGTTGTGTCTCGTCGGCGGCGACCGCCAGGCGGATCACAAGCGGCGACCAGCGCGATTCGGGACGCGACTCGGTGCGGACCGGCGCGGCGGCTGGGACGGCTAGCAGCTGATGGCGGCGGTTGCTCAGGCGGTGATTGGTGGCGATGGCGCTCATCTGGAGCCTCCGGTTCGAAGATCGTCGGCGGGTGGTTCCCTGCCGCGATATTCATCCTCGGCTAAGAGCTGCCGGCCCACATCGGGAGAACGGAGCGCCTTATAGGTGGTGGGGCCTTACGTTGAGCCGCAATGACTCGCTCGGCCCTTAGCTGGGGCCCTTAGCTCGGCCCTTACAGTGGGATCTCGGCCCAGACGATCTTGCCGCTGCGGCCAGGTATGACCCCCCAGCGGAGCGCGAGGGTGGCGACCAGCCCGAGCCCGTGTGGTGAACGCGCGACGACGTCGAAGCGCCCCTTCAACGGCTCCTCGTCCTCCACCGCGATCCAGACGGATTCGCTCCTGAGCTGGATCAGCAGACGAAACGGCGTGCGCGCGTGCAGCACGGCGTTGGCGGCGAGCTCGCTCGCCGCCAATGTGCCGCGTTCGATCAGGTCCTCGCTGAAGTGCAGGTCGCGTAGCGTCGAGCGAAAAATGGCGCGAACGCGGCCGGGCGCGTCGGTGGTGGGGTCGAACTTCGCGTTGAGGGCGAACCCCGCACCCGAGTTGACGAGCTCATCTTCCGTGTCGCAGAACTGAACGAGATGCTCGCCCACGGCCATCGCGTCTCCCGGTCTCTCGGTTGTCCCTCGACTGAGAACCTTGCCGCTTTGCTGGCCAAATATGCAGAGCGTCACGGCGCCGGGCCGGCGTACCGGGTGTTTCCTCTGTTCGCCGTCCGGGTACGCAAGCTACGGAGCGTCTCGGTCGCAAAGTGTTCTGCCTTGGGACCACGCCTCCCGAGTCACGGAGCCGAACGAGCACGCAATGGGACCTCAGAGAACGTTGACTGTCAAGCTCAGAGAATGGCCCCGGATTGTGTCCGGGGCGGTTGTTCTGGCCGCCGCGCTGCTGCTGGTCGGGCTGCTGGTCGGCGCCTCTGCCGCCTCGTCGACAACGACGGTGGTGAGGACGCACACGATGACCACGACCCTGACTCAGGAGTCGCCCACGCAGGCGGCGCAGATACAGGCCGATACCAACACGATCGCGATGCTCCACGGGAAGCTCGCGCGCACGCGTCGTCGGCTGGCCAGCGCAAACCGTGCGCTCCGGGTCAAACGACGCAGTTCCCGCACGCGGCGGTCGAGGGCCAAGAAGTGAACGGCTCGGGCGAGCTAGCCCCAGAAGATGGCGTCGAGGCCCATCAGCTTCACGACGCGTAGAACCGCGGCGGTCAGGTTCGGCTCGACGCGTAACTCCCAACCGTCGCGCTTTGCCTGGCGGAAGGTCGTGACGATCACGTTCAGGCCCGAGCTGTCGATGAACGAGAGCTCGGACAGGTCCAGCACAACTGTCTCACCCACCCGCGCCAGCGAATCGAGGCGCTGCTGGAGGCGGTAGATCACCGCGACGTCCAGCTCACCAACGACCTTGACGCGCACACCGTTCGGCTCGAGTGATTCGGTGATCTCCAACGCGGTGGGTAGGTCTTGCGCCGCCATTTCTCACAGCGTGCCATGCCGGTAAAGGGGAGCAATCGCCGCCCGCGTTGCGTGCACCGGGAAGCTCGGTCCGGTGACTCAGACGCCGACCGGATGACGCCGGACCGCCGGGTGGTCAGGGGGCAGGCGGGGGCCACGGCCGAAGATCTTCTCCCGCAGCGTTCCGTCACGGTATTCGCGTTGGACCATTCCCCGCTGTTGAAGCACCGGGACTACGAATTCGATGAAGTCCTCAAAGCCCTCGGGGCGCACCATCTCGACGAGGTTGACGCCGTCGACTCCCGCGGCCGCGAACTCGGCCAGCCGGTCCGCGACCTGCTCGCCGCTGCCAACGATCCGGTTGCGCCAGAAGCCCTTGAGCAGGTCACGGTAGGTCAGGGCGGTGCGCTGCTCGGGCGGAACGCGAGCGCGGATCTCAGCGAGCATCCCCTGCATCCCGTCGGTCTCGAAGTCAGCGAGCGGCCGATCGAGGTCAACGGCGCCGAGGTCGGTCTGCATGTGGCCGCTGAGCATCACGAGCATGCCTTCGTCGCTGATCCACTCCTCGAGCTCCGCGTCCTTGGCTCGCGCGGCCTGCTCGGTGTCGGCTGTCACCACGGTCAGTGCCGCGAGCAGCTTGATGTCGTTCTCCGCGCGGCCTGCGGCGAGCGCACGGCGACGGTAATCCGCCACAACCGGGGCCGCGACCTCGGGTGTGTTGGCGACGAGGAACACCGCCTCGGCATGCCTGGCGGCAAAGTCGCGCCCGGCCGGCGATCCTCCCGCCTGCATCAGCAACGGCGTGCGCTGTGGCGTGGGAGCCACGAGGTGGGGGCCGCGGACCGACCAGCGCTCGCCGACATGATTGATCTCGTGGACACCGTCGGGGTCGCTGAAGACCCCGGTGTCGGCGTCGCGCACCAGCGCATCGTCGTCCCAGCTCTGCTCCCACAGCTTGTAGACCGCCTGCGTGTATTCCTCCGCCCAGCGGTAGCGCTCGTCGTGGTCGGGCAGCCGCTCCATGCCCATGTTGTGGGCAGCATTCTCGATCACCGACGTGACGATGTTCCAGCCAAGCCTTCCGCCCGACAGCTCGTCGAGGGTCGAGATCTGCCGCGCGAAGGGGAACGGGTGCTGGTAGAAGACGGAGCTCGTCAGGCCGAGACCGAGGTGCTTGGTGGCCGGCGCCAATGCCGCCAGCAGCACGAGCGGGTCATACGACGGGAACTGCACTCCGTAGCGAGCGCTCGCCCGCCAGTCGCCACCGTAGACGTCGTAGGCACCGATCACATCGGCCAGGAACAGCAGGTCAAAGCACCCGCGCTCGAGCGTCCGCGCCAGCTCGAGCCAGTGATCGATGCGCTCGAACTGCCGTTGACGATCGAACGCCGGGTGCCGCCAGATCCCGTGGACCGCGTGCGAGCCGTTGAACATCGTCACAGCGCCGAGCAGAAAACGGCGCTCGGACTCGCTCATCTCGCTGGCGATCTGGTCGCCCTACTGACCCCGCGACTCACAAGCGCGGACTCAGGCCGCAACCACAGCTGCCGAGTCGTACCGGTAGCCGTGCCCGCGATGGCTGCTCGGCAGGTGGTCGCCCTCGCCGAAGGTCTTGTTGCGCAGGGTCCCCGGCGCGTATGCGGTCTTGTAGGCGCCGCGGCGCTGCAGTTCGGGAACGAGGAACTCAACGACGTCCTCGAAGCTGCCGGGGGTGATCGCGTAGGGCAGGTTGAAGCCGTCGATGTCGGTCTCCTCGACCCACTCCTGCAGGGTGTCGGCCACCTCCGCCGCGGAGCCGACGGCGCGCGGTCCGAGGCCACCGATCCCGCCCCAGGCGGCGATGTCACGGATTCGCCAGACCCGGCCGTCGTCGGACTCCTGGTTGAAGGCGGCGATCGTCGACTTGATCGCGTTGCTGTCGACGTCGCCGATCGGGTCGTCGAGGCTGTACTTGGAGAGGTCGATTCCCATCCACCCCGACATCAGGGTCAGCGCCCCGTCGTCGCTCGCGAAGCGTAGGAACTCGTCGTGCTTGGCCGTCGCCTTCGCGCTCGTCTCGTCGGTGATCACGGTGAGCATCTGGAAGACCTTGATCGAGTAGGGATCGCGCCCGGCCGCGCGGAGCTGGTCACGGATGTCCCTGACGTTCGCGGCCAGAACCTGCTTGGTCGGGGCGGCGGTGAAGATCGCCTCGGCGTGGTCGACGGCAAAGCGCTTGCCGCGCGGCGACGAGCCGGCCTGGTAGATGAAGGGCGTGCGCTGCGGCGATGGTTCGCACAGGTGCACGGCCGACACCTTGAAGTGCTGACCCTCGTGCTCGATCGCGTGCACCTTCGCCGGGTCGGTGAACACCCCGCCGGCGCGATCGCGGAGCACCGCGTCGTCCTCCCAGCTGCCCTCCCAGAGCTTGTAGAGCACCTCCATGTACTCGTCAGCGTGGTCGTAGCGATCACTGTGGGCCATCTGATCGTCATCGCCGAGCGCTCGCGCCGCCGATGGCAGGTAGCCGGTGACCACGTTCCAGGCGAAGCGCCCGCCGGTGAGGTGGTCGAGCGTTGACGCGCGCCGGGAGAAGGGGAACGGGTGCTCGAAGGCGGTGGCGGCGGTCACGCCGATCCCGAGGTTCTCGGTGACCGCAGCGATCGCCGAGACCAGCAGCATCGGGTCGTTGACCGGCAGCTGCGTGGCGTTGCGGACGGCCGCGTCGACGTCGCCACCAAAGACGTCATAGACACCCAGCACGTCTGCCAGGAACAGGCCGTCGAACAGCCCGCGCTCGAGTACGCCCGCCAGGTGGGTCCAGTAGGAGATCGTTTTGTAGTCCCAGGAGCGGTCTGAGGGATGGCGCCAGAGGCCGGGCGACTGGTGAGCAACGCAGTTCATGTCAAAGGCGTTGAGTCGGATCTCTCGGGTCACGGCTGCTGCTCCTGGTGTCGGAATCGGGTTCGCCCAGAGCGATCACTGGCGGGCGGGAGGAGAGCGGTTACAGTAACACGACTTTTTCGGTCGACTTAGTCGAGATAAGGAGAATCGATCATGCCTGAACGAATCCCGATCAACGCCTTTGACATGAGCTGCATCATGCATCAGTCGCCTGGGCTCTGGGCGCGGGCGGATGATCAATCCGTTCGCTACAAGGACCTCGGCTACTGGACCGAGCTCGCCAAGCTGCTCGAGCGCGGGAAGTTCGACTCGCTCTTCATCGCCGACGTGATCGGCGTCTACGACACCTATCAGGGCTCACGCGATGCGTCGGTGCGCCGCGCAATGCAGGTGCCCGTGCACGACCCGGTCGTGCCGGTCTCGGCGATGGCCGCGGTCACGGAGAAGCTCGGTTTCGGGATCACGGTCTCCGCCACCTATGAGCAGCCCTACGCGCTCGCCCGTCGCTTCGGCACGCTCGATCACCTGACCGGCGGGCGCATCGCCTGGAACATCGTCACCTCGTATCTCGATGGCGCGGCTCGAAACCTGGGGATGGATCGTCAGATGTCGCACGATGATCGCTACGAGCTCGCGGCTGAGGTCGTCGATGTCTGCTACCAGCTCTGGGAGGGCAGCTGGGAGGAGGACGCGGTCGTCGAGGATCGTGTCAACCAGGTCTACGCGGACCCCGCAAAGGTCCATGAGATCGGCCACAAGGGGCGCTTCTTCTCTGTCCCGGGCATCTCGCTGGTGGAGCCCTCGCCGCAGCGCACGCCGGTGATCTGGCAGGCCGGCACCTCTGCCACAGGGCGTGCCTTTGCGGCGCGCAACGCCGAGGCGGTCTTCACGGTCGCGCCGACTCCGCAGACGCTGCGGCCGTTCGTCGATGACATCCGCCGGATCGCGGCGGAGAACGGCCGTGACCCGCAGTCGATCAAGATCTTCACCGAGGTCACGACGGTGGTCGCGGAGACCGACGCCGAGGCGCAGGCAAAGTACGAGGACTACCTGCAGTGGACCGACTACGAGGGGGCGCTCGCCTTCTACGCGGGTGTCACCGGCGTCGACCTCTCGCAGCTGGACCCGCATCAGCCGCTGCAGTACGTCGACACCGACTCGGCCAGATTTGCGCTCGACATCTTCTCGCGCGCCGATCCCGACCGCGACTGGACGCCGCACGACGTCGCGCAGTTCGTCGGTGTCGGTGCGATGGGTCCTGTCCTGGTCGGGTCGGCCGCGACCGTGGCCGACGAGCTCGAGCGCTGGGTCGAAGAGGCCGGCATCACCGGCTTCAACCTCGCCTACGCGGTGACGCCCGGGACATTCGTCGACTTCATCGACCTGGTCGTGCCTGAGCTCCAGCGCCGCGGCCGCTATTGGGATGACTACGACGAGGGCACGACTATGCGCGAGCGCCTCTATGGACCCGGAAACAGCCGCGTCCGCGACGACCATCCCGCGGCTCGCTACCGCCGCAAGCTCGAGCAGCGCGCGCAGCAGCGTGACATCGCACAGCGCGGCACGGAGCAGGGCGACAGCGGGCCGCATGACACCGGGCAGGGCGATGTCGGACCACGCGACGAGGTCCTCGCGTAACCCCGCCACCCGCATCGGCCGGGGCTCCGTTTCAGGCCCGCTCCACGGAGCCTCGGCCATAGCACGACTCGAAGGCGCGATAGGCGGACCGTATACCCCCTTTCGAGTACCTTTGGGCAAATCCAAGAAAGTGCATTGATTTACTTGAGATTGCATCCCGTACGGTCGCCCCACACGGCCACCGGGGTCGCTCAGTCCAACTTCTGAACAAGGGCAACATGCAACCTCTTCTAGATCCCAGACGCCGGTCTGCCACCCGCACCGGTGCGCGCTTCAAGCGCCTTTCGATAACCACGGTGGCCGTTGTCACGGCGCTCGCGCTCAGCGCGTGCGGCAGCAGCGCCACCGGCAACTCAGCGAACTCGAACAGTTCGAGCAAGAACGCGTCTGACACGATCAGCGCGACCAGCGCCTCCGGCGGGTCGACCGCGCTCAGCGGTGATTCCACCGCTGCCGGCCACATCGCAGCCCAGGTGCTCGGCCAGCCTGCCAGCGGCTCGAGCAAGCCCACCGACGGGGGCACGATCGAGGTTGCCTGGCAGCAGGAGCCGCCGTGCCTCTACGGCGAGTGGGTGCAGATCGGATATCTCTCGCAGCAATACCTCGAGGAGCTCGTGGCTTCCGGTCCGAACGGCACGGTCAAGCCGATGCTCGCCACCTCCTGGAAGGTCTCGAGCAATGGTGACACCTACACCTTCCAGCTCCGCAAGGGCGTGAAGTTCTCCAACGGCGCCCCGCTGACGGCGGCGGCCGTCGTCGACAACTTCAAATCATGGTTCGTCCCGAACCCCGCCACCTACAACGGCTACGCCGAGTCCGAGATCGGGGACTTCTACAAGAACGCGGTGGCGACCGGCCCGGACACCGTTGAGGTCAACCTGAAGTCGCCGTACTCCGACCTCTTGAGCGTGCTTTCGCAGTACGCGCTCGGAATCCAGGCCCCGCAGGCGATCGCCGAGGGTGCCACCAAGGACTGCCAGGACCCGATCGGCACCGGGCCGTTCGAGGTCGTCAAATGGAACCACGGCGTCGACGTGGTGCTCAAGAAGAACCCGAACTACTGGCAGAAGGGACTTCCGTACGTCAACGGCATTGACTGGAAGTTCGTCGACGACGACACCACGCGCTACGCCTCGCTGCAGAGCGGAGAGAACGACGTCGTCTACAACGTCCCAGCGCCCGAGTGGACGAACGCGCTCCAGAGCTACCAGGTGCTGCGCTACAACACCGGCGGCACACCGTTCCGCTTCGTCCTTGCCAGCAAGTGGCCGCCGTTCAACAACGTGCTCGTGCGCAAGGCATTCGGCTACGCGATGAACCGCTCGACGGCCGTCCAGACGGCCTACCTCGGCTCACGCGTGTACGAGCCGAACGGCGCGGTGGGCGCATCGACGCCGGACTATGACGCATCGCTCGCCGATGCCTACACCTACAACCCGACTGAGGCGAACAAGCTGCTCGACCAGGCCGGATACACCAAGCGCAACGCGCAGGGCGTCCGCGTCAACAAGTCCGGCCAGGCGCTGACGATCAAGCTGGTCTACGGCCTCAACATGAACGCCACCCAGGATGACGTCAACTTCTTCCAGATCATCCAGCAGCAGGTCAAGAAGGTCGGCTTCAACGTCGTCCTCGTCCCCGTCCCGCAGGCGACGTTCTTCTCGAGCGGTGCCGGCTGGCCGGGGATCGCCAAGCAGTGGGACATCCTGCCCTGGTACTGGGTCGGGCGCACCCCTGACAACCTGCACGTGATCTGGGCGCCGACGATCGGCAACCAGGTCAACGTCAACAACCCGTCCGGGGACTTCCCGGTCTCCAACCAGATCGCGCAGCTTGTTGCCAGCCCCAGTGCGACCACGCAGCAGAAGCTGTCTGACCAGATCCAGCAGACGGTGTACGCGAACGATGCGCTCGTGTTCGGCATCACACCGCTCGAGGTGAACCTCGCGATCACCCCGAAGCTACACGGTGTCTGGCAGCGCTCCGACGTTGGTGAACCCGTGTTCACGACCGCCTATTTCGCGAAGTGAGCAGCGCGGACACAACAAGCGCACAGCGAGTTGTGGCCGCTGCGGACCATGGCGCGGCGCCCCTTGGGCGCCGCGCCGGCCGCGCCGCGTTCTGGCTCCTGAAACGGCTGTTCGGCGGCGTGCTCGTCCTCTGGGCGACCGCCACCGTGATCTTCATCCTGCAGGCGCTGACCGAGACCAACCGCGCCAAGTCGGTCATCCAGCAGCTCTCCGGCTCGTCGCAGAATCCGACTAAGGCCGACGTCGGCGCCTTCAACAGCAAGTTCGGTCTCAATGAGTCCGTCTTCCATCAGTACTGGTCGTGGATCGGCGGCCTGGCCCACGGCAACTTCGGCATCTCCTACTTCCAGCACGAGGCCGTCACCACGATCATCTCCCGCGAGCTTGGCCCGACGCTGGTGCTCACGTTCGTCGCGCTGGCCCTCGCCTGGGTGCTCGCCGTCGGCGTGACCGTGCTGGCTGCCGGTCGCAACAACTTCGCATCCAGGCTCGCTACCGGCTTTCAGCTGCTCTGCGCCTCGCTGCCCACCTATTGGGTCGGGACGATCTTCCTGGTCGTGTTCGCGCTGGACCTCGGCTGGTTCCCGGTCGAGGGCGCGACCGGCGTCAGCGGACTGGTGCTCCCCGCCGTCACGCTTGCGCTCCCGGTCTCGGGCTTCATGGGCCAGGTGATCCAGGACGAGTTCACGAGCGTGCTCGGGCAGCCGTTCGTGCTCTCGGCCCGGGCACGCGGAATGAGTGACATCGGCGTGCGCGTCAGGCACGTCATCCGCCACGCCACGCTACCGGCGCTAACCCTGTCGGGCTGGGCGGTCGGCTATCTGTTCTCCGGTGCCGTGCTGGTCGAGACGGTCTTCGCCCGACCGGGGATCGGCAGCGTGCTCGTCAACGCCGCCAACGAGGGTGACGTCCCCGTGGTCAGCGGCGTCATCGTCGCCTCGGCCGCGGTCTATGTGCTGGCGAACATCGTCGTCGACGCTCTGTACGTCGTCGTCGATCCGAGGTTGAAGTCGGCATGAGCACGATCAACCCCGCATACGAGGACTTTCGCGACGAGACGACCGCGCTGCGTAAACGCCTCATCGCGTTCGCCAGGAGTGTTCCGATCGGCATCTGGGTGGCGGCGATCATCGTCCTGGCGTTCGTCGTCGCCGCCGTTGCCCCAGGCCTGCTGGAGACCCAGAACCCCTACAGCCTCGATCTCGTCGGCCGGCTCGCGGCACCATCGGGCGCCCACCTGTTCGGCACCGACCAGCTCGGCCGCGACGTCTTCTCCCGCGTCGTCGCCGGCGCGCGCCAGTCGCTGCTGATCGGCGTCGGCTCGACGCTGCTGGCGCTGATCCTGGCCTTGATTCTCGGCATGCTGGCGGGGCTCGGGGGCCGCATCGCCGACGCGATCGTCTCGCGCGTCATCGATGTTGCGTTCGCCTTCCCGGTGCTGTTCCTGGCGCTGATGGTCGTGACCGTCTACGGCGCCAACGTCGCCAGCACACTGGTCGCGGTCGCGCTCGGCACCACCGCCGGCTACGCGCGCATGATCCGGGGGCAGCTGATCGCCGTGCGTGACGCGGGCTACGTCGAGGCGGCGCGCGTCACCGGTCATCCGTTCTCGAAGATCGTCTGGCGCCACATCCTGCCCAACGCACTGCGGCCGCTGCTTGCTCTGTTCACGCTCGGGATCGGCAACTCGATCATCTGGGCATCGGGGCTCTCGTTCCTCGGCCTCGGCGTGCCGCCGCCCGCCCCCGAGTGGGGCGCGCTGCTCGACGCCGGCCGCGACTACACGACGATCGCGTGGTGGCTGGAGGTCATGCCCGGGCTCGCGATCGTGCTGCTGGCCGTCTCGGTAACCGTCCTCGGCCGTCACGTGCAGGCGCGGCTCGAGGGCAAGATCCGCACAAACCTCATCTAGAAATCTTGAAACCAACAGATCGCGGTGGTGACAACCATGAACCCAAATGACCAGGGCCCGCCGGCAGCGGCCGATCAGCCGCTCGTCAAGTTGGAGTCGTTGTACGTCTCCTTCGGCAGTGATCCGCATGACCGTCCCGTTGTCAGCGACGTCTCGCTCGAGCTCCATCGCGGTCGCTGCCTGGGGATCGTCGGCGAGTCCGGGTCCGGCAAATCCGTCACCGCGCGGACGCTGCTCGGGCTCACGGGCGCTGCCGCCAAGATCGATGCCGGTCTGTTCCAGTTCTCCGGCCGCGACGTCTCTCGATACCGCGACCGTGACTGGCGGCGGCTGCGCGGCAGGCACATCGGCTACGTCTCGCAGGACGCGCTCGTCTCACTCGACCAGCTGCGCCAGGTCGGACGGGAGGTCGGCGAGGGCCTGCGACTGCACAGGGCGGTCCGCGGCCGGGCTGAGCTTCAGGCGAAGGTCGTGGAGCTGCTGGCACAGGTGGACATGCCCGACCCCGAGATCAAGGCCCGCCAGCTTCCACACGAGCTCTCCGGGGGTCAGCGGCAGCGCGCGCTGATCGCCTCCGCGCTCGCGCTCGACCCAGAGGTGCTGATCGCGGATGAGCCGACGACCGCGCTCGACGCAACCGTTCAGGCCCAGGTGCTCGAGCTACTGGCCGCGACGCGCGACCGCGGCAAGGCGCTCGTCATCATCAGCCATGACCTCGCCGTCGTCTCGCAGATGGCCGACGAGTTGCTGGTCATGCGCCACGGCAGGATCGTCGAGCGCGGCGCCGCCGAGGACGTGCTCTCGAATCCGCAGCACGAGTACACCCAGCGGCTGCTCGACGCGGTCCCGTCGGGGCACTCGCGCGGCTCGCGGCTGGCGCCCGCCGACGCGGCGCCCACCGGCGTGATCGCCGCCTTCGGGCCCCGCCATGCCGCGCACGCTGCGATCGCGGAGCACGGCGCACACGACGGGCCGCTGCTCGAGGTGGCCGGCGTGCGCAAGAGCTTCCGCGGGCCTGACCGCCAGCTGCGCACGGCGGTCCACGACGTGTCGTTCACCCTGCACGGCGGTGAGACGCTGGGCATCGTCGGTGAGTCAGGCTCGGGCAAGTCGACCACGGCACGGATCGTGATGGCGCTCGAGCACCTCGATGCGGGCAACGTCAGCCTTCGCGGCCTGCCATGGAGCGGCATTCCCGAGCGTGAGCGCCGCAAGCGCCGCCGCGATATCTCGATGATCTACCAGGACCCGCTGAGCTCGTTCGACCCGCGCTGGTCGGTCGAGCGCATCGTCGGAGACGCGATCGCGACGCATGTCGACGGCCAGGAGCAGCAGCGTCATAGGCTCGGGGAACTGCTGGACCTCGTCGGTCTCTCGCGTAGCCTGCGCGCCCGCCGGCCGCTCGAGCTCTCCGGCGGCCAGCGTCAGCGCGTCGCGATCGCCCGCGCGATCGCCCCGAGCCCGTCGGTGATTGTCTGCGACGAGCCGGTCTCGGCGCTCGACGTCTCGATCCAGGCGCAGGTGCTCGACCTGCTGATCGACCTGCGCGACGAGCTCAAGGTGAGCTACCTGTTCATCTCCCACGACCTCGGCGTTGTGCACCACATCTCCGATCGCGTGCTGGTGATGAACGAGGGCCACGTCGTCGAGCACGGCGATGCCGAGGATGTGCTGCGGCGCCCGCAGCATGACTACACGCGCAAGCTCGTCAGCGCCGTACCGCGCCTGCGTCACGTGCGCGAGCCTGCACTCGCCCGCGAGGTCGCCTGAGGCTTTGAGCTCGGCAGGTGGGCCCGCTGGCCCACCTGCCGGTCGCAAGCTCGCTCCTACACGCTGAGCGCCGGCCTGCGGCGCCGGTGCGCGGCGGCGGGATGGCGCTCGTTGATCCGCGGTCCCTCGCCGGTCAGCTTCTCGCGGAAGCTGCCGGGGGCGTACTCGCGCTGGACGATCCCGCGCTCCTGCAGGATCGGCACGACTCCGTCGACGAAGTCCTCGAACGACGCCGGCGTGGTTGTGTAGGTGAGGTTGATGCCGTCGATGTCGGCCTCGCTCTGCCAGCGCTCGAGCTCGTCGGCGATCTGCTCGACCGAGCCGACGTGGAAGGTGTTGGCGATCGTCTTGACCAGATCCTTGAAGCGCCAGGTCTGGTCGGGCGCCGCCTCTGCCAGCGCCCGGATCATTCCCTGCTGGGCGTTTGTCTTGATCTGACCGATCGGCTCATCGGGATCGAATGCCGCGAGGTCGAGTCCGAGCCAGCCACTGACGACGGCGAAGGTGCCTTCGTCGCTGATCCGCTCGCGCACCTCGCGCTCCTTACGGCGGGCCTCCTCCTCGGTTCCGCCGGTGATCACCGTCAGGCCCTGGAAGACGAGGATGTCGTAGGGGTCGCGCCCGTAGGCCGCGGCACGTCTACGCACGTCGGCGACGTTCGTGGCGGCGCCCTCGATGTTGCGGGCGGCGATGAACGTCGCCTCTGCGTGCCGCGCCGCGAACTCACGGCCGGCCTCGGACGAACCCGCCTGGAACAGGACCGGTGTGCGCTGCGGCGAGGGCTCGCAGAGGTGCGGTCCGACGACGTCGTAGAACTCGCCCGCGTGATCGATCGTGTGCACCTTCGCGGGGTCTGCGTAGATTCCGCTCTCGCGATCGATGATCACCGCGTCGTCCTCCCAGCTCGCCTCCCAGAGCTTGTAGACGACCTCCATGTACTCCGCGCCGCGCACGTAGCGGGTGTCGTGCAGCGGCAGGGTGTCGAACCCGAGGTTGCGAGCGGCGTTCTCGAGATAGGACGTGACGATGTTCCAGCCAACGCGCCCGCCGGTGATGTGGTCGAGTGTCGAGGCTCGCCGCGCGAAGCTGAACGGGTGCTCCTGCAGGATCGAGAGTGTGAACGCGAAGCCGAGGTGCTCGGTGACCATCGCCAGCGCCGGGATCAGCGCACTGGGATCGTTGACCGGGAACTGCACCGCGTTGCGCACTGCAGCGTCGCGGCTGCCGTTGTAGCAGTCGTAGGCACCGACCACGTCGGCGAAGAAGATCGCGTCGAACTTGCCCCGCTCGACGATCGTCGCCAGCTCGACCCAGGGTGCGAGCGTGTTGTACTCACGCTGCCGGGTGTCATCGCGCGTCCACTGGCCCTGCACGATGTGTGAGACGACGTTCATCGTGAACGCGTTCAGTCGCAGCCTGCGGCGCGGCTCTGTTTCTTGGCTCATTGGGGCTCCTCGTTAGTATTCTCGATAAAGTCCATCGTAATAGTGCAATAAGCCGGTCGAGATCGGCGAGCGTTTCCCCAAGCGGGTACCGAACGAACGAACAGCAAGGAAGGCATGACGAGCACACGCCAGGCACCGGTCTCCAACGTCGAGTCAACCCCGGCGACGGGACCGGGATCGCCAGAACTTGCCGAGCTGCTGGAACGCATCGCCGCCGGCGCGCACGCACGTGAGCTCGAAGGGACTGCCCCGCACGAGCAGGTCGCATGGATCCGAGCTTCCGGAGTGAGCCGTCTGCGGCTGCCGCTCGAACAGGGCGGCGGCGGTGCGAGCCTGCGCCAGTTCTTCGAGACGCTGATCGCGCTGGCCGCGGCCGATTGCAATCTCGCGCATCTGCTCCGCGTCCACTACTGGGCCATCGAGCAGCACCTGATCGCGTCAGACCCGGTCTTCGCCGAACGCGGGCTCTCGCTGATTCGCGACGGCGCGATCCTTGGCGTCGGCTTCAGCGAGCAGAGCAGCCGCCCGGCCGGGCTCCAGTTCGACACCGAGTTCACGCCGGACCCGGACGGGGGCTGGCGACTCAACGGCACGAAGTTCTACTGCACGGGAACGCTCTACTCCGATTACACCCAGGTCTGGGGAGCGGCGCCCGGCGGCAGGATCGCCGGCGCGATCATCCCCGTCGATCGCGAGGGTGTGAGCGTCGAGGATGACTGGGACGGCTTCGGCCAGCGCCAGACCGGCAGCGGCACGACGCGGCTCGAGAACGTCCGCGTCAGCGACGCGGAGTTCTTCGATCTCGGTGAGCCCGACGGGCCGTGGCAGCCGAATCATCTTGCACCTTTCCTGCAGCTCTATCTGCAGGCGGTCATGGCGGGGATCCTGCGGAGCGTGCGGACCGATGCCATCGCCCTGGTGCGTGGGCGCAGGCGCGGCTTCAGTCACGCCTCGGTCCCGCAGGTGCCGGCGCAGGACCCGCAGGTGTTGCAGGTCGTCGGTGAGATCGCAGCGGCGGCCTTTGCGGCAGAGGCGATCGTGCTGGCGGCGGCCGACACTGTGCAGGTCGCGGCCGACTCGACCGTCGACGGGGTGGCCGACGGCGCGCTAGCGGCAGCCGCGCAGCTGGCGACCTCGGAGGCGAAGGTCGTGGTCGACGGGCTCGCGCACGCGGCGGCGACGAAGCTGTTCGACGCCGGTGGCGCCTCGGCCACACAGGCGGTCCGCAACCTCGACCGCCACTGGCGCAACCTGCGCACGATCTCCACCCACAACCCGACCTTCCTCAAGGCTTCCGCGGTCGGCGATCACCTCGTCAATGGCACCGGCTTCCCTGCGAACGGCTACTTCTAGGAGACCTGCGGTGAGCGACCTGTCGCAGTCACCTCCAATTGGCCTGGCGCAGGGGTCGGTCCAGGCGCTGCTGGTCGACCCGCATCCGTTCGCGCGTATCGGCCTCGGCGTGGTGCTCCACCGGCAGCCGTGGATCGCGCGGTGCCTGCTGGCAGCCGATATCGATGAGGCGACACGCCTGGCCAGGCGCTACCGACCCGACGTTGCGATCGTCGATGTCTCGGAGTCGGGGCCGTTTACGAGCGGCTATCTGGCCCCGTTGCGGACGGTTCGGCCGACGATGCCGATCGTCCTGTCGACGCTCTCCGCCGCCCCGCAGCCCAGCCGCGTTGATGGACTCGGGCGCCGGCAGGCGATCACGCCCGAGCACTCAATCGACGAAGTTCTGGCGGTGATTCGCGCGGCGCTGCTCGGCGACGACCACCGCGTCGCCGGTCGCCCAGAGCGCTCCGACCACGGCCTGTCGGTCAGGGAGCAGGAGGTGCTGGCACTGCTCTGCACCGGCGCGACCAACCGCGAGATCGCGGCGGCCCTGCACGTCGGGCCCGAAACAGTCAAGAAGCACGCGCGTTCGCTGTATCGCAAGCTCGGCGCGCGCAACAGGACCGAGGCGGCCAGGCGCGCGGCAGAGCTCTCGGCGGCGTAAAACCGCCGCCCAGCGGGGCGGCGGCAAGGGCCCGTATGAAAATTATCTGCGGTTTTGACGGCGTCTGGCCGCACCTGGGTGCGCCCAGCCACTCGTCAATTCCCACAACTAATTTCCCTAAGAACCCTAAGCGGTCAGCTCGCCTGCGCGAGCTCGTAGTCGCCTGAGCGCTCGACGAACAGCCGGTGGAGGTCGCGCGCTGCCACGGGGTGAACGGCCGAGCGGCGGCGCTGCAGCGTGAGTCGCACCTCGGTGTCGTCGGCCAGCGGTCGCCAGGTGATCACATTCGCGCGCACGAGCGGATCGCCGCTGATGCTGAAGTCGGGCAGGATCGTCACACCGAGCCCTTCGGCAACCAGTAGCTTGCCCATCTCGCCACCGTCGGTCGTGTAATAGACGGCGGGCTCATGACCCCGGAACAGCCTGTGGACGTAACGGTGCATCAGGTAGCCCGAGCGCATCAGCACCATCGGCTCGGAGAGCAGCTGCTTGACGCTCACCGTCGTCAGCTGCGCCAGCGGACTGTCGGTGCGGATGCAGACCACGGGACGGCCGCGAACGAGTGTCACGGTCTCGAGCTCCGGGTGGGGATCGTCACCGGCGAGCGCCGTGACCAGGCCGAGGTCGAACCTGCCCTCGAGCAGCCCACTGTGGATCTCAGCCTCCTGTGCCCCGATCAGTTCGACCCGTGTATCCGGGTGCAACGCGCGGAATGCTCCGGCGGTCGGCGTCAGCACCGGCACCGTGCCGGCATTCACGGTCGCGATGCGGATGACGCGGCTCGAGCGGTGCTGGTCGTCAGCGGCCGCGCGCAACCTGTCGATCGCTTCGATCGCCTCGATGATGCGCGGCAGCAGGTCGCGACCCTCGTCGGAGACCTGCGCGCCCGAGCGGCCGCGTTCGAGGATGGTGACGCGGAGCTCCTGCTCGAGGTTGCGCACGGTCGCGCTGAGCGCCGGCTGGGATATGTGCAGCTCCTCGGCGGCGCGCCGAAAGGAGCCGAGCCGGGCAATCGCGGCCACGTATTCGAGTTGCTCGATGCGCACGTCGGATCTCCTTAACACTATAAAGTCAAGCGACTTAGTAGACTTAGCCTATCACCCCATCGAATCTCTGTATTTGTCTTGGTGGTGGTTGATGGGGACCATGGTTGCTGACGGTCCATCAGCCGACTTCGGAGCACCCACGACATGCCGATCACAGCCCACTGGTTCCTGCCCACCAACGGAGACTCACGCACCGACCTGAGTCTCGGCAACGCAGTTGGGATCGACGGCTCGCGCGTCCATGAAGGCGGTCAGCACCGCGTTCCCACGCTCGACTACATCGGGCAGATTGCGCGCTCGGCCGAGAGCCTCGGTTTCGAGGCGGCGTTGACGCCGACCAGCTCCTGGTGTGAGGACGCGTGGGTGATCACGGCAGCACTCACGCAGGTCACCCGCAACTTCAAGTTCCTGGTCGCCTTCCGGCCCGGACTTCAGTCGCCAACGCTCGCCGCCCAGATGGCGGCCACCTACCAGCGTGTCTCGGGCGGGCGCCTGCTGCTGAACGTGGTGACCGGCGGCGACGACGGCGAACAGCGCCGCTTCGGAGACCAGCTCGACAAGACCGCGCGCTACGCACGCGCCGGTGAGTTCCTCGACATCGTCCGGCAGCTGTGGACCGGTGAGGTCGTCAACTTCAGCGGCGAGCACTTTGAGATCGAGGGTGCCCAGATCATCCCGCACGAGGTCTGGCCGACGATCTACCTGGGCGGCTCGAGCGCCCCCGCGCTTGACGTCGCCGCCCGCTACGCCGACGTCTACCTGACCTGGGGCGAACCGCCGGCTGCTGTCACCGCGAAGCTGGACGCGGTCAGGGAGCGCGCGGAGCGCTACGGGCGCGAGTTGCGCTTCGGCATCCGCCTGCACGTGATCTCACGAGACACCAGCGAGGAGGCGTGGGCCGAGGCGCAGCGACTGCTCGACGGTCTCGAGCCGGAGGCGATCGCACGCGCGCAGGCGATCCAGCGCGCCTCGGGATCTGAAGGTCAGCGCCGCATGCTCGAGCTGCACAACGGCTCGACCGCCGCGCTCGAGGTGTATCCGAACCTCTGGGCCGGCGTCGGCCTCGTTCGTGGCGGCGCCGGCACAGCGCTGGTCGGCAGCCACGAGGAGGTCGCCGACCGCATGGCGGAGTACCACGAGCTCGGGATCGACGAATTCATCCTGTCGGGCTATCCCCACCTCGAGGAGGCCTACCAGGTCGGTGAGGGCGTGCTGCCGGTCTTGCGGCGCCGCGGGTTGCTGGCCGAAGCTCCGAGCGGTTCGGCCGCGGTACTGGGCGGAGTGCTGTGAGCGTCGCGCAAACGCAGGCGCGGGCCCCCGTCATCGCGTCACACGATGCGGCGGTCGCAGTCGCGGGCGCCTTTGGTCTGCAGATAAGCGACGGTGTGCACGAGCGCGACCGCGACGGATCGCTGCCGGTGGAGGAGCTGGCCGAGCTGGACCGCAGCGGCCTGCTCGCGATCACCGTCCCGCGCAGACACGGTGGCAGCGGGCTGGGGTGCGTCACGCTCGCCGAGGTCGCCCGCTCGATCGCCGCGATCGACCCCGCGATCGCGCAGGCGGCGCAGGGGCACTTCCTGTTCGTCGATGTTCTGAGTGTCTTCGGCAGCGTCGAGCAGCAACGCATGCTCTTCGCGGACGTGCTCGCCGGCGCACGTATCGCCAACGCGCTTGCCGAGCGCGGCGGCCCACATGCCCAGGATCTGCAGACCCAGCTCGTGCGCAGCGGCTCTCAGCCCGGCGTCGCGTCGCTGACCGGCCGCAAGTACTACGCCACCGGAGCGCTCACGGCTCACTGGATTGCCGTCACCGCACTCGACGACGAGGGTGACCTCGTACTCGCGTTCGTGCAGCGCGAGGCCGACGGCGTCGAGCTCGACCACGACTGGGACGTCATGGGCCAGCGGGCGACGGTGAGCGGTGGCGTGACGCTCGAGCACGTCGTGGTCGACCCGCGGCTGGTGCTCTCCTACGGCGAATTCTTCGAGGTTCCACAGCAGTTTGGCGCGCGGGCGCAGCTCTACCACGCAGCGATCCAGGTCGGCATTGCCGGCGGCGCGTTGCGCGACGCCCAGGCATACGTCACGACCAAGGCGCGCCCGTTCTTCGAGGCGGCGAAGGCCGG
>Ga0302314_10004782_pt1 | contig 24846 bp, 24 predicted proteins | sample III_Palsa_N2_3_FD_200533 | JGI IMG/M metagenome (GOLD analysis project Ga0302314, IMG submission 200533) | Peat permafrost microbial communities from Stordalen Mire near Abisko, Sweden - III_Palsa_N2_3 | ecosystem: Environmental > Terrestrial > Soil > Palsa > Peat permafrost | place: Sweden... | reverse complement strand
TAGCGGCTCGATTGCGATCCCGCAATGACGCGGCGCGCGCCTTGCGGCTCGGCCAACAGTCCCTATTCTCGGTTCCACTTGGGCGGACCCGCACCCACCCTTCACGGAGTCGACTTTGGACGCCCGCGCCGCCAAAGAGCCCCCTATCCGCGCGGTCGTGGTTCCCGTGACTCCGCTGCGGCAGAATTGCACCATCGTGTGGTGTTCGCGGACACTCAAAGCGGCGGTGATCGATCCGGGTGGTGAGGTTCCGCGTCTGCTCCGCATCTTGGCCGACAAGAGGCTGTCGCTGGAGAAAATCTGGATCACCCACGGTCATCTCGATCACGCCGGCGGCGCAGCCGAACTCAAGGCCGCCACGGGCGTCCCGATCGAGGGGCCTCATCCTGACGATCAGTTCTGGATCGATGAAATCGACGTCAGCGCCGCCCGCTGGGGGATGCCGGATGCGCGCGCCTTCACGCCGGATCGGTGGCTCGGCGATGGCGACCGCGTAACGCTGGGTGAGAGCGAATTCGAGGTCTACCACTGTCCGGGCCACACCCCCGGACATGTCGTGTTCCACCATCGAGAAGCCCGATTCGCGCAGGTGGGGGACGTACTCTTTCAGGGTTCCATCGGCCGCACGGACTTTCCACGCGGGAACTACCAGCAGCTGATCAATTCGATCACCGGCAGACTTTGGCCTTTGGGCGATGACGTGACTTTTGTGCCCGGCCATAACGCAGTGTCGACCTTCGGCGCCGAGCGGCGCTCAAATCCATTCGTTTCCGACGCGGCGCTTGCGGTCGCCGGATAGAATGTGAACCTATCATTCCCGAGATAGCGCTGGGTCCGCGGGGTATCGAGACCGCCTCGCGCCCCGCCAGCTCCGGGGTGGGCGGCGATGTCCACGCAAGAGAGATTGACAATTTGCAATATCTTCTTTAAATGTTCCTCTCTGGCGCTCAGCCTGCTGTGAGGATTCCCATGACTGGCTTTCCGGCCACGTCCACACCCCTTTCCCCGCGGAGGCGCGCCGTCTATGCCGCAAATCCTGATTACGGCCAATTCCACCATGTTTATCGCGAATCTACCGTCGCCATCGCGGCGAAAGAAATGGCCGCTAACCGTGACTACGGCAATTCGCACTGTGTGAACGGTGATTTGCGGTCGTCTTCACGTCCCATCGCACCGCAGGGCCTGACCGCCTTGGCCGCACCCGAGATAGCGCCCAGAATTGCCACTATGTTGCAACCGGGACATTGCCGCGCCAAGGCGCGCGCGCAAGACACCGTTTATGGAAGAGCTTCTTTTGAGTGACACCGGCGAGCAGGCACAAGAACACATTCTGGTCGTGGACGACGATCCGGGCATCCGCGATGTCGTCTCCGAGTTTCTGAGCCGCCATGGCTACGCAGTGGATACCGCGGCCGACGGCAAAGCCGTCGAAAGGGCCATGGCTCGGCGCCGTCCTGATCTGGTGGTTCTGGACGTCATGCTGCCTGGCGAGGACGGTTTGAGCATCTGTCGGCGCTTGGCCAGGCCCGACGGCCCGGCCATCATCATGCTCAGCGCGGTTGGCGAAGAAACGGACCGTATCGTGGGTCTGGAACTGGGAGCGGACGACTATCTCGCCAAGCCGTGTAACCCAAGAGAGCTGCTGGCCAGGGTGCGGGCGGTTCTGCGGCGCAAAACCGAAGCGCGCGGAGTGGAAGAGCCGCTGGAAGCAGCCTGCGAATTCGCCGGCTGGCGCCTGGATCTCGTTCGTCACGAGTTGCGTTCCCCACAGAGCGTGGTGGTCAATCTGTCCAGCGGCGAATTTTCCCTGTTGCGGGCCTTCGTGGAACGACCGCAGCGCGTGCTGACCCGCGATCAGTTGCTCGAATTCGCCAGAGGCCCCCGTTCGGAGGCCTTCGATCGAGCCATCGATGTGCAGATCAGTCGGCTGCGTCGCAAGCTCGATGGCGGCGGCGACGGCCAGGAACTGATCCGGACCGTGCGCAACGAAGGCTATCTGTTCATGCCGAAGGTTTCCCGAACGCCGTGAGGATTCGCTTCCCGACGACGCCTCTCTTCCTCCAGGCCCTCGGCCTTGTGGTCGCCGCTCTCGTCGCGGCGGAGATCGCCACGGTGGTCGTGGTGCTAAACCTGCCGCCTCCGCCGCCTGATGTCTACACGGTCGCCGACATCGTTCAGGCGGTTCACCGTCAGGGTCGCACCCAGACACCGGACGGGCGCGATCTCACCGCTCACCTCACGCAACTCCCTCCCGCCCTGGACACGCGAGGCAGGCGCCGGCTTCAATTCCGGGCCGCTCTCGCCGGCGCACTCGGGCTGCCGCCCTCTAGCGTCGTCATCGCCCAGCCTGGGCCGCGTATCGTCGCCCTCGGCGCCACGCCCAGGCCGCCACACTCCGGTCAGTGGCTGGAAGAAGCCCCGATCTTGCTGGGCGGCTTTCAAGTGGGGGTCCAACAGAGAGATGGTCGGTGGCTCGTTGTCGCGCCTATGAGCGCATTCGGTATCGATCCCTGGCAGCAGCGCCTGTTGCTCGTATTGGCAATCGCCGCGATCGCTGTCTCACCCCTTGCCTGGTGGTTCGCGAGACGCCTCGCCGCGCCGATCGCGGCTCTGGCCGCCGGCGCCGAGCGCCTCGGCCGCGATCCCAGCGCACCCCGCCTCGATATCCAGGGTTCCGCCGAGGTCACGGCGGCGGTGAACGCGTTCAACGAGATGCAGGAGCGCCTGCGACAATACGTTGAAGACCGCACCGAGATGATCGGGGCCATCGCCCACGATCTGCGAACGCCCCTCACCCGGCTCCGCTTCCGCATCGAGGCCGCTCCGGAGGAGGTTCGTGGGAAGCTGGCGGCGGACATAGACCAGATGGAAGCCATGGTTTCGGCGACCCTGGCGTTCGTGCGTGACGCATCCAGGCCGCGGGAGCGGGTCAAGCTGGAGATCACCTCCCTGGTGGAGACAATTATGGACGAAGCCGCCGAAACAGGCGCGGATTCGTCGGCCGAAGCATCGGCGCGGGTCGTCGTCGACGGTGATCCCGTCGCGCTGCGGCGTCTGATCACCAATCTGGTCGACAACGCCCTGAAGTTCGGCTCGGCGGCGCGCGGCCGGGTGTTTACCGAAAACGGCATGGCGGTGGTCGAGATCGAGGACAACGGGCCGGGCATCGCCGAAGATCAGATCGAACGGGCGTTTGAGCCTTTCCACCGTCTGGAGACCTCGCGCAGCCGGGACACCGGCGGCATTGGCCTGGGCCTCGCTGTCGTGCGCGCCATCGCCAGGGGGCATGGAGGAGACGTGTCCCTGATGTCCCGCACGGAAGGAGGTCTTCGGGCCCAGGTCCGTCTGCCGCTCGCGCTGTCCGCGGCCAGGTCAACCAGATGACGAACGCCGGATGGGCGCGCGGCGACAGGCGGCCGTCAAAAACGTCCGTGGCAACCCGATGTCTGGTTGGCAGTTAATGCAGAGATGGGTCGGGCGCCTCGCAGTAACATCAAGGAGTTCCGTACATGGATGATCCAAAGGAAACCGCCCGCAAGCCGGCGCGACGCGGATTTGCGGCTATGGATCCGGAGCGGAGGCGCGAGATCGCGCGGCGCGGCGGCGCCAGCGTTCCAGGCGAAAAGCGCAGCTTTGCACAAAATCGTGATCTTGCGGCCAACGCGGGCCGCAAAGGGGGCTCAGCCTCGCGCGGCGGCGGACGCCGTCCGTCTTCCAGCTAGGCGGGCTCGAGCAGATAGATGGCGAAACGTGGGGCCGGGCTTTCCCAATGCCTGGTCACACTCAAGCCAGCCCGTGCGGCCAGGGCGCGAAAGCCCAAATCAGTGAACTTGTAGGAGTTCTCGGTGTGGATGGTTTCGCCTTCGGTGAAGTCGATATTCACGCCTGCCGCCCGCGCCCTGTGGGATCTTAAGACTTCCAGATGCATCTCAACCCTGCCCTCAAGCGCGTTCCAGACGGCGCGATGCGCGAAGGCGTCCAGATCGAGGTCGCCGTCCAGTTCCCGATTGATGCGCGCCAATAGGTTGAGGTTGAACGCTGCGGTCACGCCGCTGGCGTCGTTGTAGGCCGTGGTGAGAGTTTCAGCGTCCTTGGCCAGGTCGACGCCGACGACGAACACCCCATCGTCGCCCAGGAGTTTGCGAACGTTCGCCATCAACTCGATGGCCTCGTCTGGGGGGAAGTTTCCGATCGTCGAGCCGGGAAAGAACACAGCGACCGGTCCGTTGGCGATGGCCGGATCGGCGAGCCGGGTGAAGTCCGCAACGATCGGCTTTACTTCCATATGAGGGTAGTCGCGCGCGATCGCCGCAGCCCCCTCGGCGAGCGCGCTCTCGCTCACATCGACGGGCGCGTATGTCCGAATGTCTCGAGCCGAGTCGAGAATCTGTCGGGTCTTTAGGCTGGCCCCGCTTCCCAGTTCCACGAGAGTTGCGCCCTCACCTATCCAGGCGCTGATTTCCGGAGCGATCCGGGCCAGCAGAGCGCTCTCCTGGCGCGTGGGATAGTACTCCGGCAGGTGGCAGATCTGCTCGAACAGTTCTGACCCCCGCGCGTCGTAGAACCACTTGGGCGCTAGGCGCTTGCGCGGCGCGGAAAGTCCGGCGGCCACATCAGCGCGGAACTCATCGCTGGCCGTGAGTCCCGGCGCGTCTTCCGCCAGGCGCAGGCCAGCGAACATCCACCTCTGGTGGGGATAGAAGAAATTTCGATATGAGGCGCGCGCATGGCCGGCGGGAGTCACGCAGGCGCCGCCTCGCAAGACCATCTGCCCAACCATGAATTTCGCGTTGTATTCGCCCACCGCCCCGGCGGCGGGGGCGAAGCCGGGATAGGGGCTGTAGGCGCTCGACGTCCATTGCCAGACCTCGCTATCCCTCTGACGCAGGCGACCGCCTTCAGTCCTGGCGGCGTGCTCCCATTCGGCTTCGGTAGGCAAACGCTTGCCAGCCCAGGCGGCATAGGCGGCGGCCTCGTAGAAGCTGACGTGACTCACGGGCGCGGCGGGATTCACGTCGCACGGGCCACGCAAGGTCATGGTGCGCCAAGTGTCGCCGCAATCTTCCCAATAGAGGGGCGCGTTCCAACCCTCCGCCTGGATTAGCGCCCAGCCGTCCGAGAGCCAGAACTCCGACCGGCGATAGCCGCCGTCCGCCATGAACGCCAGCCACTCGCCATTGGTGACCAACCGGGAGGCGATGCGGAACGGCTCCAGGTACGCCCTATGCGCTGGTGTCTCGTTGTCGAAGGCGAAGGCCGTGCGCGAGGCGCCGATACGGGTCAGGCCGCCCTGACACGAGATCCACCGGACAGGCTCGGCGCAAGGGTCTGGATCGGGGGCGCCGGGTGCATAACTAGGCTTCAACGGTGACAGGGAGAACAGGTGGAGGATGTCCATCAGGATAAGCTCCTGGTGTTGCTCCTCATGAGCCAGACCAAGCGTGATCAGATCGGCGGCTTCTCGTGGGACACGGCCGGCGAGGAGGCGTTCCATCGCGGCGTCCACATGGGCGCGGTAGCGCAGCACATCGGGCGCGGAGGGGCGCGTCAGAAGTCCGCGAGCGGGCCTCGGATGCCGATCGCCCATCGACTCATAATACGAATTGAACAGGTAGCCGAAGCTGGCGTCGAACATCTGGTAGCCGCTCAGATACGGTGTGAGAACAAACGTTTCGAAGAACCAGCTCGTGTGAGCGAGATGCCATTTCACCGGACTGGCGTCGGGCATGGATTGGGTCTGTTGGTCTTCGGCTGAGAGCGGCGCGGCCAACGCTTCGCTGGCGCGGCGGACTTGCCGGTAGCGCTCGATAACGTGATCTCGCGCGGAGACCCGAGGGCGCTTCCTGGTCTGGACGGCCGGCGCGTCGTCGGACATGGCCAGAACCCCTGCATACGCTAGTGTTGGGAGAAATAGTGTCGCTTGATCCGGCGCGCCAGACCTGACCCGAAAACGCTGGACGCCCGAAGGAGTTGCCTGACCTTCAGGGAATGAGCAGCACGCGCCCCACAGCCTGGCGGCTCTCGATGTAGGCGTGAGCGTCCGCAGCCTTTGAAAGCGGGAAGGTGCGGTCGATCACCACCTCAAGCTCACCCCGCGCCGCCTCATCAATCAGTCTCTGAATGTTGGCGCGCACGCGGTCGGCGCCGATCTCCGCGCCCAGAAACACGCCAGTGAGCGAACGGTTGCCAGCCATCATCGAGGAGACGTCGACCTGCATGGCCTCGCGGCCGGCCGCGCCTACCATCGACACGCGACCACGATAGCCGAGCGAGAGGAGGCTCGCCTGCAAAGTCGGACCGCCTACGGGGTCGACCACCAGGTCCACGCCCTTGTTGTCGGTGAAGCGCATGGCCGCCTGGACTACATCCTCCCGGCGATAGTTGATCCCGTGGTCCATGCCGAGGCGTTTGAGACGCTCCAGGCGCTCGTCGCTGGAGGCGGTAGCGATCACCCGGGCCCCTGCCCGCTTGGCGAGCTGGATGGCGGCTACACCCACGCCGCCAGCCCCCGCCTGAATGAGCACCGTTTCTCCCGCCTTGAGGCGTCCGAATTCAAACAGGCATTCATCAGCGGTGCCAAAGGTGACCGGGATCACTGAGGCAAGTTTGGGATCGTAGCCGTCGGGGATTGGCCACGCGCTACGCGCCGGCACGGCGCGTCGTTCGGCATGGGAGCCGCTCGCACCCACCGTGGCCACCTGCTGGCCGACGCGCAGGCCCTCAACCTCCCCACCAACTTCGACGATCTCACCCGCCGCCTGGTAACCAACAATGTGGGGGTGGGACGTCAGAGCGCCCCGCCAGCGGTTGAGCGTGTCGCCGCCTTCGATACCTACGGCCTCCACCTGGATGATGATCCCCTGGGGATGAAGCTGAGGCTCGGGCGCGTCCTCGTATCGCAGGACGCTGGGATCGCCGTTTTCGTAGTAGACCGCGGCCTTCATGAGCCTTCTCTCCAGGAGATGGCGGTGACGGAGGGATTCGAACCCTCGGTACGGCTTTACACCGTACAACGGTTTAGCAAACCGCCGCCTTCAGCCGCTCGGCCACGTCACCTCGGGGCCGGGCCATACCCGTTCCCCCGGGGGCTGGCAATGCGGTCACGCGCTCTCTTGGTCCATGGACAGTTTGGCGCGCAGCAGAGCGTTCACCGTGGCGGGGTTGGCCTTGCCCCCCGTCTCGCGCATGACCTGACCGACAAACCAGCCCACCGCCTGGGGCCGCGTTTTCACCGCTTCGGCCTGACCGGGATTGGCTTTGATCAGGCGGTCGATCAGCGCCTCTAGCGCTCCGGTGTCGCTCACCTGCGTGAGGCCGCGGGCCTGAACGATGCCGTGCGGGGCGCCTTCGCCCGCCCACATGTGTTCAAACACCTCCTTGGCGATCTTGGAGGAAATCACGCCCGTTTCCTGCAATTCGACCAGGCCGGCGATGTCCTCTGGCGGGACGGGGCTGTCCTCGATGTCCCGCCCGTCCTTGGCCAGATGAGTGAGGAGTGCGTTGGTGACGGTGTTGGCTACGAGCTTGGCGTCACGGCCAGCAGCGGCCTTCTCGAAATATTCGGCGCGAGCGGCCTCGGCGGCCAGTACGCCGGCGTCATAGTGGGACAGCCCGTATTGCGCCTCCAGCCGGGCGCGCGTGGCGTCTGGGAGCTCAGGCAAGTCGGCCCCGATCGTCTCGACCCAGGCCGGATCGAGCTCCAGCGGCAGGAGGTCCGGGTCGGGGAAGTAGCGATAGTCGTGCGCCTCTTCCTTGGAGCGCATGGAGCGGGTCTCGCCACGGGTTGGGTCGAAGAGACGCGTCTCCTGCCGAATGACGCCGCCATCCTCTAGAATCTCCACCTGCCGGCGTGATTCGAAAGCGATGGCCAGCTGAATATAGCGATAGGAATTGACGTTCTTGATCTCGCAGCGGGTGCCAAGTGGGCCGTCCGGTCGGCGAACCGAGACGTTGACGTCCGCGCGCAAGTTGCCCTTCTCCATATCCCCGTCGCAGGTGCCCAGGCAACGCAGGATGGCGCGCAGCTTCTTCACATATACCGCAGCATCCTCGGCCGACCGCATGTCGGGATAGGAGACTATCTCCATCAGGGCTGTGCCCGCGCGGTTCAAATCCACAAGCGTCGCGTTGGGATCTAGGTCGTGAATGGACTTGCCGGCGTCCTGTTCCAGATGCAGCCGCTCGATGCGAACGGTGAAGGAGGTGCCGTCGTCGCGCTCAACCTCGATCTCGCCTTCCCCGACGATCGGGTCCTTGTACTGACTGATCTGATAGCCTTGGGGGAGATCGGGGTAGAAGTAATTCTTGCGGTCGAAGCGCGACCAAAGATTGATCTTGGCCTTCAGGCCCAGTCCCGTGCGGACGGCCTGTTCGACGCAGTGGCGGTTAATCACCGGCAGCATGCCGGGCATGGCCGCGTCGACGAGGCTCACCTGCTCATTGGGGCCCGCGCCGAACCCTACAGCCGCGCCTGAAAATAGCTTGGCCTTGGAGGCGACCTGAGCGTGAACCTCCAGGCCAAGGACAATCTCCCACGCTCCGGTGCGGCCTTCGATCAATTCGGCGGCGGCGCTCATGAGAACGATCCCGCGCGATTGACGCAACCGGCCCTGGACAAATTCACGATTTTCCTCTCCCCATCACCGCTACCCGCTTCACGAGGAATATAGGTATGAGACGCGCCCTCGCCGCCCTTTGCGGCCTTTCCCTTACTTTGGCAGCCGCCCCGGCTCTGGCTCAGTCCAACACGGCCGACACCCCGCCGACCATTCCCGCCGCCCACGCCGATGCCTCGGTGGAGACCACCACGATCGGCGACCTGATCGCCAACGCCAAGACCAAGGCGGTGCTGCAGCAGGATATGCCCGAGCTCCTGACCTATGACGGTCTGGACCAGATCAAGGGCATGACCATGCGCGACATCTCCAAGTTCCCGCAGGCCAACCTCGACCAGGCCAGATTGACCAAGATCCAGAAGGATTTCGACGCCGTCCCCAATCCTTAAGCCGTTCACCACCATTGCTCCGGCCTGGCGGTGAAGGCCGCCGCCTTTTCGACGGCGCCGGCCAGTGAAAACAACGTGGCCTCATCGAGCGCCCGACCGATCAGCTGCAGGCCGAGTGGCAGGCCTTGGGAGTCGAGGCCACCTGGCACGCTGATGGCGGGCAAGCCCGCCAGGTTCACGGTCACGGTGAAGATATCGTTCAGGTACATGGCGATGGGATCGGCGCTGTTTTCCCCTAGTCCAAAGGCGGCGGACGGCGCGGTGGGGGTCAGGAGCGCGTCGACCTTGCCGAACGCCTGGTCAAAATCGTCGGCGATCCGCCGGCGAACCTTGAGCGCCTTGAGGTAATAGGCGTCGTAGTAACCCGCCGAAAGAACATAGGTGCCGATGAGCACCCGGCGTTTGACTTCGTCGCCAAAGCCGGCGGCGCGGGTGAGTTGATAGACGTCGCTGAGCGATGCGCCTTCGACCCGCGCGCCGTACCGCATGCCATCATAACGGGCGAGGTTTGACGACGCCTCGGCAGGGGCGATGATGTAGTAGGCCGGCAAGGCGTATTTTGTGTGTGGCAGGGACACCTCGACAATCTCGCAACCCGCCTCGCGCAACCATTCGATCCCCGTGGCCCAGAGCTGGTCGATCTCGGCCGGCATACCGTCGACCCGGTACTCCTTGGGGACGCCAATCCTGAGACCTTTCACGGATTTGCCGACGAACGCGGGGAAGTCCGGCGTCTCCGCCGTCAGGCTGGTGGAATCCTTTGGGTCGTGGCCGCTCATCGATTTCAGGAGCAGCGCAGCGTCGCCCACGGTCTTGGCCAGCGGGCCCGCCTGATCGAGGGACGAGGCGAAGGCGACGATCCCCCAGCGCGAGCAACGCCCGTAGGTGGGCTTCATGCCCACGGTTCCCGTCAACGAAGCCGGCTGACGGATGGAGCCTCCGGTATCCGTGGCCGTGGCAGCGAGGGCGAGGTCGGCCGCGACAGCAGCCGCCGATCCGCCTGACGACCCCCCGGGAGTGAGAGGTCGGTTTGACGCGCTCGAGCGCCACGGATTGATCACCGGGCCAAAGGCGCTCGTTTCGTTGGACGAGCCCATGGCAAACTCGTCCATGTTAAGCTTGCCGAGCATGACCGCGCCGTCGCGCCAGAGATTGGCGGTCACGGTGGATTCATACGTGGGCGTGAAGTTGCCCAGGATGCGCGATCCGGCGGTCGATCTGACGCCCTTGGTGCAGAAAAGATCCTTCACACCCAGCGGCGCCCCTTCCAGAGAGCCGCCCTCCCCGCGCCTCAGGCGCTCATCGGAGGCCGCCGCCATGGCCATGGCCGACTCGGGGGTTTCGAGTATGAAGGCGTTCAGGGCGCGCGCCGCGGCGATTGCGTCGAGGTGCGCCCTGGTCAGCTCTGCTGAGGAAAAGGTCCTGGCGCGCAGGCCCTCGACGGCGCTGGTCAGACTAAGCCGGGTGAGCGAGGTCATTCCACCACCTTGGGGACCACGAAAAAGCCATTCCGGGTCGCCGGCGCATTGGCGAGAATCGCAGCCGCGTCGCCACCTTCGGTCACCACGTCCTCGCGCATGGGCGCCGGCATGGCCACCGCCGACGTCATGGGCGCCACACCGGTCGTATCGACCTCGTCCAGTTGCTCGATCCACTGAAGGATGCCTGAAAGTTCCTTGGCGAGCGCTTCGAGCCGGTCGTCCGGCTCGCGGATCTGAGCAAGGTTGGCGACCTTGCGAACCGTGTCGACGTCAATCGCCATGGGAGGCTCCAAAGGGGAAGGGCCTGCCGTTACCCGCCCGCTCGCCCACTTGACAAGAGCGCCGTGAACGCGCCGAGGGCGCGCTATGGCCGTGGTCGATCTTCTGGAACTTCCGGGTGAGTTGGCGGCAGGCGCGGCGCTCGCCGGTCTTGATCATGGCGAAAAGACGATTGGCGTCGCCGTCTCCGATATCTCGCTCATGATCGCTTCGCCTGCGACGACGATCCGCAAGCTCAAATTCACGCGTGACGCCGAAGCGCTTTTCGCGCTCATGGCCGAGAGAGGCGTCGGAGGTCTGGTGATCGGATTGCCGGTCAACATGGACGGAACTGAAGGGCCGAGGTGCCAGTCGGCGCGAGCGTTCGCTCGCAACCTGCTGCGGCTGCGCGAACTACCCATAGCTTTCTGGGATGAACGGCTCTCCACGGCGGCCGTAAACCGGGTGCTGATCGACGAGGCTGACGCCAGCCGCGCCCGTCGCGCGGACCTGGTCGACAAGCTCGCCGCCTCCTGGATTCTGCAAGGCGCGCTCGATCGGTTGCGCGCGGCGAGACCGGACCCTACAACAACGCTTTGATGACCCCTCCCGCGCCCGGCGTCGATGAAGTCCGCTCACGGACCTTTCCGTTCCCGGCGAAGCATTTCCTTTCCGTCACCGATCTCAATCCACCGCAAGTGGCGGATCTCCTCGATCTCGCCGAGGGATTCGTGGCCCTGAACCGGCAGAAGAATAAGAAGCTCGACCTGCTCAAGGGCCGCACGCTTATCAACCTGTTCTTCGAGGCGTCGACCCGCACCCAGAGTTCTTTCGAGCTGGCCGGCAAGCGGCTGGGCGCCGACGTGGTCAACATGAGCCCCCGCGCCTCATCGATCGTGAAGGGCGAAACGCTGGTCGATACGGCTGTGACCCTGAACGCCATGCAACCGGACATTCTCGTGATCCGGCATGGATCTTCCGGAGCGGCGTCGCTCCTGTCCCAAAAGGTGAGCTGTTCGGTGGTCAACGCCGGCGACGGCCAGCATGAGCACCCGTCGCAGGCGCTGCTCGATGTGTTGTCGATGCGGCGCGCCTTTGGACGCATTGGCGACCTCAAGGTGGCCATCTGCGGCGACGTCCTTCACAGCCGCGTCGCCCGCTCCAACGTCGCCCTGTTGACCATGTTGGGCGCGGAGGTGCGGCTCGTGGGGCCGCCCACACTGATGCCGGCGGATGTCGCGCGATGGGGCGTGGCCGCGCATAACGACATGAAAACCGGCATTGCTGGCGTCGACGTGGTGATGATGTTGCGCCTGCAGCTTGAGCGGATGCAGGGCGCCCTGGTGCCCTCAATGCGGGAGTACTTCCGCCTCTGGGGCCTGGACCGCGAAAAGCTCGCTAGGGCGGGCCCTGGGGTCCGGGTCATGCATCCCGGGCCGATGAACCGCGGCGTGGAAATCGATTCCGACGTCGCCGATGATCTCGATGTGAGCCTCATCCAGGATCAGGTGGAGATGGGCGTGGCCGTGCGCATGGCGATCCTGGCGTCGCTGGCGGCGAGGCTCGATAACCAATGAGCGCGCGCCCGATTCTCATTTCCGGCGCGCGCCTCGTCGATCCGGAGAGCGGCTACGACGGCCCGGGCGCTTTGCTGACGAAGGACGGACGCATCGCCGAAACCCGCCGAGGGGAGGCGCCGATCGAGGTCGCCGGCGATGTGCTGACCATCGACGCCGGCGGGGCGATGTTGTGTCCGGGACTCATCGATCTGCGGGTCAAGACGGGCGAGCCGGGCGCGGAGCCAAAGGAGACGCTAAAATCGGCGGCGCTTGCGGCGGCCGCGGGAGGAGTCACCTCGATCGTTGTCCAACCGGACACTGACCCGGTGATCGACGATCCGGCTGTAGTCGACTTCATCCTGCGCCGAGCGCGCGACATCGGTCTGGTCCATGTCTATCCGGCTGGCGCGGCGACCAAGGGCCTGACGGGTGAGGCGATGGCCGAGATCGGCCTGATGCGCGAGGCGGGCTGCGTCTACGTCACCAACGCTGACAAGCCGATTGTCAATTCGCGGGTCATGCGCCGTTTGCTCGCCTATGCGGGCGGACTGGGCGTGCTCGTAGCGCACCGCCCCGCCGATCCGTGGCTCACCGCCGGCGCCGCCGCGACCGAGGGGGAATTCGCTGGTCGCATGGGGCTTCCGCCCGAGCCTGTGGCCGCCGAGACCATCATGCTGGAGCGAGACCTGATCCTGGCGGGTCTCACCGGCGCGCGACTCATGGTCGATCAGATCAGCGCCGCCGATCCGATCGAAAGTCTCGCCCGCGCCAAGGCCAGGGGACTGGCGGTGATCGCCACCGCGTCAATCAACCATCTGACCTTCAACGAACTGGACATCGGCGACTATCGAACCTTCTGCAAGCTCACTCCCCCGCTGCGCAGCGAAAGCGATCGCTTGGCGCTCGTGGAGGCTCTCTCGAGCGGCGTCTTGGATATCGTGGTCTCGGCCCACGTCCCCGCGCCAGCGGAGGAGAAGCGTTTGCCCTACGATGAGGCTGTTCCGGGCTCGGTGGGCCTTCAAACCCTGCTTCCCGCGCTGCTCACCCTCTATCACGAGAAGCGTGCGCCGCTTCTGACGCTGCTGCGCAGCGTCACACTTGCCCCCGCCCAAGCCATCGGCCTTGCCGCCGGGAGGCTTGCCATCGGGGCGCCGGCTGATCTCGTTGTCTGTGATATAGACGCGCCCGTCCTGGTCGACGCCGCGCGCCTGATTTCAAAATCCAAGAATTCGGCGTTCGATGGCCGCCGGCTTCAGGGGGAGGTGCGAATGACCTTGGTGGAGGGCCGCGTCGTGTACGACCGCGGCGCATTGACATGATTGCGGGCCACACGCCCATGGCGGCCCTCCTTGCGAGCGCGGTGCTCGGCTACCTGCTGGGCTCGATTCCCTTCGGGGTGGTCATCACCAGTCAGGCTGGCGTTGGCGACCTGCGCAAGGTCGGCTCGGGGAACATAGGCGCCACGAATGTGCTCCGAACGGGCCGCCGCGACCTGGCTCTGATGACCCTTGCGGGCGACGCGGGCAAAGGCGCGGTGGCCGTGCTGCTCGCCGGCGCGATCTTCTCGCCCGTGGCGGCGGCTGTCGCTGGGGGCGCGGCCTTTCTGGGTCACCTATTCCCCGCCTGGCTCGGCTTTCGAGGCGGCAAGGGGGTGGCGACATTCTTCGGAGTGATGATCGCGGCCGCGTGGCCAGTGGGGCTTGCGGCCGGCGCCACGTGGATCGCTGTCGCGGCGGCCTTTCGCTACTCGTCACTCGCCGCTCTTGTCGCGGCTGCTCTCGCACCAATCTTTGCGGGACTGATGCGCGGCTGGGGATCTCCCCAATTCTGGCTCGCGCTTGGCATGGCCGTTCTGATTTTCGTGCGCCACCGTGAAAACCTTGAACGACTGATCGAGGGCAAAGAGTCGCGCATTGGCGGCGGGAACAAGACGTCCTGAGGCGTGAGCCTCTCCCTTCGCGAACGAATCGATTGGCTGCGGCTCACGCGCACAGAATCGGTCGGGGCTGCGACTTTCGCCTACCTCGTCAGCCGCTACAGGACGGCAAGCGCCGCGCTAGAAGCCCTACCTGAACTGGCCAGGCGAGGCGGCCGCGACCGACCGGTGCGGACGTTCGCCGTCGAAGACGCCGAACGAGAACTGGCGACCGGCGAGGCCCTGGGCGCGCGGCTAATCCTTGGGTGCGAGGGCGAATTTCCCCGCCTTTTGGCGGTGCTCGACTCTCCGCCCCCACTGATCTGGGTGCTGGGCGACACCACCCTCCTAAATCGCCGCACCGTCGCAATCGTAGGCGCCCGCGCCGCGTCCTCCGCCGGCCGGCGCTTTGCCAAGAACCTAGCTGCCGATCTAGGAGCGGCCAATTTCGTCGTTGTCTCCGGCATGGCGCGCGGTATCGACACTGCGGCCCATGAAGGATCGTTGGAGACGGGCGCCATCGCGGTGCTGGCTGGGGGAGTCGACGACATCTACCCACCGGAAAATGCCGCTCTCGCGGACGCCCTCCGCGCCAAGGGTTGTGTGGTGTCCGAGCGTCCGCCAGGGTTCAGCGCCCGCGCCGCCGATTTTCCGAGACGCAACCGCCTCATCTCCGGCTTATCCCTGGGCGTCGTGGTGGTGGAGGCGGAGCTTCGTTCAGGGTCTCTGATCACCGCCCGCCTCGCGGGGGAACAGGGGCGCGACGTCTTCGCCGTCCCAGGATCCCCCCTGGACCCCAGAGCCCGCGGGGCCAACGACCTCCTGCGCCAGGGCGCGTGGCTGGTCGAGGAAGCGGAAGACGTCCGACGGGTGCTCGATTCAAATCTCGGTGTCGCCGAGCCGCCTCCAGCCTTTGACGCGAGCGACGAGTCGCCCGCGTCAAACGATGAAGCCGTGCGCGTAGAGGCGTTCCTGTCGCTCACGCCGACACGCTTGGACGATCTGGCCAGGGACGCGGGCATCTCGTCCGCCGCCGCGGCGGCCGCCGTGGTGGAGCTGGTTCTAGCCGGAAAAGCCGAACTCCTGCCGGGCGGGCTGGCCGTCCGCCGCTGACCGCGTTGACAGAGCGGGGCGGCCTCCCCCACCCTTCGCGCGCGAAATCCTTCCCCCCAGCCTCGGTCCGGATCCAAGACTCCCCGCATGAATGTTGTCGTCGTCGAAAGTCCCGCCAAGGCGCGGACCATAAATCGCTATCTCGGACCAGACTTCACTGTGCTGGCTTCGTTTGGCCACGTGCGCGATCTGCCCTCCAAGGACGGGTCGGTCAGACCCCAGGACGATTTCGCCATGACCTGGGAGGTCGACGCCAAGTCTTCAAAACGGCTGTCGGATATCGCCCAGGCGCTGAAGGGCGCGGATCGCCTGATCCTGGCCACTGACCCCGATCGGGAAGGCGAGGCCATCAGTTGGCATATCCTTGAGGACCTTCGCCGTCGCCGCGCACTCGGCGACGCCAAAGTCGAGCGTGTGGTGTTCAACGCCATCACCCGCTCGGCGGTCACCGAGGCCATGCAGCGGCCTCGCTCAATCGACATGGAACTGGTCGACGCGTACCTGGCTAGGCGCGCGCTCGACTATCTCGTGGGCTTCACTCTCTCGCCGGTTCTGTGGCGCAAATTGCCAGGCGCCCGCTCGGCCGGGCGCGTGCAGTCGGTTGCCCTGCGTCTCGTCGTCGACCGCGAACTGGAAATCGAGGCCTTTCGGACTCAGGAGTACTGGACGGTCGAGGCCGACGTGACGGCGGAGAGCGATCGGTTCACCACCCGGATGATCAAGCATCAGGGCGTTCGCCTGGGGCGTCTCGACCTCGCCGACGAAGGTGCGGCGCAAGTCGCTAAGGCCGCCGTGGAGCAAGGCGAGTTCCACGTCGCCGCGGTGGAAACCAAGCCGGCGCGCCGCAATCCGCCACCGCCCTTCACTACCTCCACTTTGCAGCAGGAAGCCTCCCGCAAGCTGGGCTTTTCGGCCCAGCGCACGATGCAGGCCGCACAACGCCTTTACGAGGGCGTGGATATTGGCGGCGAGACTGTAGGCCTCATTACCTATATGCGCACCGACGGCGTTCAGTCGGCGCCCGAGGCGCTGACGGAGGCTCGCTCGGTTATCGAAAACCTCTACGGTGCCGATCATCTTCCTGACTCTCCTCGCTATTATAAGGTGAAAGCCAAGAATGCTCAGGAGGCGCATGAAGCCATTCGACCCACCAGCCTGGAGCGCAATCCGGGCCGGCTGCGCCTGGAGCCCGATCTCGGCCGGCTCTATGAACTGATCTGGAAGCGGATGATCGCCTCTCAAATGGAGGCGGCGCGCATCGAGCGGACCAGCGTCGATCTGGAGAGTTCCGATGGTCGAACTGGCCTACGCGCCAGTGGCCAGGTGATCCTGTTTCCGGGCTATCTCACGGTCTATGAGGAAGGTCGCGACGCGCCGGATACGCGCGCGGGCGGCGACGCAATGGATGACGATGGCGGGCGTCTGCCTCAGATCCGTCAGGGCGCGCTGGCCAAAGTGCTTGAGACGAGAGCCGATCGTCACGCCACCGAACCGCCCCCCCGCTACTCCGAAGCCAGTTTGGTGAAGAAGCTCGAGGAACTCGGCATCGGACGGCCGTCCACTTACGCCTCGGTTCTTAGTGTCCTAAGAGATCGTGGCTATGTGACCATGGACAAGAACCGCTTCGTGGCGGAGCCGGCGGGCCTCCTCGTGACCGCGTTCCTCGAGCGATTCTTTGCGCGTTATGTCGAGTACGGATTCACCGCTGGGCTTGAAGAGAAGCTGGACCTCGTTTCCGCCGGTGAGTTGGACTGGAAGGCGCTCCTGCGGGAATTCTGGACAGGGTTCGAAGCGGCCGTTGGCGACATCGGCGAGTTGCGGATGGGCCAGGTGCTGGACGCCCTCAACGAAGCTCTGGGACCACATCTTTTTCCGGACAAGGCCGACGGTTCGGACCCGCGCGCCTGCCCCACCTGCGGTGACGGCAGGCTTTCGCTAAAGGCGGGCCGCTACGGCGCGTTCATCGGATGCTCGAACTATCCGGAGTGCCGATTCACACGCCCCATAGGCGTAGCCGGAGACGAGGAAGGCGGCGCATCCGGCGATCGCGAACTGGGCATTGACCCGACGAGCGGAAACGCCATCTGGCTCAAAGCCGGTCGGTTTGGACCTTATGTCGAGGAGCTCGCCACACCCCCCAAGCGCGCCAGCTTGCCCAAGGATTGGCCGCCTTCGAGCGTCGACCTGGACCGGGCCCTGCGTCTCCTGCGCCTGCCGAGGGACGTGGGAATCCATCCTGACGCCGGCGGCATGATCGTGGCTGGAATCGGACGCTACGGCCCCTATGTCCAGCACAATGGCGTCTACGCCAGCCTGGCTGGCGGAGACGAAGTCTTCGATGTCGGACTCAATCGCGCGGTGGCCGTGCTCGCCGAAAAGGCCGCGGGCGGAGGACGCAAGGGCCGAGCCTCGGGCGCGCTGCGTGAACTGGGAGCCCATCCGGCGACGGGGGAGCCGGTCCGCCTGATGTCCGGGCGTTACGGTCCCTACGTGAAGCACGGCGAAACCAACGCCAATCTGCCCAGGGGCGCGGATCCGGAGTCGCTCACGCTCGATGAGGCTGTAGCGCTCGTGGCGGCGCGTGAGGGTGTGGCGCCCAAACGCAAGGCGCGGAGCGCCGCGTCCCGCGCCGCCAGCAAAACCGCCAAACCACGCGCGGCCAAACCCAAGGCCAAGGCAAAACCCAAAGCCAGGAAATGAAGCGTCCCGGTTCCCGTCGGGGTGGCCCGAGGCGAGCGCCCCTTTCGAACGAGATCGCGCCGGTGGCGGTCGTCGATGTCACCGAGCGCGATGCGGACGGCGACCTTTTCGTACGTCCGACAAAGGCGGGGGCGAATTCGCCCCTCATCCGTTTGGCGCCGGCACGCGGAGACGCCGCCGCCGGCGCTCCTGGCCTCGGAGATCGTCTGCTGGTCCGCTTTGAGACCAATGAGAATAGCGAGCGCGAGGCCCGGCTTCTCAAACGCCTGGGCGAGAGCGCCCACCGCGTGCTCGGCGTCGTTCGCAAAGCGCGGGGCGAGACGCGTGTGGAGCCTGTCGACCGGCGTGCGCGCTCAAGCCTCATTCTACCGCAGTTCCAATCTCAGTCGCTGAGCGACGGCGACCTCGTCCTTGTCCAGGTCGAGACGGACTCTGCGCGCGCACACGGTCCCAAGCGGGCCAAGCTGATTTCCAAGCTTGGACGTGAGGACGACGCGCGGGTCGCCTCGGTAATCGCCGCTCACGTAAATGGCGTTCCAATGGGGTTCGCCCCAGCCACCATAGTAGAAGCAGAGGCGGCGAAAGCACCGGAACTCTCCGGCCGCACGGATCTTCGTGATCTGCCATTGGTGACCATCGACCCCGCCGATGCGCGCGACCACGACGACGCCGTGTTCGCGGAGCCGGACACGGACCCCAGGAACCCGGGTGGCTGGATCGTCTGGGTGGCCATCGCCGATGTCGCCGCCTACGTCCGCCCAGGGTCCGCGCTCGACGGTGACGCGCGCGAGAAGGGCAACAGCGTCTATTTCCCCGATCGCGTCGAGCCCATGCTGCCCGAAACACTCTCGGCCGGGCTTTGCTCGCTTGGAGAAGGCGAGGCGCGGGCGTGTCTGGCGGCCCGGATGGTGTTTGACGCCAAAGGCCGCAAACTCGGGCATCGCTTCGAGCGTGGGTTGATGCGCTCGGCGGCCAGCCTCACTTACGAGCAAGCGCAGGCGGCGCTCGACGGGTTCCCGGACGATGTGACCGGCCCTCTCCTCGAGCCGGTTCTGCGGCCTCTATGGAGCGCCTATGGCGCCCTGAGCGAGGCGAGACGCGCCCGTTCCCCTTTGGAGATCATGTCGTCTGAGCGGCGGATTGTCTTGGGCGCCGACGGCAAGGTCGCTTCCATCCAGCCGCGCGCCGCGCTCGAGGCGCACAAGCTCATCGAAGAGTTCATGATCCAGGCCAATGTATGCGCGGCCGAAACGCTCGAGCAGCGTCGGTCACCGATCATCTACCGGGTCCACGACGCGCCCACCGCCGACAAGCTCGAGGCGTTCAAGGATTTCCTGGCCACGCTCGACATTCCCTGGTCCATTGGCGAGCCGGCCCGAACGAGCCGCTTCAATAATCTGCTCACGCGGACCCGGGAGGGTCCGCACGCCGAGATCGTCAACGAGGTGGTTCTACGCACCCAGATGCAGGCGATCTATTCGACAGAGAACATCGGCCACTTTGGTCTCAATCTCGATCGCTACGCCCATTTCACGTCGCCAATTCGACGCTACGCTGATCTCATGGTCCACCGATCGCTGATCGCCGCTCTGGGCCTGGGCGACGACGGGCTCGCCACCGGCGACGTCGCACGCCTCGCCGACACGGCCGAACACATCACGGTGACTGAGCGGCGCGCTATGGCCGCCGAGCGTGAAGCTGGCGAGCGCTATGTCGCCGCCTTCCTGGCTGACCGCGTGGGAGCAACGTTCCAAGCGTCCATCACCGGCGTCACTCGCTTTGGCCTGTTTCTGCGCCTATCCGAAACCGGCGCCGACGGCCTGGCGCCGATATCCACCTTGGGCGACGAATATTTCGTTCACGACGAAGCCAGCCATAGCCTGATCGGAGAACGCACCGGCAGCCGCTGGCGCCTCGGGACCAAGGTTGAGGCGCAACTGCGCGAGGCCAATCCGATGACAGGCGGATTGCTATTTGAGCTCTTGAGCGACCCCGAGCCACCCGACCCTTCGTTCAGGCCGCGCGGCGGCCGGCGGGGGAGTGGCCCGCGCGACGCGCGTTCACGTGGGGGCTCACCGCGCGGGAAGAGGCGGCAAGGTTGAAATGTTGAAGCTCTGGGGACGGATGAGTTCGATCAATGTGCAGAAGGTCGCTTGGACCCTCGGCGAGCTCAATCTTGCGCACGAACAAGTCGACGTAGGCGGCCGTTTTGGCGGTCTGGATTCACCGGAGTTCCTGGCCCGAAATCCACACGGGCGGATCCCGGTGATCGATGACGATGGAACGACCGTTTGGGAATCCAACGCCATCGTGCGTTATCTTTGCGCCCGTTATTCGCCGGACGGCCTGTGGCCATCGTCGGCCGCCGCCCGCGCCAAGTCGGATCAGTGGATGGAATGGAGCGCCACCTCGCTTCAGCCGGCGTTCATGGAGTTCTTCTGGAGTTGGTATCGGACGCCGGCGACCATGAGGGATGAGGAACGAAACGCAGCCCTTCTCGCCCGCGCGCACAGCGCCTTCGCCGCTCTCGAGCCGGTCCTTGCCGGCGCCGATCTCGGTCGCCTGACCATGGCGGACATCCCTATCGGGTCCCTACTCTATCGATATTTCACGCTGGAGATTGCTCGGCCACCCCTGCCTCGACTGGAGGCTTGGTATGCCAAACTTGGCGGGCGACCCGCCTATCGGGAATCCGTCATGCGACCCTACGACGAACTCAAGGGCCGGCTCGCCTTTTAGGGCCTCACACGAGGCCAGCGCCGTTCAGGCCACCGAACACGCCAAGCGCGCACGTGGCGACAGACACGGCGACCACCAGCCACAGATAGGGTCCGCGCAGGCGGTGCTCTCTTGGCAGCGCCCGAACCGCCAGGGCGATGAGGAATCCCAGGACGAGGGGCAGCAGAAAGGCGTTCATCACCTGCACGCCGACGTTCAATGACACGAGATTGGGCGCGATGCCGATGACGATGGCGGCGCCGATCACGGTCAAGGCATAGACTACGTAGAACCAGCGGGCTTCGAGCGGATTGTGCTCAAGGGAGTGCTTGTAACCCGTCACTTCGCCCAGGCCCCAGGCGAGAGCCAGGGACGCGACGATGGCGGCCACCATACCCGCGCCAATAATGCCAAGACCGAACACGAGCCGGCCCACGCCCACGCCTAGATACGGCGTCAGAGCCGAGCTGAGGTCGCCGACGGTGTTTAGGGTCGCCGAAGAGTTACGCGCGCCGATTGTGGCCGCCGCCGACATCAATACGGCGGCCATGACCAACTGGGTCAGGACAGCGCCGATGGCGGTGTCTAGCCTGGCGGCGCCGAGGTGTTCGGGCCGCAGCTTTTTATCTGCCACCGCCGACTGCTGATAGAACACCATCCAAGGCATGATCACGGCGCCGATGTTTGCGGCTACGAGATAGAGGTAGTTTTTGTCGCCTAGCGGGATCTGGACGGATTGGCGAGCGACCGTGGCGAGATCGGGGTGGGCGAACCAGGCCACGCCGAAAAAGGCGAATTCGAACAGTCCGATGAGGATGGCCGCGCGTTCAACGCGCCGGTAGGAGCCGGTGACGACGATGAGCAGCAGCGCGCCGGCGGCGAGCGCCAGACTGATCCAGCGTGGGACGCCATAGAGGTCTCCGACGCCGGCCACGCCGGAAAGCTCCGTGAGCAGCGCGCCGGTCGTGGCTACCGCCAGACCCGCCACCGACACCCAGGCCCAGAACCGTCCAAACGTTTCCTTGATAAGTTCTCCGTGACCACGACCAGTGAACACCCCCAGCCGGACAGTCAGTTCCTGGACCATGTAGAGGATCGGCACGAGTACGGCCTGCAATAGCAAAAGCCGATAACCCCATTGGACACCGCTCTGGCCAGCGGTGATGATGCTGCCAACATCTGTGTCGGCCAGCATGACCACGATTCCGGGACCCAGCACTGCGAGGAAGCGCCTGGTTCTCCCCGACATGCGCCAACCTTGGCCCGAGACGCGAGGAGTGCGCGCGCCAGGAGCGGACTGGCGAGATTTAGACCTGGCTGTTCGCACTGATGAGGGACGCCTTCCGCGGGAGACTTTTGCGAATGCTTCTCAATTCGCCCCCTCCACCTAAGGGATCGCCGACCGTTGTCAACAACTCCCCCGCGTCCCTTTGGCGGTTCTGGGCTTCCACCATGGCGGGGACGAGGCCTAAGGTCTCCGAATGACCCAACAAGCGTTTGACGACATCGGCCGAGCTGAAACCGCCAGTCGACCGGCCGCCTCCAAAGCCGTTCGGCCGCGTCACGCGGCGACCTTGATTCTCGTCAGGCTTGATGGGGCCAAACCCCGGGTGCTCATGGGTCGGCGCCATGGCGGCCACGACTTCATGCCGGACAAATGGGTGTTTCCAGGCGGACGGATCGACCCTGCGGACTATCGGGCGCCCAGCGGGAGCGACCTTCGGCCAGAGGTCGCCAGGCGTCTGGAAAAGACCGCGCCGGCCAAGCTTGCCCGCGCCTTGGCGTTGGCCGCGGTGCGCGAAACCTTCGAGGAGGCGGGACTTCTGCTCGCCAAACCGGCGCCCGCGCGCCCTGTGGCAGGGCCATGGCGGGAATTCCTTAGCCGCGGAGCCGCACCTGATCTCGCGGCGCTCGACTTCGTCGCCAGGGCAGTGACACCCCCGGTCTCGCGCAAGCGTTTCGACGCGCGGTTCTTCCTCGCCGACGCTGAGGCGTTGCTGCGCCTGGAGCGAGAGCCGGATTGCGGCGAACTCAACGAGATCGCCTGGGTTGATCTCGACGAAGCAATGGCCCTCGACCTACCGAGTGTCACACGCTTCGTCCTGCGCGAACTGCCCGGGCGGCTGGCCGATCCCTCCAAGCCCGCGCCATCACTCCGCTTCGTCCGCGGGCGTCAAGAACTCAAGCTCCTCTAGCCATTTGCCGCATCGGCGTTGACTTTGGGCGCGCGATTCGTAATGTCCGCGCCTCTCAAAAACCCTGGCCCCGTCGCCAGCATCGCCAGGACTTCGCTTCGCCATGGCCAAACCGGCTTCCATCAAGATCCGCCTGAACTCGACGGCGGACACAGGGTTCTTCTACGTCACCAAGAAGAACGCCCGGACCATGACCGAAAAGATGGTGGTCAAGAAATATGATCCCGTGGTGCGCAAGCACGTCGAGTTTCGCGAAGGTAAGATCAAATAGCGCCTGTCAGGCGACGCCCGGGACGCCCGCGAGCAGGCGCCGGATAGTTCCCAGAAAACTGGCCACTGAAATCGGCTTAGCGAGATAAGCCTCGCAGCCGCCGTTGAGAATACGCGTCTCGTCGCCCTTCATAGCAAAGGCGGTTACGGCGACCACGGGAATGTGAGCCAGTTCGGCATCCTCCTTAAGCCAGCGGGTGATTTCGAGCCCGGAGATGGCCGGCAGTTGGATGTCCATTACAATCAGGTCTGGCCGCTCCTGACGGGCGAGCTGGAAGCCCTGCACGCCGTCGCCACTTTCAAGGACACGATGGCCTTCCGCCCGAATCAAATCGGCGAAGAGCTTCATGTTGAGTTCGTTATCCTCGATGATGAGGACGGTTTTCGTCATGCTCGTTGCAGCCTCGACGACGCGATCCCGCGGCGAGCCGACTCGCTACGCGCGGGTTTATCCTCGCCTGTCGCCCCAATATCCTTAAGCTCGCGTTAGCCGGCGAGAGTTCGACCCTGACCCTTCCACCCGTTCCCCCCGATATCGATGAGGCGCATGTTGATCCGGCGGCGCCCCTCGTCGTTGTAGACGTGGACGAGGTCTTGGCCATGTTCATGCGGGGTTTCGAGCGGTTCGTGGTCCCGCACGGCTATGAAATGCGGATTACCAAATTCGCGCTGTTCCAGAACATTTATCGACTGACTGACGGTGAGGTTCTGGACCTTAGTCTGGGTCGCGAGCTGTTCAACTTGTTCTTCGAGAACGACGTGGCCGACATCGACCCCGCGCCAGGCGCACGTGAGGGCCTGGCGAAATTGGCGCGAGCGGCCAGCGTGGTCATCCTCACCAATGCGCCCAGCCATGGGCGTGAGCCTCGGGCCAGGTGGCTCGCCAAAAACGGCTTTCCCTATCCTTTGGTCATCAACGCTGGCCCCAAAGGTCCGGCCGTAGCCACTCTGGCGGCGCGGACACGCGGGGCGACAGCCTTTATCGACGACCTGCTGCCCAATCTCGATTCCGTGGCCAACGAAGCGCCGGGAGTGGTGCGCTTTCAGCATGTGGCCGACGAACGTCTGCGGCCATTGGCCCCGGCCGATCCTGAGCGTCATGCGCGCATCGACGCCTGGCCTGAACTTTCTGAGGCGATCGCCCGGGCTCTCGGCCTCGCCCTGTCATGAGCGCGCTCTGCCGCGACTGCTTCTATTTCGCCGATGAGTCCCTATCCCGCTGCTCTGCGTGCGCCTCTCCGCGAATGATCGTTCACGCTGAGCTCGGGCGCCTCTCGATCGCTCATCTCGATTGCGACGCCTTTTACGCCTCCGTGGAAAAACGAGACCGCCCGGAACTACGCGACCAAGCGGTGATCGTTGGTGGCCAGACGCGTGGTGTGGTCACGACCGCCTGTTATGTGGCGCGCCTCACCGGGGTGCGTTCCGCCATGCCCATGTTCCAGGCGCGACGGCTGTGTCCGGAAGCCGTTATCATCGCACCGGATTTCCGGAAATACCGAGCTGCGAGCCGGCAGATCTTCGATAAACTCAGGGCCCTCACACCGCTCGTGCAATCTCTCTCGCTGGACGAGGCGTGGCTCGATTTGACCGGAACCGAACGCCTTCACAGTCAATCCCACGCCGTAACTCT
>Ga0302314_10004781_pt1 | contig 24850 bp, 18 predicted proteins | sample III_Palsa_N2_3_FD_200533 | JGI IMG/M metagenome (GOLD analysis project Ga0302314, IMG submission 200533) | Peat permafrost microbial communities from Stordalen Mire near Abisko, Sweden - III_Palsa_N2_3 | ecosystem: Environmental > Terrestrial > Soil > Palsa > Peat permafrost | place: Sweden... | reverse complement strand
CCCTCCCAGAGGAAGGTGCTGCTGGTCGGCCGGTTGAGCTGGTTCCAGGAGAGCTTCTGGGTCAGGAAATACTTGATCCCCGCGCCGCGCAGGATCTGCGGGAGCGCCCCGCTATAGCCGAAGACATCGGGATTCCAGAATTCGCGGCAGATCGCGCCGAACTCCTGCTGAAAGAACCGCTGGCCGATCAGGAACTGGCGGACCAGCGACTCGCCCGAGGGGATGTTGCAATCGGGCTCGATCCAGGTCCCGCCCGCGATGACGAACTGGCCGCTCTTGGCCTTCGCCTTGATCTTGGCATAGAGCGCGGGCTGCTGGACCTTGATCCAGGCCAGCTGCTGGGCCTGCGAGCAGACGAACTTATATTCCGGGTACTGGTCCATCATCCGCACCGCAGTGGAGAAGGTCCGGTAGCACTTGCGTTTCGTCTCGGCCAGCGGCCAGAGCCAGGCGGTATCGATATGGGCATGGCCGATCGCGGAGACATGATGGGTCCGGTCGCCGTTCTTGGCGGCGAAGAACTGCTTGGCGATCGCCCGTCCCGCCGCATAAGTCGAGCGGTCGCCCAGGACGACGGCATTGACGATGGCATTGGCCGCCGTCAGCGCCGGCCCCTGATGCAGCCCGTTCTCCGGGAGCTGTTCGGCGATTTCCTTGATGATCGCGAAGTCCCATAACAAATCCCACACCAAGCGGTCCCGCGTCACCAGCCGCGCGTGCCGCAGGTGGCCGAGAGCGTCCTTCCGGGTCCGGCCGCCGCCGTCGCTGAGTCCAAACATCCCATTGATCGCCCCCTCGACATAAAGAGTCCCCCGCTCGTTTCCCTTCGCCTTCGGCGCCAGGGTGAAATAGGAGCGGATATCCTCCGGACCCCAATTATAGCTGGTCAATCCCTGGATCGGCACGCCGTCCTGCCAGACGCACCCCTCCGAGGAGGAATCGAAATGGAGCAGCACCTCCTCGCCCGCCCACTCCTTCGGGACCGCGTAGGCGATCCGGAACCAATGGGTCGACCAACCGGGGCCGAATTGATCCCCCTCCTTGGCCGGACCATACTTGGCCTTGATGGCCTCGGCATAGGGGATGCGTCCCGGCGCGGCGTAGGTCTCCAGCTTGGAAAGCGGGGTCGAACGGGGGTAGAGCACCCCCTTGAGTTCGGTGAAAAAACGGGCCAGCCGGCCCTTGGTGATCGCGGGATGTTTGAGCATGGAGTGAAAAGATTCCTTCCATTGCTAGCGGTGAGCCGCCTGCCCTCAAGCGCAAAGCCGCGAATTCTTTCCCGGAAGGAGAGTAAAAAAAAAGCTCATTGGTGCCGAAGCCCTTGGGCATCGCCACCCCCGCCGCCCACTCCACGCTACCCTCTCCACTCCCGGCAATCCCATTTGCCGGACGCAGGGAAAGTCGGAACCGCAGAGATTGCATTTTGCATTTCGCCAAGCGGAGACCTTGCAATTCATCCGGCAAATGGGAATTTCCCCCATGGTCGGAATTTTTGTAAAAGTATTTCATTCAACGAGTTAATAAAACAGCCTTTCCCCTGGCACGGCTGAGGCTGAAAGAAAGGCATGAGGACCACCGCCGCGATCCAGCCGGGACGCTATGAACTGCACAGCCTGCGGGGCCGCCCTCTGCGCGTCCGCACCTTCGACATCGGCCAGCTCCTTCTTTACGCCGTCGGCATCCAGATACTCCTGGTACTCGCCTCCATCAGCTTCGGCGCCGAGCTTCCCCCCTCTGTTGCCGCACCCGCCGTCCTCGTCTCCACCCACCAGCCCTTTTCCACCACCGTCCCGATCATCGCCGCCGCCAAGGACGGCGACGCCCTCGCCGTCACCCCCGTGACGTTGAAATGGAATCCTTCCGCCGACTCTTCCGACCTCGTCCGCATCAGCGTCGAGGGGGCTCCCACCGATCCGGGCGCCCAGATCTTCCAGTCGCAGGCCTCGATCGCCGCCCTCTCCGCCGCCTTCGCCTGGCAGACCCCCTGGCAGGGCGCCGCCTGGGAAATCGGCAAGGTCCCCCTCTCCGACGGCTCGGCGGTGAACGCCCCGCTCGCCGTCGCCATGATCGCCTCCGCCGCCGGCGTCGCCTATCCCGCCGACACCGCCGTCATCGCCGATCTCAACCCCGACGGCTCCCTCGCCCCCGTCCCGCAGATGAGCGCCCGGATCGACGCCGCCGCCCGCGCCGGCCTCAAGAAGATCGTCATCGCCTCGGTCCAGCCCTTCGAATGGGTCGACGGCAAGGAAGTCGACCTCACCCTCAAGGCCCGTTCCCTCGGCCTCACCTGCGTCACCGCCAAGACCCTCGCCGAGGCCTCCTCCCTCGTGCTGGGCCGCCCGCTTCCCTCCGTCCCCACCCTCGCCGATGACTCCGCCCCCGCGCTCGCCCCCGCCCTTTATCAAAGCCTCGAGAGCGATTGCAACACCCAGCTCGCCCTGCTGGAAAAAAACCGCGCCGCGTGGCCCGTCACCCCCGCCCAGCAGGCCGCCCTGCCCCTCTGGCAAAAGAGCCTCTGGAGCGAGGCCCTCATCCACTTCCAGAACGGCGTCAGCCTCCTCCGCGCCAAGAAAGTCTACGCCGCCCGGGGCGAACTCGGGGAGACCGTCGCCGAAGTCGCCGCCCTCACCTCCTTGGCCGATGATATTCCCCCCGTCGCCGCTCTGACCATCCAGGCCAAGGGCCTCATCGCCGAGTACACCGCCGCCCTCGCCAAGGTCTCCGACCACCAGGAAGAACTCCAGAACGGCCTGGTCGCCGCCGAGATGGCCGATTGGGCCAACGGCATCGTCGCCAGCCTGGAAGGCGCCCAGAACCTCGTCTACCAGACCTCCGGCGCGCAAAGCCAGGCCCTCCCCGAGCAGCGGAAGCTCGCCCAGATCGAGCTCGCCGTCGCCGTCCGCAAGGCCGAGGCCCAGCGGGACCGGATCGCCTCCTTCGCCGCCCTCCGCGATACCCTCATCGCCGGGAACACCGTCCCCGTCTACGACCGCGCCGGCCTCTGGCTCCCCGAGCTCATCCCCGCCCATCTCGCCCTCGGCGAATCGTTCGTCCTCCGCCTGCAGAAGGCCGACGCCTCCCTCGCCGACAGCCTGATCTACGATCCCGCCCTCACCGCCCAGACCCGCCTCCTCCGCGACCGCAAGGCCGCCTGGGACGCCCGCGAAAACGTCCGCCAGATCGCCGCTGCCGACAGCGCCACCGCCGCCAATGCCGCCTCCCCCCTCCAGAACGTCGGCTTCACCCCCGGCGCCGCCTATCAACCTCCCCGCGCCTCCGCCCAGGAACCCAAGCCCAAGACCGCCGCCGCCCTCAGCGACACCGAGCAGACCCTCCGCTGGGTCAACGACTACACCGAGATGGCCCTCCTCTACGACCGCTACTTCCAATTTGGCGGTTCCTTCCATCCCCGCGACATGGAGTGGACCGTCGAGGATCGCGCCGTCCTCAACGCCATGCTCGCCAACGCCGACCTCGCCGCCCGCCAGGGAATCCAGGCCGCCGCCTCCACCGGCGTCGATACCTCGATGCTCGCGATGGTCTATGAGCGGGCCTCCGCCCTCCGCGACAGCCCGCTCGACAGCTCCCGGATGGAGGCCCTCCGCCAGCTCTGGCGGTGCAACCTCCTCGGCAACACCGCCTGGCAGCTCGCCTCGATCCCGAAGGCCGAGGCCCTTCCCTCCGCCCAGCAGCCCGCGCTCACCCCCGCCGTCGAGCATCCCGCTCCCGCGCCGGTCGAGGAGCCGGTCCGGGTCGCCGAAGCCGCCGACGAGGCCTCGATGCTCGCCCGGCTCAACAACATCCCCGATCCCGACCCCAATCCCGCCCCCCAGGACCCCGGCCAGCCCAAGATTCCCCAGCCGCTCCCCGAGAACCGCCCCGAAAGCCCCCGGATCGATCCCCAGCCGATTCCGATCTCCACCACCGCCTCCAACGATAGTTCGAGCGAGGAGATCCGCCGGGCCGAGGTGGTGACGGATTAAGAGGTGATCGGTTAGGCGGGGGCGAGAGGTAATGTCTTTTTGGGGCTGCGCCCCTTGCCCCTGCTTCGATCGGGGAGTGTCGCCGGGTCCGAGTGATTGATACCATGCGGACGCGAGGAGCGCGGGAGAGCGGACTCGTGGGTTTCAGGTGGCAGGAATCAGGAGAAGATCGGACGCATTTGATTATGGGCTGGCCGGGATGCACGGGGTGCCCTTGTACGACGCAAAGGGGCTGCGCCCCCTTGGAATTGTCCCGGCCATGCCAGTTAGTTTCCCCTGGGAACGATGTGCGCTATCGCGCAGGCATTCTGGCTCGGACTCGATTTGTAACCTAACGACTCCTGCCGCACAAAACACTGCTCTTTGCCCTTCCCCATTTCAGGCTATACTGAGGGGAGCATGGATCTGGACCCCGCCGATTTCACCCCGCCGCCCGAGGATCCAGCGCCTCCCCCACGTCGCCGCATCCGCCTCCGTTCCCTCCTCGCCCTGGCCGCCTCGATCGTCCTCTTCTTCATCGTCGCTGCCGCCATCGGCGTTGCTTACTGGCTGAAGCCCTACGCGAAAAAGGCCGAGCAGGTCGATCTCTCCCTGCTCGACGACTACGACGTCTCCACCGTTTTCTACGACCGCGACGGCGGCGAGCTCGGCCGCATTTTCACCGAGAACCGGATCCTCCTCGCCGGGCCGACCCCCCCCCTGATCCGGAGCGCCATCGTCGCCGCTGAGGACCACCGCTTCTACCACCATCACGGCATCGATTGGCGCGGCCTCGCCCGCGCCGCCATCACCGATTTCCGCCACCAGAAAGTCCTCCAGGGCGGAAGCACCCTCACCCAGCAGCTCTCCAAGCACCTCATCAACGATTTCGCCCGCAACCTCGACCGCAAGATCTACGAGTCGTTCGTCGCCCTGCGGATCGAGCACCGTTACAACAAGGAACAGATCCTCCGCTACTACCTGAACCGGGTCTACTTCGGCAGCGGCTACTTCGGCGTCGAGGCGGCGGCGGAGGGCTATTTCGGCAAGAAGGCCGAGGACCTCAGCATCGGCGAGGCCGCCCTCCTCTGCGGCATCGTCCGCTCGCCCAACCGAAACTCCCCCCGGATCGATCCCGACCGGGCCCTCCACCATCGGGACATCGTCCTCGCCGCCATGGTCCAGCTGAACATGATCACCCCGGCCCAGGCCGCGGTGGCGCGGAGCGAGCCGCTCCATCTCGCGCCCGAAAAGAATCCCGGGCAACCCGACGATTACTACATCGCCGCTGCCCGCCAGGAATTGGAGGGACTGCTCGCCGGGGCCGAGAACGAGGAAACCCCCCAGGGCCTCAAGATCACCACCACCATCGATCCCTCCGCGCAGAAGCAGGCCGATGCCGCCTTCCAGACCTTCCTGCCCCAGATCGAGAGCCGGATCGCCTCCGCCGCGCCCGCCTCCACCCCGGCGCCCGCCCCCCTCGAGGGAGCCGCCGTTCTGCTCGATGCCGCCACCGGCGAGATCCGCGCCATGATCGGCGGACGCGATTTCAAGAAGAGCCAATACGACCGCGCTTCGATGGCCCATCGCGAGGTCGGCGCCCTCCTCCAGCCCTTCCTCTACGCCGCCGCCATCAACAAACTCAACCTCACTCCGGCCACCCTGTTGAACGTCTCCTCCTTCGACCTCGACGGCGCCGCCTCTCCCGACTATCCGAAGCCCGATTCGCTGGAAACCCCCATCACCGCGCCCAACGCCCGTTTCGCCACCCTCCAGGACGCCCTCGCCGTCGGCAGCCCCTACGCCGCCGCCCGGGTCGAGCTCCTGATGGGCTCCCAACCCTTCGCCGATTGGCTCGCCACCGCCTTGAACCGCCCCGTGCCGAACGGCGAGACCCCCTCGTGGAAGCGGGAGGCCCCCACCCTCCTCGAAATCGCCTCCCTCTACCAGGCCCTCGGCAACGGCGGCCAGCGGTTCCCGCCCCACCTCATCGACAAGATCGTCAACCGGCGGGGCGAGGTCCTCTTCGACCGCTCCAACCGCGAGCCGATCGCCATCGTCGATCCGGTCACCGCCGCCCAGATCGATCTCACCCTCCAGCCCGCCGTCCGGGAGGGCATCGCCCGCGCCCTCACCACCGAATATCATTTCCCCGCCCCCGTCACCGGGATGGCCGGCTACTCCGTCGGCTATCGGGACGCCTCCTTCGCCGGATTCTCCAACGGCCTGGTCGGCGCCGTCTGGGTCGGCTACGACGATGGGCGCCCCCTCGGCCCCTCCTCCCTGGCCGCCGAGACCGCGCTCCCGTTCTGGGACCAGCTGATGCGGACCGCATTGCCCCACGGCCTCCCCCCTTCCGCGCCGCTCCCCGTCGCCGTCCCGGACGAGCTCCGTAAATACGAGATCGACCGCCGTTCCGGCGCCCTGGTCGGCCCCGGCCACCTCACCCCGGCTCCCGGCGACGCCTTCGTCTACCTCACCGCCGACCAGTCCGATCTCGTCACCGAGAATACCGCGCTCCCCGCCACTGCCGCAGACAGCTCCGCTCCCGGGGCCGAAGCTCCTCCATCCCCCCCGCGCAACCCCGCCGATTGGTCCGATTACCTCGGCACCCTCCTCGCCGCCGATCCCGCCAACGCCGATGCCTCCCCCGCTTCGGAGAACGCCGCCCCGGTGCGAGACGTGGAAATCCCCCGCGTCGCCGATTACCGCCTCCCCGCCCTGCGCGGCTCCATCCTCAGCGCGGACGGCACCCCGCTGGCCGAGACCACCCAATCGCAAAGCTTGGTCCTCCCCTGGCCGCCCCTCAGCGTCGCCTCCGATGCCGATGCCGCCGTGGCCTGGGCCCACACCCAGATGGCCGACGCCGAAAAATGGCTCGGCGTCCCCATCCCGATCGGCGATGACCGGCTCCGCTCCCTCTACCGCTACCAGCGCTTCCAGCCGATCACCGTCGCCGAGAATCTCCAGCCCGAGCAGGTCGCCTCCTTCCCCGCCAGCGGCCTCTCCCCCCGCTTCACCCTGCAGGGAGTGCCGATCCGCAGCTATCCCAACGGCTACCTCGCCGCCCACGCCATCGGCTACCTCCACCGCCTCCAGGCCCGCAACTACGGGCGCTACCAGGCGGGCGAAGTCATGTACGGGGACTACGCCGGAGCCTCCGGCCTCGAGGAAGCGTTCGATAGCACCCTGCGCGGCACCGAGGGGAAACTCTCGATCCGCACCACCCCGGACGGCTTCTCCGATACGGCCGCCGTCGTCGCCCCCGCCACCCTCGGCGCCAACCTCCGCACCACCCTCCGCCTCCCCGTCCAGCAGATCGTCGAGCGGGCGCTCTCCAACGTCTCCTCCGGGGCGATGGTCATCCTCGACGTCCGCACCGGCGACGTCGTCGCCATGGCCAGCCGCCCCACCTTCGATCCGAACGAATTCCTCCCCGTCCTCGACGCCGACGCCTGGAAACGGCTCTCCGATCCGACCATCCATCCGCTGGAGAACCGGGTCACCACCGAGGAACACCCGCCCGGCTCCGTCTTCAAGACCGTCACCACCCTCGCCGCCCTTCGCGGCGGCCTGCTCCATCCCGACGCCATCTTCCAGACCGACGGCATCTTCGACGTCGGCAACGTCGAGTATAAAATCCCCGACGAGAAGGGGAGCTACAACTTCCGCGACGCCATGGCCAACTCGATCAACATGTACTTCTTCGACCTCGGCCTGAAAGTGGGCCGCGACGCCCTCATCTCCACCGCCAAGGAGCTGGGAATCGGCCAGCCCACCGGCATCGTCATCGGGGAGAAGAACGGGCGGATGCCGGACGACGCCTTCGTCCGCGCCGCCCACCAGCGGAGCTTCGGCCCCGGCGACATCACCAACACCGCCATCGGCCAGGGCGACGTCCTCACCACGCCGCTGCAATTGGCCCGGCTGATGGAAGTCATCGCCAACGAAGGCACCGGCTACGAGCCCCGGCTGGTCACCGACGTCGAGACCAGTCCGGATACGGTCACCCAAACCTTCCCGCCCAAGCCGAACCTGAACTTCACCCTCGATCCCTCCGATTGGAAAATCCTCAAGGACGCCCTCCAGGCCGTCACCGACGAGGGGACCGGCAAGCTCGCCCAGCCCGACAACGTCCGCATCTCCGGCAAGACCGGCACCGCCCAGGTCGGCAGCAAGGCCGAGCCCCGGCAGATCACCTGGTTCGCCGGCTACGCCCCCTCGGAGAATCCCCAATACGCCTTCGCCGTGATGATGGACGGCCCCCCCGGCGCCGACCTCTACGCCGCCACCACCACCGCCCCCATCGTCGCCAAAGTCTTCAAGGACCTCTACGAAGCCCTCCCGCCGAAAGCGGAGCCGGTCCAGCCGAGTCCTTAGACTGGCTCGATCGGTGCCACCTTTTGGGGCTGTGCCCCTTGCCCCTGCTAAGACGCTGGGGCGCGGGAGAGCAGGCTCCTGGGTTTCAGGTGTTGTTTGCCATCAGCATATCTAGGGCGTTGGCTATGGGCGGCCCGGGATGCAAGGGGGACTTGGTGAGGCCGCTTCCAAGGGGGCGCAGCCCCTTTGCGTCGAACAAGGGTACCCCGTGCATCCCGGTCCGCCCGTAATCAGCGCGTTCGATCTTCTCCTGATACGCGCTACCTGAAACCCATGAGCCCGCTCTCCCGCGCTTCTCGCGTCCGCATTGGTAGAATCGACTCGGACTCGGCGACTCTCCCCTCCCAAGCGGGGCCAGGGGCGCAGCTCCAAACTCCCCTCCCGCAAGGCTGTCGGTGAAGGAGGATCCCAAAACCCCTATCCTCCTCCACCGACAACCTTGTCGAGAAGCGCCGGACCGTTCAACCCGCCCCGTCGGAAGGCTTCGGCGGCCGCTTGGCCTTCGGGTCGTGCTCGAAGAGATCCTTCAAGGCCAGCCGGATGAAATAATCGGTGCGGGTGAGCTTCTCCTGCCGCAGCTTCCGCTCGATCGCTGCCGCCATCTTCGCCGGAATCGTGATTTGGGCTTTGACCTTGGGCTTTTGGGCTGAGGCGGGGGAAGGCTTCCCAGCCTGAGCCCTCGGCTTCTCTCCCTTCGCATTTGACTCCCCGCTCCGTTTCACGACGGATACTGTGATACAGTGTATTACAATCGTCAACAAAACGATTTACGTCGCGCTCGCGCTATTCCAGAGTGAGATTATATTAGATCATGGCCGCCAAGATCACCAGAAACCGGACGATCACCGTGACCATCAGTCCTCCCAAGGAACTGATTCCCCTGATCGAGGCGCGTCGGAAATCGCTGAATTTAAGCCGGACCGCCTACTGGGTCCGCCTCGCCTCGCTCGACCTCGGCCTCAGCCACGACGCCTTTCCGCCGATCACAGCCGAAGAATTGGCGGCCTTCCGCGAGGGAGCGCAGCGCGTGCAGTCGAAGGCGGCCTACTCCCTTAACGAGGACGCCCCCGCCTACGGGACGAAGAAAAAAGGAAAAGGGAAAGCTTAAGCTGCAAGGCGTTTTAAACGGGACCTAGTTCCCCGGCCGCATCGCGGCATGGAGATTAGGATTGCTGCCCGTGGCGCTGGCGCTATCGAGCGTCTGATAGAGACCCTGCGCATAGGGCGGCTGCGGCACCTGCCCGCCGAGGATCTCGTCCGGATTCGCCGTATGGTAGGCGTCCATGTTCACATCAGTCGCCCCGCCGATCATCTGGCCGCCGATTGCCGCCCCGGCGAAGGCGCCGTCGGAAAGCGTGTAGACGAAGACATTGGCGTGCGGCAACCCCTTGACGGCGTCTTGGGCGGAATAATCGGGACCGGCGGTCGCCTGGGCGCCTGCCTGAAAGCGGACCCGCTCCTCGCCGGTGAAGGCGCGCCACGATTCCGGCGTGTTGAAGACATAGACATACTTCTTGATATCGATGCCGACCTGGAAGCCGACGCTGCCCCCGCCTTGGGTGAAGGCGAAGGGGGCCGACCACCCCGTCGGCGTCCGCACCACGATCACCCCCTGGCCGTCGGCCCCGGCGACCCCGAGGCCGCCCTTGGTCACCTCGATGATGCCGATCCCCTTGGCCTGCTGCAGCACCCAGGCGGGAATCGGACGGTCGGAATTCTGCTTCGCCTCGAAAATCTGGACCGCGTCGCTGATGGTGTCGCGCATCTCATTGGCGCGCGCCACGGTCCCCATCACGGAAAAAAGCACTGCGATCAGGATAAACGGCCTCATCCCTTTAGAATCGCAGGCCTTTTTTCCGTGTCAAATCCCGCTAGCGGCCCGCTCCTCCCGCACTTCCACCCGCAGCAGAGGCTCCCGAACCCGAGCCGGGTGCCGCTCCCGCTCCCGAGGAACCGCCAGTCGTCCCCGTCGCCCCCGATGCTCCCGACATGCTACCCGGCGCCGTCGCCGAGGTTCCCGGGCTCGATCCCGCCGACCCGGGCGTACTGTAAACGGTACCGCTGTTGGCGCCGGTGCCGTAGGAACTGTTCGGGGTGGTTCCCTGGTAATTCGAGGGAGAGCCATTGCTCCCATTCATCGATCCTGTCGTCCCCGTGCCGTTCCCATTGCCGTACGTCACCGAGCCCGAGCCGTTCGAGTTGTAATTATTGCCCGTGCCCGTCGCGGCGGAAGAATTGGAGCCCGTTCCGGCGGGAGCCTGGGCCCAGCCGGCCACGCCCGCCAGAGAGAGGATCGTCCCCGCCGCCAGCGCCTGAATCAAGAATGTTGGTTTCATCCCCCAACCTAAGCCCTTCCCGCCGAAGCACCATCGGGGGTTTCCCCCAAACCGTCGTCGGAATCGAGGGGGATGCGGAAACTCAACCCGTCGCCGCTGCCGCCGTCCAAATCTCCCCCCGCGCCTTCCGTCCCAGCGCGTCATAGGCGGCATACTTATACATCTCCGAAAGCGTCGGATAATTATAGCAGGTATTGAGAAAAAGATCGGTCCCCTGCTCGAGCAACAACGCCGTCAGCCCCACATGGATCAGCTCGGTCGCCTGCTCCCCGATGCAATGGACCCCCAGCAGCTTCAGGCTCTCCGCATGGAAGATCAGTTTGAGAAACCCATCCCGGTCCCCGATGATGAAGCCCCGCGCGTTCTGCGCATAGCGGGCCTTTCCCACCACATGGGGGACCTTCTTCTCGCGCAGCGATTCCTCGCTCTCCCCGGCGCACGAACATTCCGGGATCGTATAGATGCCGAGCGGCAGAATCCGGGCCAGCCCCGTCTTGTACTTCAAGTCGAAGGCATGGGTCATCGCCACCCGCGCCTGCTCCATCGAGGTCGAGGCCAGCGCCGGGAACCCGACCACATCGCCCGCCGCATAGATATGGGGCACCGCCGTCCGGTAAAACTCATCGACCGCCAGCAGCCCCCGCTTGTCCGGCGTCAACCCCGCCTTGTCCAGCTCCAGCTCCCCGGTATTGCCGCCCCGCCCCGAGGCGATCAGCACCGCGTCGAACTCCCGCGCCCCCCCTTTCTTCAAGACCACCTCCATCCGCTTCCCCGCCGCCGCCGAGACCACATCCTCGCCCAGCAGCAGGTCGATCCCCATCGTCTTCATCGATTCCTGCAGCGCCTCCGAGACCTCCACATCGAGGAACCCGAGCAGCCGGTTCCGCCCGTCGACCAGCGTCACCGCCACCCCCAACGCCGAGAACATGCAGGCATACTCGCTCCCGATCACCCCGCCTCCCACCACCAGCATCGATTTCGGCAGCGCCCCGATCCCCAGGATCGTGTCCGAGTCGTAAACGCGCGGATCGTCCCACGGATAAGAGGGGGGGCGATGCGGCTTCGTCCCCGTCGCGATCAGGAAGACCGCCCCCGTCAACTTGATCTCCGAGCCGCTGCGCGAGCGGACCGAGACCGTCTGCGGATCGACGAACTGAGCCGCCCCCCGATAGGGATCGACCCGGTGCCGCTCCAGATTCTTGCCGATCCGCTCCCGCTCCTCGTCGCGCACCTCGTGGTAGCGCCGGAGGAAATCCTGCGCCCCCACCCGCTCCTTCCCCTTCGCCTCCACCCCGATGCCCAGGCCATAGAGATCCCGCTTCTTGAAACCCGAAAGATAGAGCGCGCTCTCCCGCAGCGTCTTGGAAGGCAGCGTCCCCGTATTCGCCGCCGCCCCGCCGTAATGGGAATCCTTCTCGATCAGCGCCACCCGCTTGCCGAAGTACGCCGCCTGCGCCGCCCCCTTTTCCCCCGCCGGTCCCGAGCCGATCACGATCAGGTCATATTGGCTGCCGTCATGGCTGCCCTCGTGGCCCGATTCCGGCATTTGCACCGCTTGCCGCTCGCTTTCCCCATGCATAAGATCGAAAAAATGAAGGACGAGGGTCGGTTCACGAATTTCGGCGCCCCCCGTCGGCCGCCACCCTAATTCACCGCCGCCCCCGCTTCAAGAAGTTACTGGGATTGATTCCATCGCCGCGAAAGCTAATATGGAAAAACCCCGCCAGGCCCTCCCCACCATGTTCCGCCGCATCCCACTCCTGGCCGGTCTCCTCCTGATCCTCCTCGGGAGCGAAGTCATCGCCGGCTGGCTCCTCCATTCGCGGCCCATGGTCCAGTTCGGCGCCGATTTCCCCACCTGTAAATTCAACATCGCCCTCGGCCTCATCCTCGGCGGCCTCGGCCTGGCCTCCCTCACCCCCGGCACCTCCCGCCGGCTTCGGGCCCTCGGCACCGCCGCCTGCGGCCTCTCCCTCCTCATCGGCGCCCTCACCGTCGCCGAGCAGCTCACCGGCCTTTCCCTCGGCATCGACGAGCTCTTCCTCCGCGACACCCTGCCGACCGAGCTCACCGCCCGCCCCGGCCAGCCCTCCATCAACAGCGGGCTCAACCTCCTCCTGCTCGCCGCCGCCACCCTCTTCCTGCGCGGCAACCGGAGATCGGTCCTCATCGCGCAGGCCCTGGCGCTCGTGGCCCTCTTCAACGGCTACTTCTCCCTCCTCGGCTTCCTCTTCGACGCCCACGCCCTGATCGGCGCGGTCAACTTCAACCGGATGGCCCTCCCGTCCCTCCTCGGCTTCTTCATCCAGATCGTCGGCCTCTGCCTGGCCCGGACCGATTGCGGCATCGGGCGCATCCTGCTCAGCGAGGCTCCCGGCGGCTATCTCGCCCGGCGGATGATCCTCCCCGTCCTCCTGATCCCGCCCTTCTTCGGCTGGCTCGCCGTGGAGGGGGCCCGCCACCAGCTCTATAACCAGGCCTTCATCTCCATCCTCCTCATCCTCTTCTCCGTCGCCGCCCTCCTCGTCGCCACCGCCCTCAGCGTCGCCAACCTCAACCGCCGCGAGCGCGACCGCCTCGCCATCGAGCAGGAACGCTCCGCCGCCGCCATCCGCGAAAAGGCCGCCGTCGACACCGCCGCCGTCAAATCGGCCTTCCTCGCCAACATGAGCCACGAGATCCGCACCCCCATGAACGGAGTCATCGGCATGACCGGACTCCTCGCCGACACCGAGCTCGACCCCCTCCAGCGCGACTACGTCGAGACCATCCGCATCAGCGGCGAATCGCTGATGACCGTCATCAACGACATCCTCGATTTTTCCAAGATCGAATCGGGCAAGATGGACCTCGAGCGCCACCCCTTCCAACTGGCCAAATGCCTCGAGACCTCCTTCGACCTCTTCCGCGCCAAAGTCCGGGAAAAAGGCCTCTGGCTCTCCTACCAGATCGTCTCCGAAGTCCCCGGCTACCTCATCGGCGACGAGCTCCGCCTCCGCCAGATCGTCAACAACCTCCTCTCCAACGCCATCAAATTCACCGAGCGGGGTCAGATCGTGATCGGCGTCGCCTGCGAAGGGCGCGAGGGGGCCGAGTACCGCCTCCGCATCTCCGTCTCCGACACCGGCGTCGGCATCGCCCCCGCCGCCATGTCCCGCCTCTTTCAATCCTTCCACCAGGTCGATGGCTCCATCAGCCGCCGCTACGGCGGCACCGGCCTCGGCCTCGCCATCAGCCGCCGGCTGGCCCAGCTGATGGGCGGAAACCTCTGGGTCGAGAGCGAGCTCGGCAAAGGCTCCGTCTTCAGCTTCACCTTCCTCGCCCCCGCCGCCTCCATCGCCTCCGTCTCGCACCGCGTCTCCAAATCGGCCAGGCCCCCGCTGGAACTCGAAACCGGCCTCGCCGCCCGCCTGCCGCTGAAGATATTGGTCGCGGAGGACAACCGGGTGAACCAGAAAGTCTGCCTGAAATTCCTCGAGAAAATGGGCTACCGTGCCGACCTCGCCCAAAATGGCCGGGAAGCGCTCCAGCTGCTCGAAGGCCATGCCTACGACGTCGTCCTGATGGATATCCAAATGCCCGAAATGGACGGGATCGAAGCCCTGCGGCTGCTGGCCGAGAAATACGGGGAAGAGCGCCCCTTCGCCGTCGCTCTGACCGCCAATGCCCTGCAGGGAGACCGCGAGCGATTCCTCAACCTCGGCTTCGACGCCTACCTGAGCAAGCCGCTCAACGCCCAGGCGTTGCAGGAAATCCTGCGCGGCGTGGGGAAGCGGGGAGGGGAGTTGGGCAAGGGAAAGAGTCGTTAGGTCCCGATCTTCTCCAGCGCCGCAACGGCATCCGGAGGAAGAGCCAGGCTGGCGCTGGCGATGTTTTGCTGCAAATGGGCCACGGAAGAGGTGCCCGGGATCAACAACACATTCGGCGAGCGTTGCAGCAGCCAGGCGAGCGCCACCTGCATCGGGGTCGCGCCAAGTCGCTCCGCCACGCCGCTGAGAATCGAAGACTGCAGCGGCGAGAATCCCCCCAGAGGAAAGAACGGCACATAAGCCACCCCCGCTTGCGCCAAGCTGTCGATCAACCCGTCGTCGTGCCGGTGCGCGAGGTTGTATTGATTCTGCACGCAGACGATTTTCGTGATGGTCTGGCCTTGGGCGACCTGCCGGGCCGTGGCGTTACTCAGGCCGATGTGACGAATGAGACCCTTGCGCTGCAACTCGGCCAGGGCGGTCAGAGGTGCCTCGATGTCGCCTTCCTCGAGCCCCCTCGGGTTGAACATCACCCGCAGGTTCACCACGTCGAGCACCTCGAGCCCCAGATTGCGCAGGTTATCCTGCACCGCCGATTCGATTTCCGCCGGGGACAACGCGCGGTTCCAGGAGGCGTCGGGACCGCGTTTGGCCCCTATCTTCGTGACGATCACCAGATCGTCCCGATAGGGGTGGAGCGCCTCGCGAATGAGGTGGTTGACGACATGCGGACCGTAAAAATCGCTCGTGTCCAGATGGGTAATCCCGCTCTCGATCGCTTCCCGCAGCACCGCGATCGCTCCGGCATGGTCTTTGGGAGGGCCGAACACCTGCGGCCCTGTCAACTGCATGGCGCCATAGCCCATGCGCGTCACGGAAAGGTTGCCCAGTTTGTATGTATCGGCGCGATTTGCTTCAGTCATATTGATCTTCTTCGGATGGTTGGATGAAGTGTTCGGTTGAATGGGAAATAGCGGGCGGCCCGATCACCACGGGACCGCTCCCTCCTCGTCCGAGAGCGTCCCTGTCGGACCGTCTGGTCCCAGCAGGGCGAGGCGAACCGCTTCCCGAGCGCCCTGTTGGACCGTGCGCGTCCCCCGGAAGTTGTTCAGGTCGGTCGCGGTGTGGCCGGGGCAGGCGATATTGACCTTGATCTGGGTCTTCTCCAGTTCGATGGCGAAGGCCAGCGAGATCGCGTGCAGGGCAGTCTTCGACGGGCTATAGGCGGCGCCGAAGAGGGCGCGATGTCCGTGATTCGGGTTCGAGTTCAGCGTCAGCGAGCCGGAAGAGCTTCCGATATTGACGATACGTCCCGCCGGGGCCTCGCGGAGGAGCGGCAGCGTGGCCTGGGTGACCGCGATGACGCCGAACACATTCGTCTCGAAGACGGCACGGATGTTATCGAGAGGCGAGGAACTGGGGACGTTCGTCTTCATCCGTTCCTCGAGCGAGGCGCCCGGCTTCACCTTGCTCGTGATCCCCGCATTGTTCACCAGCACGTCGAGGCGCCCGAACTTGCGTCGGATGCCCTCCGCCGCGGCGGCAATGGAGGCTGGGTCGGTGACGTCCAGCTGGATGGCATGGGCGTCCTCTCCCACGCTCTTCGCAGCCGCCTCCCCGTTCGCAAAGTTGCGCGACCCGACGAGCACTGTGAGGCCCTGGGCCGCGAGGTCCTTCGCGATTTGAAGTCCGATTCCTTTGTTGGCTCCGGTCACCAGGGCGACGAGCTTGTCATTCATGGGCATCCTTTTTGTGTTCGAGCTGCGCGCTTGATTTTTCGTCTTTCACTATATGAATAATTGTTCATATTGGCGATTCGCATATGCCCGCCCACCGCAAGCTCGCCTTAAAGCCCCGCAAACAGCCGCGCCAAGCCCGCGCCCAAGCCACCGTCGACGCCCTCTTCGAGGCGACTATTCAGGTTTTATTGACCGACGGCCTGCCGCGGCTCACCACCATCCGGGTCGCCGAGCGGGCGGGCGCCTCAGTCGGCACCCTCTACCAGTACTATCCCCACAAGCAGGCGCTGCTTTTTGCCGTGCTGCAACGCCATCTGTCTCGGATCGGGGAGGCGGTCCGGCAGGCGGCGGCGTCCGCGCACCACACCTCATTGGCGACGATGGTGTCCACGCTCATCGCTGCCTTCGTGCGGGCAAAGACCGAACGCCTCGATGAGGCCAGCGTCCTCTACGCCGTCGCCGCCGAGTTGGATTCGCGGGAGCTTATCCGGGAAACAGGAAGGCGTACCCGTGCCGTGCTTGCCGCGATGCTGGAAACGGCCACGGACGCCAAGTTCGATGATCTGGATACGGTGGTCTTCATGCTTGCCGGAGCGATGGCTGGCCTGACCCGCTCCGTCGTCGAGACAGGCGCGCCTCCCAAGATGGTTCGCGCCTTACGGGACCATCTCCAATCCGTGTGTCTGGGCTATCTGGAGCGTGAAGCGCGGCCTCGCTCCCTGAAAAGCACGGTGGGGAAGGGGCGGCAGCCCCAACAGATATCATCCTGACGGTCGGCCCGGACGAGCCTCCCCCGGGCTTCGTTAGCTCTCAATCAACGCCGCAAACGCATGCTTCGGCCGCTCCTGCAGCTCCTTCACATGGACCTTCACCGAGATATCGCTCTCCGCCGAGCCCTTGAAGACCCCGCGCGTCGGCGGCACGTCGGCATAGTCGCGGCCATAGGCCACCCGGATATGCCGGCCCCGCGCCACCTGATTGTTCGAGGGATCGAGGCCGACCCAGCCCACCTCCGGCAGCAGCGCCTCCACCCACGCATGGGTCGCCCCATGATCGTGGGAGGCCTGGCCCGGCTGCCAGAAAAAGTAACCGCTCACATAGCGGGCCGGAATCCCCAGATGCCGCAGAAGGCCCAGCATGATGTGGGAGAAATCCTGGCAGACTCCCTTGCGCAACTCCAGCGCTTCGTCGATCGTCGAGTCGACCTTGGTCGTCTGGGGAGAATAGGCCAGCCACTTGAAGAGCGCCGCGTTCAACCGCGTCACCAACTCCCCCGGATCGCCCCCCCGCCGCGCGCCCAGCTCCTCCGCCAGCGCCAGCAGGCGCGGCGTGATCGGGACGAACTTGCTCGGCATCACCATCTCCCAATTGTCCCCCTCCGTCACCAGCCGGTCGATCTCGGCCCACGCCTCGGGGCCGTATTTCGGGAGCTTCGGGAAATCGTCCATCACCTCCACCAGCGCCCGCGCCGTCAGGTGGAGATAGGCATGCTTTCCCGGCACGTCGAAGTGATGGACCGTATTGCCGAGATAGTCCTGATACTGGAGCACATTCGATTTCGGATCGCTCCCCAGCTCGAAGGAAAGGCACCGCTGTCCCCCATCTGAGCGGGGCAGCGTGCGCACCTCCATGTGGGACTCGGAGACCGTCTCCGAGTACTCGTGATGGGTGTGATGGATGATCGAGTAAAAGAACGACATGGTGATGAAAGAATGAAAATTCCGGTCAGGCCGCGATCGCGTTTTCCAGCGGGAAATGGACGTAGGCGTTGAAAATGGCGTTGTGCAGCAACAGGCACTGGGTCCGCACATTCTCCAGATAGGAGAGGAGATTGTCGTTGAGGATCTCGTCGATCTGGCCGTAGCGGAGCGTCGCCGCCAGCTTCCCGGCGATCCGGTGCAGCTCGTCGTTCGGCTTCCCTTCGTTCAATTCGGAGATCCGCTTCAGGCTTCCTTCGATGGTCTGCGTGGCGAAGCTCACCGCCTGCGGGAACTCCCGGCCCAGCAGGAGGAACTCGGCGATCAACTTGGGCCGGAACCGCGCCGTGTAATAATTGCAATAGGCCTCGAAGGCCGCGCACGACTTGAGCAGCCCCACCCACTCCATGAAATCCTCGTCCGGGATCCCCGCGTCCTTCTTCTTGTGATAGGTGCGGAAATGAACCCCCACCAGCGTCACCAGCGTGCTCGCCCGCTCCAGGTGGCGGCCGATCTGGAGGAACTGCCAGCACTCCCCGTGATTGATCGTCGCGAAGGTCAGGCCGTTGAAGAGGGAGATGCTCTCGATCACCTCGCGCAGCAGGCTGTGGGGATCGGCCTCCAGCAGCGCGGCGGCGGACGGGTCGCGGAGTCGGAGATAGAGCCGGTTCAACTGCGCCCACATCTCGGAGCTGATATGCTCGCGGAGCTGCCGCGCATTGTCGCGGGCGAAGGTGATCGAGGCCGCGATCGAGGCGTCATTCTCCCGGTCGAGCGTCATGAAATGGGTGATCCCCGCCCCCTCGAACTTCATCCCCTCCGGGATCGGCAGCCCCAGCCCCTCGAAGAGCCGCCGCCACCGCTCCTCCTCGGTCCCCGAGGTGTGGTCGAGCATCAGGTTGAGGTGGACATCGAGGATGCGGGCGGTATGCCCGGCCCGTTCCAGATAACGGGCCATCCAATAAAGACTGTCGGCGACGCGGGAGAGCATGGTTAAGAGGGGAATGAAGAGTGGAAGAGGGGGAATTTTCGCCGGGTCCGAATTGATGCTATCATGCGGACGCGAGAAGCGCGGGAGAGCGGGCTCATGGGTTTCAGATGGCGCATATCAACAGCAGATCTAACGCACTCGATCACGGTCGGGCCGGGATGCACGGGGGCAGCTTGTACGATGTAAAGGGGTTCCCCCTTTAGATTCCCCCCAGACTCGATTGGCACCCGTTTGTGGAAAAGCTTTAGACATCTTTGTTCAACACCCAGGTATCCTTGCTCCCGCCGCCCTGGGACGAGTTCACCACCAGCGAGCCCCGGCTTAGCGCCACCCGGGTCAGCCCGCCCGGCACCACCGTCGCCTTCTCGCCGAAGAGGACGAAGGGACGGAGGTCGACGTGGCGCGGTTCCATCCGCCCGTCGATGAAACACGGCCCGCGCGAGAAGCTCAGCGTCGGTTGCGCGATGTAATTGCGGGGGAATTTCTTGATCTTGTCGGCGAAGTCGGCGCGCTGCTCCGCCGTGCTCTGCGGCCCGATCAGCATGCCGTAGCCGCCCGATTCGCCGACCGCCTTCACCACCAGCTTGTCGAGATTCGCCAGCACATGCTGCTTCTCCTTTTCGCGGATGCAGAGAAAGGTTTCGACGTTCTGGATGATCGGTTCTTCCTCCAGATAATAACGGATCATCTCGGGGACGAAGGCGTAGATCGCCTTGTCGTCCGCGATCCCGGTGCCGATCGCATTCGCCAAGCTCACGTTCCCCGCCCGATAGGCGTTGAAGAGCCCCGGGACCCCGAGGATCGAATCGGCGCGGAAGGTCACCGGATCAATGAAATCGTCGTCGATCCGGCGGTAGATCACATCGACGCGGCGGAGCCCACCCGTCGTCCGCATATAGACCACATTGTCGTGAACCAGCAGATCGCGGCCCTCCACCAGCTCGATGCCCATCTGCCAGGCCAGGAACGAATGCTCGAAGTAAGCCGAGTTATACACCCCCGGCGTCAGCAGCACGATCGTCGGATCGGTCTGCCCCACCGGCGCCAAGCCCCGCAGCGTGCTCAGCAGCGCCTCCGGATAGTGATCGACGGAGCGGACCCCGTAATTGCGGAAGAGCGCCGGGAACGTCCCCTTCATCACCTGCCGGTTCACCAGCATGTAGGAGACCCCGCTCGGCACCCGGAGATTGTCCTCCAGCACCACGAAATTGCCGTCCGGCAGCCGCATCAGGTCGGAGCCGCAGATCGAGACATAGATATCGCGGCGCACCTTCCAGCCCCGCATCTCCCGGCGGAAGGAGGGGCAGGAATAGACCAGCTCCGGCGGCACCACCTTGTCGGCCAGGATGTGGCCCGGGCCGTAAATATCCTTCAGGAAGAGATTGAGCGCGGCGATCCGCTGGATCAACCCTTTCTCGATCTTGGTCCACTCGGAACCGGTGATGATCCGGGGCAGGAGATCGAAGGGAATGATCCGCTCGGTCCCCTCCTCGCGGCCATAGACCGCGAAGGTGATCCCCTGGTGGAGAAAGGAAGAATTGGCCGCCTGCTGCCGTCCCTGGAGCTCTTGGGGCGGGAGTTCCTTCAACCGCCGATGGAGCAGTCGGTACGGCTTGCGCGGCGTCTCCTCGGCGCTGAACATCTCGTCATAGGTGCCGTTCAGCGTGTAGCCGGTGAAGCCTCCCTCGCCGTGGGCGGAGGGAGTTGGGCTCGGGGTCTGGCTCTGGCTTTGGGCTTGAGCCGACGGGGTAGTTTCAGTCTCGGGGGGAGGAGCGGTTTTCATGAGGAGAACCCGCTTTTCTTCTCACTTGGGTTGCCGCACGCGGGTCTGATCCATTCTACGTAGGTCCATCGCACCCGCGTAGGATGCACCAAAAACGCCTCAATCGCCATTCTTTTGACAAAATAAGCACAGGCTATGCCGGGGGGAGGGGAAAAGCGGCGGGGGGCGGAAAAGCCGGGAGCGAAGTTGGGAATCAATAGGTCGCGTCCTTTTGGGGCTGCGATTGCCTCCCGGCCATGCAAGTTGGTTTCCCCTGGGAACTACGTGCGCTATCGCGCAGGCATTCTGGCCCCTGCTCGGACGCAGGGGCGCGGGAGAGCGGGCTCTTGGATTTCAGGTGGAGAATATCATCAGCAGATCTAACGCGCTGGCTATGGCGGCCCGGGATGCAAGGGGGACTTGGTGAGGCCGCTTCCAAGGGGGCTGTCGCCCCCCTGGACCCCTGATGGTCCGCCTCCGGCGGACGAGCAATAGACCCGCGCACGCTCCGCGGATCACATGACCTTACTCTTCGACCCTGGAGGGGTCGCAGCCATTAGCCGGTGGTTGAGCGCCTTGCGCGACACCACCGGATGATTCCCCAAAAGAAATGCGCCCACGACCGACTCCTCTCCTCTCTGACTCATACCGGGCGCAAGTGGGAGATGGATTGCCCCCACGCATTCCTCCCCTATAAAAGAACCATGAACCGCCGCCGCCTCGGTAGCTCCGGTCCCGAAGTCTCCGTCATCGGGATCGGCAACATGACCTGGCCCCATTGCTACTATGGGAAGACCCCTCCGCCCGGCGCTGCCGAAGCGGTTGATCGGAAGGAGATTATCCAGATCGTCTCCAGCGCCCTCGACCACGGTGTCACCCTCTTCGATACCGCCGAGGGGTATGGCCGGGGATTCGCCGAGACCCTGCTCGGCGATGCCCTCCAGGCGATGGGCCGACGCGGCGAGGTCACCCTCGTCACCAAGGTCGGCCCCCTCTTCGCCGAGGAACAGGTTGGCGGGCGGAGCTGCAACCTGAGTTCGGCCCACATCCGGCAGCGCTGCGAGGGGAGCCTCCGCCGCCTCCGGGTCGAGACCATCGATCTTTATCTCGCCCATCATCCCGATCCGCTCACCCCTGTCGCCGAGACCATCGGCACCTTTGTCGAGCTCCAGCGGGAAGGGAAAATCGCCCATTTCGGCGTCAGCAACTTCGGCGTCCCCCTGCTGACCGAGGTCCTTCGCCACGGCGCGGTCGTCGCCGATCAACTCCCCTACAGCCTCATCCAGCGCGACATCGATGCGGCCCTGCGGCCCTTCTGCGCCGAAAAAGGAGTCGGCATCATGGCCTTCTCCGCCTTGGGGAAGGGGATTCTCAGCGGGAAATACGACGCCGCCCATCTCCCCCCTCCCGGCGATTACCGCTACGACCGCTTCCAATTCGGGGCCGAGAATCTTCAGCGCCATCTCGCCATCGCCGCCCGCTGCCGGGAACTGGCCGACGGCCTCGGCATCACCTCCGGCCAGCTCGCCCTCGCCTGGGCATTGGCCCAACCCGGCATCGGCCTCGTCCTGGCAGGCGCCCGCGAGCCCGAACAGATTGCCGCCAGCGCCCGCGCCGGTGCGATCACGCTCCCCGAGGAAATCCTCTCCGAACTCAACCGACTGACGACACCTGCCCCAGCCCCATGAACGGCCTCTACACCTTCAACGACCGCTTCCGTCCCACCCATTGGGACGATGGCCTCGGTCTCCAATCGATCTTCGGTTGGGGCGGCTGGCTCCTCCTCCTGATCACCCTGGGGATCGTCTATCGCCAATGGGGGAATCATTTGGAAGGCCGCGTCCGCTGGATCGCGCTCGGCGTGGGACTCTTCGCCCTGATCTCCTTCCCCGTCCTGATCGACGGCCCCGCCTACGTCTACGATGTCGCCGCCCACCGCACCACCCCGCCTCTCCTCTTGCTTCCGCCCTGCCTCAAACTCCTCGCCGAAGCCGGCTTCCGCATCTACGAGGCCCTCTTCGTCATCCTGACAACAACGCTCGGCACCATCCTCTACCGGAAGACCCTGGGCGGCGATTTCGATCCCAATCTTTAGACTGGACCAGTCTCAGCGCGCTTCCCGGCAAAGGGCGATCATCCGCCGCGCTCCATCCTCGCGGGTCATGCTCGCATTGAGCACCAGCGGGACCGTCGAGCCGTCGGGGCGATGGCAATCGACTTCCAGATTGCGCACAAACCCATCGGAAAGCACCTGCCCCGAATCGGTTCCCAAATTGCGAGGCAATAGCCAGTCGAACGCATTCTGCCCCAGCACATCGGAGATCGCCGTCCGGCCGCACATCTCGAGGAAACGGGAATTGGCATCGAGCACCACTCCCTCCTCGTCGAGGATCAGGTAGCCGGTGCCGGTCATCTCGATCAACTGGCGGTATTTCCGCTCGCTCTGCCGCAGATGGGCATCGGCCGCCTTTTGATTGGTCACATCGCGCATCGACCCCGCCATCCGCACAGGCCGCCCCCCGCCGTCGCGGAGCGCCTTGCCATGGCACGTCATCGTCCGGTAGCCCCCCTTGCCATGCCGCAGCCGCACCTCCAAGTCGAAAGGCGCGCCCGCCTCGAAATGGGCCACCATCGCCGCGCGGCACCGCTCCTCATCCTCCGGATGAACCTGCTCCATCATCGCGGCGAGGGGAATCGGAAAGGCCTCCGGATCGCGATCGAGCAGCGCGCAAATCTCGGGCGACCAATAGACCCGGTCCTGCTGGAGATCCCAGGTCCAGATCGCATCGGTCGCCGCCTCGACCACGAAGCGCATCGCCGTCGCCTCCTCGGCGCTGCGGAGCGCCGCCGCCTTTTCCGCCGAGATGTCGCGGGCAATCGAGGAAAAATATTGGACCGTCCCCGTCTCGTCCCGATGGGCGATCACGATCAGCGAGACCGGGAACTCGGCCCCCGTCCGGTCGATGCAGAGACTCTCCCCCCGCCAGATCCCCCGCTCGATCGCGATCGGCACCGCATCGTTCACCAGCCGCCGGGCCGCCTCGGGAGGATGCCCGTCCCGCAGCGTCAATCCCTCCACCTCGGCATCGAAGGGAATCCCCAGCCGCAGCCGGCAGGCGCGGTTCATATAGGTAATCTGTCCATCGAGATCAGCCGTCGCGATCAAATCGCTGGTCTGCTCCAAAATCGCCAAGAGCTGATCCCGCTGGTGCTCCAACGGGGTCTCGACTCTTTCTCCTGCATCCTCCATAGGAAAAATCACTCACCAACATACCTCACTCTTCTTCATTTTCAAAAAGGCCGACCCCCGCACTGCCCGATTCTGCCCGTCGACATCGTGCATTATGCTTGATTTCATGAACGTAGCAAAAAGAGGGTGCTTTCTTAAGACATTCAATGGGAACATCTTAAATTAAATTATACCTCGATGGCACGCGGCGGGCTCCTTATTGGCAGCAGCAGTCCAATCAACAAAAAAATTATAGGAGCATCATGAAAGGTACCTTTTTAGCCGGAGTCGTTCTCATCATCATCGGCATCGCCGCCCTGGTCTACCAGGGTTTCAGCTACACCCAGCGCGAGCGCGTCGTCGATCTCGGCCCCCTCAAAGTCGACGCCGACACCCATCACAACGTCTGGGTCCCTCCCGTCGTCGGTATCGCCATCCTCATCGGCGGCATCGCCTGCGTGGCCGTCGGCGGTCGCAGCGCCGTCTGATCGGAATCATTCCCTCCAAAAAAGGCGGAGTCCCACCCCGGGCTCCGCCTTTTCTTCGTCTCTGCGAATCATTTTTCTGTACTTTTATGTAAAAAGTCTTACCATCCCGATTTCATGCGCTTCCAGCCGAATCGGGATTACGTAAGCAACGACGAAGTTCAAACCCCTCTCCCCCTGGCGCAACTCCTCGTCGGCCACTTCCGACCCCGGGGCCGCGTCCTCGAGCCCTGCCGCGGCGACGGCAACATCTACCGCTTCCTCCCCCAGGACGCCGCCTGGTGCGAAGTCAACGAAGGCCGCGACTTCCTCGATTGCAAAGAGCAGGCCGATTGGATCATCACCAATCCCCCCTGGAGCCGCATCCGCGAATTCCTTCTCCACTCCATGACCCTGGCCGATCACATCGTCTTCCTCATGACCGTCAACCACGCCTGGACCCGCGCCCGCGTCCGCGACGTCCGGGATAACGGCTTCGGCTTCCGCGAAATCTGCGTCGTCGACATGCCCGCCAGCTTCC